>Ga0185299_10005201_pt1 | contig 14930 bp, 5 predicted proteins | sample PaiPotPPA55metaG_FD_128002 | JGI IMG/M metagenome (GOLD analysis project Ga0185299, IMG submission 128002) | Iron sulfur acid spring bacterial and archeal communities from Banff, Canada, to study Microbial Dark Matter (Phase II) - Paint Pots PPA... ...
GATCCACGTCGCGGCCGCGCTGACGCTGACCGGCGACCTGATCCCGGCGCTCGAGAAGCTGGCCGAAGCGTTGGAAGCCAAGGCCGCGGAGTTCAACGACGTGGTGAAGGCCGGGCGCACGCACCTCATGGACGCCGCGCCCGTCACCCTCGGCCAGGAGTTCGGCGGCTACGCGGCACAGGTCCGCAAGGGCGTGGACCGGCTGCGCTCGGTACTGCCGCGACTGATCGAGCTGCCGCTCGGCGGGACCGCCGTGGGCACCGGCGTCAACACGCCCGAAGGCTTCGCACCGGCAGTCATCAGGGAGCTGGTGGAACTTGCCGACCTGCCGTTCACCGAGGCGGCGAACCACTTCGAGGCGCAGGGTGCGAGGGACGCGCTGGCCGAGTGCTCCGGCCAACTCCGGGTGCTCGCGGGCTCACTGCTGAAGATCTGCGGAGACCTGCGGTGGATGGGTTCGGGCCCGAACGCCGGACTGGCCGAGATCGCGCTGCCGGCCCTGCAGCCGGGCTCCTCGATCATGCCCGGCAAGGTGAACCCGGTGCTGCCCGAAGCGGTCCGCATGGTCTGCGCCCAGGTCATCGGCAACGACGCGGCGATCGCGTTCGGCTGCGCGGCCGGCGAATTCGAGCTCAACGTCATGATGCCCATGCTCGCGCGCAACCTGCTCGAGTCGATCCGCCTGCTGACGAACGCGACCACCCTCCTGGCCGACCGGTGCGTCAGCGGCATCACCGCCGAGCGGGAGCGCGCCCTCGAATACGCGCAGGCCTCCACATCGATCGTCACCCCGCTGGCGCTCGTCGTCGGATACGAGGAGGCGGCCCGCATCGCCAAGCAGTCCCTCGCCGAACGCAAGACCATCCGGCAGGTCGTCATCGACCGCGGACACGTCGCCGAAGGCACGATCTCCCTGGAGCGGCTCGACGCCCTGCTTGACGTGCTGCGGATGACGCGCCCCTGAGTGCGGGTTCGTGGAGCCGCTCTCTGTCAGCGCGGTTCTGCATGAGAATTTTTAATGAGAATCTTTGACAAGCGCCAGCGCTTTCGCCTTGGCATCCGCGGTAATCGCAGTCGCGTTCGCAGATGTCTGGGGCGCGAACTTCACGTGCGGAAAGAGATGGGCCTGGGTCGTGGCGGCGGCATTTTCGGCGCTGCCCGTAGTGATGATTAGTCCGCATCCGCGTAGGGCGAGAGTGTTGATCGATGTCTGGGCGTTTTGAGCCGTTTCCGTGCCGACGACCTGGTAACTCTGGGCACGTAGATTCGTGGTCACCTGCGCGGCGAGGATGCCCTTCCAGGCGGCGGCGTCGGCGGTTGACGCGCTGCTTGCGGTGGCGCCGCCTGGCCCGGTGAGCAGGCACACGGTGACGTCGATGGTGGTCCGAGTCCGGGCGGCGGGGTAGACCCGGGCCGAGGAGGACGGCCACAGCAGCCAGGTAAGGCATGCTGCCAGGCCTACTGCGAGACAGAGACCTACACCAATAGTTCCTTTGTTTCTCATGAATGCTCGGGCTGCCACGGTGCCTGGTCTCCTTGTGTGCGAACGCAAATGGCGGCGAGAATATGCGGGCTCTGTGCTGTGTGTCAAGGGCCTTGCGGGACGTGGAAGTCTACTGCTATTACTTACCCTGATTTTGTTACAGGGCTGTCGAATAGGGTGGGGTAGGCAGTGATGCGTGCTCGAAAGCGTGTGGTTCGCCGTGTCTCGGTGCTGGTCGCGATCGCGATGCTGTTGTCGGTAGCGCCGGAGAGCGCGTATGCGTCAGAACGCGGATTCGGTGGGATCCGCCTGTCCTGGGCATCGGTGCGCAGCTGGTTCGCCGCTACGGCGGACGCGGCGGCGCGGCTGCCGGAGCAGGCGTGGGCCTCGGCTGCTGGTCGTTCGCACACCGCGTCGACGAGCCAGACGCGTTCCGGCCAAGGGAACGGCAAGGCACCGGGCAAGGGTGCCGGGGCGCTGGGCGCCTATACGGCGGCCGGGGCGAAGAGCACCGCTGGCGCCTCGGGGAAGGTCGCGTCCGGGTTCAGCGCGAAGACGAGCGTGCGGAACGCGAAGAAGTCCACCGCGCAGATGGACTACTTCGTGAACGCGGACGGTTCGATCACTAAGCGGATCTACCAGGGGGTGCAGAACTACAAGACCGCCGCGGGCGCGTGGGAGCCGATCGACAACACCCTGAAGCGCAACGCCTCGGGCCGGCTGCAGAACACGGCGAACAGCTTCACCCTGACCTTCAGGGACCCGAGCGCGGCGGCCAAGGGGCAGGCGGAGTCGGAGACCACGGCGGCGGACGCATCCGCCGGCGCCTCCGCGTCGCCGAGCGATTCAGCCTCTGCTTCGCCTGCCGCGACCGTCTCGGCGGCCGACGGCTCGACGGCGTCGTCCTCGGCCTCCGCGACCGACGGCACATCGGGTTCGGGCGAACTCGCGACGGTGGATTTCTCCTCGACCGAGGCGATCTCGTGGAGCCTCCAGGGCGCTGCCGACGTGAGCCCGTCGGTCGACGGCGAGATCGCGACGTACTCGGACATCCTGCCGGACACGAGTCTGCGCCTGATCTCGCAGCCCACCGGTGTGAAGGAGGAGATAGTCCTGGCCTCGGCGTCGGCGGGCAACTCCTGGACGTTCCCGCTCGCCCTGACCGGGGTGTCGCTGGTTCAGGCCTCTGATGGTACGTATGAGCTGGTGGACGCCTCCGGGAACGTGGTGGCGAATCTCCCGCAGCCGTCGGGCCTATCCTCGAACCTGGACAAGTCCGGGGAGCCGGTGACGACGTTCGACGCGGCCTACTCCCTGGCGACGGTGAACGGTGTGGAGGAGTTGACCCTCACTCTGGACAGTGCGTGGCTGGACGACAGCGCGCGGGTGTTCCCGGTGACGGTGGACCCGACCATCGGGATCGGCGGCACGACTTCGACGACGTATGTCTCCACGCTGTGCACCGCCGGCTGCACGGAATACTCGGATGATCAGCTGAAGGTCGGCTTCGACGGGACGCTGGAATCCGCCGGGTCGAGTACACAGGAAGCCCGTTCGTTCCTCGACTTCCCGGGCGGCACGTCCTCTGCGGCGCCGTTCGCGGACTCGGGCTATCGGATCACCGCTGCGCAGTTCGCAGGCTTCCGATTCTCGGGCTCCGGGTACACCGACTACGTCTCCGGGAGCGATGGCAACGGCTACTACGTGGAGTCCCTCTCCGGGTCCTGGTCGCCGACGGAGAAGATGGTGTGGGACGGCTCGACGTACACGGCGCCGTCGCTCTCGACCGTGCTGGGCACTTGGACCGGTGACGTCTCGAGCTCCTCGACCTGCTCGACCAGCGATTACGGCACCCTGGACGGCTACTGGACGTATACCGGTCTTGACACCTCGGCGTTCAATTCGTGGTCGACCGGCGGTTCGAGCTATGACGGGCTCGGCCTCGCGGCGATCGGGGAGTCGAACACCGACGGCAACTCGTGGTCGAAGTTCGGGTCGGACAACGACACCGGGTGCAGCCCATACCTGTCGATCACCGAGTCCCTCGACGACAGGCCGCAGATCACCTCGATGTCCCCGTCTTCGGGCTCGACGGTCTCCACGTTGACTCCGACGTTCACCGCGACGGGCACGGATGCGGATTCGTGGCCGTACTCGACGCTGGACTACGAGTTCGCTCTCTACTCGGGTTCGACGGGCAAGCTGATTGCCAAGTCCGGATTCAAGTCCGGGGTGACCACGTGGACGGTGCCCTCGGGTGACCTGAGCTGGGGGCAGACGTATACCTGGCGGGTGCAGGCGTATGACGGGGAGAACTACGGTGACGGCATCGGCTATTCGTCAGTGACCTACAACAGCTTCACGACCACAGCACCGCCACCGGTACTCACGGACGGGTTATCGCAGAACACGTCGGGGAAGGGGTTCTCGCCGTCGATCGGCAACTACACGACGAGCGCGACGGACGCGAGCGTGGCCACATACGGCCCGGCGCTTGCGATCACCCGCGACTACAACTCGCTGGACTACCGCGTCTCGCAGGCGCTCGGCGCCGGATGGTCGAGCCTGCTCGATGCCCGTGCGACACAGGTGCTCGACGGCTCGGGCAACGTCCTGGAAGTCGTCATGACGTATCCGGACGGGTCGCAGGTCGCGTTCGGGCGCAACTCGGAAGGCACATACAACCCGCCGGAGGGCCGGTTTGCGAAGGTGACCTTCACCTCGGGCACCGGCTACACACTGGTCGATGACACCAACGTGACGTACACGTTCGCGCAGACGCTGACGGCTGCGGCCTCGGGTACCGCAGGGGTATACGGTCTGTCCTCGATCACGGACGCGAACGGCAACATCGAGTCGCTGAGCTGGACGAGCGGGAAGGTCACGCAGGTCACCTCGGCCTCCGGGCGGGCGCTGTATGTGACCTGGTCCGGATCGCACGTATCGGCGATCAGTACCGATGACGCGACCAGCTCAGACGCCTCCACCGCGCAGACCTGGACGTACAACCACACCGGTGACCAGCTGACCTCCGTGTGCACGCCGGGGTCCGAATGCACCAACTACACATACACGCAGGCCACGCAGTACCAGAACGCGGTACTGGACACGGATCCGACGGAGTACTGGCGGTTTAACCAGGCTTCCGGGTCGACCACGGCCGTCGACAGTGTGCTGACGAACGAGTCCGCCGATGACGGTACGTACCACAGTACGACGTTGGGCTCGACGCTCGCCGGGCAGACGGACGCCACACAGGACACTGCGACCTTCGACGGTTCCTCGTCGTACATCTGGCTCCCGGCGGAACAGGTCTTGGGCAAGACCTACGTGACCATCTCGTTGTGGTTCAAGACGGGCTCGTCCGGTCCGCTCTTCTGCGAGCAGAACGAGGCGATCACCTCCTCGACCACGCCGAGCCACGCAACCTGCTCTCTGTACGTCGGCACGGACGGCAAACTGCGCGGCGAGCTCTACCAGGGTGCCGAATCGCCGATCACCTCGAGCGGCACGGTGAACGACGGCAAGACGTGGCACAACGTGGTGCTCTCGGCCTCGGCGACGACTCAGGCGATGTACCTCGACGGCGCGCTGGTCGGCACCCTCTCCGGCACGGTGGACAGCCTCGACCAGAACTACAACTACGTCGGCGCGGGCTACTCCTCGGGTGAGTGGGCGGACACCAAGTCCTCCGCGGGCGACTGGTATTTCACCGGCTCGATCTCGGATGTGGCCGTGTGGAACCGGGGCCTGTCCGGGCCGGAGGCGAGCCAGCTCTACAAGGCGGGCACGACGGCCACGGATTTGCTGCGCACGATCGTCACGCCCGCCGGGGTCACGACATCGATCAACTACGGCTCCGGCTCAGGTCGCTTCCAGTCGATGACCGACTCGGACGGCGGCACCTACTCGCTGGCGCTGCCGAAGGTCACCGGATCCTCGCAGGTGTTCGCGTCGGCGGTGCTCGGCGCCGCGCCGCAGGGCTACTGGCGACTGAACGACTCCTCGAGTGCGACCGTCGCAGCGAACGAGGTGAACGGTGGCACCGCCGCGTATAACAACGTGACACTGGGTGCGACCGGCAAATTCAGCGACGCGACGGCGACGACGTTCGACGGCTCCACCTCGTACGCCGGCCTTCCGACGGGGCTCGTGACGGACAAGAGCGACGTATCGATCTCGTTGTGGTTCAAGACCAGCACATCTGGTCCGCTGTTCTGCGAGCAGTCCTCGGCGATCACCTCCTCAAGCGCGCCGAGCCATGGGACCTGCTCCCTGTACGTCGGTACGGACGGCAAGCTGCGCGGCGAGGTTTACCAGGGCTCGGCCTCGCCGATCACCTCGAGCGGCACGGTGGACAACGGCGCGTGGCACTTCGTCACGCTGGCGGCCTCAGGCACGACGCAGGCGCTGTACTTGGACGGTGCACTCGTCGGCACGCTGTCCGGCACCGTGGACACCACGCTCAGCCAGTCGTACGAGTACGTCGGCGCCGGTTATTCGTCCGGGGACTGGGCGGACACGCCGTCATCGGCCGGTGACTGGCATTTCACGGGCTCGATGTCGGATGTGGCGGTGTACCCGAGCGGCCTTTCCGATCAGGAGGCGGTCAACCTGTACACGGCCGCCGTGAACTCCAAGGGCATCGTGCCGGTGGAGACCGAGACGGTGACGGACCCGAACAGCAAGACGCTCACCTACGAGTACGACCCGGCGAACGGATACCGCGAGATCTCGGAGACCGACGGCACCGGAGCCACTACCACTTACGGTTACGACACCAGCGGGTTCCTCTACACGGTTACGGACCCGAACGGGAACGTGACCACGACCCAGCACGACGTGCGCGGCAACGTGACCGCCAAGACGACCTGTCAGGTGCAGGCATCGCAAACCTGCTCGACGCAGTATTGGACCTACTATCCCGACGACACCACCGCGATCCTTTCCACCGCCTCGGCGGAGAACAACGAGCCGCTGACGTATCGGGACGCGAGGTCGTCGAGTTCGACGGACACGACGTATGAGACGAAGTACATCTACAACAGCCTCGGCCTGCTAGCCCAGACGGTCACTCCGTCCGTGCAGACCGACGCCTGGTCAAGCGCGACTGACAGATACTCGGCAGGCAGCGCGGCGAGCCTGGACAGCAGCACGAAGATCTATTCGGGTTCGAGCTTCACGGACAGCGACGGGACGGTGGAGACCGCGCCTGCCCTGGACTTCGCCCTGACCCACACCGGGACCGTATTCACGACGACCACCACGCTCATCCCCAGCGGCCTGCTGGTGATTTCGCGGACGCCAGGCGGCGGCATCACGCATTACTACTACTACACCGACGGAGACCTGGCCGAGACGGTCTCGTCGCTGGGACAGGCGACCTACTACATCTACGACGGGCTCGGCCGGGTCACCTGGAAGGCCGAGGAGTTCACGACAGTCCTGGATTCGTCCACCACCGAGATCACCTACACGCCGACGACGTTCACGTACACGGCCGATGGTCAGGTGCTCACCGAGACGGACCCGACCACGACGGACGCTGTCACCGGTTACACGCACGAGAAGGTGACCACGGACACCTATACCTCGGACGGGCTCCTCTACAAGCAGGTGATCTCGGACGCGGGGACGGGTGCGGACGCGTCGCGCACCACGATCACGCAGTACAACGGCCACGACGAGGTTCAGCAGGTCACGGATCCAGACGGGAATGTGACTTCGTACACCTATGACGCGTACGGCAACAAGCAGACCGTGGCCGACCCGGACGGCAATATCACCGAGTACACCTATGACGACGACAATCGTCTGGAGACGACCGTACTCGAGAACTACCAGCCGGCCGGCTCCTCGACGGCAGCCGACCTGACCGTCGAATCCCGGGCGTATGACCCGGCCGGCCGGCTGGCCAGCGTGACCGACGCCATGGACCGGACCACCGAGTACACCTATACGGACAACGGCCTGGTGGCGTCGAAGACCGTGTGCGACTCTACGCTGACAAACTGCTTTGTCAGCGAGGCCGACACGTATGACGCGGCCGGCAACCTGACCAAGAAGGTCACGAACGGCGGAGTCACCGAGACCGATTACACCTTTGACACGCTCGGCCGTGTAGTGACCGAGACGGATGACCCGTCAGCGGTCGACCGGGTCACCGACACGTGGTACACGGCAGACAGCAAGAAGGCGATCACCACCGCCACCAACGCCGACTCCACCGAGACCTGGGTGCACGAGTGGACCTATGACGTCGACGACAATGTGCTGATGCAGGCGCAGTGGGGTGACGGGCGCACCGTCGCTACCAGTTACACCCGCGACACCCAGGGCTTGGTGCTGACCCAGACTGACCCGATGGGCAAAGTCACCACGTATTCCTACAACGCGCTCGGTCAGAAGACTGAGACGGTTCAGCCTTCGGTGACGTCGACCACCATGGCCCTCGGCAGTCTGACGGCCACGAGCGTCACGGTGACTCCGACCACGCTCACCGGCTACGACACCTTCGGCGACCAGGAGGAGACCGAGGACGCGAACGGCAACATCACCACGAAGTACTTCGACGGTGACAGCAACATCACCGAGATAAAGGGCGCGGCGTACACGCCGTACGGCTCGTCGACGGCGATCACACCGGTGATCACGAAGACGTATGACGGCGACGGCAATGTCCTGTCGTCTACGACTCCGCTGAATGAGACCACGACGTACAGCTATGACCAACTGGGCGACGTGGCGACCTCGACCGACGGCCTCGGGCTTGTCACCCACAAAACCTACGACGCGGACAAGGAGCTGCTCACCTCCACCTCGCCGGGCGGGACGGTAACCGCGGAAACCTACGACTACCTCGGCCGGAAGGCCACCACCAGTGTGGTTGAGTCGGCTCTGTCTGAAACGCTGACCACGACCTACACCTACAGCACCGGCGGATGGCTGTGGGAGACCACGAGCCCGGCCGGAGTCGTCACCACGGACCTGTACGACAACTTGGGCGAGTCGATCTCGAAGACGGACGGCGCCGGGAACACGACCACCTACACCCAGGACGGCTGGGGCCGGGTGGCGAAGACTACCCTGGCCGACGGGACATACACGACGAAGACCTATGACAACCTCGGGGACGTCACCGCGACCGCCTCGTATGGCGCGAGCGGCACGGAACTGGCGTCGACCTCGGCGGTCTTCGACCTGCGCGGGCTGCACACGTCCACGACCAACGCCCTCGGAGTCACCGAGGCCTACGGGTATGACGCGCTCGGGCACCTGATCAGCGAGAGCCAGCCGACCGGGTCGAGCACGATCTCGATCACTTACGGCTACGACCAGGACGGGAACAAGACTTACTTCTTGGACGGTGACGGCAACGCAACCTACTGGACGTACAACAGCCTGAACCTCCAGGAGGCGAAGGTCGTCCCAGCGGTGGGCTCGTACACGACGGTGGCCACCCGCGCGACGATCAACACGTACGACGCAAACGGGCAGCTGACACTCCAGACACTGCCGGGCGGGGTGACCCAGATCTACACCTACGACGCGGATGGCAACATCCTGACCGAGTCCGGTGCGGACGCCGAGGGCACCACGTACGCCCGCGTGTTCACCTACACCGCCGACGGCCAGGCCAAGACAGCAGACACCTGCACCGATACCAGTTGCGGCACCGCGGAGACCACTGAGGCGTACACGTACGACAGCGAAGGACATCTACTGACGGAGACGGGGTCCGCGGGCTCGTCCTCGTTCACATACACCGTCGACGGCCTGATGGCCACGCGCACGGACAGCTCCGGAACCAGCACGTACACCTACGATTCGAATGACAGGCTCTTGACCGACGCGGACGCGGCGAGCGGGCAGACCCTGACCTACAGATACAACACACTGAATCAGCTGGTGAAGGTCATTTACTCGGGAGGCGACTACCGCCAGTTCACCTATGACTCGTCCCACCGACTCGCGAACGACGAGTTGCTGACCTCGGCAGCGGCACGCGTCGCACAGATCAACTACGCGTACGACGCGGCGGGCGAGCTCACGAGCAAGACCGAGTACGGAATCTCGGCGGCGTCCGCGAGCGCGTACACCACGAACACGTACGCCTACGACACTGCCGGCCGGCTGCTTACCTGGGCTGCGACACCGTCCTCGACCGGCACGACGACCACGACCACATACGTGTACGACGCGGCGGGCAACCGCACGTCCGTAGGCTCGGCGGCCTACACGTACGACGCCCGCAACGAGCTGACCTCGGACGGCACGAACACCTACACGTACACCGCGCGCGGCACCGAGGCCACGATGACCACAACCGCAAGCGGCATCGTCACGACGTACACGTTCGACGCCTTCGGGCAGGAGACCGTGGCGGGGTCGAGTACGTACACGTACGACGCGCTCGGCCGGACGGTCGCGGTCGGCGCTGCGGCGCTGACCTACTCCGGGCAGGACAATCTGATCGCCTCCGATGGGACGGCCACCTATTCCCGGGACTCGGACGGCACCGTGACCGGGGTGAAGATCACATCGTCGGGCTCCACGTCGAATGCCTGGACCGATCTGCACACCGACGTGGTCGGCCGATTCGGCGCCGGCAGCACGGGGATGACCGCGTGGACCGTGTACGACCCGCTGGGCAACGTCGTCCAGTCCTCCGGCACCCAGTTGCCCCTCGGCTACCAGAGCGGCTACACCGACCCCGGCAGCGGCCAGGTCAACATGGACTCGCGCTGGTACTCTCCGAGCCAGGGCCAGTTCACCTCCTCCGACACCGAAGACCAGGCAGCCGACCCCAACACCGACAACGCCGACTCCTACGCGTACGGCGACGGCTCGCCGATGGTGAACAGCGATCCCTCCGGGCACCTGAGTTCCGGTGCCGGCGACTTCAGTGCCCTCTTCACGGCGGCGGAAGCCGATTTGGAGATAGACGAGGCCTCCATCGAATTCATACTGGCCGAGGCTTCTCTCCTCGCCGACCTCACAGCTGCGGAAGCCGCCGCCGCCGCGGCCGCGGAAGTCGAAGCCTTCGTGGGCGACGTGCAGATCATGGTGGACGACCTCGCCACAGAGCTGAACATGTCAGCGATCGACGTGACTATCAACATCAGCGCCGAGGCAGCGGCGGACATGACCGCCGCAGCGGCAGAGATCTATCTCGAATTCATCTTCGAGACCTTCCTCTACTGGATCGAAACGGAGGCGCCCACCACCACGACCGGCACTACCGGTGGCACACCGGGGACCGGCGGCGGTGGGGGTGGCAAGACGAAGACGACCACAAAGGTCAAGCCGAAGCCGATCATCTGGATGACGCCGCTCCAGGCCGCCCACCTCTCTAACGAGGGCCACACCCCCTCGGTCAACTACAACAACTACATTGGGACGAACCCGGTCGATCTCGCCGGGGAGAGCACCGGTCTCGCTCTCGGGCTCGTCGGGACCCTCGCCGCGGGATGCAGCGTCACCGCGACCTGTACTGCTACGACCACGAACGACGACAACGGTGACACCTGCCTGTCGAACCGGCCATCGGGCGATGGTGTCGAAAACAGCGGCAGCGGTTGGATCGAATACGATCCGACCGGATACAAGAAACGCGCTACCGGAGCCGAGGCGTGCATCACATCGGATCATAACAAGTTCGATACCAATGCCCGCAGGCCGGCAAACTGGGCGGCCTCGGTGCGCCAAGTGAAGGCGGAGTTGGGTCTGGAAGACAATGTTCTTGCGAGCTGCCATAATATTCCAGCCGTTATGGGCGGTTCCAACACAAATAAGGGAAATCTGACAGCGTGCGTTCATCTCGGCACCAATATCGATGGCTACAGCATGCGCTGGGTCGAGGCCATCGGGGTGCTTCTCGCTGACGAGGGCTTCGTTGTCGATTTCAAGGTCACCGACGACTACAGTTCGTCGATGTCGACGATCCCCACGGGTTATAGCTATGTCATCACCACGTGGCTGCCGGACGGCAGTGACGAGGAGACGATGCGCTTCAACGTGGACAACGAGTATGAAGACAGCTCTGGCAAAACGACGAACATAGGGAACTAGCTGATGCCCGAACGGTGGAGTGAAAGTGCGGAACAAGTCTCTCGACTTCTTCCGCGACCGGAGAACGAGATTGCGCCCCCGCCGTGGAGCGACCTCTCAATGCCGAGCGGGCATGCCTTTCCGCGGGATTACCAATGGTTTATCGAGACGTACGGCTACGGTACGATCAACGATTATCTGCACGTGCTTTCGTTTTCGAACTGGTCTGCCAAGGGCGAAGATGTAGACGCAGTCCAAAAGCTGCTTTATTGGTCGCGGAACATAGACTCCTGCGGGCGTGAGCACAACGACCCGGAATCTTGTGACATAAATTGGCGCGGCCGCCGGCTCTCCTTCGCAGCTGATGACCCCGATGGACTCCTGTTCTGCTGGGGAAAGGAAGACGGGGGAAGCCTTCATTATTGGGCCAGGGAGGACGCCGATCCAGACGCGTGGCCGGTCATGACGTTCTGGCGGCCCAGCGCCACCTGGTTCCGGTTCGAGGGTGGCTTCGTGGAGTGCCTCCTGGCAATGATGCGTGAGACCTACCCTCACCCCGGCATGCCCATCAACCCAGAGGAGGAGTGGGAGCACGCTCGCACCCAGCCCGTATGGGAGTGTGCAGGCGATTGGAACGGTCCACTCAGCCGGCCTTGATTTCGAAGAGGCATCAGCCGAACGGCATCATCCTCACCTTCGCGGCGGACTCGCCGGACGCGCAGACAAGCTGATCACGCTCCTTGAACAGGGGGCTGATGTTGATTTCGATGATCGGGGATAGCGCAGGCTGTTTTCGTTTCAGGCGGATCGGAAAGGCTCATGGACTCGCGAATTCTGTCCGGTGAGCCTGAGCCCAGGCGCGGAACGTCCGCGCGGGGTGCCCGGTGATGCGGTCAACGGCGTTGTTCACCGGAGCGGCGACGTCGACGGCTGCTGCCTCGGCATCGAGGAGAGCTTCGAGTACCGATTCGGGCATCCATGGCGGTCGGGCGTCCAGAGCCTGCTGCCGGGTGAGCGTCTCGATGGGGATCGGTCCACGACCGAGCTCTTCGCCGAGGATGGCGACGATCTCGCGCAGACGCAGCGACTCCGGCCCGGTCAGCACCTGAATACGGGCGCGATGGTCGTCCCGTGTTAGGAGTTGCGCGGCTACCTCGGCCACGTCGTCCAGATGGATGGGGGTGAATTGTGCGTCGGGGAACGCCAGGCGGACGGTGCCGGTGGCGCGGATCCCGGGAGCCCAGTCGCGGGCCGCGTTGGTGGCGAGCCAACTGGGATACAGCAAGGTATGGGGCAGGCCGGAGTCTTCGAGTGAACGCTCGTTGGCTCGGTGGATAAGGCCGATGTGGTGGTCGTGTTCGTGCGCTTCGAAGGACGCCGGCGACGAGAGCAGAACGACGTACCGGACGCCGGCTTCGCAGGCTGCGTGCAGAAAGCCGTCGATGCCTCCGCGTGCCGGGTAGAGGAAGACGGATTCGACCCCGCTGAGCGCCTTTTCCGCACCGACCGGGTCGGTCAGATCCAGCTCGACCGTCTCGATTCCGGCGGGCAGCCCGGGGGCCGTGATGTCGCGAGCCGTGGCCCGCACGTGCTGCCCGGCCCTCGTGAGAGCGGGGATCAGGCGGGCTCCGATGTTGCCGCGCGCGCCGGTGACCAGGATCGTCATCTTGCTCCTGAGGTAGCATGGCCGCGAACAGTTGCTTTGACTCTAAAGTAGCTTTGAAATGACGGTAGCTTTGAAATCAAAGGTAAAGTGAGGAGCGCCCGATGTCAACCGATCGCGCGCGATCAGGCGCGGAAGCGGGACTGGCCGTCGACGATGCTGTCAGGGCATTGCTGCTCCTCATGCCGCGCATGGTCGGGCGGGCGAAGCGTCTGCCGATCCCCGAGGAGCTGCGGTCTTTCGCCCTCGGGCCGCGGCACCTCTCGCTGCTCTCCTTCTTGCTGTTCGACGGGCCGATGACGGTCAATGACCTGGCGGGCCGACTCCAAGTCGCCCCCACCACCGCGAGCCTGCTGGTCGGCGAGCTCAGCCGCAAAGGCATCCTGGAGCGCCGCGAGGACGAGGCGGACCGGCGTCGCCGGATCGTCAGCATCGCCGAGGCGAAACGCGCGGTGATCGAGGAGTGGCTGGCCCACGGCGCGGGCGCCTGGCGCGACGTGCTCGGACCGCTCTCACCTGCGGAACGGCAGACTCTGGTGGACACACTCAGCGCGTATGAGAGTGCACTCGCCGTCGACGAGCCAGAGGATGGTTAGTGGTTGACGCAGGGGATGAGTACTTGAAGGTCGCAGCTGTCTGTTGAGGTGGCGGCGGTGGTGGTGGTGGCCGTGGCGGAGGGGGTCGGGGTGATCGTTGCAGTCGGGGTGAGTGATGGAGTGAGTGACGGCGTGAGGGTGGGCGTGACTATGGGCTGAGCGCTGGCAGAGCTCGAGCTTGGGGTGACGGTCGGCGTTGAGGTCGATGAATCAGTGTTCTGGGGGGTGCTCGACAGGGTGCCCAACGGGGTGCCCGATGAAGTGCTGGCCAGGGGCGCGGCGTTCGCGGAAGTCGTATTTGTGGCCGACGGCGCGGACGCGGACGCGGAGGTGGACGTGGCCGACGGCGTGGGCGTGGTCGCTGGTGCGGATGATGCTGTGTGAGCGCTCGTTGTGGGCGTTGTGGACGCTGTATTGGCGGGTGCGGCGTTGATAGGTGCGGCGCTGCTAGATGCTGCGGCGTTCGTCGTCGCCGCCGCGCTGGTCGGGGTCACGACCGAGCTTGCAGCAGGGCTGCTCGCGGGCGCCATTGCCGTCGCACTGGTCGACACCGGTGCCGCGGTTGTCGGTACGGCCGCGGATGCCGCAGCGTGGCCGCTGCCGGAGGACGATGCGAGAGCCACCGCGACGACGGCGACACCCGCAACCGCTCCGACCGCGCTGAACGAGCCGACCACCATGCGGCCCGTGTTCGAGGCTCCCCGCCTGAGCAGTTGCGAGCGCGCGCGCCGGAACGCGCGGGCGCCCTGTCTCGCGTGCCGTGCACCGGTACCGGCACTGGCACCGGCCGACGCGAGCATCGGGACGAGCAAGGCTCCACCGCCGAGGACGACCCCGAGCAGCGCGGGGCCGAGCAGGATGGGCAGACGCTCGTTCGTCTCGGTGAGTGCCAGCAGCCTGGCGCGGCAGTCGTCGCAGTCCTCTGCGTGCTCCAGCACGAGCTTGTTTCGCCGGTCGGACGCCGTGCCCCGGACAATGGCGGCCATGTGCTTCCAGTACTGCTCGCAGTCTGCGGACAGCGGGTTGCCCGGCTGCTCCTGCAGGAACGCCTGCCGCAGCCGTTCCCGCGCCCTGGCCAGCACGACACCCGCGGTGTTCGCGCTGGCGCCGATTCGCGCGCCGACCGCCTCGAGCGGGA
>Ga0185299_10005204_pt1 | contig 14927 bp, 14 predicted proteins | sample PaiPotPPA55metaG_FD_128002 | JGI IMG/M metagenome (GOLD analysis project Ga0185299, IMG submission 128002) | Iron sulfur acid spring bacterial and archeal communities from Banff, Canada, to study Microbial Dark Matter (Phase II) - Paint Pots PPA... ...
TTTTCCGTCGGCTACTATCGTTAATCCAAGTGTCGCGAGCGCGATCGACGGGGCAGCGCCGAATAAACCGGCGAAACTCTTTGGCTTTAGCACGTCGCCGAGGACCGCGAACAATGAAACGACCAAGCCGCCGACGACGAAACGAAAAACGAATTGCATGCTTCCCCCTTCGAAATCCAGGCTTGCTAGTAGCATTCCAGAACTTAGATTTCAGGTGCTGGATTTGCGCCGCGTGTTTATAATCACCAGAACCGCGCGTCCAGTATGCGCCGCGCGGGGCGCGAGCGCATTACGCTGAGAGACAGAATCACCGGAGTTCAACATGACCTCATTTATCCTGAATGGAAAAGCCGTGCAAACCGACGCCGATCCGGCCACGCCTTTGCTCTGGGTGCTGCGCGAATCGCTGGGGCTCACCGGCACGAAGTACGGATGCGGCATGGCGCAATGCGGGGCCTGCACGGTCCATCTCGATGGCCAGGCGATTCGCTCATGCGTGGCGCCGCTCTCGCGTGCCGAAGGCAAGCACGTGACCACGATTGAGGGCCTCTCGCCGGATTTGAGCCACCCGCTGCAACGCGCGTGGATCGAGATCGACGTGCCGCAGTGCGGGTATTGCCAGTCGGGACAAATCATGAGCGCTGCCGTGCTGCTGAAAGAAAATCCCAAGCCGACAGACAACGATATTGACGAAGCAATGTCCGGCAACATCTGCCGGTGCGGAACTTATCCGCGGATTCGGCGCGCGATTCACCGCGCAGCTGAAATGGCCGCGGAAGGGAGGGCGAAATGACCGCCGCCGCTGGTCTTGATCGCCGCGAATTTCTTCGAGCAAGCGCCGCGGTAGGAGGTGGCCTGCTTATCAGCCTTTACGTGCCGGAGCTTGAGCTCGCGCGCGCGCAGTCACCCGCGACTGGCGGTAAAGTTTTTGCGCCGAATGCATTTGTGCGCATTGGCACCGACGAAATTGTCACCGTCATTGCCAATCACTCGGAGATGGGGCAAGGCGTTTACACAAGTTTGCCGATGCTGCTCAACGAGGAGCTGGAAGCGGACTGGTCCAAGGTGCGCGTGGAACCAGCGCCCGTGGATGCCGCGTACAACCACACCGCTTTCGGCATCCAGATGACGGGCGGCAGCACCACGACGACTTCCGAGTGGGAGCGCTATCGAAAGATGGGTGCCGCGGCGCGCGTGATGCTGGTCCAGGCGGCGGCGCAGCAATGGAACGTTCCGGCGGACAGTTGCCATGTGGAAAAAGGCGTCGTGATCCACGCGGCATCGGGAAAGAAAGCTTCTTATGGATCGCTCGCGAACGCTGCGGCCGCAATCCCGGTCCCCTCGAATGTGCCTCTCAAGGATCCTAAGAATTTCATCACGATCGGAAAGAAGGTTCGTCGGCTCGATACACCTTCGAAAACAAATGGCACTGCGCAATTCGGCCTAGACGTAACTCTTCCCGGAATGCTGACAGCCCTGGTGGCGCGCGCTCCGGTGTTCGGCGGGAAAGTAGTGAGCTTCGACGCTTCGGAATCATTAAAAGTTCCCGGCGTGCGGACCGTGGAGCAGGTGCCGTCAGGAGTCGCGGTAATCGCCTCCGCCTTCTGGCCTGCAAAGTTGGGCCGCGAGAGATTGAAAATCAATTGGGACGATGGCGCGAACGCTGAGATTTCGTCAACGAAGATGCTGGCGGATTTTTCATCGCAGAGCGCGTCACCCGGCCTCGTGGCGAAAAAGGCCGGCGATCCGGTGGGCGCGCTTGCCGGCGCCGCGAAGAAAATCACTGCCGAATATGACGTGCCATACCTCGCGCACGCGATGATGGAACCTTTGAACTGCGTCGTCGATCTGCGTGCTGACTCGTGCGAAATCTGGACCGGCACGCAATTCCAAACTGGTGACCGCGCGAACGCGGCGAAGGTAGCTGGCCTGGCGCCGGAAAAAGTTCAAATCCACACTACGTTGCTCGGAGGCGGATTCGGAAGACGCGCGAATCCGGCGTCCGATTTCGTGATGGAGGCGGTGAACGTCGCAAAAGCCGCAAAAGCACCGGTGAAAGTAATGTGGACGCGCGAAGACGACATACGCGGCGGATGGTACCGGCCGATGTGGCACGATCGCTTCGCCGCTGGTCTCGATGCGAACGGAGAGCCGATCGCGTGGACCCATACGATTGTCGGCCAGTCCATCATGGAAGGGACGCCCTTCGAGGCATTCGGAATTCAGAACGGAATCGATTCCGCATCTGTGGAAGGCGCTGCGGATTTGCTCTACGGAATACCGAACCTGCAGGTCGACTTGCATTCGCCAAAAATCGGAGTGCCGGTGCAATGGTGGCGCTCGGTGGGGCACTCGCACACCGGTTTTTCCGTCGAAGCCTTTTTCGATGAGGTGGCGCACGCAGGCGGTAAAGATCCCTATGAACTGAGAAGAAAGCTGCTCGCCAAGCAGCCCCGAATGCTCGGAGTGCTCGATCTCGTCGCGCAGAAAGCTGGTTGGGGCAAGCCAATGCCCGCAGGCCGCGGACGCGGAATCGCCACGCATTTCTCTTTCGACAGCTACGTGGCGCAGGTGATCGAGGCGTCGGTGGAAAAAGACGGTACGGTGCACGTGCATCGCGTAGTGTGCGCGGTCGATTGCGGGCGAGCGATCAATCCCGACACCGTGACTGCGCAGATGGAAGGAGGAATCATTTTCGCTTTAACTGCCGCGCTGAAGACGGAAATCACTCTCGAAAATGGGCGCGTGCAGCAGCGGAATTTTCACGACTACCCGATGCTTCGCATGTTCGAGGCGCCGGCGGTGGAAGTGTTCATCGTGCCAAGCGAGGAAAAACCCACGGGCGTCGGCGAGCCGAGCGTGCCTCCAGTGGCGCCGGCTCTCACAAATGCAATTTTCGCGGCCACGGGCAAACGAGTTCGGCGGCTTCCGATTCGGTCAAGCGACTTGGCAGCTGGCGCGGAGGTGAAGTCATGAACGCAGGAGGCAGACTTCCAATTCGAGCAACGCTTGGTGCACTCGCCGCGCTTGTGTGTACGGCTGCTCTAGCCGCCGCGTTTGCCGGCACGCATGAGAACGGCACCGTCAACATCAACGCGGGCACCGCCGCTAACATCGCGCCCAGTGCGAGTGACGCTAGCGCGGCTTTTTTGCAGGTTCACAAAGTTTTTACTTCGCCACGCTGCCAGAATTGCCATCCCGCGGGCGATGCCCCGCTTCAGGGGGACGACAGCCACGTGCACGCGCAGTTCGTGAAGCGCGGCAGCGATGGACACGGTGTCTACGGAATGCGGTGCAACACGTGTCATCAAGAGGCGAATACCGCCGGAGCAAACATGCCGCCGGGAAATCCAAAGTGGGGTCTGCCCCCGCCGGAACACAAGATGGTTTTCGTGGGCCGTACGCCCGCGCAGCTCTGCCGGCAGCTCAAGGATCCGAAACAAACTGGTGGCCGCTCGCTCGCTCAACTCCTGACGCACGTTTCCTCGGACGACCTGGTCGGATGGGGCTGGAATCCTGGCGACGGCCGGACGTTGCCGCCGCTCTCGAGAGCGGACACGGTGGCCCAGATGAAAATCTGGATCGATGGCGGCGCCGCGTGCCCTGAATAGCCGCTCTTGTCTACTGAATCACGCCGGTTAAGTCGTGTTTGTCTGGGCGGCGTGTCATCATCGCCTCAAGCGCTCTCTGCCGCGCCAAATTGCTTCGCGCTCGGCGGAATCTCTGGTAGCATAAAAAGTTGAATCTTTCTTGAAATTCTTGCAGGGAGCAACGGAACCATGGCACTCGCATGTGAACTTTGCGGTAAGAAGCCGCTTTACGGAAATACGATTAGCCACGCCCACAACGTCACTCGTCGCCGCTGGAACCCGAATCTGCGGCGCGTGAAAGCCGTCGTCAAAGGCGTGCACAAGCATCTGCGTGTTTGCACTTCATGCATTCGCTCCGGCCGCGTGAAGAAAGCCGCTTGAAGCCATTCCCCGGAAGGAGTTCCCGTTGAAGCGGAGAATCGCCATCCTCGCAACGTTGGCCGTATGCGCGTTCGCGGCGTCCTGCAAGAATCAGACGGCGCCGGGACCCGACGTGTGGGCCGTCGTCAACGGCAAGGAAATTTCCCGCTCCGACGTCGAAAAATATTACCGCACGCGCGTCAACTCGGAAGGCCCCGCTCCCTCGCAGGAAGAATCTTTGTCCCTGAAACTCAGCATCCTCGACGAGCTCATCAACAACGAAATCATGCTCGAACGAGCCAACAAAAATAATCTCGTTGCTAGCGACGCCGAAGTTGCCGACAAGTTCACCGAATCGAAGAGCCCCTACACCGAGGAAGAGTTTCAGAAGAAGCTCAGGGATACCGGCCTCACTGTAGACGATTTGAAAAGCGAAATTCGCCGGCAGCTTTCCGTTCAGAAGCTGCTCAATCGCGAAGTTGTGGCCAAGATTTCGATCACCGACCAGGACGTCACGGACTTCTACAACAAGAATCGCGCGCAGTTCAACGTAGTCGAGCAGCAATACCACATCGGGCAAATCGTGATCACGCCGCGTCCCGATCCCGCGGTGCATAATCGCAAGAACGATAAATCCGCGAACGAAGCCGAGGCCGGCAAGAAAGCGGCCCTCCTCGACCAAAAACTCAGAGGCGGCGCGGATTTTGCCCAACTGGCCATGGATTATTCGGAGGACTCAACCGCCTCAACCGGCGGCGATATTGGATTTGTTTCCGAATCCGCTCTCAATCGTTCCGACCCGCTTCTCAAGAAAACCGTGCTGGCGATGAAGCCCGGCGAAGTAACGCGACCGATCACCGACCACGGCGGATACCGCATCCTGAAGATGATTGCGAAGGAACCCGCGGGGCAGCGCGAACTCTCCGATCCTAAAGTCCAGCAGACCATTCGAGATACGCTGAGGAACCGCAAGGAACAGCTTTTGCGCAACGCCTATCTGATGGAAGCGCGCACCGAAGCCAAGGTCACAAATTACCTCGCCGTCGAGATTATTCAGTCGTCCGGCAAACTTCCCGCGCCAAGGTAAACCCGCTTTCGCCGTTCCGCGCGATCGAAGCTCCCTTCGAGCCCCAACCGCGCAGCCCGGCCTTCCAGCCTAGTGTGGTCCCGGACGCAGTATCGTCGCCTTCATCGAAGTCGCCGTCTTCGCGTCGACGTGGCCCTGGCCATGTGCTTTCACGCTCGCGAAAACGAGCGGGTCGGTCTTTGCCACCTGATCGATCGAAATCGGCGGAACGTTTGTGTCCAGTTCACGGTTCATCGTCTTGATGAATTCATTCGCGATCACCGCGTAGCCCGTATTCGTCGGATGAACTCCGTCGAGCGAGAACAGTCCGCCGAGGAATGCATTTGTCAAGTGCTTCCCGTCGGCTTCGATCCCGTGTTTAGCGGTCCGCACCGACAGCGAGTGGATATCCACCAGCGTGTCGCCGTGCTCGAACGCCTCGAATGCGATGATCACGTTGTATGCATCGACGATCAATTTCGTTTCGATCACCTTCTTGGAAGTCAGCACCACGTTCGCAGGCAGCGGCCCCGTGCTCGGATTTGCCAAAATCCCCGGAATCAGCGCCACGCCTTCCGGTGTGACTAAGTCGTCCTCATCAATGCCGAGAATCGGACCAATCACGGACAGCGGCAAACCAACTTCCTGGGCGATCGTGTCCGCCGAAGTGAAGAACGGTATCGCCGTCACGTCCGGAATGTTCGAGACCACAATCGTCGCATGCGTCACCGCCAGCTGGTCGAGCAGTTGCTTGAATTCAGTTTGGAAAGTCCCGATCGGCGTGGCCAGCGACGGATCGGCAGCCGCCGCTGCTCCCAGAATATCGTTGTTCCCGATCCACACGAAAAGTGTCGTCGGTTGAAGCGCCTGCGCCCAGCCCACTTGCGTCAGAGAAACATTTCCGAAAAGGCCGGGCAGTCCGAGGATCAGGTCGGTCAGGTCATCGATCGGAAAAGAAGGCTTCGTGACCAGCGCGTCGTTCAACAACGCGCCCGGCACTCCAAGGTCCGTGGCCTGAAGAAAAGGATTGTCGCGGCCCGTCGACGTCCCCGGAGCCGTGATGATAATCGGCGGCGGCCCTGGGCTCACGAGCTCGAGCACGTTAGGAATTCCCGGCGGCGCGATCAGCGGCAGCGACAGCGGCGTCCCCGCTTGCCCGGCCACCACGTTCGCCCATCCGTGCGGTTGCGCCGTGTCGATCAGCGAATCGCTCTGAAAGCCGGCCGTAAGCGAGTCGCCCACGAAAACGACCTTTGAGAGATCGGCCTTATGATGACGATGATGGTGGTCGCGGTCGCCGCCGTCTTGCGCCCGGCCCGCAGGCGCAAACACTCCCCCGAGAAGGGTGATGGCCACCGCGATAAACGCAATCGAAAACCAGTTCCGGGTGCTGCTTGAATTGAATGCGGGCGAGTTCGTTCCGTTCGATGGAAACATGCGTCTCTCCTTATTTCCGATAGTCTAGCGGCAGGTCGACGCAGAAGCAGCGGTGCATTCAAAGATGAAGTGCAAGCTTCCGGTACGCGCGAGGGACGAGGACGCGCGTCGGCCTGTTTTTCGCTTGCAGAACGATACTCTCGCGCTGACGGGATTGCAACCTCGCGAGATCGGCAGACCCGGCGGGCGCCCAAACGTCGCATGTGAGCTATTCAGCACAGTTTTTTTCTGCGCCGCTGGGCACAATCCGCACAGGAACGTATGTCCATGTCCACCACGCGCGTTTTGCGGTTCAATACCCTGCCGAAGAATCAGGCCGGCGCAAAGCGGCTCAACTTGTTGATCGCTTCTTTCATGATTTTGCTCCACGTCGGCGCCATAGCTTCATTTTTCTTCTTCACCTGGAATGCGCTGTTCGTCGCTATCTTTTTGTACTGGGTTGCCGGAAGCCTGGGCATCGGCATTGGTTATCACCGGTTGCTTGCTCATCGGGGCTACGTAACTCCCAAGTGGTTCGAGTACTTTCTTACCGTTTGCGCCGTCTCGGCTTTGGAAGGAGGTCCGCTGCTCTGGGTGGCCACGCATCGGGTTCATCACCAATTCCCGGACAAGGAAGGCGACCCGCACTCACCCCGCGACGGCAAATGGTGGGCGCATGTAGGCTGGATTCTTGTTGGAAACGCTCTGCGCCAGGACGCTTCCACCATCGACCGCTATGTCCCCGACCTGGCTGCGGACAAGTTTCACGTCTGGATCACCGAATACCATTTCGTGCCCACGGTGATTCTTGCAATCGTGCTGTTCGTAATCGGCGGATGGCCCTTCCTGCTGTGGGGCATTTTCCTGCGCATCGTCGTGGGACTCCACGCCACCTGGCTAGTCAACTCCGCCACGCACATCTGGGGTTCACGCCGCTTTGACACACGGGATTTATCGACCAACAGTTGGTGGGTGGCGTTGCTAACATTCGGCGAAGGCTGGCACAACAACCATCACGCCTTCCCCGTTTCGGCGCGCCATGGCCTGAAGTGGTATGAAATCGACGTCAACTGGTACGGCATCTGGGTCCTCAAGCAGCTTGGGCTCGCAAAGAATATCAATCGAGCGAAATTATCCGCTCCTCCGTATTTTTCCGCCTAACGCAACATCGAAAGTAGTTTGATCTGCCGCTGGGATTGATTGAGCGAGGCTCCCCGCACATCCGGAAACCTCTCGCCTTCACACGCTCAGAACCGGAATCGGCACCGCGCAAATGATTGCGTAACCATGAGTCCGCAGGTTGCCGCCGTAGGGATAGCAATCCATCACCAGCAAATCCGCATTCGTCTGCTTGGCGGCCAGGTTCAGAATCTTTGGCACGTCGCCGCTTCCGATAAATACCTCTGCTTTGACGCCCGTATCTTTCTGGAGTTCCTCGATGCTGCGGGAAGCGTTGCTGAGGAGCTGTTCCTTCCACGCTTGATTCACGTACCAGCCGCCCGGCCCCCAAAGCTCGAACCCCGCTGTTACGTGCGCCACCGTAACGCGCGCGCCAAATTCAGCGGCAAATTGCGCGGTCCACAGCAAAGCCTTGCGGCTGCGCGGGCCCAAATCCACCGCACACAGGACGTTGCGGATCGCAAATTCCCGCGCGGGCGATTCTTCTACGTGCGCGCCCGTCCAAACCGGGCAATCGGTCCTGTGCAGCACTTTCGCCGTCACAGAGCCCAGCAGGAACCGGTCGAACGTGAAGCCATGCGACGGCATCATGATTAGGTCTGCTTTTTCATCCGCAGCTGTTTGAACGATTGCTTGGGTCGGGTCGCCTTTGCCCAACATGCGCCGAATGGTAAGTCCTCCCAGCTCCCGCTCGAGACTCGTGTCCTTCTGTTTCTGCGCTTCTTGAATGATTGTTGCGAGCAAATCCCAGCCGGCCGGCTCGCGCCCCGCATCCGGCATGCCCGCGGCATGGCTCAGCATCGTCACCACGTGCAGCATCAGGATCTGAGCGCCAAAATGCCGCGCCAGCATCGCCGCCTGATGAATCTCAGTCAGCGAAGCATTCGGGAAATCAACCGGCAAAAGTATTTTCTTGATATTTGGCATCGCGCGACAACCAGAGAATCAGGGTGCCCCTGACCGCATTCAGTAGCCTCCACCTAGGCCTTCGTAGCGACGGGCTTCAGCCCCGTCATCTTCGTTTTCGACCTGCTTACGTGACGATCGCGAGCACTTCTCCGGCGTTGATCGTCTGTCCTTCTGAGACGAGCAGGCGCTCGACTGTGCCGCGCTTTGGGGAGCGCACTTCGTTCTGCATTTTCATCGCTTCGATCACCACGAGGCCCTGGCCCGCTTCGACGGCATCGCCGGCTTTCACGAGCACACGCACAACTTTTCCCGGCATTGGCGCAATTGCTTGCTGGCGGCCTTCCGCTTCGACAGCCGCGCCGCGGTGCCGCCGCCATTGGCGCGGATCGCGAACCGCCGCGGCGTATTCGTGTCCGCCGACGATAACGCGCAGGCCCGTTGCAGCGGATTCGATGCGCGCTTCGAAGGATTGTCCGCCGATGAGAATCGAGTACACCGACGGAGAAACTTCGACCACATCAGCGTTGATTGGCGTCCCGTCGAGGACGCATTGCACGCGTTCGCCAATGCGAGTCGATTCCATGTTCCGCGTCTTGCCGTCGAGTTCGATTTCAAGCTTCATTGTTTTGCGAGACTGCCTCTAGCGCCGCGGCTCGCGGTCCAACTGTTCCAGTCGGCCTTCGAGCTTCCACTGCGATTCCTTCGCCGCAACACCATTCGACGGTCTTCCGTCCGATGCACCCGGTGTCCCTGATACGCCTTCGCGCGACATGTACCAGAACGCGACCGCCAACGCCGCTGCGTCTGCAGTCGGCGCTGCAGCCCCTACCGACCCAACTGCGGCCGCTTGAGCGTCTACCTTCGCGCTGACGTGTTTCTTTTCGTCGCAGAGGAAATCATCCAGCCAACGCGTATAGAAATTGCCGCTGCGGAAATCTTCAGTGGCGAGAATGCGGCGGAAAAGGCCCACGTTTGTCTTGATTCCGCTCGCATAGTATTCGCCGAGCGCGCCTTCAAGACGCGCCAACGCTTCCGCGCGATCGTTGCCCCACGCAATCAGTTTTCCAAGCATCGGATCGTATTCGTTGGGGACCGTCCAGCCGCCGTAGACGCCGTCATCGAGCCGAATCCCCGGGCCTGATGGCGCGCGCCGCTCGAGGATCTTTCCCGGCGAAGGAAAGAAATTGTTGTCCGGATCTTCCGCGTAGATTCGGCATTCGATGGCGTGCCCACGAATCGCAATGTCTTCCTGCCGGAACGGCAACGGCTCGCCCGCCGCGATGCGAATCTGTGTTTTCACAAGGTCGATCGACGTGACCATCTCCGTCACCGGATGTTCCACCTGCAGCCGCGTGTTCATTTCCAGAAAATAAAAATTGCGCGCCGCGTCGACCAAAAACTCCACGGTCCCAGCGTTCGTGTAGCCGCCCGCCCGCGCCAGCTTCACGGCGGCTTCGCCCATCGCGTGCCGCAACTCGGCGGTCATCACAGGAGAAGGCGCTTCCTCGATCACTTTCTGATAGCGCCGCTGAATCGAGCATTCGCGCTCGCCCGCGTAAACGATGTTGCCGTGATGATCTCCGAGCACCTGAATTTCGATGTGTCGCGGCCGCAGTAAATATTTTTCGAGATAAAGCCGCCCATCGCCGAATGCGTTCTGAGCTTCCGACGCCGCGTCGCGCCAAGCTCCGGCCATTTCCGATTCGCGCTCGACTAACCGCATGCCCTTGCCGCCGCCTCCCGCGACTGCTTTCAAAACAACCGGAAAGCCAATCTGCCGCGCCATTTCGAGCGCGTCCTCAAGTTTCGCTAGTGGATCAAGCGTGCCGGGAACCGTCGCGACGCCCACCCTCATCGCGATATGCCGCGCCGCAGTCTTCGAGCCGAGCTGCTCCATCGCCTCCGCTGAAGGGCCAATGAATGCAATGTCGGCGTCCGCACACGCGCGCGGAAGCGCTGCATTCTCCGCGAGGAATCCGTAGCCGGGATGAATCGCGTCGCACTCAGCGTAGCGAGCCGCGCCAATAATCTTGTCGATCACCAGATAGCTTTCGCGCGAGGGCGCCGGCCCGATCGGATACGCCTCGTCCGCCAAGCGGACGTGCAGCGACGCGCGGTCAGCTTCGCTGTAAACCGCGACGCCGCGAATGCCCATCTCGCGGCACGCACGCAGAATGCGCACCGCAATTTCACCGCGATTCGCTATGAGTATTTTTTTAAACATTCACGCAGGTGTCGGTACGAATGCAAACGAAATTCTAGCACGCCGCTTCCGCGCACGCCGCCGCGCTGGCGCGTCACCGAAGGTTGGCAAGCTCCCGGCAACCGGCTATCATGGCCGCGATTCGAGGCGTCACAAACGGGAGCGCAAATCGATGGAACTTTCGGCGCAGGATCAGTGGAAAAAAGCCTCTGCCATAGCCGCAGCCGCGCTCGTTGAAACCGGCATGGTCGTCGGACTCGGCACCGGCTCCACGGCGGCATTCGTCGTGAGCGAGCTGGGCCGACGCGCCGCGGAAGAAGGGCTGCACATCGTCGGCATTCCCACGTCCGAGCGCACCGCGGAGCAAGCGCGCAGCCTGAAAATCCCGCTTACGACATTCGCCGATCACCAGCAAATCGATCTAACAATCGATGGCGCCGACGAAGTCGAGCTCGGAACGCTCTACCTTGTGAAAGGACACGGCGGCGCGCTACTGCGCGAAAAAATCGTCGCCGCCGCGAGCAAGCGAATGGCGGTGATCGCCGACGACACGAAACTCGTCGACCATCTCGGCACGCGTCAATCGGTTCCCGTCGAAGTGGTCCCCTTCGGCTGGGAAGCAACGGAACGAAGTCTGGCGAAGCTCGGCGCGAAGCCTGCGCTGCGGCCCGGAACGGACAAGAAACCGTTCGTCACCGATGGCGGACATTACATTCTCGACTGCACGTTTGGACCGATTGCGAACCCCAAGGAACTCGCGCAGCAGATCGATCACGTCGTCGGCGTGGTCGAACACGGATTGTTTCTCGACCTAGCCTGGCAAGTCTTCGTCGGCGGTGCCGGCGGGGTGAAGATATTGAAGAAAGAAGCCGAAGCACGGACGAGAGAGACCGCACCTCGCAGCAACCGGAGGAAATACCGGAAATAGAGGTCTCGGAACTATCCCGCTTGCTGACCCATTTACTTCCAGCCGTAGATGGAATCTGGCATGAAGAGTCCGGGCGGGTGCTTCTCTCGCTTGTTACTCATTCTCAGGCCGTAGCCTTGCTTGATGAAAGATTCAATTTCTTCGAGATCGACTTCCGTAGGCCGATCTTCCTTACGCTTCGCAACTTTATACTTCCGATTCGCGTACTTGTGGGGCGTGACGCGGATACCAACATTTTGGCCGCGTCGGACGATCGCGTGTAGAAGTGGCATTGCTAGTCCCGAAGATTGTTCTCTAGTTTCTGGACGCGCAGCCCTGTGGATAGACGGCGTCGAGAGCGCCCCAAAGCGCTTTCAACGTGCGCTCGGCGGCGCAGAGCACCGCGACCGTGTCGGCGTCCTTCTGAGTTGCGAGCCATTCGCGCCACGCGGCGCGATGCCGCACATCGGCTTCCTCGTGCACGGCAAAATACGCGAGCGAGCGCGGCTCACTAATGTTGTAGAAGCGGCGAAGCCCTGAAATTTTTTGCGCGGCAATCTCTGGAATCTGCGCTTCGTAGACGTAAAACGCAGCGATGGCTTGCGCGAGCGAGCCGTGCGCGGCGATTTCGTCGAAATTATCTAGCAGCGCCGCGATTCCGGGAAGCGGGCGCGCGTCGTCGAGCGCCACTTCGCTTATACCAAGCGACTCCGCGAACTGGCGCCACAGCATCGGATGGGGCGCGATCGCGTCAAGCTCCTCCGCGAGGTTCTCATCCACAATTTTCTTCACGGCACCGTTCGTGCGCCCGGCCAGCTGCTTCAGGTTCTCCGGAAACGCGCGAACGTGTTGGTAATACTGTTCGGCATAGAGCGCCAGCGCGTCCTGCGAGAGTGTTCCCTCGGTCCAGGCGCGATAGAAAGGGTGCTTGAGCAGGTGATGCTTCTCGACGAGCGCGTCCAGCGAATTGAGCAAAGTGCGAGTCTTAGCGGCGTTTCTAGGCATTCCATTCTCCCGAAATCTTATAAGTTCGTGTACAGACGCAAAACCGCGTTATGGTATGCGAACTCGCCCCAAAAAGCCAGCTTCGGGCAGTCGCAGTGTGGAAAAGAGCACCTTCACGCAAAAAAAGAGTCGCTCCGGCCGTGCGGCCTACGCGACAGCCTGCGGCAGTACGGAAAGCGCTTCGCGCAACGTCGAATATGTCGGAGCTGAAGCTCCGACCCCCTAGGAGTCCGTCGTGCGGCCGGCGAGGTTTCATTTGTGGACACCCCGCGTTTGCTTCTTCGGAGTTCCGATCCGTGTCGCCGCGCTAGTTTCGAGAGAAAGTCTTACATCGAGAATCAGGCTTATCGCTTCCTTCAGATTGCGCTTCACTTCCGAGACAGTACGACCTTGAGTGTTGGCGCCAGGTAGCTCTGCGACGGTCCCGACATACCATCGGCCTTTTTTCGAAATGACAGTGGTGAATTGACTCTTGCTCATAGGGGGATGTTGCCGTGCTTTTTGCGGGGGTTGGTGTCGCGCTTGTTTTCTAAGGAGCGCAGGGCGGTGATTAGCTTGGCGCGGGTTTGCGCGGGCTCGATGACCGCGTCGATGTAGCCGCGCTCGGCGGCGACGTAAGGGTTTGCGAAGCGCTCGCGGAAGTCTTCGATTTTTTCGCGGCGGAGGCGGTCGCGATCGGCTTCGGGAGCGCGATCGAGTTCGCGCTTGTAGACGATGTTGACGGCGCCTTCCGGACCCATCACGGCGATTTCGGCTGTAGGCCAGGCGTAATTAATGTCGGTGCGAATGTGTTTTGAGGCCATGACGCAATACGCGCCGCCGTAGGCTTTGCGGGTGATGACTGTAATTTTCGGCACCGTCGCTTCGGCGAAAGCGAAGAGCAACTTCGCGCCGTGCTTGATGATGCCGCCAAATTCCTGTTGCGTGCCGGGGAGGAAGCCGGGAACGTCTTCGAAGGTGATGAGCGGAATGTTGAAAGCGTCGCAGAAGCGGACGAAGCGCGCGCCTTTCACCGACGCGCTGATGTCGAGAACGCCGGCGAGAAACGCGGGCTGGTTGGCAACGATGCCGACGGGGCGGCCATCAAGTCGCGCGAAACCGACGACAATGTTTTTCGCGAAGTGTTCGTGGACTTCGAAGAATTCGGAGTCATCGGCGACGGCATGGATGACATCCTTGATGTCGTAAGGCTTCTGGGGATCTTCGGGGACCAGAGTGTTGAGCGCGGAATGGGCGCGGTCCCACGGATCCGTTGACGTTCGGCGCGGCGCGTCTTCGCGATTGTTCGAAGGCAAGTAGCCGAGAAGCTCGCGAATCATGGCGAGGCATTCGGCATCGTCGCGGGAAACGAAATGCGCGACGCCACTTTTTTCGTTGTGGGTCATCGCGCCGCCAAGCTCTTGCTTGGTGACTTCCTCGTGCGTGACGGTTTTGATGACGTCGGGGCCGGTGACGAACATGTAGGAATTGTCGCGGGTCATAAAAATAAAGTCGGTGATCGCCGGAGAATAGACCGCGCCGCCGGCGCACGGGCCCATGATGGCGCTGATCTGCGGAACGACGCCGCTCGCGAGCGTGTTGCGCAAAAATATTTCGGCGTAGCCCGCGAGCGACATCACGCCTTCCTGAATGCGCGCGCCGCCGGAATCGTTGAGGCCGATTACGGGCGCGCCCTGGCGCATAGCGAGGTCCATGATTTTTATGATTTTTCCGGCATTCGCCTCCGAGAGCGAACCGCCGAACACGGTGAAATCCTGCGCGAAGACGTAAACGAGGCGGCCGTCGATGCGGCCGTAGCCGGAGACGAAGCCATCGCCCGCAGGACGCTGCGCGTCCTCGTTCATGCCGAAGTCGGTGCAGTGATGGCGGACAAACTTGTCGAGCTCCTCGAACGAGCCTTCGTCGAGGAGCAGATGAATGCGCTCGCGGGCGCTGAGCTTGCCCTGCTTGTGTTCGCGCTCGCGACGCTCGGCACCGCCGCCCGCTTCGGCTTCGTCGCTGCGCTTGCGAAGTTCGGCGAGGCGATCGTGTTGTTTCGGGTTTTTGGAATCGGTCATCGTGAGTTCACCGGACCCGAAAAGCGGAAGTGCGAAACCGCAATCCAGCGACGATTAGAAATGGCATTCGTGATGATTCTACAGCGAGTTAAGTTGATTTCTAATTGGTATGCTCTGTCGATTAGAAATGACTGGAAAATTCCGCTGGGGGCTCGCTGTACACCGGCTAGCGGCCGTCCCGACTGCGTTCCGTGTTCTACGTTCGTCATCATCTGAACTCGTCATCCTGGTCCAA
>Ga0185299_10005205_pt1 | contig 14926 bp, 21 predicted proteins | sample PaiPotPPA55metaG_FD_128002 | JGI IMG/M metagenome (GOLD analysis project Ga0185299, IMG submission 128002) | Iron sulfur acid spring bacterial and archeal communities from Banff, Canada, to study Microbial Dark Matter (Phase II) - Paint Pots PPA... ...
GTGGCATGGTCGGGCCAAGCCTCCCCGTACCTATTTCTACGAGCACAATTACGGTGGATTATCAGTTCGCGCTCTCTTGCACGGACTGTCAGGAGCCGCACTAGACGAACGGTTCCGCTAACACCCGGGTCTAGGGGCTGCTTAAAGAGTGATAGATGTGAAGGTCTTGCCCCGAGCTTTCTCGCTAGTTTCGATGGCGCGGCGACGGGCACGTCGCAGTCACCCATTGCAGTTGCAACAAAACATATTCGCGGTGATCGCCGGCTGGTTTGTGCCATAATGTAACGGCAAAGCTTGAGATCGAAGTTGCTCGTTTGGAAGCCACTGCCGGTAATGTCCTATTGCGATTCGGGAACTTTCAATCGATGTTTGTTCGAAGCGATAGGGCACCGGACGTTTGATTGGCGCTTTAGTCTCAAAGCATGGACCGGACGTTTACCGTGACGCCGACCGCAATTTACCGGCGCAATTGCTCTGGATGCGGACCGGACGTTGTACACGCGGATCAGATCGAGGCTAGGGGAACCTGACGTTGTCGCGGCTTATGCAGTTGGGATGCTGACCAGCCGAAATGCCGCGCTAAAGCGAATCCACAAAACCGCCGCCAGAGACACAAGTCCTGCGATCAATATTGTTGGCAAGACGCCGATTGTGCTTCCGACTACTCCGCCAATAAGGCTGCCAATGGAAGAGTCCCCCAAACGATCGTGCGCATCGTCGCGTTCATGCGACCCTGCACTGAAGATTGCGTGATGGCCTGCCGAAGACTCCCTTGGTTAACATTGTAGACAGGGTTGGCGAATGATTGAAACAGTTGCGACAGGTTTCCGATGGTGGGCGCGAGAGGTCTCGAACCTCTGACCTCTACAGTGTCAATTTGATTCGGGCCAATGCGCATGGATGTGCAGGTATGTGCACCAGCGTAAATTCCATGGGCGTTTGAGCGACATTTGATGCGTGCGAATGTGCACTAAATGCATGGTTGCGCACCGTAAAGTGTGCCACAAAGTATGCCATTGGCCATCCTGGATCTAGGACGGGGCTCTGCGTCTGACAAATGGCTAACGGGCGCTCACCTGAGGAACGGCTCTGGCCAGTTCGATAGTCTCGGCGCAGCGGCTCCCAAGGTCACGCGCTTGCACTCGGATCTCGGGAACCGCTGTCGTCTCGTAGAGGATTCCTCGTAGGGGGCAGCCGATGGCAAACAGATTTGACTCGACAGTACCGACGCTTGAAAGAACGCGACCGTCTGCTGTTGCGCTCAAACCCAGCCTAGTGGGGTCGGCAGCGATGAGACCGCGAGTTAGCATGTTTTGCACGAGGCGGCTCTGGGCGCGCCGGTAGTCACATTCTGGCCCGGTGCAGTTGAAGACGTACGTGACGTCAATCGTCACCTCGCCTTGAAGGCGTCTGTCGAAGATTTTGACGCGCAATCCCCGCCCTCGCTTCTCGGCGCCGATGATGCGGCCAGCATGCTTTCGAACGCGACCTGTCCTAATGAAGCCGTTGATCCGGTCAAGAAGCTTGGGTGCACAGCGGTGACGATGAGTCTCCCAAAAAGGCCGTAGGTGTCGGAGAAAGCGGTGGCGCTCGCGGAGATCCAGGTGCATCCACAACGACTGCGTGATGGGCCGTAGTCCGTCAATGACTGGGCGCCAGTCAATCCCCCGAGCTGCACAATCAGCAATCGTCCGACGGATGCAACGAAGGAGGTCGAGCGACCGATTCAACGATTGCAATTCGAGAGATGGTGGTACGATCACCGAATACGGCACATGCATTCGCGCCAGCAAACCGCGGCGTGACGTCACGTGGATAAGGCCGGTGGGGCGCCGTGCTAGGCTCGAAATGCAGTCAAGTGCTGTAAGTCCTGTACCCACCACGAGCACATCCTGTCCTTCAGCGACCGCATCGAGCGCCGTGCTCTCCAAGGGGTCGTCAATATAGAACGGACCCGTGCCGACACCGAGCGCATCAAGAACGAAATGACTTGGCTGAAAGTTGCCCAGCGCCAAAACGACAGTCGTTGCCTCGAAGCTCTCATCGGCTGACGAGATCATAACAAAGCGACCATCTTGCTTGCGGAGGTCGACGATCTCAGCGCTAACGCGGTCGATACGCGATGTGCCCTTCGTGGTAGTGTCGAGCAGCTCGCTAACGTAGTCGCCGTAGAGTGTGCGGACCTCAAACGCATCAGGATCGGGAAGGCCAAATCCTTCGGTGAAGTGAGCGATATTTTCGGGAAACGCTCCCATCTTTCCAACCGGAACGTTGAGAAGATGTTGCTCTTTCGTGGCTCGATAGGCCAACCCACGGCCGAACGTGCCACTCTTATCCACCAATAGGATGCGTGCCGGCACACGCGTCTGGCGCGCGATCTGAACCGCGGTTAGCGTGCCTGCAAAACCTGCACCGATGACAGCAACGTCGTAATGTGATTGCCGGGGCTGCTTCATTAGCAGTACTCCCACCTTAAGGACATCGATCCTGTGCCGCGGAGGATGTTAGCAGCGCGGCGGAGGCAAAACTGGCCATCACGGCCACAGATCTAAGGCGCACACTTTGTCCCTTTTTAGATTAAGTCTATAAGTTATGTGTAGAATCCCTGAATTCGGGGCAAAAGTCAACTCCCACAGCGGCGAACTAGTGCGGGTCTTTTGAGCCATTCGCACGCACTACGCCACACCGCCGCAACTGAAATGCTTCGTCAGGGCGTCCACCCGAAGGTTGTGGCCGATGGCTCGGCCACAGCACAACACCAATGACGTTGGATGTTTACAGCCACGTCATCACAAAGTGTCCATGCGATCAGCCATCCCGCGCCTCACCAAGTTTGCGTTTCTCGGCGACCAATTGCGTTGCGTTGATAGGGCAAGCCCAGCCAAGTCTTCGATGCCGAGTCGGACGTAGGAACCGGTGGGTTGGAATCAACCAAGGAAAGCACTTTCAGCCGATCACGAATCTCGCGCCATGACCGACGATAACTCCGTAAGGAGCGTCCGGGTAATTGATTCTCAGATGTGCGCTTCATATGAGCCGAAGTGGCTTGTGCCTCTGGGTGTCTGGGACTCTTGCACCGCGGTATGGCACTGTGGTAGGAGAACGATTTACCTAATCGCCCGCTTAGACGGAGCGATTCGGGCGCGATGAGGCGCTCCTACAAGATACCAAGGGAGAAACATCCTCATGTACTCGACACCGAAAATCATCGCCTCGCTCGATGCGAAGGTGGTCTTGGCTCAAGCACTAGGGTCAGTGGGCAACTGCAGCGCCGTCAGCACTGATGGGTAAAGACTACTAGCGAAAACCTTACCGAAGCATCGGGCTGATCGGGGAGCGCACTTGCCTAGAGGTGCTCTCCCCTTTCTTTTGCGTTAGACGTAGCATCGCGGGCGGATATCCATCATCATTAATCAGACCTTGACATCTTACCCACGTAGTTGACCAGTCTCGCCGCGCTTTAGCGCCGTGGCGGCAAAGAACATCGGCTATATCGCGGCGATTGAGCAGTTCAAGCAACGCAACCTCGATGATTGCGCGTCATCCACATTTGCGTGGGCATGGACGGAGCCTCCATCACCGTGCGGGCAATCGAGGCATCCAACGTGGTACGCTGGCGCAATATGCATCGTATTCAACTCCAAATGATTTCCGAAGCGTTGGTTCCTCGTATAGAAGCACGAACACATAAGCAACCAGCCAAACGATCAGCCCGTAGACTATAACACTCCAATTGCCAAAGAATATGCCTTGGCCTAGGACGATCGCTTCAGCTGCGAGGTACATCGGGTTTCGAACATAACGATAGGATCCGCGGATGACGAGATTCCGCGTGGGTAAGATGGGCGCAGGCGTTCCTAAGCCGTCAAGCGCAAAACGGATAAACGACTCCAGCAGCACCGGTATGCCAAGCACGATGAGAAGTACGCCAAGGGCGCGAGTCACGGGAACACCGAACAGGGGCGCTTGCAGATGCCAGCGCGAAATCAACCACGGCACAATGCCCGTGACAACTCCAGGGGCTAGTACCAGAAAGACTGCGGAGCCCAAAAGCGCCTGCGCTTTTCTCATTGCCACCCTCCTGGTCTAAACTTGGAGCTGACAGTGGTGTGGGCAACACTTCACGTGATTGAGAACATGTTCAGCAGACAGGAGCAAGCAAGAAAGTTTCTTCTTGTGTCAACACGGTAAGAAATAGGGACACCATATTTCAACGGTGTCCCTTGTTGTTAAGCGCCGACGATCTTCAGTAGATCGCTGTGGCGAAGAAGGTCCCGTGCTGCCAGAAACCGTGAGCAACGACGATCCGACCGACGGCCACCTGGCCACTTTGCTTGTTGTCGAGAGCAGGCTGATCGTTGATAACGACCGTGCGGGTGGCCTGCTGGAGTGTTACCAGATGCCCGCTCACGCTTGTGATAGTCCCGCTGACGGTATCGTGTCTCAGGTCAGGAGTGTCAGCAGGGCAGTTGCCGTTGGGCACCCACGCGTCATTCACCCAGCTCCCGCATGTCGTATCGACATATGGCGGCTGATCTGCGAAAGCAGGGGCAAACCCAAAAAATAGCAGAACGATAAGAACAGTATAGAAGTGTTTCATGAATTCTCTCCTCTCTATGCTTGACTATACCCTCAGATCCGCGCTGCCACACTGCATGTGTGGGGTTATAGCGGGACACGGCAGATTAACTTCCGAGCTGCCTGTGGCGAACCAAGACAGCGTGCTCCGCTTCGGTAAGACATTTCCGGTTAGTCTCGACGCGCCTTGGAACCGCGCCGACGTCGGACCTCAGCAAGGTCGCGCCAACCGAGCACTTCAAGCAATGCAACCTCGATAATCGCGCTAGCACTCGCCCTGACGCCTAGCTCTCCCCCTTTTTCTTTGGCGTTAGCGTAGTATCGAGGGCGGATATCCATGTTTTTCTGGCAGAAGGTGCCATTCCAGGCCAATACCGGCCTGAAGGATCTCGAGGACAGTGTCGTGCTCTTCGCTTTGCATTCGTGCTTTCCGGGGATAGATGGTCTTTCATTAACTAGCGGTCGGCGATTAGGACCGTCCAAGTTATGTCCCATCAAGCCAAACTTTGCTCGTCTTATGAGCCGGAAGGGGCGTCAACTTAGTTTGCGCAGCGCTAACAGAGCCGTGCGAACAGGCGCTTGGATCGCACTCATATTGGGTATATCTTCTGGTAGCAAACTACAGGTATCAGGAGGATCTCCGCATGCTTGCACTCATTCTCGCCGCCGCGCTCACTGGAGGGTCGTGCGCAAACACAAGCATCCTCTCCGCTGGCGTTCAATCTGCCACGGCAAACGGCGGGTTGACACACTACACGATCGCGATCACCGTTCAAAACCAAAGCGACATACGACAGCCAGGCAATTTGCTCCAGTCGCTGGATGTGTTCCAAAACCGTCAGCGGGTCGACAAGATTGGTCTGCAGCCGCTTGGCCCGAAGCAATCGCAAAAGGTCACCTACAGCTTCGATCGCGCAGCCGATGCCGGCGTCGGCACGACGCATCTCACCTTCACCCTCGATTTCAACGGCGGATCGGGCAACAACGTCGATTGCCACGCGGGCAACCAGACCTTCAAGATCACGGTGTAACCGGAATTCATTCAAAAGAGATGGCTGACCGAGGTGCTCGAACACTCGCTTCGTTTTGAGGGTTTGCACGGTCGAACTCCGGATCGTCGCCGACCGCTCACGTGGTTCGATGCAATCGCGCCGAATATATGATGCCATGTCATATAGGGTGATTCGTAGTCTCATTCTTCTACTCGAAGGCCCTAAGACAAGTGGACGTAAAATCACCATCGGGCCACGTCGTCCCGCCGCAAGAATCATGGCTCGCATGAGCCGAACGCTCCAGGGCAATGAACTTGACACTTAGATGCCTACCACTACATGGAGCATGTAGGGGTCACGCGGAAGATCTTGCAACTGAGTACCCGCTTCGTATCCTTGTAGAACGGCGACGATTGGGGACTCGCTGAACCGGCTCGTTTTCATGAGTGAGTCTCCTCGGGCAGATTTTGCCCGGAGGCTCACAGTCTCCGCTGGCCTAACTAACGGTTTCAGGTGAGTCCATCTCGTGGCGGTTTGATTTAACAAATCCATCATGAGAAGAGTGACTCCCTCATAGATGTGGCCAGCTCTAGCTCGCGAACCCAGCCTGGGCTCGGCTCACTGGCGTTGAGCGCCTGTGTCGAACGTCTTATTCAACAGTGAGGAAAGGCTCCCGGTCATCGTTACTCTCTACGGTACAACAGAAACCAAGAGGTGGGATATGGCAAATAGGCTCGTATGGTGCGCTATCCTTGCGGGGGTGATGTCGATGTTTTCTGTTGCGTTGCCCGCTGCACTGCCCGCGCAGGCAAGTTGCACGATCTACGTCACAGCCGCGAACTGGCAGTTTAGCCCCGACCATATAGCTGTGGCTGTCGGCCAACCGGTCACTCTCAAGCTGACGTCGGTAGGCGGGGTTCATGGGATTCAATCGAGCGCTCTTGGCATCAGCCAAACCGTCATCGCGCCAGGCAAAACCGTCGATGTGACCTTTACGCCAATGAAGGCCGGCACGTATCGAATACCATGCTCCGTTTTTTGCGGAGCGGGTCACTCGAACATGGCGTTAACGATAGAGGTGAAGTAGCAGAGTCCGTACGGAGTCGGGACAGGCGCCACAGGCGAGGCGCTGATTTGTGCGGCCGGCCGACACGGTTGTCACCAGCGACAAGCGCGCGACGCTACGCGTGCTGAGCGTTGATTTCAAAGGCTGTGCAGTGCACGCTCACAGCCTTGAACGAGCAGGTCATGGTTGTGAACGGGAGCGCTCGCTCCGAAGGACGAGGAATTCGTGAGTCAATGGGAATTCATTGTTTCCCACACGATCTTCGGTCATCAGCAGCCTGCGCGCGCATCGTTCGTAAACGCTATAGTCTGCGGCTCCTCATTGGATGTTGTGTCGTCCCAGCAATGGCATCGTTTGTACAGGTTGCGCGCGAAAGTCACTGGCAGGACTTAGCGGGCTGCGAGCGCGGAAGCTCTCAGAACGTTAGGATAGGAGGGCATCATGCTATCGGTGTTATGGTATGTGGTTGCTGTGCTCATCGCGTGCTGGCTCACCCCGTATATCGCGTCGGTCTTTCACGCGAGTGGCATCTGGGTCGTTGGCATTTTGCTGATTTTGGTGTTCATCATCAACTGGATGCTGGGGCTACTCCCGGTGAGGAAAGCCTAACGTGCCCACCCCTTAAGGGTGACGAAAAAACATCCCACCGCCTTCGTACAGGGTATGGGCCAGTTGTGGATTGAGGATTTCGTGGATAAGCGGTACTCAGGCATCCATGGTTGTTTGTATTGTAGCCGAGATAAGGCGAGCTCCGTTTGGCACCAACGCGACCTAAGCTAAAGATGCTCGGATCAAGAAAGAGGGCGTAACTCATGCTAGATAAGGGTTTACAATCGTGGGCGCGAGAGGTCTCGAACCTCTGACCTCTGCAGTGTCAAAGAGCAAACTGTAAGAAAAGGGGACAAAGGAACGCCCCTCATTTTGCAAAAATGTCGCTTAGAGGCAGCGTTGAAGCCGAGTTGTCCGCAAAAGGATCGCTCATGCCAGGCAAATTAAAGAAATACACGGCTATCCAGACATGAGATACTTATTGATTGGTGCTCTAATCGGCACCCTGACTTTCACGGGTTGCAGTAGTTCTGCCAATGCACCGGGTCAACATCAATTTCCGTGTAACACAGGGACCTCCCAGACGCTCGCAAATCCGACTTCTGGAAGCACAGGCGTGTCAACAACGATAGGTCAGATAACAGTCGTAGCATCTGGAAACAATAACAACCTCTTTAGTACGTACAATCAGTGGATCGTCACGCTCAACGACAACACTGGCACGGTATGGACCGGCAGCGCCTTAACTTTAGTGTCGGATCCGACTGGGCCGCATCCCTATCCATCGGATTTTTACTACGGTTCGAACATCCCGATGCTCGATGCAGGCCGCACGTACAACGCTGTCCTCAGCGAGCCAAGCGGCGCGTGCACGCCGCTATCGCTGGGCTCGTTCTCAACGTAACCTCACATAATGTCACCGCTATCCGCCATCAGCGTTCGCGCTATTGGTGTTGATGACTGGCCGCTTTGGCGGGACTTGAGATTGGATGCGCTCAGGGAAGCGCCGTACGCCTTTAGTTCGACGCTTGGGGAATGGCAGGGAGAAGGCGATAAAGAGATGCGGTGGCGTGGTCGCCTTTCCACGGTGCCACTCAACCTTGTCGCCTACCTCAACGGCAAACCAGCCGGGATGATAAGCGGTACCGCCGCGAATCAAGATGGAACAATCGAACTCATCTCGATGTGGGTTGCGCCCTTCGCTCGGGGTCAGGGCATTGGCGATTCGCTGGTTGCGGCTGTGATTAAGTGGGCTCGAGGACAACGAGCCGCGTCGGCACCGATTTGTCGATGAGGGTGCTATTGACTGCACCGGTTCATGCGTCGAGTCCGAGCGTCAAATGGTGCTCGAACTTCAGGCTTAGTGCGGTGGGGGTCAGTTCAATCGCAAGAAGTCGCTAATCTAATTTTGGCGGCCGCCGGACAGGGCAACTGATCAAACATCGGATCGAGTAACCTGAGCCCGCGTCACGACTTACACCAAGTTGACCGCTGTTGACCTGCCTCAAAAAAACCGAGTACACCGAGATTTTCAGTAGCGTGAGCGTGCACCTGGCCTGGCAAATGGTGGGCGCGAGAGGTCTCGAACCTCTGACCTCTACAGTGTCAAAGAGCGAAAGAAGTGTCAACCCGAGTAAGTACGGTACTTCTCGTGTCATCCGGTATCAATGAATGACTACCCCTGTCAGGTAGTTGGTCAGCATTTGGTCAGCAGTTTGCTACTGCTCAGGGCTAAGAGACCTGGGCTCATTGAGTTGTGAACGTTTGGACGGCGGACGTTTGAGCAAACACGGTAGTTTATCTCGTGCTAAACGAACCGAATGTCGAGGTGTCGCAATTGCTCGTCACGCTGACCACGTATGTCGTGTGCGCCGCTAGTATGGGTACTGCGACACTACCGTACCCAAGACCGCCCAAACCAGCCGGCGTGGCGAGTGGTGAGGGTAGCGGGCTGGGTGGCGGCCCGATAGGAGCGTCTACGACCACAATGCCCGATTGTGTCGTAACTTCAGCTCGCGGGGAAGAGCTGAAATATGCCCCCTGGAGGACTAAGGTTCCGACGCCAACAGGCACTGCGGTTGATCCCGAAGCGGGAAAAACAAGCGCCCCAAATGGGCCTGCCGGCGTATGCTCACATCCCCCACTAGGAAGCGACTGAGCACAACCCTCAGAGAACGCCAATAGAAGGATCGTAACTAGGAGTCCTTGCCACTGCATATTATTTCCTCGCCACGCTGATCAACGCGCTCAATCGATAGTTAGAGACGACAAGGTCTCCCATTGGACCGCCGGTACCGACCACGTCGTTTCTGACTTCGAAGCCAACAACGCTATCATCGTTGCTCGCCTGAGATTCCGCCCAGCCGTTAACGGGTGGCGGGAAGAGATTTTCCGCTAGTTCATGCGCTATCACTTCTCCCCATTTTATGACCACGTGGGTGGGCACGCCCGGCGGTGTCTGAATTGGCGGATTCAACCTGCTGCCGTCAAGAACCACCGCGTAGTAGGTTATGTGATTATCCGGCGATGTGTTCTTGTTCCAACAAATAACGTCTGGGGGGAGGCCCGGCGATGCACCGCAGCCTAAGGCGTTGGGATTATCCCACAGTTCAACCTCAAGAGAAACTTGGATCGGATAGCTGGATCCGGCCACGTTCCATAGTGAGCCCGCTTCCACCGAAGCATGCGTGGCACCAGCATCGTTCAACGTCGTGTTGTACGTTGCATCGAATTGCAAAACGGCCTGGTCCGGTCGCGGAAACGGACCTCCGCCGAAACCCACATTCTCGAAGAGCGCGGTCTCCGTCCATGTGGGAGGGGGGCAAGGATTGGCGATGTGTGTATAGTCGATCTTCATTTCCACTGTGTAGCCTGTGTTGCTATTACCACGCCAATTCTGGGTCACGGCACTTCCCGGACCATTAATCAACACGGACTGATCACTCCCACCGACGCAAGGCGGTCCACCGGCCGCATTCGTGAGCCAGTATCGCGACGTAGGATACGCACCGCCCGGGCAATCGACGTTATCAACGTAGAAGTTCGGCTCGCTCGGGAAGGGCGTTCGAATACACTGCCTCTTCAGTCCATAGTCTACACCCATCGGCACGACTGTAGTAGTCGCCGATGGCGTTGGACTCGGTCGGACGATTGCAGTGGTTGAGGGCGACCCGCAGCCGAAACTCATGAGAGCTGTTGTGCCCAGGACATAGGCAGCACTTCGAAGCCATCCATTTCGCATATAAAAAATCCTCGTGGCGTCAAGAGAAGAACGAACACATCATAGCGCTTCCAGGGTCAACCGCCCGAGAGTAGACTTGGCCATTCTTCCGTTTATGGGCCAAGGCAAAAGCCGTCCATTCGCTGATCGCCTCGCGCTCCTACCATAAGTCTTCCAGTCGCAGAGGCGGTGTCCAAAGACCTGCACGTGGTTGGGTAGGCGCAAATAACACCGTGGCAGAATACAACGCCAATGTCCAATCCACTAAGCGCGGGCCAAGAGCTTAACACCGCGATCTCGAGCGTTGTTACGACAGCGTTTTAACGCGCTGATGAAACAGGCTGACCTGTCGAGCATCGCATAATTGAAAGAGGATCGCATCTGGAAACTCCTCGCCGGCGTCGGTGCGAGCACCGCGCTGGTGACGGCGATTGCTCTCATGGCTCGGCCAAAAGTCGTCCTCGGCATCGTTCGCAAGCTGACCGATCAGCTGGCGCGCGCCGACGATCCAATCTTCATCGACTATCTGCTCAATACGTTCGTCAGTAAGATTCCGTTCCCCGAAATCCGCATGGCGCTCTACCGACAGGCGGGCATGAAGGTGGATCCTACGACCAACGTCATGATGCACGCATTCGTCTTGCAAGCGCGCGATATCAGCATCGGAGCCAACTGCATTATCGGACCGTTTACGACCCTGGACGGACGCGGTACGCTCACGATTGGTCGCAACGTGAATGTCGCCGGCGAAGTGCTCACCATCGGCGGTCAACACCTCGTAGATTCGCCGACGGCGGAGGGTCACGTTGGGAAGGTCGTCATCGAGGACAACGCCTGGATCGCCATGCGTGCGACGATTCTGCCGGGGGTCACGGTCGGCGAGGGTGCGTACGTGGCTGCCGCGGCACTCGTCAATCGCGACGTCGAACCCTATACGTTAGTCGGTGGCGTGCCGGCTAGAAAGATCCGCGATCGCAGCCGTGACATCCGGTACACGTTGTACCACTTCCCGCGCTGGATCTAGACGACCCCCATGGATCGCCTCAGTTACGATGCAGACGTGGACGTTGTCTGAACCCGCCAGACCAACGTGCCGTAGAGCTTGACCACCGCGTCTATCTGCGCGTCCATGTTGAACGCTGCGGCACGCCGGCACGCTGCCGTGCTCTTTTTTCTGCCATCATCTAAGGCGCGTTGAATTTCGCTCGCATAGGCTTGCGGCGTGGGCTCCTGGACGAGGTAGCCGCTCTCTTGCGTGACCAGCTCATTCATGGCGGGAAGGTCGAAAACCACGGGCGGGCAACCGCAGGCCATTGATTCGATCAAAACCAGACCGAAGCCGCCATACAGCGATGAGAAGCAGAGCAGATCGGCGGCGGAATAGTACAGCGCCAACATGTGCGGCGTGAGGTGACCCGTGAAGCGCACGCGCTCGCCAAACTCCGCGCTGATTGCATCATCTGGCTCGTGATGGACGACCAGCAGCGTGACGTCGTGGGGCACATGGCGCAGGGCCTGCGCCATAATCTTGCCGCGCGACATATTGAAGTGGCCGACGTATAGCAAATAGTGAGCTTCCGGTTCTAGGTGAAGCTGCCGTCGGCTGAATTGGCGATCGATCGGACGGAAAACGTTAGGATCGTAAGAGTTGTAAATGACTTCGAGGCGCTCGGGGGGCACATTGTAGAAATCGGCGATTTCAGCAGCGACGCTGTGCGAGACAGCGATGCAGTGGTCGGAAAGACGAGCGATCGCGTCCTCCATTAAAGCAACCGCTCGGTCCTGGGGCGCTTCTTCGGGCTCGCCAAGGCCAAGCCGCTGGTAGCGCTCGATGGATCCCAGCGCGGTCAGGTGAAAGCCGGCGATAACCAGCGGTCGGCCGACGGGCGCTTGCGCGCAGCGCAATGCCGTATGAAAGCCGTATTCGCCGTGGCAATGGATGACATCGTAGCGCGCCAAGTCGATCAGCTCCGCAAACCGCTGGGATTTTTCGGCAACTCTTTCGATGAAGCTGCGGCCGTGGAGCGAGTTGGGGGCAACGCCGATGACGTTGCGTGCGAGCGGATTGGCCGCGTCCGGCAGAAACGGCCGGTCTTCACAGATAATTTCGACCTGAATGCCTCGGCGGAGCAGTTCGCGGCTGAGTTCGTAGACATGTCTTTCCGTGCCGCCGCCACTGGGCGTCGGACGGTAACCGCAGACCATACACACGCGCAGACCTTGTGCGTGTGTTGCACTGGAGTTCACGAAGAAGAGCAGTGTGTGGTTGGGGCCTATTTTACCTTTGCGAGCACTGGCGGCGCTGCGCGAGCACGGGGATAAGGCAGGGAACTATCGCCTATAATCGAGGCGCAATTGCCGAGGAGCGCGATCTGTATGCGCAAGCGCTAGCGGTCTATAAGGCACTCGACGAACTAGGAACTGCTATCGTGCTGGGAGTCTCGGGGAACTCGAGTTTGCAGACGGGCACCCGGACCAGGCACTGTGCTGTGTAAGCGAAGCGCTAGAGAGGGACTCGCGTCGTGGAGTGGACGCGCTCAACATGGCCGTCTACCGCTGTAACAGCGCTGTGTATCGAATCGCTCTCGGAGACATCGACGGAGCGCGTGCGTCGGGGTGTGCGGCGCTGAACTTCAGTCATCGCTCTAACGCGTCACTGCCTCCATCATTGAGCCTTGTCTTTTGTCATGAGTTCATTTTGCCGCTCCTTCAGATGAGCGTCGATGAACTCACGGAATCGTGGTTCCAAATCGGCCTCCGTACAACGATGATGCAAGAAGGCGTCCAGCCATTTGCCCCTCTCAAACCGCTCCCATGCGTCTCCACGCACCTGGCGGGAGAGAGTGACATCGCGGCATACGTCCCAATCGGATGGTGGTCCTGCGGCTATCATAATCTTTGACACTTCATTCGCCTGGCAGATGATAAGCACACTTAGGCATATGATTTCCTATGGATTTGAAATTGGAAGACCTTCTTTGGGAGTCTATCCAATTGCTTAGTTATGATAGTGTATCGTGGGTTAACACTACGGCAAAATGCCAAAAGCCTCGCCCGCTTAGGTGGAAGCTCTTAAAACCATCGGCGATAGCGCGACTTATCAGCTGGGTTCCAATTTCGAGCGAATGCTTCCCAGCCCCTCATCTATTACCGGCGAAATGGAGCTAGGAGAAGCTGACGGAAGATCAGGCAGTCGAAGAAGCGCTGAATGTATAATCACAGCCTAAGGTGGGGCCTACATCTACATGGAGGATGTAGGAGTCACCTCGAGCAGTTTGGTCAGCAATTGGACAGCATTTCATAACGTTCTTGAATGATTGAGGCAAATAAAAACGCCGCAATAGCTTGCGGCGTAAGAACTTCCGATGGTGGGCGCGAGAGGTCTCGAACCTCTGACCTCTACAGTGTCAAAGAGCGAAAGAAGTGTCAACCCGAGTAATTACGGTACTTCTCGTGTCATTTGGTATCAATGAATGACTACCCATGTCAGGTAGTTGGTCAGCATTTGGTTAGCAAGTTCGCCCGTTCAATCAGGCGCGCGAAAACTATCGTCGAGCGGCGAATCACGCGGACCGCTTCCAACTCCTCGACGCTTGAGGTCAGCGGCAGTCGCGGGCCTTGCCGCTTCATCGTATTGCTCCAGCCATGGGTTCCCTCTTATCAGAAGGGAATGACCGTGGTTTTCTGTGCGCAAATGATTCAGTCAATCCCGGGCCAGAGCCGTGGTGACGCTCACAACAAAGCCACTGACCGTACGCATTTCTTGCAAACGCTCACTTCCTACGCTAGATATGAAGGAGACATGATGCTGGCCGCAATTACTTGCCCCAAGTCACCACTAGCGCAATCGCGGCAAGAGCCATGGCTGCGGTCGTCGCCCAGCCGAGGATATTTAGACCGAATCCATTGGTCCGATCACCCATGATCTTCTTATTATTGGAAACCATCATGATCACAAGGAGCAGGGGTGGCGCCAAAAACCCATTGAGTACTGCTGTCCAAAAGAGCGCCGCTATCGGACTTATTCCGACGAAGTTCAATTCTATCCCGACAACCATTGCGATAAGAATGATTATGTAGAACTGGGGTGCGCGACCAGGATGTTTGCTCAAACCGTAGCGCCATCCAAAGACCTCACTCATAGCGTACGCAGACGAGCCGATGAGGATCGGAATAGCCAAAAAGCCGGCGCCGATCATACCAAGCGCCAACAGGATACCTGCTGCTTTGCCCGCTATCGGCTCGAGAGCCTTGGCCGCATCAGCTGCAGTATCAATGTGCGTGTGGCCCGTTTTGAACAGGGTTGCAGCTGTTGCTAGGATGATAAAATACATCACTATGTTTGAAAAAAGCATCCCGGCGTTGATGTCCCAGGACGCATATTTTAGTTCGGCTGGAGCTACCCCGCTTTGGTGGACGGTTAGTAATTAGAGATTCAAGCCGCAGCTGTCATCCTCCGTTCGTAATTGATGGGTGAAAGATAGCCTAAGGATTCGTGTCGGCGATACGGGTTGTAGAAGC
>Ga0185299_10005206_pt1 | contig 14921 bp, 20 predicted proteins | sample PaiPotPPA55metaG_FD_128002 | JGI IMG/M metagenome (GOLD analysis project Ga0185299, IMG submission 128002) | Iron sulfur acid spring bacterial and archeal communities from Banff, Canada, to study Microbial Dark Matter (Phase II) - Paint Pots PPA... ...
TATGTGCGATAGCCCGTGGACGTTCGACCGGCGGCTGGCAAAAGGCCCAGGCGCTCGTAATAGCGGACGGCCTGCACACTGAGGTTCCCGGCTTTCGCCACGTCCCCAATAAAGCTCTTCTCTTTCATACGGGGTTCAGTCTAAACCCTATAGCCGACTATAGAGTCAAGCACCTTTTTCAGTGTTGGCCCCAACTGGCATTGCTTGCTCTGCATTCAGATGCTTTGACGTGGCGGTCCCTGACACGAATGTGTCGCGCTTCGCGCCGTGCTTCCGCTCGCAAACTCTCATGCCAGTCGCAAACACCTCGCCTGTCACTCGCGTTGCCACCCGCTTCCGCCCGGACCACCAACGCCTTCGCCCGTTGTTCTCTCCATGTCGAAATTTGTTCCCTCGTCTTTGGGTGAAGGAACCAAATTCCGACACTAAGAAGAGAACTAAAATGAACATGGAGCAGAGCAAACAATTCATCAGCGGGCCGCAGCCGAATACGATCCTGGAAGGCGATTGCGTCGAAATCATGCGGCGGCTCCGCAGTCGCAGCGTCGATTTCGTGCTGACCGATCCGCCGTATCTCGCACACTATTGCTCGCGTGACGGTCGCACAGTCGCCAACGACGGCGATGCTGCGTGGTTGAAACCCGCGTTCGCTGAAATCTTCCGCGTGCTGCGCCGTGACTCGTTCTGCATCAGCTTCTATGGCTGGCACCAGGCGGATAAATTCATCGCTGCGTGGCGCGAGGCGGGATTCAGACTCGCCGGGCACTTGACGTTCACGAAGCAGTATCCTTCAACGGAGCGGTTTCTGCGCTATCACCACGAGAACGCGTACCTGCTTGCGAAGGGCAATCCGGCGCAGCCGACGCAACGGATTCCCGATGTGCTGGAATGGAAGTATTCCGGTAACAGATTGCATCCAACGCAAAAACCGCTCTGCGTTCTCACGCCGCTGATTCAGTCCTTCTCACGCCCCGGTGATGTCGTCCTCGACCCGTTCTGCGGCTCCGGCTCGACGCTCCTGGCGGCAAAGCTACAAGGCCGCCGCTTCATCGGGATCGAACTTGACCCTGGCTACTATGAGCGTGCGCAAGAGCGCCTCCGTGCTCGGGCAGCGTGAGCTTCATCGCGACACCGAGTTTGCGCGACAATTCCGCTGCCGAAGACTATCGACGGGAGACAGCCCTGTCTCCCTGCATAGCCCGCATACACTCTTGAACAACCTTTGTGACGTTCCCGAGGCAGCACTTGCCGGAGGGATTTTTCACTTCGCAGGCGCAGTTACCCGCCTTCACTTCCGCTGTGATCCGGTCTGCGACCGTAGAGTGCTCTGTGTTGGCGATCTCGTCCTGAATGTCCTTTCGCGTGAAGCCAAAGCAGTAGCAAACCGCAATGGGGTCCGCCTTCTCTTTAGCACCAACCCGCACCAGCAGGTCTTCGCGACGAAAGACCGGCGCTTGAGCGTCGAAGGGGAAATAGACCACATCGCAGTCACGCGCTTCGCAGAAGTAGTACTGATCGTTTGGCATTCCTAGCGGTAGCTGACGGACAAGACTTTTCACTGTGAGCACGTCCACTTGTTTGGAACGTGCCCCGTTGACCGGACAAGGCATCACCGCTGGCGCGGTACCAGTCTTCGGATTTACAGAACAGCAGTCAGACATAAATGTCTCCTTGCCCCATCCTTCCGCAGAACTCTCAGTTACTTTCCACCAGACTTCGATTGTTCGACGCGAAAACCGGAATTCACCTGATTGAACGCTGCCACAATTTTCTCGGGCGTGGTCTTCTTTGAGTCGAATTCGACTTGCGCTTCGCCTGTCTTGTAATCCACTTTGGCTGTTGTCACACCCTCCAGCTTGAGCAGACCTTTCTCCACCATTCCGGCACAGCCTCCGCAGGTCATGCCGCTGACTTTCAGCGCGCATTGAGTGACTTGCAGCTTCGCGGTTTCAGATTGCGCTGTCCTTGATGGCCCCTGGCTGAATCCTGATAAGGGCGCGAGGATTGCCAGCAGCCCGCTAAATAGGATTGTTTTTGTCTTCATATTTCGCATCGTCGTCTCCTTCGAAGTTTCTATAGCATGTACGGCAGATCTGATCCGTGCGTCGGATAGGCAAACAACATGTGTTTGAGATCGGTGGCGCGCATCCCCGACCGCATTGCCACCCCGAAGAGATTGATTACTTCTTCGGCCTGGCTGCCAAGCAAGTGAGCCCCCAGGATGCGATCCGTGCCTTCCTCGACGAGAACCTTGAACCCGGAATACTTTTCCCCAACCCGGCGAGATGAATACCAGCCGGAAGTCATCTCTTTCTTGACCTGGAATTTCAGACCTTGCTCCCGTGCCTCGCTTTCGCTGAGTCCCACAGAAGCCAGGGGCAGAATCGTAAAGACCACTGTCGGAATGCCCAGATAATTCGGCTTTTGGTGATTCCCCTTCAACAAGTTCGCCGCTACGATGATGCCGTCGTAGCTTGCCACGGGCGTGAGGGGCGGGCCTCCGCTTGCAGCAGCGTCGCCGGCTGCATACACAGCGGGGTTCGATACACTCTGCAGGAATTCATTCACGGTCACGCCCCGTTTGTTCCTCTCCACTCCCGCGTCATCCAAATTCAGGTCGTCAATTTCAGGTACGCGACCCGCAGCATGGACCACCATATCTGCCTCGAATGTGCGCTTCTGACCAGAAGCAGAGGCTCGAACAATCAGTTGGCCAGAGCTTTTCTCAACACCTACGACTTCCGTGCCGAGCTGAACGTCAACCCCAAGCTCGCGACTACTCTTGACAATTTGATCGACCAAGTCAGGGTCGAAGAGCGGAAGGGGATGAGGTCCACGATGGATGATCGTCACTTGTGCTCCGGCACGCACAGCCACGTGAGCAAATTCAAACGCGATATATCCCCCTCCAATAAACAAAATCCGCCTTGGAAGCTCATCCAACTCCAAGAACTGTTCGCTCGTCGTGAGATACTCCGTTCCCGGAATCTGTAAGTCTGCCGGTTTTTGCCCCGCTGCGATGACGACATAGCGTCCTTCCAACACCTCGTCATTTACTTGAACCGAGGATGGCCCAACGAATCGAGCGCGGCCATGGAACGCCGTGATCCCGGCTTTCGCAAACCCCTCTTCCCGGTTTTTGGGAACCGGCTCAGTGAAGGATCGCTTGAAGCGCATTAATTCCTGCCAATCAATCCGAAGCTCCTCGGCCCGAATCCCTTTCCCTTTCATTCGACGCGCCCAGTCAAGGACTTCCGCAGCGCCGACAAGAACCTTTTTGGGGTCGCATCCACGCAGCGCACAGGTGCCCCCGAACGGCCTCGAATCGACAATCGCAACCTGCCACCCAGCAGAGCGGCACCGCGACGCCACTGCCGATGCCGCCGATCCGGTTCCAATAGCGACTAGGTCAAATTTTCTCGTCATGCCAAGCGCCTTATTCTTGCGCAGGATTCGAAACCGCTGCCTTGTACCCCGTATCCTTCACAACTGCGATCAGCTTGCCGGTATCAGTTTGCGAGGGGTTGAATTGCACCGTTGCCGAGCCAGCCGGATACCGCACTTCGGCCTTCACAACCCCCGGCGTTTCGAGCAGCTTTCGCCGAATCACTCCAGAGCAAACCGGGCAATCCATGCCAGTGATCTTCAACTCAGCGGTTTGGAGAGTTGCCGAAGAGATTGTCGCTGCGGCAGCAGCAGGTTTGCCGACCAATTTGACGCCGTAGGACGGGAAAAACGCCAGCGCAGCAACCGCAAGCGTCGCCAGCCAAAGCAGGGGCTTCGCCATACGGCGAGTCCCACTTTTCGGCGCGCACGTCTCCCCGGCGCACGCTTCGGTTGCTTTTGGCTTGCGGTAAACGAAATAAAATCCCCCAACCAATAAAATCGCACTCACTGCAAGAAAGTAGGGTCGCAGAGGAGCGAACGTTGCTACAAGCGCTGCACCTAGTCCGGCACCACCCAGAAGCAATGGACCGAGGCAACAGAGCGATGCCAAGAACGCAGCCAGGGTTGAGCCAATCGCCAAAGATCTTTCCTTCATCGGTTTTCTCCTGGGCAGCTTACCGCTGCGCAATGACGCGAACATTCAGGCACGCAAAGCGCTTCAACTTTCATTTGGTGCTCTCCGGCTTCCGCTTGTTTGTTTCTTTCAAGAGCGGGCAACGAGCAGATCGCTTGCGCATCTCTCTGTTGCAACTTCGCAGAGCCAAACGCAGTTCATGCTCCAACTTCTGAAGGTCTGAAAGTTTCTTACGCATATCGGCAAGTTTCTGCTCCAAGCAGTGGCGCACTGGCGCACAAGGCTGCAAACGGTTCTGCCGCAATTCCAAGAGGTCGCGGACCTCGCTGAGCGTGAACCCTAAGTTTTGCACGCGCCGGATAAAGCCCAGCCTCTCCACATCACTTTCGCCGTATCGACGGAAACCACCCTGCGTTCTTGGTGGTCGCGGAAGCAGTGCGTTGCGCTCGTAAAAGCGAATCGCATCAACGCTGAGGCCGACCTTCTTCCCAACCGTGCCAATCTGCATTGCCCTGACTCCTCTCCAATAAGGTACACTCTGGAGTATAGTCCAGAGTCAAGCCCTTTCTCGTCACCTGCCTCTACAGCTTTGCTGGGAGTGACGGGTCTCGTTTCGCCGACCCCTTCCACGCAGCAGTACAGAAAACGAGCAACTCGCCTAGCTCTCTACCTCATCCGTGAAGCCATCGGCCTAAATGCAGAGAATTCTGCTGACTACATCCAACTTTAATCGGGTAAGCAGGAGACACTCGCGGAATCACTGGAACGTGTGCAACGTGTCAGCGCCGAAATTCTCGCCGCCATCACGCCGGGCGATTAACTCTGGCCGAGGAGGCCAGCAATACCGGGCCTCCCTCGCATGAAAGGGCTTATACTTAGATTCATAAGGCGCAATTGGATTGACCGAGCACAGTTTCAAAGCACTATGGATGCAAAGACACATTGGGAAACAATCTATGGAGCAAAAGCTCCCCAGGCGGTTAGCTGGTACCGTCCGCACCTTGAAACCTCCCTTGCTCTGATAGAGCGGGCGGCGGCTGGACACGCGGCATCCATCATTGACATTGGCGGCGGCGAATCTACCCTTGTTGATGACCTACTTGCGCGCGGATGCCAGAACATCACTGTCCTTGATATTTCGCAAACAGCCATAGAAGTGACTAAAAAGCGATTGGGTTTGGCCGTGCGCCAGGTCCATTTTCTCGTCGCCGATATCACGGAAGCACAGTTCGAACCCGGCGCTTATGACGTGTGGCACGACCGTGCTGTATTTCATTTTCTTACTGCGACCGAGCATCGCACTGCTTATGTTCGAAACGTCGCCCATGCCGTTAGGCCGGGCGGCCACGTTATTGTCAGTACGTTCGGACCCGAAGGTCCCACAAAATGCAGTGGGCTCGATGTTATTCGCTATGACGCCGACTCACTACACGACCAGTTTGGCGTGCGCTTCCGTCTGATGGAGAGCTCCAAAGAACTGCACCGCACACCATTTGGGACTACCCAGCAGTTTTTGTATTGCTACTGCAAGATTGAATGAACAGAATCACGCAGAACACCGCATGACCGCAGCCACATCATCCGAGCTGCCAGATGTCTGTCGGCGCGTTCTCCAACTCCAGGTTCTCACCATCGTTTGGATGACCGTGGAGGCCGTCGTTTCGCTCGGAATAGCTTGGCATTCACACAGCCCTGCGCTGTTTGCTTTCGGCGGGGACAGCGTGATCGAGCTGTTTTCAGCAGGCGTTGTGTTCTGGCGTTTTCGGTCCGAACTCAACGAGGCACGGGCAGCTCGGATTGCGGGAGTTTTGCTTTTCGCGCTAGCGGGATTCGTTATGCTGACTTCCGTTTTGAACTTTCTCGGATATCGCGAAGCGGAGCGGAGCCTGGTCGGAATTGGAATCTTGTTGGCTGCCGCAGTTGTAATGCCTTGGCTCGCCAGCCGGAAACGGCAATTGGCAGTCATTACTTCGAGCGCGGCGCTGAAGGCTGATGCTGCGGAATCTTCCCTCTGCGGTTATATGGCCTGGATTGCTCTGGCTGGTCTGCTGATAAACGCGATTTGGGGTAAATCGTGGGCCGACCCACTAGCTGCCTTGGCCCTCACACCACTTATCGTCCGAGAGGGCCGAGAAGCCATTCGCAGTGCGAAGCTGGGTTGCGAGTGTTCTCCTGGCTAGAATTTGGATTTCAATTTGCGCTAATTGATAGTTGCCTCTCAGGCCCCCCAGAGTAGGTAGAACCCTAGCCCAAGTAGCAGCGTACCTGTAACCCGGTCAACCCAGAGTCGGTATCCGTGAGCATCAAGCCGCTGAGCGAACCGGCTGCTAACGCTGGCAGCCGCGAGCAAGGGAACCCCCGCTCCCAAACCGTAAACAAAAAGAAGCAGCGCTCCATAGTAAGCATTGCCCTTGAAAGCCGCGTAAGAAAGAACGGAGGCAAGTACCGGCGTGCCACAGGGAGCGATAACTAGCGAAAGGAGAAATCCGCAGCCGAACGCGCTTGCAACTTTAAGCCCCGAGTTTTCCATTGAGAACGTGGGCAGTGGCAAGTGCACCCAGCCCAGCACTTGCATTCCCATGACGAGCGGAACAATCGCAACCACATATCTCAGCAAGCTCCCCCCACTTGCTGTGACTCTGCCCGCGAGTGCCGCGCCTAGTCCAAGTACAGACATCGCAATTGCCATTCCGACGACGAAAGCGGCCGAGTTCGGGAGGCTACGTCGCGCGCCAGACTCCCGGATTCCACAACAAGTCGCTGCGGCGGCTGGATACAGAGCCAAGCAACACGGATTCAGCGCAGCAATGAATCCCCCTAGGAGCACAATCGGAAAGGCAACAACGCCACCAGCGGATAGTGTTTTGGCAAGTATGCCCAGCAAATGACTCAACGCTTCACCCCGTTAAAGCTGGCCAACTTATCTCGGATCTCCTGAACGGTTGAGTTTTCTTCTCCCTCATAACGGGAAATCACGTTTCCATCATGGTCAAGGATCAACAGAGTTGGAACAGTTAGAACACGGTACCGCTTGAGAAGTGGAGACTCGCTGGCTGGGGAAAGCTCTCGAACCACGACGCCGCGCGCCGTGGCGGCCCTGACGAGCCGGATAATTTCTGCGCAGTTGTCTTTGCTACCTGCTTCGCGGGGATCTACAACGAGAACAATTTCTGGCTTGTCTGACGAGAGGACTTGCGCCGCCTGACCAGATGCCGTGCGCAATCTGTGCTGCTTGTAGGTGACGATCCCGATTCCGGCAATTGCCACCAGCACCACACTTGCCCATCGTTTTCTCATTTCGGTTTGCCTTCCGGCTCACATGACCCGCTACATTCGCATGAGGAAACTGGGGACTCAGCGCCTGTCGTGCCCGGTGCCTTGTCTTGCACGTACGGCTCCCCGGTATCGAGAGAGCGTTCGGCGCGCGCAAGTTCACGTCCCAGGTATGCGGCATGATCGAGTCTCCCAACAAGATTTCGGTGAATCGCCTCCGCGTAAAGAGCCGGGCTTGAAATTGCTTCTATAACGCAATCGAGCACGCCTGCATTTGTGTAGTGCTCCAAGACCAAGCGATGTCTTCTACTGTCCGGGTAGACGACAAAGTAACCAACTTTGTCGGGAATTAGACTTTCAGGGTCAACTGCTTGGATGACTTCGATCCTCATACCGTTCGGCGCTCCCACATACGCGCCAGGGTCGCGTACACGGGAGGTCTCGACGTGTTTGCTGATTACCTCATCGTTTTGTTCCCCAATCATCGGGATTAGTTCGACCTGTTCAATAAATGCTTGAATCTCTCCCGGACTAACGTTTTTCAAGACAGGTCTCTTGCCACGCGCGCCGCGAATCCGGCTACGTTCATCAACGCCATTTTCAAACAGGCTCTGAAGAGATTGTCCTGGTAGGTGCCCGATGGCCTGCTGCGTATCCTCACCACAAAGGATTAGAAATCGGATATTGGGGTTGGCTACCGTGTTGTGAATGATTCGCTCGATTCCCAAATTCTCTGTGTGCAGCGTGCCAACAATCGCCAGCCCTTCCGGGGCGCGATCCTTAAGTAGACGCGCAACTGGTTCGCTATTGAGCGTGCACACCGCAACGGGAGCTTGGTACCGAAGAACATAGTAATCCCCAGGAAGAGGTGGCCACCCCTGGCGTTCAACTGGTTCGTCAGTTGGACACAGATCAAGGCCCGAACCAAGTTCTGGGAATGCCTCGGCGAATGCGTTGGCTGCGATTGCCGGATAACAGACCGGGCACCCGAGGCAGTCGTACTGCTTCGGTTTGAATACCGAACGGGCCTCTTGAAGAGCGGCTGCAAGCTCGGTTTGCCCGATCTCCGTGCTGGATAGTGCTTCAACTGTCTTATGGAGACATCCGCAGGTGTGGCACTTGGACGCAGCGACTGCTTCTGACATCTGTTCGGTTATGACGCGCAGCGCCGCTTGCCCCTCTGTTTCCAGCTTGTCCAAGCTTCACCTCTCGACCTTACCGAGTACTTCCGTGACCAGCCGCGCGGCGAAATCATCCTTCAGGGAGTAGTAGGACATCTTCCCGTCATTTCGGTACTTCAACAGCTTGAGATCACGCAGCTTTCGCAAGTGGTGGGACGCAGTGGAGACGCTGCTACCAAGGACGTGCGCAACGTCGCACACGCAGAGTTCGTCCGCGTACTTCAATGAATAAAAAATCTTCAGTCTTGCGCGATCACCGAGCGCGCCGAACAGCACGCGGGTCTCTTCAATTACTTCCTCAGGGGGCATCTTGCTTCGCAGCTTCTTTACCAGGCCCTCCTTGAAACAAGGCACGTTGCAGAGTTCCTCGGAGAACACACTTGGGAGTTGGGCTTTGATTGTCATATTCGCATGCATATGCGAATGATATCACAGGTTATGCTATCTCGGCTGCTCTCTTGTATGGCTCAAACAAACAGCCAAAAATCGCACTAGTACGAAGGTAGTACGAAAGTACTAACGCATTACGTGGCCCGCCAAGAAACCCCAAGCGATCTGGCCACATCCAAATCAGCAGACTCGCGCCGACAAAGAGATGGGTCCCCATGCGCCCGAGGCCAGAAACGAAGCCCGGTCCTCCGTTCTTGTTGAACTCGGTTGACCGCTTCGGCAGGCAAATCGCTCCTGCGGTGTTGTCTGTCTCGATGGAAATTGGCCCGCGCGCCCTCGCGTACGCCCAACACCTGATCGGTGATCCCGCTCTGGCTATAAACTACTTTGAGGAGGCAGCGGCCTCCGTGTCTGCCGCAATCGAAGAAAAGAAGGCTTCTGGCGCACCCGCTGTACGGAACGTCGCAGCATATTTGTTCCGCACGTTCATTCGCATGGTGGATGATGCCAAGCACAAAGAGAAAATTCTTGAGGAATCTCTGAAGGAATCCGGCGAAGCACGGATTCTCTTGACCGAAGAGGCCAAAGCGGAAACCGCCGTGCTTCTGAACGAAGTGATGGAAACCTGCGACAGAGCGTCGCGACAGGTTATTGTCCTTCGTCTGGAGGGTTTCTCCTGGAAAGAGATCGGGAAGCAATTTGACATCTCAAGCCATGCAGCAGAGGCTCGATTTAGCAAAGCTCTTGACCACGCCAGAAAAGTGTTCAAAATACGGAGGCGAAAGGGTTGAGGAGGGCTTCACCCTTGCTGTATGCCAGGCGCAAGTCGAAGGGCCATAAGCGGAAGCCATCCGTGGACAAAGCCTTTCTTGAACTTGGTAGGAGACATTTCGCCGAGGATTTCCCGAACCCCACCCGCCAAGGATGCCCTCAGGACGATGTATTAAGACTTTTGGCCGAAAAACCAACACAAGTCGAAGATTCAGTTCTGGATCACATCACCTCGTGTTCACCGTGTTACACGACCTACAGTGGCTTCCTCCAGCAGATGAAAGCAAGAAACTCCAACCGAAGGTCGCGAACCCGATCCCCCAAACGACCAAGAGTGTAAAAAACCAAAAAAATTGCATTTTGTTGGTGAGGTTTTTCCGTTTTTTCCCCTCTGTATAGATGAGGGGAGTTCTCGCCGGTTAACTCCCGCAGACAGGGCGCAACCGATTCCTTCGGTGTTTCGCTCTGTGTCGCGTACGGCCCGCTAGAGGGGACGGACGCGATTGTGGGACAACGCTGTACACGGAGCGCACGCTCCAAATGTGCCTGGACGGGGAAGTCCAGGAACCGGCGCATACAGCCGTCCCATCAATCGCCATCCGCTTTCCTTCCTGCAGCCGCAGCCAACGGGGACTCCCTCTCAACGGTCCATTTCTAAGACTCGGAAGAGTCAGGGAGAACACGAACATGAAGCGATTTCTTTGCAGATACCTTCGCAGCTCTTGGCTGCGTTCACCGCTCGTCACCCTCGGTTTCGCACTTTTTCTCGCCGCTCCGGCCTTCGCTCAAGGAACTTCCCCATGGGAAAACGCCGTTAGCGTGCTGCAGCAGGCCTTCACCAGCACCATCGCTCGCGGCCTCTCGCTCGTTGCCATTGTCGTGGCCGGCCTCACCTTCGCCTTCGGTGAAGGCGGCTCGAAGCGTGTACTTGCCGGTGTGCTATTCGGTGTCGGAATGGCTATCGCGGCGGTGAATTTCCTGTCGTGGCTATTTCCCGGCAACTGAATCACACGCGTCCCAAAGGAGAAGCACGTGGCGGAAACAAGACGAATCAACAGAGTTCATCGGGCGTTATCGCGGCCACTGACGATCCTCGGGGCCGAGCGAAAACTCTTCTTCTTCGCCATGTGCATTGGCGCTGCCACGTTCAACCTTCTCAACAGCTTGTTCGGCGGGTTGCTGATCTTTTTGTTGCTCTACTTCATGGCCCGCTGGGCCACCGACACCGACCCGCAGATTCTGCGATTTCTGCTGACGGCCGCAAGACTCCGCGCGCAATACGACCCGATGAAATTCACTCCGATTGCAATCCGAAGAGATGGCCATGCTCAGGCTTAGCCGCATCTTCAAAAACTACAACGAGACCGGCTCCCTTAACGAGCAGATTAATCTCTACGGTTTCATCGGTCCGCACGTTTTTCTCACAAAGAGCGGGGAGGTCGGCGTCATTCTCGAAGTTCGCGGCGTCGATTACGAGTGTCTCGACGGTGCTTCGATTGACGGTTTCACGAAGCGGCTCGAATCAGCTTTGAAGCTGTTCGATGAAAAATACCGCCTCTACCAATACCTCTTCAAACGCAACAACGAGACCATCCCCTACAAGCTCTACGCTAACCCCATCGTAGACACCGCGATCAAGAATCGCATCGCCTACCTGGCAAGCAAGGCCGACACGCTCTTTTCCCTGTCGGTCTATTACGTGGTGCTGTACCACGGATTTCAGACTTCAGCCAAGCTCGGAAGCGCGCTCGCCGAGTTTCCCAAGAATCCGAAAAAAGCCGTCGCCGATCTGCGAGCGCATTTTTCTGGCCAGAAGCAGGTCGTCGTTCTTGGGCAGCACGTCAGCAATGCTCAGGCGACGCTGCTTCAAAAAGCCCGCAGCTTCATCCTCCAAGTCAGCGACTTCCTCGCTGTTCGGATGCTTGACAAACAGGAAGCCTTCCGCGTTCTCAAGAGAACGCTCAACTTCCATCCCGACAAACTTGACCTCGCCAAACTCAAATACGACACCTTCCTCGATTACTACCTCCCCGAATCGCCCGTCGAGTGCCACCGCGGACATCTGCGCGTGGACGACTACTACGTTAAGGTTTTGACGCTCAAGGAACCTTCCGCCCAGAGTTTTCCGCTCATCTTCAAACGCCTGCTCGAAGTGGAAGCGAACTATTACGTGGTGACCGAGTGGAAAAAAGAAGATTCCGGCAAGATGCGCCGCGTCATCCAAACCAAGCGCCGTCATTTTCACAACACCAAGCGCTCGTTCGTCAGCCAAGTCAACATGAACGACGCGGCCCCGCAGGATGTGTTGCTCGACGATTCAAAAGAATCCCAGGTCAGGGAACTCGGCGAAGGCATCAAGGAGATCGAGCTGCACGGGAATTACTTTGGTCAGTTCTCGCTGACTGTCGTGATTTACGACCTCGACATGGCTAAGGTAGACCGGGCATGCGCCGACTTCTATAAAGTTTTCAGCGTCCACGATGCGCAGCTTTATGAAGAAAAATACAACCTTCTGAACGCCTTTCTCGCGGCGGTTCCCGGCAACCACGTCTTCAACTTGCGCTCCCTGTATCTGCTCAACACCAACTATGCAGATTTCTCGTTTCTCTTCACCCTTCACTGTGGCGAGCCTCGAAATAGCCATCTCCGGCAGGAGTATCTCGCGGTCCTTGAGACCAACCACCACACCCCCTACTTCCTAAATCTCCATTACCGCGATGTGGCCCACACCATGATTCTAGGGCGAACGGGTGCCGGGAAATCGTTCCTGCTGAATTTCCTCATCACCAATCTTCAGAAATACGATCCGCACACGTTCATCTTCGACCTGGGCGGGAGCTTTGAAAGCCTCACGCAGCTTTTCGGCGGCTCGTATGTTCGTGTCGGCCTGGAATCCGGGGATTTCAAGATCAACCCGTTTTCGTTGCCACCGACGAAGGAAAATCTCGATTTCCTCGCTCTCTTCCTCAAAGTGTTGATTCAGGGGCAAAGGACGAGCGAGCTCGACCCTGCCACCGAGCGCGACCTCTTCCACCAAGTCGAAAACCTGTATGCGGTGGACCCGGCGCTCCGCACGCTGGGCGTGCTGGCGAACACGCTCGGGCACGACGTTGCGAGCCGCCTCGCCAAATGGACCCGAGGCGGCCAGTTCGGATTCCTCTTCGACAACGCCGAGGACACGATTTCGTTCTCGCGCTTTCAGTGCTTCGACTTCCAGCGCATGAGCCAGTACCCGGAACTCCTGGAACCGCTGCTGTTCTACATCCTGCATCGCGCCAATGCCGTCATCGCGGATCGTCAGATTTCGTCCGTTTTCAAAGCCTTCTTCATCGATGAAGCGTGGGTGTTCCTCAAGAATCCCAGCATTCAACGGTACGTCGTCGAGGCCCTCAAGACGTGGCGGAAGCACAACGCTGCAATGGTGCTGTCCACCCAATCTCTCGATGAACTCAAGCGCTCGGACATCCTCGACGTAATCATCGAAAGCTGCGCCACCAAAATCTTCCTCGCGAACCCCGACATGGACCGCGATCTCTACCGCCGCCAGTTTCACTTGAACGAAAACGAAGTCGAGCTCATCTCGGGCCTCATCCCCAAGCAGCAATTCCTGATTAAAACGCCGGAGCTGGCGAAGATCGCCAATCTCACCGTGGACGCCAAAAGCTATTGGCTCTATACGAACGACCCCTACGACAACAAGAAACGGAAAGAAGCATTCGAGGCCTACGGCTTCGAACGAGGCCTGGAAGTTCTCGCGGGAGGACAGCCGTGATTGCTCATTGCTTTCTCGAATCGTCGATGGAGAGCGACCCGCTTTACGTATTCCTGCCCCTCGCGCTCGCGGGATTCGCGACCGCAATCATTTTCGTTGTCCAGTCGTTCGTCGGGGGTTCTTCGCGTCGCGGCCAAGGTTCCCAGCAACACCAATCACTCTCAAAAGGAGCAAGTCAATGAAGCAAATGTTCCACTCTCAGTTGCGCAGCTTTTTCTTTCGGGTGTTCGCCATCCTGGTTGTGGGCGCAGTCGTCTTCCACGCTTCGCCCACGCACGCCGCAACGGAAGCGGCGGCGCGCGTCGTGAAGTATTCGAAGGAGGACATTGTTCCCGTTCGCGCCAAGCTCCGGTTTTCGACACTCATCGTCCTTCCCGAGGACGAGGAGATCCTCGATTTCACCACCGGCGACAAGGAATTCTGGGTCATCAACGGCGCGCATAACCTCTGCTACGTCCACCCGGCCCAGGCCGGCATCCGCAGCAATCTGAATCTCATCACTGCTAGCGGCCACGTCTATTCGTTCTTGCTGACCGAAATCAGTAACCAACCGAATGCCGAACCCGATCTGAAAATCTTCGTGGAACCCAAGGAAGGCTCCGGGATCGCTCCGAACACCGGGCTGCGCGGATATGTAAGCGCTGGCGAGGCGGAAGCATACAAGAAGGAATTGGAAACGCTCCGCTCCCAGACGGCAGATCAAATCCACGCGGCGCAAGCCCAGTCCGCCGACCAGCTCAACCTGTTCCGCTCCAGTTACGCAACCAAGCTCCAATTCGACTACCCGCTCGACTCGAAAGCTGGCCGCGAGCCGTTCCTGGTGTCCGCCATCTACCACGACGACTCGTTCACTTACATCAAGTGCGGCGCGCGGGAAAAGCCCGCTCTGTATGAAATCAAGGATGGCAAACCGAACTTGATCTCTTTTCAGTTTGAGAACGGCGTTTACATCGCGCCCAAGATCATCGACACCGGCTACCTCGCCATCGGCAAAAAGAAACTGCCGTTTGCGCGCCGCGTTTCCGCGAACTGAGGAGCCGACGATGAACCAACCGAACCAACCCGCACAGGTTCAGGACAAAGCGCAGAAACCACAAGGCCTTCTGCCGAAGAACGTCCAGTCCTGGCTTCTCATCGGACTGGCGTTTCTCATGGTCGCCATCATGTGGCTCACAGGGGGCAAGAAGCCGCAACCGCAAGGCAAAGCAGCGTCGCCCGCAACTCTGGTCCAGGCACCCCTCGAAGTTAACGAAACCAAGATTGCCGAAATGCAGAACCGCATTCAGGATTTGCAGCGCCAGCAACTTGTCGCACAGACCGCTCTTACCCAGCAAACTCGCTTGCTCGGTGCCGCCCCTCAGGATTCACAAGAATCCCAGCAGCAAAGCGCGTCCGGTATCCCAACGGACCAGCGAGCGGAGGACCCCATTCAGGCGGAGCGGAAGAGACGTGCCTACGTGTCGCTGTTTGCTTCGAATGTCGCTCTGACCTACCGCAAAACTCCGCCAGCTCC
>Ga0185299_10005207_pt1 | contig 14920 bp, 12 predicted proteins | sample PaiPotPPA55metaG_FD_128002 | JGI IMG/M metagenome (GOLD analysis project Ga0185299, IMG submission 128002) | Iron sulfur acid spring bacterial and archeal communities from Banff, Canada, to study Microbial Dark Matter (Phase II) - Paint Pots PPA... ...
CGACCTCCTCGCCGGCCGGTCCGAAGACGCGGCGCGCCAGGGCGGCCAGCTGGCGGGCGAAGCTCCGGCCGTCGCGATACAGGAAGAAAAGCGCCACCAGCGTGAAGATCAGGATGGTCGAGCGGCCGAGCAGCTGGATGCCGATGGAGCGCGTCCACTCGAACAGCACGCTGCGGTCGGCCTGGCCGATCAGCTCCCTGGCCGCCGCCGGGTCGGCGAGGCTGCTTCGCCACCACTCCGCGAGATAGCCGCCGAACGGCACCTGTGCGACCCAATCCGGAACCGCGAGGCCGGTCTGCTCGATCGTCCGCGTCCAATGCACCAGGACCAGCGTCTCCCGCCCCACCTCGATGGCGAACAGCGTCAGCGGCAACACGAAGACGATGCCGACCAGCAGCGTGAACAAGAGCGGCGCCCAGAAGGTCGGCTGCCACGGGCCGGGGAGCAGCGCCAGGAAGCGTGCGTAGAGCGGCCAGGTGGCGATCGCCAGAACCGCCGCCCAGGCCAGCGCCGGCAGGAAATGGCGCAGGATCCAGACCGCCAGCAGCGCCAGCGCGGCGGTCAGCACGAGCAAGGCGGCGCGCTGGGTCATCATGCTTCACCTGTTCCGCCGTATCTATCGTGCGCGACGGGAAGCAGTCCGCGCGTGAAACCGATCCGGGCGGGCTGCAAGTGCTATACATCCGCCTCCGACTGCACCACCACCGCCCCACCCCTGCGCACCATATCGGCGCCAGGAGCGCACGCCGTCCGCTCCACCTTACGCGGCGATTTCCTCGAGCTGCCGCCCGCGCGTCTCGATCATCTGCGAGGCCGCCAGCGCGCCGATGAGGCTGACGCCCGCGAACAGCACGAAGACCGCGCCGATGCCGCCCTCGTCCACCATGAAACCGACCAGGGACGGCCCGACCGCCGAGGCGAGCCGCAGCCACGACGTGGCGAGGCCGGTGCCGATCGCCCGCATGCGCGTCGGGTAGATCTCGGGCGTGTAGAGATAGACGACGGCGTTGCACGAGCCGATGATGCCGTAGCTCAGCGTCGCCAGGACCATCACCGCCGCGACGCTCTGCGCCGCGACGCCCAGCACCGCCAGCACCGCGCCGCCGGCGACGAAGGCCGCGACCATCCAGCTGCGGCGGCCGATGCGGTCGATCGTAAAGGCGCAGACCAGCAGCACGGCGACCTGCGCGACATTGGTCAGCGACGCCGCGCGCAAGGCGTCCTGCAGGCCTAGGCCATACACCGTGCGGTAGAGCGTCGGCATCCAGTTGTTGAGGCTGTTGGCGACGAGGAAAGCGCTCGCCCACAACACCCAGACGACCAGCGTGCGGCGGCGGTAGACGGGCGAGAGCAGCTCGCGCCAGCGGCTCCGCTGCTTCTCGCTCGGCAAGGACCGCACCAGCCGCGCCTCCGCCGGCAGCCGAACCGGCGTGCTCGCCTCGACCTCGGCGATGACGCGCTCGGCCTCGGCGAGCCGGCCGCGCCCGATCAGCCAGCGCGGCGATTCCGGCAGCCGCAGCAGCAGCAGGCAGATCATCAGCCCGGGAATGCCGCCGATCAGGAACATGATCTTCCAGCCGAAGAGCGGCACCACGAGAGCGCCGATCTGGCCGGTCATCATCAGCCCGACCGGGAAGATCATCTCGTAGAGCAAAAAGAAGCGGCCGCGGCCGCGCGCGCGCGACAGCTCGCTGATATAGGCCGCGGCGACCGGCATCTCGCCGCCGACGCCGATGCCCTGCACCACGCGGCAGAGGAAGAGTGCCAAGAAATTGCCGGCCAAGGCGCAGCCCAGGCTCATCACCGACATGATGGCGACCGCGGCCGCGGCGCTCGGGACGCGGCCGTATTTCTCGGCGAGCTGGCCGAAGATCAGGGCGCCGGCGAGCTGCCCGACATAGCTCGCGGAGATGAGAAACCCGATCTCCGGTTTGGAGAGATGCCACACGCCGATGAGCACCGGCAGCACGAAGGCCAGCGACAGCGCGTCGAACGCGTCGAAGAAGGTCGCGCTGCCCATGACGATGCGCGCCTTCATGTGCCAGCGCGAGAACGGCACGCTCTCGAGCCGCGCGATCAGCGCCGCGCCCTCACCCCCCTCCCTGCCCTCCCCCTCAAGGGGGGAAACGCGCGTCGCCCCCTCCCCCCTTGAGGGGGAGGGTTGGGGTGGGGGGTGGCTCACGGACGCGGTCTACACCGCTTGTGCCGGCACCGCCGGCGCCGTCAGCGGCACGTTCCAGGCGTCGTAACCGTAGAGCCAACTGGTGTCGTCGTCGCCGCCCTTCATCCAGGTGTTGGCGCTGGAGATCGCCTGGATGCGCGAGGTACGCGGCTTGCGATGCGCCTCGTAGCGTCGGAACGCGCCCTCGATGTCCTCGCCCGCGACCGCGCCGAGGCAGCGCGCCAGGATCGCGGCGTCCTCGATCGCCGTCGCGGCGCCTTGCGCCATGTAGGGCGTCATCGGATGGCAGGCATCGCCGAGCAGCACGACGCGCCCGTCGCTCCAGCGCGGCAGCGGCTCGCGCTCGAGGATGGCCCATTTGTGGCAATCGGGGCAGGCGTCGAGCACGTCGCGGACCTCGGCATGGAAGCCGTCATAGGCCCGGCGCAGCTCGGCGACGTCGCCCTTGGCCGACCAGGATTCGCGCGTCAGCCACTCGGCGGGCTCCGGCACGCTGGTGACGAAGTAGATCTCGCTCTTCGCGCGCGTCGTGTAGTAGATGACGATGTGCCGGTCGGTGCCCCACCATTTGGTGCGCGACGGGCCGATGTCCTTGGCCCCCATCAGCGCCGCCGGGAACACCGCGCGATAGGCGATGCGCCCTTTGTGGAGCGGCATGTCCGGCCCGATGATGATGTCGCGCACCAGCGAGTGCACGCCGTCGGCGCCGATCACCGCATCGGCGCGCACGCGCGTGCCGTCGGCGAAGGCGAGATCGACCTGGCCGGCGGCATGGTCGATTCCGGTCAGCTTCTTGTCGAGATGGATGCTCTCGACGGGAACGGCCGCGGCGAGCGCGTCGTGAAGATCGCCGCGGTGCATGCAGAGATAGGGCGCGCCGTAGAGGCTTTCCGGCATCGGCAGCTCGCGCGTCACCGCGCCGGTGTCCCAGACGCGATTGAGGTGCGAGTAAGGCGCGAAGGCGACGCGGCGCAAGCGCTCCTCGACGCCGATGCCGCGCAGCACCTTCATCGAGTTCGGCATCATCTGAATGCCCGCGCCGATCCGCGCGAAGCGCGGCGCCTGCTCATAGATTTGCGCACAGATGCCGACACGGCGCAGCGTCGCCGCGACGGCGAGGCCGCCCATCCCGGCGCCGACGATGGCGATCGACGGTTTCTTCCTGGCCATATCCACCCTTGCCTCTGTCGTGCGCCCGATCAACTTGTCGGGGCAGCGCTTGTCGCCGCGCCAGCGTACAGTATCAACATCATCCGCGCACGATCCACTTCTGCGTCCGGCCCAGACCGCGACGCTGATCGAAGCGCCGTCTTGCACGCGCGGGAGCTGCCGAAGCTCCGCGACATGGCAGGGGCCGGGTAGTATCCAGTCATGGCCGCAGGCGTCGAAAACCCGCTATGGTCTATCGAGGAACTGGTGGAACGGACTTCGAGGTAGGAGAGGCCGAAGACACTATGCCAATCGTAGCCAAGCGCCGGCTACGCGTCCGAGATGACGGCAGCGGCGAACGTCGAGAGTTAGATGCCACATTCGCAGAGTTTGCGGATGCGGGAGCTATCGTCCTGCTTGGCGATCCCGGTCTGGGCAAGACTACCCTCTTCAAAGAAGAGGCTCACGGACACTACGTCACCGTTCGTAACTTCTTGATTGACCCCAGCGCGGCAGCGGCGCAATCAATTTTTCTCGATGGCCTCGATGAATACCGCACGTTGGCCAACGGAGCCGACGCCTGCGCAGAAGTCGCGAAAACGCTCTGCGCCCTCAACAAACCAAAATTCCGGTTGTCGTGCCGGGCCGCCGATTGGTTCGGATCGTCGGACCAAGACGCCCTGACAGTAGCAAGCCCTTCTGGGCGGGTTGTCGTGCTTCAGCTCTTCCCGCTCTCGCGTGATGAAATTCTATTCGCCGTGAACGGCCTTGTTCCCGATCCTGCGAAGTTCCTTGAGGAAGCAGAAGCTGCTGGCCTCGGCGGACTTCTTGGCAATCCTCAAACGCTCGACCTCATTGTGCGGGCATGGAGCAGCGGGAAAAAGCCCCGTAACAGGTTCGAGGCGTACGAGATCGGAATTGCGGAGTTGCTCAAAGAATCGAATGTGTTGCACGCTGTCCGTGGGTCGGCCAGCCCCGACCCCAGCAACTTGCGGAAGGCGGCCGGCGCGATCGCGTCAACGCTCCTCTTGTCGAATTCGACCGGTATATCGCGCGCGGAGACAGCAGAGGGCAGCGGCTACGTCGGCCTTTCGGTCATTCCGCATCCGGATAAGGAGGACATTGACACTGCGCTCAAACGGAGACTTTTCACCTCATCGGACTCAGACCGATTTGAGCTAGCGCACCGCACGATCGCCGAATTTCTGGCGACGGAGGATTTGTTGGCCCGAATTAAGGGCGGCCTTCCGATAGATCGCGTGATGGGTCTTATTTGCGGCGCCGATGGGGCGCCAGTGTCCTCGCTCAGAGGCCTTTTTGCCTGGCTTATGTGCAAACTCGGGCATATCGCCGAAGCCTATGTCCGGCGCGATCCATACGGAGTCGCCACTTACGGCGATGCAAGTGTACTTTTGCCGAAGGCACAGTGCGCAATATGGAATGGCCTTCGCGCTCTCCAAGACCCTTGGTTCCTTGCCAATGAGGATGAGCGCGGATCGTTTCGCGGGCTTGCAAATCCTGATACCGCCAGCGTCATACGCGAGATTCTGGGCGATAATTCGGCTAGCATCCATTTAAGGATTGCCGTCCTCGAATCTGTCGCCAACAGCACGAGCGACATTGGTATGGGCGCAATCATGCGCGATCTCGTGCTTACAAAGACCGATAATACTTGGCTTAGAACGGCGGCACTGAAAGCATATGCGACCTGCGTCAAGCAAAATTGGGTTGACCTGGATATTCTCGATCGCGATCTCGCCACCGCAGCTGGCGACATCGCGGCGCCTGAGGTGCGCGTCGCCCTCCTCGAACTGACAAAGAACTCGGGCAACCTGCCGGACCGATTGCTTTCGATCATGGCGCAAGCGGTCTCTTTCCAAAATGTACGCCGGGCGATGGGACACTTCTATCGTCTGCACGATTTTCCGGCCGATGCCGATCTTGATGCGCTTCTTGACGGCGCTTCGAGAGTTCTGATCTCGGAAAATCACGAGATTTTTGAGTTCGAGTCGCTCTTCGACGGCTGGCTGAAACGACGCCTGGAAAACGATTGCCCAATTCCGGCGGCACGCTTGGCCCATTGGCTTCCAGATATCAAATTTCATCGCGATCCGGATCGCGTAAATGTTCGGGATGCGCTTAAGGCCCGATTCGAACGGGAGATAGGCCTCTTCGAAGCCACCTATGACCGGCTCTCCACGGAAATGCCGAATACGGATCATTCTTTCCGCGTCTTTCTCTTCCGCGATTTGTGGCAGGCGCTTCCACCGATCGTTTGGCCCGTACCGCACGCTGCGTTCTTTTTGAGCCGGGCCGAGAAGGAAACCGATCCCTCACGTGCGGCAGAGTTGTTCCAGACTTATCTATCCTGGTTTCCGACTGAGGGCGGCTCCGTCGAGCTTGCGGAAGCCGGATTTTCTTTCCTTGACCGGCGAGAAGATGTCGCTCTCGCAGTGACGGGATGGAATGTCTGTCAGATTGCAGACGGGCGGCTCGAACAGTTCGAAAAGCGGGAACAACGAGCCCGTGACAAAGCAGTCGAACGGGAGCGGAATATTGCGTATCTGATTCCGCGGCTCTCGATTCTCCGGGATGGCAGAGATGAGAACTCACTCGTTTGGGCGTTACAGGTGTATGTCGGTCTTGCTTACGGCGTCCAAAACAGCCTCGAACCGCGCGGCCGTCTGGTCAGTGTCACTAACGAAGAGATCGCCGATGTCATCATCGAAGGTTTTACCAACTATGCGGTCTCGCCCGACATTCCGACTGAGGATCAGATCGCCGAGAGTTTGAGCGCCAATAGCATTCCCTTTACGCATATGTTGCTCGCTCTATCGGTTTTTATGCGATACAGAGCGGGTCTGACGATACCGGAGGCCGCCCTACGACATTGCCTCGCGGCCGCCGTCACACAGATGCACACGAGCCTCGAAGTCCCGCGGTTTGACAAGGGGCTACAGGAATGGTTTGTCCGGCAAGCGCGCGATCAACCCCACGTGTTGTCCGCCATTCTGCGCAAGATGTGGCTTGTGAGCGTTGCTAAAAATAATCCGCATTTTCCCGGTTTCTACGAATTGCGGGAAGATCCCGGCTCCGCCCAATTCCTGGCCTCGCTGTCCGCCGAAATTCTCGAGACCGGCATCAACGAAAATCCTGGCGCTGTGAGCAGATTTCTTTCTGTCTTGATGGCCCACGATCACCAGGCAGCTCTCGCGATCGGTGAAGGGCAAATTGGCCGCGCGGAGTTATCCGCCGAGGTCCGGGCAATCTGGGCCGCCGTACTTTTCGCGCTTGATTCGGAAAAACATCTCGGGTGCTGGAAGGCTCTTGCATCGGAAACCGAAACCGCCTTGTGGGAGGCAATCGAGGTTATCGCCGGGCGGGAAAGGGAAAAAATCCAACCGCCGGGTCTTACGGCGGCTCAGCGGGCCGAAGTCGTCAATCTTGTCGGCAAACGCTTTCCTAGCGCGGCACACCCTATGGGTGGATGGGGCGGCAGCCGCAATACATGGGACGCTTCAGAATTCATCGGTAATCAGATCGGATTGCTAGCCGCCGATGAATCAAAAGATGCCGGCGCGCTTCTGACGAGCCTTGCGGACAACAACGACTTAGCTAGTTACCATGACCAAATTCGACACCGGCTGTCGCAGCGCACCAAACGCCAGCGAGAAACGAGCTTCACGTTTGCGTCGTCAAGTGAGGTTGCAAATGCCATTCGTAATCTGGCGCCCGCAACGCCAAACGACCTTGTGGCTTATGTCGTTGATCACCTCAATATTCTTGCCCGGGAGTTGCGAACCACTCAGACCGAGCGATACCGAGCCTATTGGAATCAGAATGGCCGGGCGCTGGCCGAGCCCAAGCGCGAAGAGGATTGCTCCGGATTCCTCGCCGAGGATTTGCAACACCGGATACAGGCCCATAATTTGATCGTGACGGTCGAGCATCACATGGTCGCGGACAAGGAGTGCGATCTCGTCGTGCTTCAGGGAACCGAGCGTCTTTTGCCGATTGAGGCCAAGCACCATTACCATGCGGAACTTTGGACGGCATGGCGAACGCAGCTTGATCGCCTGTACACGCGCGATGCCAAAGCCGGCGGGCTCGGCATTTACGTTGTTTTCTGGTCCGGCGAGGCGACGGGCCGGAAAATGCCGAAATTGCCGGAGGGCATAGAGCGCCCCAGCAATGCCGATGCGCTTAAGAGGGCACTCGAGGCCCTGATCCCGACGTCTGACCGGCACCGGCTCCGAATTATCGTCGTCGATATTTCGCCTCCAGGGACGATCGCATGATCAGGAAATCGAGCTCTGAAGTGAGTAGAGACGCCGTAGAGCGCGGCGACAGCGCACGGGCCACGCTGATCTATTTCTCCGTGTCGGGCGTCGCCGAAGACCGCTAGAAAGTTCGCAATCTGCGAATATTTCCGGTTGACGGCATGTTCGCATTGTGCGAACATCCTCCCGTGCAGATCGTCATCGTCGCCTCCGCCCTCAAGGTTCTCCGGCGCGTCCAGCCGAAGAAGGCGCAGGACATCCTGGCGGCGATCCGGCGCGTGGCGGCCGACCCGCGCGCCAAGAACAACAACCTGAAGCCGCTGACCGGCATCCGGAATGGCTTCAGGATCAGGGTCGGCGACTGGCGGGTGTCGTTCACGTTGGATCACGCGGCGCAGGCGATGGACGTGTTCGAGATCGCGCCGCGCGGAGGAGCATACCGATGAGCCGCAAGCATCCCGCCAAGACCGTCGGCGAAGCCAAGATCCGCATCTGGCTGGCGGATATCACGACGCGCAACATCGAGCGCCGCCTGCGCGCGGCCGCGCCGGAGCTCGATCTCGTCGGCGCGCCGACCGGCGAGCGGCCCAACTTCGTCTTGCTAGCCATCGAGGAGTATGAGCGCCTCGTCGATGCGGCCGAGGACAAGCAGGCGAGCGAAGCGCATGCCGCTGCCGCCGGTGACGAGCGCGTGCCGATCGCGGTGGCCGAGCGCCTCGTCGCCGGCGAGAGCCCGATCCGCGTCTGGCGCGAGCACCGGGAGATGACGCTCGACCAACTCGGCGCGGCCGCCGGCTTGAGCAAGGGCTATCTCTCCGACCTCGAGAACGGCAACCGCGCCGGACCGGTCGAGACGCTGCAGGCGATCGCCCGCGCGCTCAAGGTCAGCCTCGACGATTTGGCGCCGCCGCCTCAGGACTGACAAAGGCCGCTAAATACTGGCGGGCACGTCGCTTCGAGGCCGGAAGGCGGTGCGCGCCCCGCTATCGGGGCACGCCTATGCCGCGCCTACCTGTGCTACCCTGCCGACGACTGAAATCGCGCAGGCGATCGGTTCGGAAAACGCGGGCCAAAATGTCCCGCACATCCTGAGGGGGGACGCCATGGATTGCTGCAGCCATGCGGTGACGCGCCGACGGTGGATGTGGGGCTCGGTCATGGCGTCGGTCGGCGCGATGCTGGGCGGCGGCGCGGGCCGGCGCGCGGAGGCCGCCGCGGCCGAGACGTCCGAGGCTGCGCCCGCCGCGCTCGCGGTCTTGCGCAAGTCCATCTCCGTCGATGTCCACACCCATGGCGGGACGACCGGCATCACGTCGCAGGCCCCGCCGAGCGACGATCTCGCCAACGCCATGCGCGCGGGATCGCTGGCCACCGCGTGCCTCGCGGATGTCCCGGACGGGCCCATCCTCGGCCGGAACGCCGCCGGCGTGCTCGGCGTCGTCCGCACGGCGGAGCCCGGCATGCTCTACCGCTACCATCTCGGCCGCCTCGACTGGATGGACGAGATGGTCGCCGAGCACGGGCTGCGCCGCGCGCTCAACGCGGCCGATCTCGCGGCGGTGCATGAAGCCGGCCAGCCTGCCATCGTCATGGATGTCGAAGGGCTCGACTTCCTCGAGACCAAGCTTGAGCGGCTCGAGGAGGCGCATCAGCGCGGCGTGCGGCACGTGCAGCTCGTGCACTACACGCCGAACGACATCGGCGACTTCCAGACCGGCACGGTCACCCATAACGGGCTCACGCCGTTCGGCGCCGAGGCGATCCGCGCCTGTCATCGGCTCGGCCTCGTCTGCGACGTCGCGCACGCGACCGAGGATACAGTCAAGCAGGCGGTGAAGGTGGCGACGAAGCCGCTGCTGCTGTCGCACACCGCGCTGCAAGGGTCGCCGGCGATGGGGCCGACGCCGCTCACCGGGCGGCAGATCAGCCGCGATCACGCGCGCGCCGTCGCCGAGACCGGCGGCTCGATCGGCATCTGGCACTTCTTCCCGAGCCTCGACAAATATGTCGACGGGCTCAAGGAGATGGCCGATGTCGTCGGCATCGATCACGTCAGCATCGGCACCGACCAGCAAGTGGCGCCCGGCAGCGTGCAGAACTACGCACAATGGGTGCACCTCGTCGCCGCGATGCTGCGCGGCGGCTTCACGCCCGAAGACGCCGGCAAGATCGCCGGCGGCAACTACCTGCGGATCTTTCGCGCCGCGGTCGGGTGACCTGCCGTGCCTCAGCGACTCCCGTCGTCTCCGTACTCGTCGTGGCGGCGCCACCACGCATAGGGCGGGGTCTGCGGCCGTCCTGCGGGTGAATCCTCCCATTCCTCCTGTCGCCCCAGCGGCGTCAGGTCGAGGAAGGTCCAGACGCTGCCAAGGGCCTCGACGCCGCGCCCTGCGGTGAAATAGGTGCGATAGACGGCGTCGCCGTCGCGCAGGAAAACGCTGAGGCCGAACGTCTCGCCCTTCGCCGTGGTCACGCCGAAATCCTTGTTGAAATCGCTCGCCGCGGAGGAGACCCACGGGATGGTCCAGCCCATGCGCTTGCGGTAGGCCTCGATCTTCGGCAGCGGCGCTATGGATACGAGGGCGAAGGACGTGTCGCGGGCATGGAGATGGGCGAGCTCGCCGATCTGGTCGACAACCATCGAGCAGCCGGGACAGCCCGCGTCGGGCCAGCCATGCGCGCCGGGCCCGAACATGAAATGGTAGAGAATGAGCTGGCGGCGTCCTTCGAAGAGATCGATGAGACCGGCCTTGCCGTTCGGGCCGTCGAAGACGTAGCTCTTGGCGATGCTCACCATCGGCTGCCGGCGCCGCTCGGCGGCCAGCGCGTCACGCGCGCGCGTGGCGGCTTTCTCCTTGGCCAATAGCGCGTCATGCGCGGCTTGCCATTCGGCGGGCGATACGATCGGCGGAAGACTGATTTCTCGGCTCATGGGCCACTCCTTATGTCACGACCACTCTTTAGACCTGGAGAGCCGCGACGCGGTCGCGCCCGCCCCCTACCTGAAAGACGGCCCGACCAGCGCGAAATCGACATCGCCGCCAATTTTTTATCGAGGGCCTAGGCCGCATCCCACGCCTGGCGCATGCGCTGGCGCTGCTTCTCGTCGGGGAGCGGGCCGATGCCGGCGGCGAGGTCGTCTTCCATGTGCGCCGGATCCGCTGTCGCGGGGATGACGCAGGTGACGGCCTGGTGGCCAAGGATGTATTTCAAAAAGAACTGCGCCCAGGTCTTGCAGCCGATCTCGGCGGCCCAATCGGGCAGCGCGCGGCCCTTCACGCGGCGGAAAAGGGCGCCTTCCTCGAAGGGCTGATTGACGATCACCGCGACGCGGCGCGCCTCGGCCACGGGCAGCAGCCGGGTCTCGGCATCGCGGCTGGCGATCGAGTAGCCGAGCTGGACGAAATCGATGCCGGGCTCGCTCTCGAGGATTTGCGCGAGGTCGGCGAGCGCGCCCGAAGTATAGTGGGTGACGCCGATATAGCGGATGCGGCCGGCGGCCTTCATCTGCCGCAGGGTCGCGAGCTGCGTGCGCCAATCGACGAGATTGTGGATCTGCATGAGGTCGATGACGTCGGTGCGCAACAGCTCGGCCGAGCGCCGCATCTGCTCGATGCCGCGCTCGCGGCCGGTGGTCCACACCTTGGTCGCGAGGAAGGTCTTGGGCCGCGCGCCCAGCGCGGCGAGGAGATCGCCGGTGACCGCCTCGGCGCGGCCATACATCGGCGAGCTGTCGATCATGCGGCCGCCGGCATCGAGCAGGAGCTGCAGCACCTGGCGCAAGGGCTGCCGCGCCGCGCTGTCGCCGCCGACATCGAAGGTCTGCCAGGTGCCGAGGCCGACGACCGGCATGGCCTCGCCGGTCGACGGGATGGGACGCGTGATCATCGGGGCGCGGGTCATGGCATCACCGTTCGAAGCGCCATTGCCGGCGGCGGGCCAGGCGGCGATTGCGGCAGCGCCGCACAGCCGGCGCAGGAACGCCGCGCGGGAGATGGCGGCGGCTCGGCTCATGCCCTAACGCTCGTCGCCCGATGGCGTCGGCAGCGCTTCCAGCGCCTTCTGCCGGCGGCCGAGCCACAGGCCGTTGACGAGCCAGAGCGCAGCGATGGCGATGGCGGCGATTGTCGCGGCGAGCGCGCCGACGCCGCTCAGCAGCGTGACCGACCAGGCGCCGACCTGATCGCCGAGGCGATAGACGAAGGTGTCGATGAAGCCCTTGGTCTTGTAGCGGTCCTCGCGCGGCACCACGGTGAACAGCACCTCGCGCGTCGGCCGCGCGATGGCGTAGTCGCCGGCGCGGCGCAGCACCTGGAACACCGCGATCGCGCCGAGGCTCGGCGTGAGCGCGAGCACGCCGAAGCCGATCATCGTCAGCGCCGGCAGGAGCGCCAGCGCCAGCGAGACGCCGAGCAGCAGGACGATGCGGCCGGTGAAGAAGAGCTGGACGATCAGGGTCAGCACGTTGACGGCGAGATCGATGGCGGCGAAGTAGGCGGTCTGCGCGCCGCGATCGGCAAAGCTGCGGCTGACAACCGCCGCCTGCTGGAAATAGAGGAAGGTCGAGGTGATCGCGAACAGCAGGATGAAGGCGCTGACGCTCAGCAGATAGGGCGAGCGCACCGCGTGCGTGATGCCGGCGACGATGCTGCCGCCGAGCGGCCGCTCCGGCGCGTCGGCCGCAGGCGCGGCGCCCGGGTGCCGGTCCAAGGTCGGCGAAAGCCGCGCCAGGCGCGACGCGCCGAACACCGCGACCTCGAGCAGCAAGGCCGCGCCGATCAGCAGCAGCGTGGCGGAGACGTAGCGCGCCAGGCCCGCGGTGATCGCCGAGCCGACGATCGCGCCGATCGTCGCCCCGGCGGCGATGAAGCCGAACAGCCGCTTGCCCTGCTCGGCGCTGAACAGGTCGACATTGAGCTGCCAGAACACCGAGACGACGAACAGATTGTAGACCGAGGCCCAGATGAAAAAGACGCGGCCGACCCAGACCGTCTGCGCCGCGCTGGCGACATGCAAGGCGACCGCGAACAGCAGGATGTTGACCGCGAAGAAGCGGTAGGTCAGCGGGATGAAGCGGCGGCGCGGCAGCGTCTTGACGAGATAGGCGAAGGGCAGGTTCAGCACCAGCATGCTGATGAGCGTGCCGGTGAACAACCATTGCAGATTCTTGACTCCGCCGGCGACCCCCATCTGGTCGCGGATCGGCCGCATGATGTAGTAGGAGGACAGCACGGCGAAGATGTAGAGCCAGCACCAGAAGACGGCGCGCATCTCCTCCGGCCGCACGGCGACGACCCGCTGCAGCAGCCGGTAGGCGACGCCGGTATGGCCGCGCGCCGCGTCGGCGGCGGCCCGATCGAACTCGGCCAAAGCCGGTGACCCGCGCCGCTTACTTCAAGGTCGCGGCGATCTGCCGGATCTCGGCCGGCGTGTGCTCGCCGGCGAGCGGCGTGCCCGGCACCAGGTACTTGCCCATCGCCAGCCCGCCGACGCGCACCGGCTCGAGGCCGAGCTCCTTGATCAGGCTCGTCGCCAGCGCGACTGCGGCCGGATCGTCGCCGGCGATCGGCACGCCGATCGGCTCACCCTGGCGTTGCGTGGCATCGACCAGCTGGCCGGAGCCGATGGCGTTGAAGGCGCGCACGAGATGCGCGCCGGGCAGCAATTTCGCGGTGGCGAGGCCGGCGCCGCCTTGCTCGTTGACCCATTTCACGATCTCGTCGCCGTCGCGCCGCGCGATCGGGTTCGAGACGTCGATGACGAGCCGCTTGGCGGCGAGCGCCTTGCCATGATCGCGGCCGATCTGCTCGACCGCGGTATACGGCACGACGAGCAGGACGACATCGCCGAACGCGATCGCCTGCTCGACCGTGCCGGCCTGCGCATTCGCGCCGGCGCCGGCGACGAGATCCTTGAGCTGGTCGGGATTGCGCGAGGAGAACATCACCGGGTGGCCGTGCTTGGCGAAGAGCGTGCCGAGGGCGCCGCCCTCGCGGCCGGCGCCGATGGTGCCGATCTTGAGCGACGCCGCTCCGGCGGTCTGGGCAAAGGCCGCGAACGGCGACGCCGCCAGCGCGCCCAGCGCCAATCCGCCCGCCGCGAGCTCGAGAAATTCGCGGCGGCCAAGCATCGAGGATGGATCATGCGCCATGCATGGGCTCCTTGGGGATGATAGTGACTCGCAGCGAATATAGGCACGAACGCCGCCGCGCATCCCTCGGTCGCGCCAGCGGCTCCCGCGCGCCCAAAGACGGTTGTCATGAAAGCGGGCGCGCACCGTGCGATGCGCGCCCGCTGCCGATCGTCTGCGTTACTTGTAGGCGGCTTGCGGCCCTCTGTTCCGGGGGTCGCTTTCATCGTCATGCTCGACGCATTTGAAGCTCGACGCCAGGGTCGGGTCACCCGTTCCGATATAGACGCCGCGCTGCGGGTAGGGGCACAGCGGCCGTTGGAATTGGACGCCCTGCGCCGCAACGTTGTTCGTGTAATGCGTGGCGATGATCTTGTCGGGAGCGACGCCCTGCTCGACCCAGCGCTCGAGCGCCTTCAACACGTCGTGGTCGGCGTCGATGACCGGCCCGTTGCTGGTGCCGTTTCCGAACGCGTTGGGACCGGCGCCGCCGCTGCAATGCGCCATCCCCGGCACCATGAAGACGCGGTAGAAATCGTCGGTCGCGAGCAGCCGGCCGCTAGCGCTTGGGGATGGCCGATACGGCCGACGCCAGCGGCGCGACGGCGGCATCGTGCGGATTGTGGATAACGGATGCAGCGCGCCGGGGCGCGGCGGCGGCCCGCCGGAGGCCCCGCGGCACTGTGCCGACATCCGTGCGGCGGACAGTGCCGGGATTGCCGCGGCTGCCGGTCCTGCGAGGTCCCGGTAGTGCCCGTCCCGAGCGGGTTTCCTTGGCTGGGGCGCCAGGATTCGAACCTGGGAATGGCGGAATCAAAATCCGCTGCCTTACCACTTGGCTACGCCCCACCAGGACGGCGCGACCTTAACCCGCAAAGCACGTGAGCCGCAACGGCGGGGCGAGCGTGGGTGGATGGGGGCTGTCCCTCGTTCTCTCCACCGTCGTGCCCGGCCTTGTGCCGGGCCTCCACGTCTTTTCTTGCCCGGCGCGGGCTCTCGCGGTTGCAAGATGCAACCGCTGACGCCCGCCCCGATCGCGCTCCTGAGCTTGTCGAAGGGGCGCGACGCGACGGTTGACGTAAGGCGGTCGGCCCGGCAAGTTGCGAACGACCCCGCGATTGCCGTTCATGAGCGCACCTCAGACGCCCGTCCACACCGCGCCGCCGCTGCCGAAACCGC
>Ga0185299_10005210_pt1 | contig 14913 bp, 12 predicted proteins | sample PaiPotPPA55metaG_FD_128002 | JGI IMG/M metagenome (GOLD analysis project Ga0185299, IMG submission 128002) | Iron sulfur acid spring bacterial and archeal communities from Banff, Canada, to study Microbial Dark Matter (Phase II) - Paint Pots PPA... ...
CGCCCATCATTACCAACGATCCTTCCGATAAAAGAAAACGTTTTCGCGGGCGGATAGGGTTTGAGGAATGGCAAATTTGCGGATAGAGGATTACGCGCTGATCGGCGATTGCGTGACGGCAGCGCTGGTCGGGCGCAACGGCTCAATCGACTGGCTGTGCTTGCCGCGTTTCGATTCGCCCGCCTGTTTTGCCGCGATATTGGGTGAGCCTGAGCACGGCCGCTGGCTGATCGCGCCCTCCGACCCCACCCATCGCGTCAAGCGGCGCTATCTTGACGGCTCGCTGGTACTGGCGACGACATTCGAGACCTCGGCGGGTGCGGTCGAGCTGATCGACTTCTTTCGGCCGCGGCATGGACCGCTGGATCTGGTGCGGCTGGTCCGCGGCTTGCGCGGGCGCGTCGCAATGTGCGTCGAGCTCATCTTGCGTTTCGACTACGGCTCACTGGTACCCTGGGTCGACCGGCTGCCCGAGGGCGGCATTTCTGCGATCGCCGGACCTGAGCGGGTGGTGGTGCGCACGCCGGTGCCGCTATGCGGCGAGGATCTCAAGAGCACCGGCGAGTTCGAAGTCAGCGCCGGCGAAACGGCCCCGTTCGTGTTGACCTACGGGCCGTCCCATCAGCCGCCGCCGCGACCGGTCGACGCTGAGCGGGCTCTGCAAAATGCACTCGCCTTTTGGCGACAGTGGTCCGACCAATGCGCCCCGGCAGGACCGTGGACCGACGCCGTGAAACGCTCCCTGATGGTGCTAAAGGGCCTGACCTATGCTCCGACCGGCGCCGTCGTTGCCGCGCCCACGACCTCGTTGCCCGAGCTGATCGGTGGTCCCCGCAACTGGGATTACCGGTATTGCTGGTTGCGTGACACCACCTTTACCCTCTTGGCGCTGTTGAATGCGGGATACTCCGACGAGGCGCTGGCGTGGCGCGACTGGCTGTTCCGCGCCGTCGCCGGTAGCCCGGACCAGATCCAGATCATGTACGGGCTCGGCGGCGAGCGAAGGCTGACCGAGTGGGAGCTACCGTGGCTGCCGGGTTACGAAGGTTCGCGGCCGGTCCGCATCGGTAACGACGCCGCGCACCAAATCCAGCTCGATATCTTTGGTGAGATCTTCGACGCATTCTACCAGGGCCATCTGCACGGTCTGCCTCCGGTCGACCGCGGCCCCGCAATCGGCCAAGTCGTTCTTGGGCATTTGGCTCAGATCTGGAATCAACCGGACGAGGGTATCTGGGAGGTGCGCGGACCGCCGCAGCATTTCACCCACTCAAAGGTGATGGCCTGGGTCGCTTTCGATCGGGCGATCAAGATCTCCGAGCGGCTCGGCACTGGCGACTGGGGCGAGCGCTGGTCCCAGCTGCGCGACGAGATCCATGCCGACGTCTGCGAGAAGGCTTTCGATCGTGAGCGCGGCTGTTTTGTCCAGGCCTACGGCTCAAAGGCGCTCGATGCGAGCCTTTTGCTACTGCCGATCGTGGGCTTTCTGCCACCGACCGACTCGCGCATAATCGGCACAGTCAAGGCGATCGAAGAGCGCCTGGTCATCGACGGGTTCGTGCTGCGCTACGATACCGGCCAAGGGGTCGATGGGCTGCCGCCAGGCGAAGGGGCTTTTCTCCCCTGCAGCTTCTGGCTCGCCGATAATTATATTCTGCAGGGCCGGACCGCCGAAGCCCGCGGCCTGTTCGAAAGGCTGCTCGGGCTAACTAACGATCTCGGCTTGCTGGCGGAGGAATACGACCCGCGCGCGAAGCGTCAGGTCGGGAATTTTCCGCAGGCGTTTTCGCATGTGGCGTTGGTCAATACTGCCTTCAACTTGACCCGCAGCGAAGGCCCGGCCCAACAACGAGCCGCCCCCGAAGGCCGGAGCACTGGCGGGCGCAAACGGCCTTCGCAGAGCCGTGTCGGTCGACGCCGTGGTCCATTCCCAGCTCATCGACCGCGGCCGTGACGATGTGCCCGGACACCATCAAGCTTGGGCACGGCACACGCGTCAATCCACGCTTTCATCGCGGCCCGAAACGAGCGTGACCGTTCGCTCTTGTTCGCGTCGACGGGGGTCGGGCGCCAGTCCTCAGCAGCGATCTAAAAACATCGACCGTCGGTGAGTTGGCCTTGTTCATCGGGCGACGGCGCTAGGAAGGTCCGGAACGGGGCAAAAACCGGAAGCAGCCGAGCTCAAACGGGCCTTCCGCTCAGCGCCGATTGAGGGTTGTTCTGCCGCTCGGCCCTCAAAGAGGATCGCCCCTCTTGACTGGGCCCGCTTTGTGATCGCTCAGGTTCTTCTTCACCCCCGTGATCATGCCGATCAGCTTGAGCCAGCCATTCGTTCGGATTTGTTTCAGCGGCAGTCCCACGATTTGTTGCAGACGTCGAACGATCCTCTTTGACCGACATTCAGTGCCCGGCATTGGCGATACTGCGCGCGCAGCCGCGGCCTGTGTTAGCAAATTGCGGGTCAGCCGCTCATCAATCCCGTCGCGACGCATGAGCTGTTGCACGATCGGCTCCGCGAACAGCTGATCGAGCGTCGCTTCGTCGGCGTGGGTCCGGGTCGGCGCCGCTCCCAGGCGGGCGCCGGCATCTCGCGCGGACATGTCGCAACCTGTGCCGCGTCGCCGCTCGCCGATCATAGTTCCACACCGCTCGCATGATCTTCGCCACCGCCCTCAGATGCCTGCTTGAAGACGATGAGTAGCGGGACCACGGCAAGAGTCGCGATCATCAACAGCTTGTAATCGTCGATATAGGCAATGATCTGCGCTTGTCGGGTGACGACGGCATCGAGCGCGGCACGTCCGGCCGCGGTAGCCGGGTTCCAGAACTGTGCGATCACGGGGTCCTCGAATAACCGGTTGACGGAGGTGACGTGCTGCGCGATTTCGGCGTGATTCACCTGCGTGTTCGTCGTCAACAGGCTGTTCACCACCGAGATGCCGACGCTGGAGCCTATGTTGCGGGACAGGCTGAAGATGCCCGCGCCTTCTGCTCGCAGCGCGGGGGACAGCGTCGACAAAGTGACGGTGCTGAGCGGCACGAAAATGAAGCCAAGACCAATGCCCTGGATCACCCCGACGATGACGATCGTCATCTGCGAAATGTCCGGCGTCCAGCCCGTCATCGCGTAGAAAGACCAGGCCGTGAGTACCAGGCCAATGCCGAGAAGGAGGCGCGTATCGACGCGTCCGACCAGCTTGCCGACGACCAGCATGGCGCCCATCGTGCCGACGCCCCGAGGGCCCAAAACAAGGCCGGCGGTGACGATCGGATAGTTCATAAGGCTTTGAAGATAGGGCGGTTGCAGTGCCAGCGAGGCGTAATAGGTGAGGCCGATTATCGCGATGAAAACAGTCCCGGCGGTGAAGTTGCGGTCGCGGAACAGCGACGGCCGCACGAAGGGCTTGTCCACGGTGAAGGTGTGGACGAGGAACAGGTACAATGCCGAGGCGGCGATGATTGCCTCGATGACGATCTCGCCGGAGCCGAACCAGTCCTTCTCCTCGCCGCGATCGAGTGCGATCTGCATGGCGCCGATCGCCAGGCTCAACGTGCCGAAGCCGAACCAATCCAGCTTCTCACCGGCATTTCGCGCGGAGTCCGGCAGAAAGGCGCTCATGCCGAGGAGGGCGAACGCACCGATCGGCAGGTTGATGTAGAAGACGTAGCGCCAGGTATAGGCCTCGGTCAGCCAGCCACCGATCACCGGCCCGAGCACGGGGCCGGCCATCACCGCGACGCCCCATAGCGCCATCGCCGATCCCTGCCGCTCCTTCGGATTGATGTTGAGCAGCACGGTTTGCGAGAGCGGGACGAGCGCCGCGCCGAACAAGCCTTGTAAGACCCGGAACAGCACGATCTCGACCAAGGACTGCGCCATGCCGCACAGCATGGAGGCGCCGGTGAAGCCGGCGACGGAGACAAGGAAGAGGCGCTTGAGCCCGAACCGTCCAGCGAGATAGCCGGTCGGCGGCGTCATGATCGCGGCAGCGACGATGTACGAGGTCAGCACCCAGGCGATCTGGTCCTGGCTCGCCGAGACGCTGCCCTGCATATAGGGCAGCGCGACATTGGCGATTGTCGTGTCGAGCGCCTGCATGAGGGTGGCGAGGATCACGCAGACAGTGATCGCCGCGCGATTGACGCTCTCGGCTTTGTGATCGGCGGCCATCACGCGCCCCGCGACGCGCCGAACAGGGCGGCCAGGAAGTGCGGGAATCCCCGCGCATGGCCGGTGTCGACACCAACTTCAACACTCATTCCCGCGCGCAACGGGGGCAGGTCGCTCGTATCGACCCGCACCCGCATCGGGATGCGCTGCACGACCTTGACCCAGTTGCCGCTGGTGTTCTGCGCCGGCAGCAATGAGAACTCCTGCGCCGCCGCCGGGCTGATGCTCTCGACGGTGCCGTGCCATTCGGTCCCCGGATAGGTGTCAACCGTCACCGTCACGGGCTGCCCGGGTCGTACATATGTCAACTCGGTCTCTTTCGGGTTTGCATCGACCCAAACGTGATCCGAGGCAACGAGGTAAAAAGCGGTAGTCGAGGCCGCGAGATATTTGCCGGGCGCGATCGCGTACACATTGGTCACAATGCCGGTGAACGGCGCCTTGACGACCGTATGATCGAGCTGGCGCCGCGCCTCGTCGCGCTGTGCGACGGCGTCGAGATACCGCGGGTGCTGTTCAATCGGGCCGCCGGGATCGCCGTTGAGGTTGGCGGCGATCGCGGCGAGTTGCTGATTGAGAGAGGCCAGCTTCTGCTGGGCGTTCACCAGGTTCCGCCGCGCCGTGTCGAACGCCACCTGGGCCGCGGCGCCCGTGCTGAGGAGGGTCTGCTGGCGGCGGAATTCGCGGTCGTAATAGTCGACATCGTGCTGCGCCTGCTGGATCTGCGCCTGCATGTCCCGGTAGTTCGCCTTGAGCGCGTTGAGCGCGTCCGCGACCATGCCGACCTGCGCCTCGGCGCGCTGTAATGCGAGCCGGAACGGCAGATCGTCGAGGCGATACAGCACTCGGCCGGTCTCGACATGCTGGTTCTCCGTGACATCGATGTCTTTGACGATGCCGGCTACGTCGGTTGAAACCCCGACCTTGTCGGCTTCGACATAAGCGTCGTCCGTCGACATCACCTGGCCGCCGGTGACATACCAAAATCCGCCCGCGATCAGCGCGATCGGCAGCAGCAGAAATAACACCCAGCGCAGCCAACTTCGGCGCGACGACTGCAACGGCTTCTCGGGCTGCTTCGGCGACGGCGCCTGCCATTGCTCGTTTGACCCGTCCGGTCGCGCTTCGGGCGACTCGGCGGGGTCCGGGCGCAGCAAAAGTTTCGTGTCGTCGGGCATAAACTTTCCGCTCGTCTGTGGGTGGCCCGCTACCGCCGATTGGGCAGCGTTTCGGGAGCGGTGCTGCTCCCCGATTGTGGGAGCGACCCACCAGCACCGAGCCGGACCAATGGGTCGCCGTCCCATTCTGCCGCATCGGCAATGGGCGGTTCATACTGCCGCGGCACCATGCGGCCGACTCCACCCGGTTGATGAAACACAAACACGAATGCCGCGATGGCGACGGCCTATACGGCGACGACCCATGCAACCAGCATCCGGCGGATGAGCTTGCGGTTGTCGGGAGGCGCCCGGGATCCGGTCATGGCGATGCCGCGGCATCAAGCGACGCCGGCGTTGGTTGGGGCGGCGTCGGCGACGACGACAAAACACGAGCCCCGGCCTGCGGCCGAGGCCACCTGGACGCGATGCCCGAGGAGATGGGCGGCGCGCTTTACGATGAATAGCCCGAGCCCGAGACCCTCGGAGCCGGTTATGTCCGCCCGGTGAAAAGCCCTGACAACCTTCGCCAAATCATCGGCTGGAATGCCCACGCCGCTGTCGCGTATCTCGAGGCGCATCTGTGAGCCGTGTCGACGGCAGATGACACAGACGCGGCCGCCGCGCGGCGTGTAGTCAATCGCGTTGCGGATCAGGTTCCCCAGAATTCCCCTTAGCAGAACGGGGTGACTAAACACGGCAGTGCTGACCGGAATGACGCGAAGTTCGGTCCCGTTCCGCCGTGCTGGTTCGGCGAACGCCGACGCGAGATCCTCGAAGATGGGACGCAGCCCTACCCGAACATGGAGGTGATCGCCCGATCGCTCGCGCAGCGGCAGCGCCTCGACAAGCTGGCTCAACATACTGCCCAGTCGCGCGGTGGCAGCCGCGGCCCGCGCCAACTCTTCCCGGTGCTTGTCGCTATGAAGGATTTGCGCAAGGACATCGTGTGCGCTTGTGATGACCTGCAAGGGCTGACGCAGATCGTGACCGGCCATCGCCAATAGCGTGCCGCAGAAGTCGCGATCGGCTTCTGCGAAGCTGTTCCTTGCCTGGTCCCTGGCGGATTCCTTCCACCAGGGCAGCGCGGGAGTAGGCGCGGTTAGGATGGACATATCGGAAAAGGCGAATGATTTAGATTGCAGCGATGTGGAGTGTCCTCTAGAAGCGCGTAGATAAAAATCCGATATCTATTGCATTCGGTATTGAGGAAAATTCAAGAATGCGGCGTGGTGAGCTAGGCGATCTGACCGCGTTTGTCGCGGTTGCCGACCATCTCAGCTTTCGAGCGGCAGCATCGCGGCTCGGAGTCACACCCTCGGCGCTGAGCTACACGATACGGCAGGTGGAGGAGCGCCTTGGGATACGCTTGCTGAACCGCACGACGCGTAGCGTCTCGCTGACCGACGCCGGGAGTCGCCTGCTCGAGCGGCTGCGGCCGGCAATCGATCAGATCGCCGGCGCGCTCGACGACCTGAACAACAAGCAGCAACGCCCGTATGGGAATCTGCGCATCTACGCGGCTCCCCCTATGTCGGCGCTGGCGGTCATCACGCCGGTCTGGCGACGCTTCTTGTCGACGTACCCGGAGGTCAGCCTCGAACTAGAGGTGGGCGAGGCGCGCATCGACATCGTGGCGCAGGGTTTCGACGCCGGCGTAGGGCCGCGCGACCGCGCGGCGGCGGACCAGGTCGCAGTTCGGATGACGGGGCCAATGAAGGTCGCCGTGGTTGGCGCGCCTGAATACTTCGCGCAACACAGCCCACCGCGCACGCCCGCGGATCTCGCGCGCCACAGTTGTGTTCAATTTCGCCGGGCTGTGGATAGCAGCGTGCTCAAGTGGTCGTTCGAGCGCAACGGCAGGTCGCAGCGGATATCGGTGGACGGCAGGGTCATGGTCAACGATCCCGACATGGCCGTTCGCGCGGCGGTCGATGGGCTGGGGATCACCTATACGATCAAAGCTCTGGCGGAACCGTTCTTGCGCTCGGGGCAGCTGGTCCAGGTACTGGAGAGCTGGTCACCGGCCTTCGAGGGACTGTTCCTGTTCTATTCTGGGCGCCGGCAGGTCCCGGCCGCATTGCGCGCCCTCATCGACATGATACGAGCGACCCGCGGCTCGGCTTCCGCGCGGCGTTCGCGCGAGAATCCTTTCGTGACAGGCTGAGCGAACCGATCCACGGGTTCAGCGCTCAATCAAATAAGCTTACACAGGCTCTAGTTGGCGCGCCGATAGCGGCCGTCGACACTCTTCGGCTCGCCAAGCGACGCCCCGCCGAGCTGGTCGTCGCGCAGTTGTAATGACGGCAAGACGGTTACCGTGTCGATATAGCCGCGCTGACGCCGGGTTACGCCTTCGCGCCCGTCGCCAGCTCTTGGGACAGTTTACGCTTGTGGATTTTACCAGTCGGCGTCCGCGGGAGATCTGCCGCCGAGCGTAAGACAAGCTTCATCGGCACCTTGTAATTCGCCAGTCGCTCGCGGCAGAAGGCGAGGATCGCTGAGCCATCGATTTCCGCGCCGGCCCGCAGCTCCACCGCCGCAGCAACGATTTCGCCCTTCGCCATGTCGGGCACGCCGACGACATAGGCTTGAACGATATCGGGGTGCTGCAACAGCACTTCCTCGACCTCGAGCGGCGCGACGTTGATACCGCCGGTCTTGATCATCTCCTTGAGCCGACCGCGGAAATGAATACGCCCGTCGGGATCGATCGAGCCGAGATCGCCGGTGAGGAAAAACCCATCGGCATCAAACGCCGTGGCATCGAGCTCCGGCGCCCGGTAGTAGCCAGGCGTGATGTAACCGCCGACCGCGAGTTCGCCAATTTCGCCCGGCGGCAATGGCCGCCGCATTTCGAGGTCGAGCGCGCGGACCGTCATGCCGGGGAGCGGCCGGCCTTGGCTGCTGAGGCGCACTGGCAACGGATCGTTGGCATCCGTCACCGCGCAGTTTCCATAGGTCTCGGTCGAGCCGTACACATTGCAAAGCGCCTCGGCACCTATTGCCGCGATCGTCATCGCGATGTCGTCGGGCGGACCGATCGTCAAACCAGTGCGCATCGCGCCGAGGCGGCGGCCGGGATGCGTCGGATGATCGCGCATTGCTCGCGCCATGTTGGCCATGCCGTAATAGACGGTGCAGTGCTCGTGCTCGATCAGCGCCACGGCCTCGCTTGGCTCGAACGTCTCCTGTAAGACGAGGCAGCCTCCATGCGTGATGGTCGCCGGCAACGCATTGGCCGAGCCGAACGACCAGAACAGCGGTACCGCTAGCCAGATCCGGTCCGCGATGCCCAGATGCATGCGCTCGCCGATGTCGAACCCGTTGGCGATCACGTTGCCGTGCGCCAGCATCACGCCCTTCGGTTTCGCGGTCGAACCTGAAGTGTAGAGGATATAGCAGACATCGTTGGCGCCGACCGCACGCTGGGCAGCGGCGACCGCCTCCGCCCTAATCATGGCGCTCCGCGTCAGAAACGCCCGCAACGAATACACGCCGGCAGGCAATGTCTCGCCGATGCTGATTACGGCCCGCAGTTCGGGCAGTCGATCGGAGTGCAGCGCACCCGGTTCCGATGTATGGAATTCCGGGCACAATTCGTGCAGCGCCTCGATAAAGTTGCGACCGTGGAAGGCATCGAGCGTCACCAGGACAGTGGCCCCGGAATGTTCGAGCGCCCAGCCCAGCTCTCGCGGTGTCGAGAACGTACTGATCGCGGCGACGATCGCCCCGATCTTGGCGGCGCCAAACGCGGCCGCGAGCCATTCCGGCCGGTTTGTGATCAATAATGCGACCCGGTCGCCACGCCGAACGCCGATGGCGAGAAGAGCACGGGCGAATTCATCCGCGCTGACCTTAAGAGCAGCGTAGTCCAGGCGCGTCTGGCAGAAGACGACAGCTTCGGAGTGTGGTGCCGCCGCTGCCATCTCGTCGAGCAGGTCGCCAAGCGTGCGGCTTGCCGGCCGGGTGCCCATCGCATCACTCATAACGCGGCTTGCGCTTCTCGCGGAATGCAGCGACCCCCTCGGCAAAATACGGGCTGGCGCGTACGGCGTCACCGAGCGCCTGATCCAAGGCCTCCCTAGTCAGTGCGTGGTCGGCGATCGTGGCACTCACCTGCCGCTTGACCGCTTGTACTGCGGCAGGGCTGTTCGCGGCAATCATCGTCGCGATTTCGACCGCCCAGCCCATCAGCGCAATGCGCGGCATCACACGGTTGATCAGGCCCAGTCGAGCCGCCGCTTCCGCATCGATCAGGCGTCCCGTCAGCAACAGGTCCATGGCATGAACATAGCCAATTTGCTGGATCAGCTTGATTGTCGAGCCGCCAAACGGGTAGATCGACCACCTGACCTCCGGTAGCCCGAAGCGCGCTTTCGGCACCGTGGCGCGTATATCGGTGGCGAGCATCAGTTCGAGACCGCCGCCTACGCAATCGCCATTGACCGCGGCGATAATTGGCTTTGAGTAGGCGTCGGTCTTGAGCAGGGCGTGGTTGACCATGCGCGATACGTCCAGCTCGGCCGAAAGATCGCCGCTGATATCCGCGCCCACCGTAAAGGCGCGCTCGCCGGCGCCAGTCAGAATGATGCAGCGGCAGGCGTCGTCGCGCTCCAGCTCGTCCCAGACACGGCCGAGATCAGCCAGCATTTGCCGGGTCATCGCATTGAGGCGCGGCGGATTGTCGATCGTGACGATGGCGACGTATCGACCCTCCCGCGCGAGGCGGATGTCCATGATGCTGGCTCCCGCTCGGTGGCGTCCTTACCGTACACGAGACTCTTAGGAAGGAAGAGACGGATGAAGGCGATTTTGTGCCGAGAATGGGGCACCCCTGATGTGCTTCGGCTCGAGGATGTGGAAAGGCGCGAACTGAAGCCGAACCAGGTGTGCATCCGGGTACACGCGGCCGGTGTCAACTTCGCCGACAGCCTGATGGTCGGCGGCTCCTATCAGATTAAGCCGCCGTTTCCATTTATCCCGGGGCTCGAAGCCGCTGGCGTAATTGTCGAGATGGGCAATGCCGTCGCAGGTTTGCGGGTTGGCCAGCGGGTGCTTGGGGTTCTGCGCAATGGCGGCGGCTATGCCGAAGAGATTGTTCTCGACGCCGCCTCTGTCGTAGTGATCCCGGACGCGATGGATTTCGTCACCGCGGCCGCTTTCCCGGTGGCCTACGGGACGTCGCATTTTGCGCTGACCCGTCGCGGCCATCTCGAACCGGGCGAGACCCTGCTGGTGCTCGGCGCGGCGGGCGGCGTAGGGCTGACCGCGGTCGAGATCGGCAAGATGATCGGCGCGCGGGTTATCGCCGCGGCCGGCGGCAAAGAAAAATTGGCGGTTGCTCAGGCCCACGGTGCCGACGAATTGATCGACTACAAGACCGAGAGCATACGCGACCGTGTCCGCGAGTTAACCGGTGGCAAGGGAGCTGACGTCGTCTACGATCCGGTTGGCGGGGATGCGTTCGACCAGGCACTGCGCGCGGTGAATTGGGAAGCGCGGATGCTGGTGATCGGCTTTGCCGGGGGGCGTATTCAGGCGGTGCCGGCCAATCTAATTCTCGTCAAAAACATCTCGGTGATCGGCGTCGTCTGGGGAGCGCAGGCCGAACGCGATCCCGTCTGGATCAGCCGCAACCTTGCCGAATTGCTAAGGTTCTGGGGGGCGGGCAGCCTCAAGCCACGTATCGCAAAGACGTTTCCGTTAGCCGCGGCAAGCGAAGCGCTCACCGCGCTGCTGTCGCGGCGCTACGCCGGCAAGATCGTGCTCGAAGCCTAGATCAGCGGCTCGCTGGCCCGCTCCAATTCGGCACGAAAGCTGGGGTCGGCAATGGCGATGAGCGCTCGCGCACGCTCGGTAAGGGTACGGCCACGCAACTCGGCGATTCCGTGTTCGGTGACGATCACATCCGCCTCCGCGCGCGGCGTCGTGACGACCCCGTCAGCCAGTCTTGCCACGATACGAGAGCAGGATCGATCGCGATTGGTCGATTGTAGCGCGATGATCGAGCGACCCTCGGGCGACCGGTTGGCGGCGCGGACAAAATCCATCTGTCCGCCGACCAGCCCAATATGTCGTCCGCCAGCAGTTTCGGCATTGACCTGACCGGTCAGGTCCACTTCCAGTGCCCCGTTGATCGCTACAAAGCGGCGGAAATTGCCCAGCACACCCGCGTCATGGGTGTAGGTGGTGGCGCGGACCTGCAGCGCCGGATTGCGGTGCGCAAAACGATAGACCCGCGAGCTGCCCATCAGCATTGTCGCGACGGCAACGCCGGTGTCGATTTCTTTGTGCCGGTTGTCGACGACGCCTGCCTCCATCAGATCGGCGATGCCGTCGCCGACGGCGCCGGAATGGACGCCGAGCCCCCGCTTTTTGCCGAGCGCCCCGGTCACCGCCTCTGGAATCGCGCCGAGCCCAAGCTCGATCGTGGCACGGTCCGGGATCAGCCGTGCGACGTGCTCCGCGATTGCACGCTCGATCGGCCCCGATGGCCGCGCAGGCAATTCGAGCGGGGTTGCGGCGGCCATAATCAACAGATCGATCACGCCCGGCTCGACCGCCGTGTCGCCGTAGGTCCAGGGCAATTCCGGGTTGACCTGCGCTATCACCAAACGCGCGCGGTCGATTGCGACGTGCAAATGCTCGATGCCGAGCCCGGCATTGTAAAGACCCGCCCCGTCCGGCCCGCAGACTTGAAGCAGCACGATGTCGATGACGAGCCGACCGCCGGCGACGAGGCCGGGAACGTCTGAGATGTTTGCCGGGATGACATTGCCGGCACCGGTCGCGAAATGCCGCCGGCCAGCGCTGGCACCACCAAGCGCGGTGACCGTGACGTTCGGACGCCCTGCGGCCATTCCGGTGCTGAAAGTCAGCGGGAAGAAAACCCGGAATGGCGCACAGCGCGCTGCCTGAGCATCGAGCAAGCCGGTGAGAACCACGGGCTCGGCCGTCGCTTCGGCCCATCCAACGGTCTCACCCGGCCGGATGAGCGCCGCAAAATCGAGCGCTTCGGGCCCCATCCGGACCGGATTTTTGTACAAGGTGGTCACGTCGCCAAGCTTGCGCTCAGCCAAGGCGGAGGCAAGTCCCATGATCGAAGACCGGAACGAACCGGCACACTTACGAATGAACGATTGGACAATCTTGTTAAGGGGCGCTCGCTTTGCGATGGCCGCAAAAGGGCAAAACCGGAAGCAGCCGACCTTAAAAAGGCCTTCCGCTCAGCGCCGATAGCCGACGCTCAACAACACGCTCCACGGTCGGACGTTATCGGTGACGCTACTTGGCAGACAACTTCTCAAAACCGTCGGCGCTCCAATCCTCGCTGCCGACTCCGTGGTGGACAAAAAACAGCCCGTCGGGGTCGTATTTGTCTTTGATTTCCCGCAGGCGCGGATAGTTCGGGCCCCAAAAAGCTTTCTGCCAGTCCCGCTCGAAATAACTGGTCTCGGCGACATAGGAGCCCGCTTCCGGTACGATCTTGCGCAGCTCGGCCATGGCCTTCGCCACCTCGGCGGCGTCGTGCCGGGCATGGCCGAGATCAGGCGAGTAGCCAGGGAGGCCAGGGTAAGCGGGCGCGCCTTCGCTGCCGATGATCACGAGCACAAAGGCATCGAGCGCGGCGGGGTTGGTCGCGGTGTCGCGCGTTGCGGCGATCGCCTGGGGCGAAGCGCCGGCGAGGGCCTTCTGGAAATGCAGCTCCATCGGCCAGATGCGGCTGGTGGCGAACAGCGCATCGGCGAGCGCATTCTGCCGGTCGGCGGCGAGCAGAGTGGCGGGGAGCCACACCGATTCGTAGCCGAAGATGAAATGCCCCGCCTCGGCGACATTGGCTGTCCAGTAAATATTGTCGCGCGGCACGCCCGGGCGGTCGTCGGTCTGGACCGCGCCGGGAAAGCGCGCGCGGAGAAAGTCGGGGTTCCAGCGCTGCCGCGCCGGCCCAGCAAAGACCCGCACCGGCTGGATAAAGCTGAAGTCGTCGCCGGCGGCCGCGACCCAGGCGAAGAACGGCTGCCAGATGGTTTCGGCCTGTGTCTGGTCGAGACCGAGGCAGCTCATGCTGACGTTAAGCCGGTTGTTACGGCCGAGATTGACGATGTCGCTCCATTGCGGCGTGGCCAGCCGTTCCGCATAAAACGCTACGAAACGGCCGATCAGATGGCGGAACGCGGCGTCGGAATTGGCATGGATGGTCGCGTTCACAAAGCCGGCTGTCGCGGGCAGCTCGTGTGTTCGCAAGGTGAGCCGCGTGACGACACCGAAGGTCCCTCCGCCGCCCCCTTTCAGCGCCCAGAACAGGTCGGGATTGGTCGCTGTGTTGGCGATCCGCACCGCACCGTCGGCGGTGACGATTTCCGCTTCGAGAAGGCTGGCGGCCGCCGTCCCGCACAGCCGCGAATAGCTCCCGAACCCGCCGCCGAGAACGAGGCCGGCGACGCCAACCGTCAGGCAGCCGCCGCCCTGAACTAGGCGGGCGCCCTTCGTGGTCACGGCGTCATAGACATGGCCCCAGACAGCCCCCGGCCCCACGGTGACCGCCGGGAGTGGAGCGGCATTCGTGCCGGCCGGGACGAACGCATCGTGCGGGTCGATCCCGGCCATGCGGCGGGTCCAGATCAGTAGCGAATCGCGCGAGTTTGATGTCCCGAGATAACTATGTCCGCCGCCCCGAACGACCAAACGCAGATTGTGCTCGCGCGCGAAGTCGATGGTAGCGGCAACATCCGCTGCGCTCTCGGCGGTCACGGCGAAGACGCTTTGCTCCAGCGTCCAGGCATCGACCCATCCGGTCGTCTGGGTCAGCCCGATCTCGTCGCCGATGTAATAGGGATTCTTAAGCTCACGGAACAAGGTGCGACAGGCCTCGCCAATGGGTGCTTCTCTGCACGGCTGGAGCGGCGGTCGCACAGCGATCAGCCGGCCGCCGACGCGTTGCCGCAACCCATCCCATTCAGCCGGCGAAGGCCAATCCGGGTCGCCTGGGCGGACCCGAGATGATCCTCGGCGAGGAGAAATCGCAGCTACCGCCGCGAGGCGATCGAGCCGGGGCACCAGAAGCGGCTGCGCCGCCAACGCCCCTAGTAATTCGCGCCGTCTCATCGCGCCGTCCTCGCTGACTCCGATCGCGCGAAGAGCCAGGCCGGCCTTTGAAGACCATTCTCGCGACATTGGCCGCGAGGATGGTCGCGCGCCGGCTTCCATCGGCCCTTCACTCGTTAATCGGCTGACCCCGAAGTGCGTTTCGATGACGGTAGAGCCAAACCCGCGATGACGCGAGCGGTGTTGCCGGGAAGGTCTGAATCGGGGCATGGGCGGCCGTCGCAATCAGAGACACCGTAGGTCTGCAAAGGGTCGAAGTCGGTAATACAGCGGCTGCCCAGCAAATGACCGCAAACGGCGGATTTTGTTGAAAAACTAGGTGTTGCGCGGGTTGGGGATCGCTGATTCATTTTGTTGACCTCGATGGGCTGCGGTGCGAGCTGGCACCGTTTTACAGCGAGATGGGTCGGCCCTCGATTGATCCGGAGCTAATGATCCGGATGTTGATCGTGGGCTACTGCATCGGCATTCGCTCGG
>Ga0185299_10005216_pt1 | contig 14905 bp, 13 predicted proteins | sample PaiPotPPA55metaG_FD_128002 | JGI IMG/M metagenome (GOLD analysis project Ga0185299, IMG submission 128002) | Iron sulfur acid spring bacterial and archeal communities from Banff, Canada, to study Microbial Dark Matter (Phase II) - Paint Pots PPA... ...
GTGTTGTAGATGCGCAATGAGTTCATAAACGATGGTGCGTGGGCCGGGACATCAGTGTGTTTCGATTGCTGGCCGATGTTGTGACGGCGTGCTTCATGTTCGCATTCGTTCGCGTTCGTTCCTGCCTGCCGATGAAAACGGTGCTTTTGTGCACTGCTGTGACTCATGCTACAGCTAGCCATGAGACGACAGCAACAGCGAGAGCGGCAATAAGAAACAGCGGCGAAAAGCGACATCGACGCGAACATCTGCGGGTGGCACGTTTCAGCACGTTCAACATGTTTGACCCGGCCCGGCTTCGAACCCGAAGCGCTCGGAACCGTGCGCGCCGTCGCGAGAAACATGACGGTCACGTTGCGATCAGAACGGAGGCGGCCGCGAGTGGCGTAAAGACTGTCTGGACGTTCAGCGGAACGTTGCAGACGTTTTGTTAGAATGGGTCGGAGTATAACATCCAGACTAGAGCCTATGAAACCTTCAAGCGGCCGCGCGTCAAGCGTTGCCAAGCTCGCGGCGACCGCCCTTGCAACCGTCACATTCGGACTTGGCGCAAGCTTTTTGCCGGTTACGCCGGCGACGGCGCAAGTCTCCACCGCCACCGCGGACGACACACCCGCCATCGACCAGGCCATCGCGCAGAAGGAGTGGCCGAACGCGCTGGCGCAACTCGATGCACGCCTCAAGACGAACCCGCGCGACGTGCAGGCCAAGTTCAAGCGTGCGACCGTACTCGCGCGTTTGAACCGGGACGACGAAGCCATTGCCGCGTTCACCGAGCTCACCCAGGCTTACCCGGAACTGCCGGAACCGTACAACAATCTTGCGGCGCTCTACGCCAAGAAGGGCCGCTACGACGAAGCACGCGTAGCGCTCGAAACGGCGACAAAGGCGAATCCGAGTTACGCGCTGGCGTTCGAAAATCTCGGCGATTTGTATTTGCGGCTTGCAAGCGAATCGTATAAGCGAGCTCAGTCGCTCGGATCGAAGAGTCCGTTGACGGCGCAACGCGTGGGCGATATCCAGAAGATCGTGTCGCCGCCGCCGCGACGTCGTCCGGAAGCAGCAGCGGCTGCGGCCGCGGCTGCGTCGGGTGCTTCGCATGTATCGGCCGCTTCGGCGGCTGTGGCCGCATCTTCGTCGAGTGCAACCTCTAATGACTGGTCGACGCAGAGTTCCGGCACAAGCTCGGGAACCACGTCGGGCACGACGTCCACCGACATGTCGTCGCCGCTCTACTCGCCGTTCCCCGGACCGAGCGTGCCACTCTCGACCACACCTTACTTCGCACCGACGAATCCGTGACCCGGCGGGCTCGAACGTTCAAACAGTTTGATGTTTGAACGACCGGCCAAGTCTTCACACGTAGCTGCTCCAACCAGAGGATCGATTGCTCATGAAAAATTTGTTGTTGGCGCTTGGCAGCGCTGCACTCATCGCCCACGCACCTGCCTTCGCCCAGTCGTCGCAGACCGCGGCTCACCCGACCGTGCTGCTCAAGACTTCGCAAGGCGACATCAAGGTCGAGTTGTATCCTGAGAAGGCGCCGAAAAGTGTCGCCAACTTTCTCGGCTACGTGAAGTCAAGCCAATACAACGGCACGATTTTTCATCGTGTGATTCCGGGCTTCATGATTCAGGGCGGCGGCTACACGACCAGCTTCGTCGAAAAACCCACGCTCGCGCCCATTCCGCTTGAAAGCAAGAACGGGCTGAAGAATACAACCGGCACGCTCGCGATGGCACGCACGAGCGATCCGAATTCGGCCACCGCGCAGTTCTTCATCAACACCGTCGATAACACCGGCCTCGATTATCCCAATGGCGACGGCAACGGTTATGCCGTGTTCGGCAAGGTGGTCTCGGGCATGGACGTAGTGAAGAAGATCGAAGGCACGCCGACCACCACGCGCGGCCCGATGGCCGATGTGCCGCAAACGAACGTTGTGATCCAGTCGGCCAGTGTGGTCGCGAAGTAAGCTGGCGAATAAGTCGGAAAGCAAGTCGGGGATTAAGTCGTAGCCGCTCGCCTTTGTAGCGAGCAGGCATGAAGCAGGCATACGCCGTGCGCCTCGCGTATTGCCCCATCTACTCTTGAAAAGGAAAGGAACTCATCATGGTCGAACTGCATACGAATCACGGCATCATCAAGATCGAACTGAACGCCGAGAAGGCACCCAAGTCGGTCGAAAACTTTCTGAACTACGTGAAGAAAGGACATTACGACAACACGGTGTTCCATCGCGTGATCGACGGCTTCATGATCCAGGGCGGCGGTTTCGAACCCGGCATGAAGCAAAAGCCGACGGACGCGCCCATCGACAACGAAGCGAACAACGGCCTGAAGAACGAACACGGTTCCGTCGCTATGGCGCGTACCAACGACCCGCATTCGGCCACCGCGCAGTTCTTCATCAACGTCGGTGATAACGAGTTCCTGAATCACTCGTCGCCGTCGCCGCAAGGTTGGGGTTACGCAGTGTTCGGCAAAGTGGTGGAGGGCCTCGATATCGTCGACAAGATCCGCAAGGTCAAGACGGGCTCGAAGGGCTTTCATCAGGATGTGCCGGTGGACGACGTCGTGATCGAAAAGGCTGTCGTCGTCGGGGAATGATCGACTCGACGCACAGCGTGATCGAAGCAGCAGAAACAGCGGGCGCGACTGCTACAGCGCGCCCGCTGTTTTTCATTTCCGATCTCCATTTGAGCGACGCCATTCCGCATACGGTGGCGGCGTTCGAGCATTTCATCGAAGTAACGGCGAACGACGCCGACTCGGTGTTCATCCTCGGCGACCTGTTCGAATTCTGGGTCGGCGACGATGTACTGGATGCATCGGTGCCCGGGCCGCGCGCTGCGTTCGCGAGGCGCATGACGGCGCTGATGCATACGTTATCCGAACGAGGCATCGCGTTGTATGTGATGCATGGCAACCGCGATTTTCTGCTCGGCAAACGTTTCATGCGAGCCGCCGGCGCACTGCCGTTACCCGATCCATTTGTTATCACGGCGTTCGGCACGCGCATCGTGATCGCGCATGGCGATTCACTCTGCACCGCCGATCCCGCCTATCAGCGCTTTCGCCGGTTCGCACGCAATGACCTGGCGCAACAGATGTTCTTGAGCTTGCCGCTGAAGGTAAGGTTATCGATTGCAGAACGCATGCGATCGACCAGCGAAGACGGAAGAATGCGTCCGGCGCAGGCGAAATATGATGTAACGCGCGAAGCGGTAGCCAAGTTGTTTGCCAGCACCGGCACGCACACGATGATCCACGGACACACGCATCTACCCGCGCGTCATCGGGAAACAGATGGCGTTCGCTGGGTCATGCCTGATTGGGAACTGGACCATGGCGAGCCACGCGGCGGATATCTGCGCGTGGACGCCGAGGGCATTCGGGCCTTGCCGCTCGAGTGAACTCAGGCGGGCGGTTTTGAAAACCCGCCCTCTACGGTCAGCGCCGCGCGGCTTCGCCTTTCATCGCGTCGGAGAGACGCTTCAGATCGATGAACGCGGCATTCTCGACACCGCTGATCGCATCAATACGGGTACCCAGCTTTTCCAGCGCCGCAACAATCTCATCCACGCGATGGGTTTGCGTCGACGCATGATCGATCAGGCCGTGGATCGCAAGCGACACCGGATCGTCGGCGTTCGGCGTGATGCCGTACGCGCAGAACGCCGAGCGCTCAGACACGCCGCGCTCTTTCTGCGCCGGCTTGACGGCTGCCGGCATCACCACGCGCGCCGGATTGCCCACGGCCGTTCCACCCGCTGGAACGGGCTTCACCACTACCGCATTTGAACCAATCTTCGCTTCCGCGCCGACCGTAAACCCGCCGAGCACTTTCGCGCCCGCACCGACGATCACGCCGCGCTCGAGTGTCGGATGCCGCTTCGCGCCACGCGTGAGCGAGGTGCCGCCAAGCGTCACGCCCTGATAAATCGTGCAGTCATCGCCAATTTCCGCCGTTTCACCAACCACCACGCCCATGCCGTGATCGATGAATACACGCCGCCCGAGCGTCGCGCCGGGATGGATCTCGATGCCGGTCAGGAAACGCGCGAACTGCGAGACAAACCGTCCGAGCCAGCGCCAGCCCGATCCCCAGCACGCATGTGCGATCCGGTGCAGGACAACGACGTGAAAGCCCGGATAACACGTCACCACTTCCCAAGCGCTGCGGGCGGCTGGATCGCGCTCGCGGATGGCGGCGATGTCTTCGCGGAGTCGGTTGAACATGGCGGTGGCTCAGTGGTTGACTGGGGTGCGATTCTCGAACGCGGTTCAGCACGAATTCGGGAATCGATAGTTCGATTTCCGCAGATTGTAGGACGAGCCGTAAAAATTCGCTGCGATGCCCCCGATGGCAAAGCGGTCGGCGCGTTGGTTTCGGGAATTGCCGGGGGCGGCGGAGAACGGATCACCTTCGTGGCCGCCCGGAGAGAAAAACTGCTGACTTCTCTCGTTCTGACGCGTCCGCGGCCTACCTAGCGCTTAATCTTTAGAAGAATATGCTTAGCAATGCCGCGCAGGATATTCACCTCCTCGTGTTCCAGCCCCGAGCGCGAAAAAAGCCGCCGCAGCCGCGACATCAGCTTCTTCGGATTGGCGGGATCGAGGAAATCGAGTGCGACCAGCGCCTGTTCCAGATGCGTGTACATCCCTTCTATCTCGTCGCTGGACGCGCTTGGCGGGCTCGCCGGTGCTGTTGTCACAGGAGTCGCGTCCGCCCGGCCAAGCAGCGCGAGCCGCAGTTCGTAGGCCAGAACCTGAACCGCCTGTGCCAGATTCAGCGAGCTATAGGCGGGATTGGCTGGAATGTGCGCCAGCGCGCTGCAGCGCTCTACGTCCTCATTCGATAACCCCACGCGCTCGTTGCCAAACACAAGCGCAATGGCGCCCGGACTGCCGCCCTGTCCCTGGCCCGTGAACTCGCAGGCCTTTTCCGCCGCGGCGCGCGGTGCCATCTGCGGCGGGCCGTATTCCCGCGAACGCGCCGTCAGCGCGATCGACCAATGCACGCCATTCAGGGCATCGGCGAGCGTTTCCACGACTTGCGCCGACGCGAGCACGTCGTCGGCGCCGCTCGCCATCGCAACCGCTTCCGGCTCGCGCGTGACAAATGCAATCTTCGGCGCGACCACGATCAGCCGGGAAAATCCCATCGTCTTGAGCGCGCGCGCGGCTGCGCCGACATTGCCGGGATGGCTCGGCTCGACCAGCACGAAGCGGGTCGAGGCGAAAACATCGTCTGAGGGGTTTGAAGAGGAATTCAGGTCCAAGGGGAAACGCTTGCAGAAGGTTGAAAGAGACGTCATGGTATCGCCGCGCAGCCTATCCGGCGACATAACCTGCTCACGCATGACGCGCTGCCGGCCGACTCGGGTAAAATACGCCGTTCGCGTGTGCCCGCTGTTTCAAGTCGCTGTATTTAGCCACTATTTTTAGCCGCTATTGCAGGTTCAAAGAAGGCACGCGCCCCGCTCTTCTTCAATTCGTTGCCGTCGACACACGTCGTTTTTGCCCGCCGGTTTGGGCCGTTTTCCGTTCGGGGCTGAGGCTTCACGCGCATGCGTGGAGCGCAGCCACCGGCCGAAAGGACTATTTTCATGCATCCGATGCTCAATATCGCTGTCAAGGCCGCTCGCCGCGCCGGACAGATCATCAACCGCGCGTCGCTGGATCTGGACCGTATCCAGGTCAGCAAAAAACAGCACAACGACTTCGTGACGGAAGTCGACAAGGCCTCCGAGGCAGCGATTATCGAAACGCTGACCACGGCCTATCCGAAGCATTCCATCCTCGCCGAAGAATCGGGCGTGCAGGACAAGGACTCGGAGTTCCAGTGGATCATCGATCCGCTCGACGGCACGACCAACTTCATCCACGGCTTCCAGTACTACTGCGTCTCCATCGCGCTGGCCCACAAGGGCATCATCACGCAAGCGGTCGTGTACGACCCCACCCGCAACGACCTGTTCACCGCCTCGCGCGGCAGCGGTGCTTATTTGAACGAGCGGCGCATTCGCGTGGCGAAACTGGACCGGCTCGGCGATGCGCTCATCGGCACGGGTTTCCCGTTCCGCGACGGCCAGGGTATCGACGCGTATTGCAAGCTCTTCGCGCAAATGACCGAAGCTTGTGCCGGCTTGCGCCGCCCGGGCGCGGCCGCGCTGGATCTGGCTAACGTCGCTGCAGGCCGGCTCGACGGGTTCTTCGAGCAAGGCATCAGCGCGTGGGACGTGGCGGCCGGCAGCTTGCTGATTACTGAAGCAGGCGGATTGGTCGGTAACTACACGGGCGAATCGGACTTCCTGCACAAGAGCGAGATCGTCGCGGGCAATCCGAAGGTCTACGCGCAGATGATCAAGATACTCGATCCCTTCACGACCACGCGCCAAAGCGCGTAACGGTTGCGAAGTAAAAAAGGCGGCTTCGGCCGCCTTTTTTTGTTTGGGCGGCACAGTACATGCGCCTCGTCGCGGCGGCTCAGGGCCGTTTTGCGCGTCAGTGTCCGAAGGTCGAAAAGCGTCCGAAAGGCTAACGTTCGGCCTGCATTTGTGCGTGCGGCCGCCGGCTCCGCTAAAGTGTCCCGTTCGCCGTCCGCGGCATTCCTCATTCTCTCTGCCGCCCTTCCCGTCCGTCTAATGAAAAAAGGCTTTTATACGATCATCGCCGCACAGTTCGTTTCGTCGCTCGGCGACAACGCGCTGCTGATCGCCGCCATTGCCATGCTCTCGGTGATGCATTCCGCGTCCTGGGTCACGCCGCTGTTGCAAATTTTCTTCACGGTGTCGTACGTGCTGCTCGCGCCCTTCGTCGGTGCGTTCGCGGATTCCATCCAGAAACGCCACGTGATGTTCGTCTCGAACGCGCTGAAAGCCGGCGGCTGTGCGCTGATGATTCTCGGCGTGCATCCGATGATCGCGTACGGCGTGGTCGGCCTCGGCGCCGCCGCGTATTCGCCGGCCAAATACGGCATCCTCACCGAGCTATTGCCGGCCGAAAAGCTTATCCCCGCCAACGCGTGGCTCGAATCGGCCACGGTTGGATCGACAATTCTCGGCACTGTGATTGGTGGCGCGCTGGTCAGCCAGTATGTCCAGCACTTCGTCAGCGGCGCGCATCTGGTGCTGATCCGCTCGGCTGCGGACGCCGCCATGTTCGCCGTGATGGTTGTCTATGCGGCGGCCGCGGTGATCAACATCGGCATCCCGGACACAGGCGCGCGGTACCCCAACCGGCTCAAGGAACCGTCGAAGCTGATGGGCGATTTCAGCCATGCATTCAAGGTGTTATGGGGCGACAAGCTCGCGCAGATCGCGTTGTGGGTCACTACGTTGTTGTGGGGCGCGGCGGTCACGCTGCAACTGCTGGTGCTCAAGTGGGCCGATGCGAACCTGGGTTTGTCGCTGTCGAAGGCGGCGGTATTACAGGGCGTGACGGGGCTGGGTATTGCGATCGGCGCGGGTGCGGCCGCTGCGTGGGTGCCGTTGCGCAGCTCGCTCAAGGTCCTGCCGGTGGGCCTGTTGACGGGCGCAGTGGCTATCTGCATGGCGTTCTACAACAAGGACCTGTTTCCGGCCGGCTCCGGTGTGCAGATCGGCCCGCTGTTCGCGCCGCTCTACATCCTGGGCGCGTATCCGCTGATGATTTTGCTGGGTGCGCTGTCGGGCTTTTTCATCGTGCCGATGAACGCGATCCTCCAGCATCGCGGCGCGACGCTGCTGTCCGCCGGAGCCTCGATCGCGGTGCAGAATTTCAACCAGAACCTCGCCGTTTTGTCGATGCTCGGCGCTTACGCGCTTTTGCTGACGACCAGACTGCCGGTGGAGTGGATTATTGTGGTGTTCGGCGTGTTTATCTGCCTGTTGATGGGACTCGCCATGCGGCGCCACGCCCGCAATGAGCGGACAGTGGACCTGCGCGGACTGGTCGAAGAGTGATCGGAATCAGATTGCGGGAATGAAATCTGCTCAAAATTTTGTTCGGCCGGCAAGGAAGTCGCGCTCTTCGCGGAGCGCGTGGATTGAAACGGAACAAACGACACGTCAAAGGAGCTGCAAATGGGTCTATTCACACGTTCCACACTCGATAGCAACATCAATGGCGCTGCCAAAATGGGCCACCGCGCGGTACAGGGCGCAAGCGAAGCGGTCGATACCGCCAGCACGCAGTTGCGCAGCCTGCTCGACGACCTCGACAGTTCGATCCGCGATGCGAAGGACATCGACGTCGACAAGCTACGCAAGGACTTGCAAACCAAGCTGAAAACGGCACGTGCACAGTTCGACGGTTCGTCCTCGGCAATTGCTGGACGGCTGAACGACGCCGCCGGTTACGCCGACGAATTCGTACACGAGAAGCCTTGGCACACACTCGGCGCGGTGGCGGGACTCGCGCTGCTGTTGGGGTTCCTGGCGGGACGATCCTGATTGGTCTTGCGTTACGTTCGAGGTAAAGCAAAACGCCGGCGTGTCCGGCGTTTTGCTTTTGTGAGTGTGCGCCCCGCCCCGCGTTAGCCGTTCGACCAGCGTTCCCGCGACGAGCCGACGCGGTACACTCGTGCCCTTAGGACTTTCCCAAATTCACGCACGCAACATGGGTACGCATATCTCCGTTTCGTCTACCGCTCAAGACTTGGCCCCCGCCGCGCAGGAACCCGGCGGCGCCGTCGATCTGTCGCACCATACTCCCATGATGCAGCAGTACCTCCGCATCAAACAGGAGCACCCTGGCACGCTCGTGTTTTATCGAATGGGCGACTTCTACGAGCTGTTCTTCGACGACGCCGTCAAAGCCTCGCGCCTGCTCGACCTGACGCTGACGCAACGCGGAGCGTCGGGTGGCAATCCGATCAAGATGGCGGGCATCCCCCATCATTCGTGCGAGCAATACTTGGCGAAGCTGGTGAAGCTCGGGGAATCGGTCGCTATTTGCGAGCAGATCGGCGATCCCGCGACATCGAAGGGACCGGTCGAGCGCAAGGTCGTGCGAGTAGTCACGCCCGGTACGCTGACCGACGCAGCGCTTCTCTCCGATAAGAACGACGTCTACCTGCTCGCGCTCTGCCCGGCGCACAACCGCCGCGGTGTGGTCACGAGCGTCGGTCTCGCATGGTTGAATCTGGCGAGCGGCGCATTGCGTCTCGCTGAAGTCGCGCCTGATCAGTTGAGCGCGGCGCTCGAGCGCATTCGTCCGGCCGAAACGCTGATCGCCGACTCTTTCTCCTCGACCAACGCGCCGTTCGAAGTGCCGAACATCGGCGCGACAACCCGCGCGCCTGCATGGCATTTCGATATCGATTCGGGCACGCAGCGTCTGTGCGAGCAATTGGATGTCGCGGGCCTCGACGGTTTCGGTGCGCATTCGCTGACCTGCGCGTGCGGCGCCGCGGGCGCACTGCTGCTGTATGCGGCAGCGACTCAAGGGCAGCAACTGCGGCACGTGCGCAGCCTGAAGGTGGAGTACGAGTCGGAATACATCGGCCTGGACCCGGCCACGCGGCGCAATCTCGAACTGACAGAGACCTTGCGCGGCACGGAATCGCCCACGTTGTGCTCGCTGCTGGACACATGCTGCACGACCATGGGCAGCCGCTTGCTGCGCCACTGGCTGCATCACCCGCCACGCGACTTCACTATCGCCCAAAGCCGGCAGCGTGCTATTGGCGCGTTGCTCGATGCACCCGCAACCGCGAGTCTCGACGGCTTGCGCGCCGCGTTACGGCAGATTTCGGACATCGAACGGATTACGGGGCGGCTTGCGCTGCTGTCGGCAAGGCCACGCGATCTCTCCAGTTTGCGCGATACCTTCGCTGCATTACCCCAGTTGCGCGAACGGCTCGCCGCCGTGAAGATGAACTCGGCATCGCTTGAACGTATCGACATCTCGCTCGAGCCGCCGCCCGAATGCCTCACGTTGCTGACACGCGCAATCGCGCCCGAACCCGCGGCGCTGATTCGTGATGGCGGTGTGATCGCACGCGGTTATGACGCCGATCTCGACGAGCTTCGCGACATCTCCGAGAACTGCGACCAGTTCCTGATCGACCTGGAAACGCGTGAGCGCACCCGAACGGGCATCTTGAATCTGCGGGTCGAGTACAACAAGGTGCATGGTTTTTATATCGAGGTCACGCGCGGCCAGACGGACAAGGTTCCCGACGATTACCGCCGTCGCCAGACGCTGAAAAACGCCGAGCGTTACATCACGCCGGAGTTGAAAACCTTTGAGGACAAGGCGCTGTCCGCACAGGACCGGGCGCTGGCCCGCGAGCGCATGCTCTATGACGCTTTACTGCAAACGCTGCTGCCGCACATCGGCGATTGCCAGCGCGTGGCGGCGGCTCTCGCCGAACTCGACCTGCTCGGCGCATTCGCGGAACGGGCGCTCGCGCTCGACTGGATCGCACCGGAATTCGCGGACGACGCGGGTATCGATATCGAGCAAGGGCGGCATCCCGTGGTGGAAGCGCAGGTTGAGCAGTTCATAGCCAACGACTGCTGCCTGAACACCGAGCGCAAGCTGCTGCTGATCACCGGACCGAACATGGGCGGTAAGTCGACGTTCATGCGGCAGACCGCGTTGATTGCGTTACTGGCTTATGTGGGCAGTTACGTGCCCGCGAAACGCGCACGTTTTGGCCCGATCGATCGTATCTTCACGCGTATCGGGGCCGCCGACGACCTCGCCGGCGGCCGCTCCACGTTCATGGTCGAGATGACGGAAGCAGCAGCCATTCTCAACGACGCAACACCGTCGAGTCTCGTGCTGATGGACGAGATCGGCCGCGGCACGTCCACCTTCGACGGCCTCGCGCTCGCGTGGGCAATTGCGCGGCATCTGTTGTCGCATAACGGCTGCCATACGTTGTTCGCGACGCATTACTTCGAGCTGACGCAGTTGCCGGCCGAGTTCGTCCAGGCCGCGAACGTGCATTTGTCGGCGGTCGAGCATGATCACGGCATCGTGTTCCTGCACGCGGTGAACGAAGGTCCTGCAAACCAGAGCTACGGCTTGCAGGTGGCGCAACTGGCGGGCGTTCCACCCGCCGTCATCAAGGCCGCAAGGAAACATCTGGCGCATCTGGAGCAGCAGTCGATCGGCCAGCCATCGCCGCAATTCGACCTGTTCGCGGCACCGGTCGTTGAGATCGCTGACGCTGACGAGCGCGATGAACCGGCCGAGGCGCAACCGCATCCCGCACTCGACCGGCTGCGTGCAATCGATCCGAACGAATTGCGCCCACGCGACGCACTCGATCTGCTCTACGAACTACATGAGCTGGCGTCGAACGCTCCGGATGCGTCGCGTTAGGGCGGACTCTGCCACTGGCTGGCCGCGCGCACGCTGCATGGTGCGCGGCCGCGTCGCTTTTGTCTGTTTAAGCACCCTCCTGCTGCTCAGCGGATGGCAGCGCGCGCAAGCCGAAGCGCCGTCACTGACATTCGCAATCGCTTCGAATGTGCTCGACAAACCCGTCGGCGAAACATCGCTTCAGCACATGCTCGACGCCATCGGAGGTGAACGGAACACGTCGTTCATCGTCTACGATGGCAACCTCAAGGGCGAAACGGAACCGTGCCGGGATTCGCTCTACAACACACGCGAGCAGATCTTCGATACCTCGCGCAAACCCGTCGTCCTGCTGCCCGGCGGCAACGACTGGGCGTCTTGCGTTCTCGCGCAAGCGGGCAGTTACGATCCGGTCGAGCGGTTGGACTTCATCCGCCAGTTGTTCTTCGGCGACTCGAATTCGCTTGGCCAAACACCCATGAACGTCATCCGCGAAAGCGATGTCGCACGCTTTCGCCCGTTCCGCGAAAACGTCCGATGGCAGTCGAACGGCGTTGCGTTCATTGGCTTGAACGCGCCCGCGCCGAACAATCATTATCTGAGCGCGGGTGGGCGCAACGGCGAATTCGAGGACCGCTCCATCGCCAATGCATTCTGGCTGGAACATGCAGTCGAAACCGCGCGACGCTCGGACATGCGCGCAGTGGTGGTGATCCTTCAGGGCGACCCCGACTTCGCGCGTTACGAGCGTCGCGATCGTTTCGCATGGCTGCGCTTTTCTCGCGGCGAAACGTCGCGTGATGGTTTTCTCGAACTCAAGCGCAGTCTCGTCAAAGCCGCCGAACTATTTCGTGGACCTGTGATCGTGATTCACCAGTCGGATACGCCGATACCCAGGGGATTTCGCATCGACCAGCCGTTGCGCAACGACAAGGGCGCGGTCGTGGCCAATCTGACGCGCATCGCGATGAGCTTGAAGAAGCCGCAATCGCAGTGGCTGGAAGTAGAGTCCGACTTCGCATGGCGGCCGCCCTTTCGGGTTCGCGTGCGCGACGTGATCGTGCGGCCGGCTACGCCTGGACCGGCGTCGGCACCGGCCGTGCCCGCGCCTTCGTCGTCGCCTTCTTCGTCGATCCCCGGCATTGAAGATGACACTTCAGGGCCCTCATCTTTTTTCCAGCAGATGCAGCCGGTAAAGCCAGCACAACCGACGCAGCAACCCCCAGCGTCTCAACCAGGCACCGGTACGCCGGCGTCGAATGCCGCGCCTTCAGTGCCGCCCATACTGAACTCGAACTCGCCTGCGAACCTGCCGCCGATCCTGCCTTTGCCGTCGAATCCGGCGAGCGGCGCATCGGGCGCGAGCACGGGTCAATAAACCCGTTCACGCGTCACCGTCACGCTAAATAAAACAAGGCGCAGCAACCTGCCTGCGCCTTGTTTCATAGTGCTTGCCTCGTCTCAGGCACAAACCTCTCAGGCACCAACCTCAATGCAAGGTCGGACCCGCGTCCTTGCCCGGCTCATCGTCGTCCTCGTCGAGGACTTCCAGGCCGTCGAGGCCATGCGCGTGCTGATGTTCCTTCTCGTCCTCGGTGGCTTCGCGGACTTCCTGCACGTTCAGCGCGAAGCGCAGCGCCATGCCCGCGAGCGGATGATTGCCGTCGAGCACGACTTTATCCTCCGCGACGTCGGTGACCGTGTAGATCAGCGAATCGAGTTCGTCCTCGCCGTCTTCGGGCGTGCCTTCGAACTGCATGCCGACTTCGAGCGGTTCCGGAAAACGGCCGCGTGCCTCGACTTTCACGAGATCGGGATCGTATTCGCCGAACGCATCTTGTGGTTCGAGCTGCAACTGGGTCTGATAGCCGGCTTCCTGACCGTCGAGTGCTTCCTCGATCTTGGGGAACGTGCCATCATAGCCGCCGTGCAGATAGACCATCGGCTCGTCGCTTTCCTCGATCAGATTGCCATGAGCGTCAGACAGCTTATAGGCGACTGATACGACGGTGTCTTTTGCGATTTTCATTGGATTCTCCAAGATACAAGCCTCAATTATACGATGCCAGCGCGGTCCCCTAACGTTCCCTCAAGTCCTTTCGCGGTGCCGCTTCCCGACGAACCTGCAACCCTGCTCGGCAACCTCGCGCCCGCGCAGTTCATGCGCCGGTACTGGCAGAAAAAGCCGCTGCTGATCCGTCAGGCCATTCCTGGCATTCAGGCGCCATTGTCGCGCGACGAGCTGTTCGAACTCGCCGATAGCGAAGACGTCGAATCGCGCCTGATTACGCATTTTCGCAAGTCCTGGGCGATGGAGCACGGCCCTTTTGCGCCCGATGAATTGCCATCCGTAAAAAAGCGTGACTGGACATTACTCGTGCAAGGGGCGAACCTGCACGACGACCGCGCCCGGGCGCTGCTGGACCGCTTCCGTTTCATCCCCGATGCCCGCCTCGACGACCTCATGATTTCGTACGCCACTGATGGCGGCGGCGTGGGCGCGCACTTCGATTCCTACGATGTCTTCCTGCTGCAGGTCCATGGCAAGCGGCGCTGGCGCTTTGGCGCACAGCGCGATCTCTCGCTAAAAGAGGGGCTGCCGTTGAAAGTTTTACAGCACTTCGAAGCGGACGAGGAATGGGTGCTGGAACCGGGCGACATGCTCTATTTGCCGCCTCACATCGCTCACGAAGGCGTGGCTGAAGGCGAGTGCATGACCGCCTCGATCGGCTTCCGGGCGCCCTCTGCAAGCGAACTGTCAGGCCAGTTCCTGTACCACATTGCAGAGCGCCTGGACGACGCACGTGGCGCCGGCGCAAAGGGCGCCCAACGCTACCGTGATCCAGACCAGCCAGCGGTCGGCCACCCGGCGTTATTGCCGCCGCTGCTGATCGAGCGGGTTGGCTCGATCCTTGCGAACATTGCATGGAATGAGAAGGACGTCGCATCGTTTCTCGGGACGTACCTGAGCGAACCGAAGCCGAATGTCGTATTCGATCCGCCGCGGCGCCCTTTGAATGAGAGCAGGTTTATCGAACGCGCGAAACAATCAGGTTTGAAGCTCGATAAAAAGACCGTGCTGCTTTATGACAAGCACGCTTATTTTTTGAATGGCGAACAGGATTTATTGTCGGGAAAGGCCAAAAAATGGCTGCCTGAACTCGCCGACAAACGGTATTTGGAGGGGAAACGCTTTGTAACACTCTCAGGCGATTCGTCAATGACAGTGCTACTGCACGAGTGGTATTGTGCGGGCTGGATACAAGTCGACGCAAACGCCTAGTGTTTGGCCAGTCTTGCTGTTCCGCGGGTTGAAATGTATGAGAAAGACAACGTATTGGCCCCGCATTTATCGACGGTCGATACGAAAGTGCATATAATTTCCGCCCAAGCCGTAGGAAGTCTCACAACCATACATAATGTGAGTCCACAACGGCCCGGGTCGGTGTTGGAGCACACATTACCGGTACTTTGCGCTGTTGCTTACCTTTAACCATAAAAGGACGTGATCATGAAGAAATCTCTCCTCGTAGCATCCCTGTTGGCTGCTGTTGCTCTTGCTGCATGCAACAAGTCTAGCGATACGGCTGCTCCGGGCGCTGCT
>Ga0185299_10005217_pt1 | contig 14902 bp, 15 predicted proteins | sample PaiPotPPA55metaG_FD_128002 | JGI IMG/M metagenome (GOLD analysis project Ga0185299, IMG submission 128002) | Iron sulfur acid spring bacterial and archeal communities from Banff, Canada, to study Microbial Dark Matter (Phase II) - Paint Pots PPA... ...
AGTGTCACCTCTTCGGCGAAAAATCGCGTCTTGCGTTGCCTAAATGCTCTAGAATCAACCTCTCGGTTTCCTAAAATCTTCGTGTTGTCACGCATGGTTTCACGACTGAAGAAAAAGTAGAAAAATCGGCCACGAAGTCACACTTCACGAATAAAGTGGGCTAGGGTTGGGCATTTGGCTGGGGAGTGATGTGTTTTTGAGTTTTGTGGTGGCGCCGGGGGCGTTTTCGGTGCTGGCTAGCCGGGACCAGGCTGGGGCGATGGTTGGGTATTCGCTGGGGCGGATGCATTGGATGGGGATTGTTTGTGGAGTGGTTATTTTGTTGGTGCGGGTTTTGCGGATTCGGAGTTTGACTGCGCTGGTTGCGCCTGCGGCTTTGTGCCTGGTGGTGATGATGATTTTGACTGTTATTTCGCAGGTGGCGGTTAGTCCCAAGATGGCGGTGTTGCGGGTGCGAATGGGATCGATTGAAGCTACGGCAGCGGGGAATCCTTTGCTGGCGGGGTTTGCGCGACTACATTCCATTTCAGTTGGACTGGAGAGCGGGGTGTTGCTGGCGGGCATGGTTGCGTTGTTTTGGATGGTGCGGGAGACCTCGCTGGCGCGGTAAAAATGCAGGCCATCGCCCGGTCGTGCCCCAAACGAGCAGTGTTTTGGGCTTCCTGGTTGATAGGCTGAAGGTCCGGCGCTGGTACCACCGCGTACAGCCAGGAGTCGCTGTGCTACTTGAAGAAGTTCCGCCGGCTTTAAGCTACCTACCCTCCCCCTATTTTGGTAACTGTTCATTCTAAAGATAGTTAAAGTCGTTTGTTTTGATTATAGTTTCATAACTGTTGATTCTAATTAGGTTAGCTAGAGGGTTTAGCGTGAAGCCGGGAGTTCATTTATCCGAGTCGCTCGAAACAAGCCCATTCCAACCTAGTCGGTCGTGGAGGGGCGCCCAGACAGTATTATATCAGGGCTGTCGATAGGCCTTGTGCTAGGTTCCGACGAACACTATCGGACTCTTGAGCGTTTACGCTTGGACTTGGAATTGAGGTTGCTGCGCTTCACCTTGGTGCGCTGGTGCTTTAGTTTGGGCGGGCGGATTTTGTTGGTGGTGGCGTAGCCGGCTTTTTCGAAGGCGCGCCACATGTACCACGAGGCGACGGTGCGGTATGGGCGCCAGCGTTCGCCGAAGGCCAGGAGTTCTTTGGGGCGGGGCATGTGTTTTTTGCCGTACGCGACGGACCAGCCTTTTTTTACGCCCAGGTCGTGTATGGGGAGCACATCAGGGCGGCCTAAGCGGAAGATCAGGAACATTTCTACCGTCCAGGCGCCGATGCCGCGGACAGAGATCAGGCGTTCGACCAGTTCTTCGTCGGAGAGTTTCAGGGCTTCTTCGTGAGTGGGGACGATGCCGTCGATGGTCTTTTGCGCGAGGTCTTTCATGGCGAGGATTTTTGCGCCGGAGAGGCCGGCTTTTCTTAAGGCTTTTGTTTTGAGCTGCAACATTTCTTGCGGCGCGGGAGGTCCGCCGGAAGCGCTCAGTGCTTTGATTCGAGCATAGATCGTCGCGGCGGCTTTGCCGGAGATGGATTGGTAGGCGATGGATTCTAGGAGGGATTCATAGGGGGATTGCGTGTGGTCGATGTTGGGGTCGAAGGGGACGGCTTCTTGAACCAGCCGGGCGATGTAGGGATCGCAGTTGGAGAGATGGGTCACGGCGGCGACGAGGTCGAACGGGAGAGCGGGGGACTTATTGATCATGCTGACGTCGTGGTTGCCATGAGGATAGCAGCTGTTTATTACTCGGCCGATACGGAGAGCAACCAAAAAAGAACATGCCGGCGCTGCAGATTGGAGCCAGCCAACGTAGTGGATGGGAACGCCACAAACCTGCGATTCCCGTGAGAACGCCGGCAAAGGACAGTAAAGCGCCCCACGCATAAATCCGGAGTAGGCGCGGATCATAAAATGGGAATCCACCGATGAAAAGAGCGTATACATGTGTGCCCACCGCGAGCAGACTCGAAAGCGTCGCGAGCGAAAAACCGAGAAGAGACAGGATTTGTCCAGCAGATTTTCCTTTGTCGCCCTGGTAGAACCTAAAGCAACCCCAGATCAGCGCGCAGGGCGCACACATATAGAAAGTCAGGAACAAACTGATCGCGGGGAGTGAGTGGGTCATGTCGAAGAGTTCACGCTCCGAATGAAATTATTGCTCAATTCAATCAGAAAGAGTAAGTGCTAATGCGAAGCAGAACAAGGACGAGTCTAGGCAAGGCTTAAATGAGCAAACGCCAGTGCTGTGCTAAACTTTTTCGCTTATGCAGACAGGAATTATTGGACTACCACAGGTTGGGAAGACGACGCTGTTCCGGATTTTGACGAAGGCGCATGTGGACCCGGCGAAGGGCGGGCAGGAGACGCGGGTTGGCGTGGCGAGGGTGCCGGAGCCGCGGTTGGTGGAGCTGGCTAAGCTTTACAGTCCCAAGAAAATTACTTATGCGACGGTGCAATACGTCGATTTGGGCGGGATGCAGAAGGAGCGGATGCGGGAATCCCTTTCTTCACTCCGTGAGGTGGATGCGATTGCGCATGTGATTCGTGTGTTTGACGATCCTAGTGTGCCCCATGCTGAGGGAACGATCGATCCTTTGCGCGATGCTACGAATCTGGAGCTGGAGCTGATTCTTTCCGACCTGGAGCAGATCGAAAAGCGGCTGGAGCGGCTGGAAAAAGATTTGAAGAAGAAGGCCGACAAGCAGTTTGAGTTGGAGAAAGTTGTATTGGAGAAGTGCAAGGCTCATCTGGAAGCGGAGAAGCCTTTGCGGGAGTTGGCGCTGACTCCTGAAGAGCGGAAGCCGATTGGCGGATTTTTATTTTTGTCGCAGCGGCCGATGCTGTATGTGCTGAATTTGGGGGATGAAGAGGCCGGGGAATTGGAGACTGCTGTCGATCGGCATAAGCTCGGCGCTTTGCAAGGTAGGCCGAATACTGCGGTGGTGGCGGTTTGCGGACGGCTGGAAGCCGAGCTTGCGGAGATGAATGATGCCGAAGCGGCGGAGTTGCTGGCGTCCTACGGACTGAAAGAGCCGGGGCTGAACCGGTTGATTCGCGCTACTTATGATTTGATGGGGCTGACTTCGTTTTTTACTGCGGGCGAGCCGGAAGTGCGAGCTTGGACGATTCACAAGAATACGAATGCTGTGAAGGCGGCGGGGACGATTCATAGCGACATTGAAAAGGGATTCATTCGCGCGGAAGTGGTGCGGTGGAACGATTTGCTGGAGGCGGGGAGTTTGGGGGCGGCGCGGGAAAAGGCGCAAGTGCGGTTGGAGGGGAAAGAGTACATCGTGCAGGAAGGCGATGTGATTTTGTTTAGGCACAGCGGATAGGGACGGCGGAAAGAAGGATTTGCCACAGAGTCACAGAGACACAGAGATCGGAAAGAGCACGACGCGAGGCAAGAGAAAATTAGAAACACAACGCGGAGACGCGGAGAACACTCAGCGTCGTGGACGCAAGGAAAAGGCGCAAAAAAGAAAGACGGAAAAGAAAGACGGAAAAGAAAGACCCACACGCAACATCGGCGTTTGGGCACCCTACGCGTTTTTTTGATTCGCTTTGCGATTAAGGATTTTGGTTTCGACTTTCGACTGACACTCTAATTCGAATACGTCTTACAAAAGTTGGCGACGGCGGATGGCAAACCAGGAAGTGGTGAAAATGGGGTGGGCGACGGTCCTGGGGCTGGTGGCCGCGGGGGGAAACCTGCTGGGCGGATACTTTGTGGTGCGGCGGGAATGGCCGCGAAAGTTTTTGCAGTATTTTTTGGCGTTGGGCGCTGGATATATGCTGGCGGTGGCGCTGGTGGAAATTATCCCTGAGTCAGTGAAGCTTGGGGGGCAGAACGCGTTTACGTTTGTGCTGGCCGGGTTTTTTCTGATTCATTTATTCGAACATACGATTGCTCCGCATTTTCATTTTGGCGAAGAGACGCATGAGCAGGAGTTTGCCAAGCGGAATGCGCGACGGGCGGTTCTGCTGGGCTTGGCGATTCATGCGTTTTTTGATGGGGTAGCGATTGCGGCTGGGTTCCTCGTTTCTACTTGGTTGGGCGCGGTGATTTTTATTGCGGTGTTTTTGCATAAGCTGCCGGAGGGATTTACGGTGGCTTCGATGGTGCTAGCCAGCGGCCAGGGACGGAAGAGCGCATTGCGGGCGGCGGCGACCTTGGGTGCCGCTACTTTAGTTGGTGTGGCTTTGACTGGGGTGATGCAGGCGCAGTTGCAGTATGCTTTGCCTCTGGCGGGCGGAGTGACGCTCTATGTGGCGGGGACGGATCTGCTTCCGGAAGTGAACCGGGAGCCAAACTGGCGGATGGCGCTGCTGGTGTTTGTTGGAGTGGCGACGATGTTGATATTGCAGAGGTTGGCGGGCGCATAGGATGTAGGGCGGTATCGATTGACGGAGGCAGCTCGCGATTGCGGGCGCAGATTTAGCTTTTGGCGGGAGCGGCATCTGGGCCTGCCTGCAGGCTGCCCCAACGGATCGGGGTAAACCGCGCTCAAAAAGATCGTAAATATTACCGTTGAGGATGCAAAATCGGGACGGCGAGACGGGCTCTAAGGGTAAGGAAATGGGCGGGTTAGAGTGCTGGCCAGGTTAAATGCGGGATAAATGGCGGCTGCAACTTTATGAGAAAGCGTGTGTTAGATAGGGTGTGGTGGCAATGAGCAGGACCGACGTCCAACTGATGCTGGACGTGAAGGGGGGCGACGAACAGTCGTTCGAACTTCTGCTGCAGCGCTACCGGACGCCGCTGGTGAATTTCCTGTTCCGGATGGTAAAGAGCCGGGAGCAGGCGGAAGATCTGGCGCAAGAAGTGTTTATACGAGTGTATCGCGCGCGGGAAGAATATGTACCGACCGCGAAATTCACTACCTGGCTGTTTCGTATTGCCACGAATCTTGCCCTGAATTCACTGCGCGATCACCGGCACCAGAAACTGGAAATGTCCATCGACGCTCCGTTCACGGCGGATTTGGAGGAGGGCGACGAAAGGCCGTTCGAAGTGGCGGACAAGCATCCGACCATCGAGCAGGAGTTGGTGGAGAACGAACGGAAGAAGATGATCCGGCGCGCGATTGAGAAGTTGCCGGAAAAGCAGAGAGCGGCGGTGCTGCTGCACAAGTATCAGGAACTGGATTACGCGGAAATTGCGAAAATCCTGAGTTGTTCGGAGAGTGCGTTGAAGTCGTTGTTATTTCGGGCTTATGAGGTGTTGCGGGTGGAGTTAGCGCCGTTGGTGGCGCGGCACGGCGCGAAGTAATGAGCTAAGGAAGTAACGAGGTAACGCCGAGTTGGCCGGAAAAATTGAGATTGGATTGTTGGAAAAAGAGTTTGGTATTGGGTCAAGAAGGAAGGGCGCAATGAGTTGTGAACGAATGGAAGGCCGGATTCTGGCGTACATGGATGGCCGGCTGAAAGATAGCGAACGGGCTGAGGCGGAAAAGCATTTTGCAGCGTGCACGGCTTGCCGGGTACGCGTGAATGAGTTTCGCTCGGTGAGCGATTTGCTGGGCGAGTTGCCGATGGTTGAACCGACGCCAGCGTTCGATGTGCGAGTGCGGGCACGAGTGGCCGCCGAGCCTGTGAAGCAGAGTTGGTGGGCCTGGATGCGGCCATCTCCGCGGATTGCGTTTGCCGCGTCGATGTTGCTGCTGGCAATGCTGTGGATTGGATATCGCACGCAGCCGGTGGCGCCGCTGCCGATTCCTGTGGATCAGGTTGAATCCGGGATACAGCAGGATTTTCCGGTGATGGAAGATCACGACACGCTGGCAAATTTTGAGCCGTTAAAGGAATTGCCGCCGCCGGTGGAAGTGACCGCGGATTCAGCGGACGACAACGATCAACAAATGTAAGGCGAACCTACGCGGTATCGCGACGCATACGGCTCGGGTAGTAGCTGCGCCGGCGAGTTCAGAGTGAAATGATTAAGCAATTCCAATTCGGGTGGATGGCGGTGACGCTGATTAGCGCAATGGCGTTAAGCACTGCTGCAACTGGTGCTGAGATGGCGCGGCCGCCGCAGAATCACGCGGATCGTCCGCCGCAGAGGCAAACAGCACCGCCGTCAAGACCGCCGTCGCAGCCTGCGGCACGGCCGAACACAACTCACCAGAATGCGAATCGTCCGCCGGCCGGTCAGACGCAGCGCCAGGCGGGGAGTGCGCCGCAACATCAGCCAATTACGCAACACCAGCTGAATAATGGTTCGAATAGTGGATTGAACAGGGCGCCAACCACGACGACTGTGGCGCCGCGATCAAACAATTTTAATAACCGGCCGAACCAATTTAATAATAATCGCCGCAATGAAAATGGGGCTGGGGCGACGTTGCGGCCGGGGCAACAGGTTGGGGTTGGCGCTCCGCGTCCATTCGTGGACCGCATGCGCGATTTGAATCCGCAGCAGCGGGATCGCGTGTTGCAGAACAGCCGTGCGTTTCAAAATTTAGCGCCAGAACAGCAGAGCCGGATCAAGCAGCAATTTAATCAGTGGGACCATTTGAACGGGCAGCAGCGTGCGGACCTGCGTGCCAAGGAAGATACCTGGCGAAGAATGACGCCGGAACAGCGGAGCTATGTGAAGAACGACGTTTTGCCGAGATGGCGGCAGATTCCGTGGGAGCGGCAGCAAGTGATTCAGCAGAAGCTGGGTGTGCTGCAGAATATGCCGGAGTCGGCCAGGAATCGGCGGCTGAGCGATCCGAATTTTACGCGCGGAATGGGCGATGACGACCGGCAGACGTTGCACGATTTGAGTCATTTGCATGTGGGTGGAGCGCCCGATCCGCCGGGAAATGAGTAGGCGGAAGTCCAAAGCTCCAAGTTTAAGGTTCAAAGTAAGTTTAAACCGACACAATTGGCAATCTTCGGTAGTAGGTAAGTCGTCGCCATCGCAAACAAAAAATCAACAGGCCAAATTGACAGAGTGGCGGGTGTCGCGGCATCGTGACTTGTGTTGAAACGGTGCATCGAAATGGTAGAGGCGAGCCTGTTGAAGAGTGATTGTTGTTCCACCTGCTCGGAAAATCAGAAAAAAAACAATAACGTCTTAATTTATTCGCCCGGGCAAGTTAGGGCGCAGCATGCTGCGCCCCTACAAAGAATCATTCTGCATCGACCGACGGTAGGTCATAGCCGCGGATGGGCTGGGAGAGCATGACGCGGTTCCGGGCGCTGAAGCATCGCAATTTCCAATTATTTATTGTGGGGCAACTGGTTTCGCTGATTGGGACCTGGATGCAGACGACCGCGCAGTTGTGGCTGGTCTACGATTTGACGCACTCGGCGGCGCTGCTGGGAATTTTTGGATTTGCAAATCAGATTCCGATGCTGGTGTTGGCTTCGGTGGGCGGATATGTGGGCGATCGCTACAGCCGGCACCGCGGAGTGATCGCGACGCAGACGGTTTCGATGCTGCTGGCGTTTATTTTGGCGGGGCTGACGTTGACGCATCACATTCACGAGTGGTCGCTGATCACGATTACTTTTTTGGTGGGAATTGTGAATGCGTTCGACGTGCCGATACGGCAGGCGTTTTTTGTGGAGATGGTGGGGAAAGAAGATTTGCCGAATGCGATTGCGTTGAACTCTTCGATTTTTAATGGCGCGCGAGTGGTAGGTCCGGCGATTGCGGGATTTGCGATCGCGTGGATTGGCGAAGGCTGGTGCTTTTTGTTGAATGGGCTGAGCTTTTTTGCGGTGATCCTGGCGCTGCTGGCGATGCGTATCGCCAAGTTGGAGCGGAAGCCGAGCAAAGAATCGCCCCTACAAAATTTGCTGCAGGGATTTCGCTATGCGATGCAGGACCGTCCGACGCGGTCGGCGCTGCTGCTGCTGAGTATGTTGAGTTTGCTGGGATTGCAGTATTCGGTGTTCATGCCGATTTTTGCAAACGATATTCTGCACGTTGGCGCGAAGGGCTTGGGACTCCTGATGAGCGCGGCGGGAGTGGGAGCGGTGCTGGGAGCGCTGCAATTTGCGGCGCGCACGAGCTACAAAGGGTTGGCAAAATGGATTGCTGCGATGTCGGTGATCTGCGCCATTGGACTGATCGGGTTTTCGCAATCGCACATTTTTTGGATTTCGTGCGCGATATTGTTCGTGGTGGGATTTGCAGCGACTTCGCAGATGGCGGCGACCAACACTACAGTGCAGAATCGGGTGCCGGATGAGTTGCGCGGGCGAGTGATGGCGGTGTACGCGACGATGTTCATGGGAGTGCAGCCGATCGGCGCCTTGCTGGCGGGAGGAATTGCAAAGCGCATGGGAGCGCCGCTGACGCTGGCGTTTTTTGGGTCGCTGTGTCTGGTGGGGAGCTTAGTTTTTGCGGCGTGGGTGATGATGCGGATGCGTGCGACGGCAGAGGCTGCGCAGGTTCAGGCGGGATTGGAACGATAGAGCCACGGCGGCTGGACGATTCCTGAGGCGTTTGGGGACGGAAGCGCGGCGGGAATTGCAGCGATGATTGAATCGACTTTGGCGTGCTGCGGCGAAAGAGAACAGACCGGGTCGGTTGCGGCTGCGTCGCCTGCGAGTAACATGGCTTGACAGCGGCAGCCGCCGAAATCCACGGAGCGGCGGTCGCAGGATTTGCATGGCTCCTGCATCCAGTCTTCGCCGCGAAATTTCTGGAATGCTTCGCTTGATTGCCAGATTTCCGCCAGGGATTTTTCTTTTACATTTTCGAAATGCAATCCGGGAATTACAGCCGCAGCGTGGCAGGGAAGGGCTTCGCCGTTGGGCGTGATGAGCAGTACTTTGCGTGCCCAGCCACCCATGCAGGCCTTGGGAAATTTTGCATAATAGTCGGGGACTACGTATTCGACACGGATTTTGCCGCGCAGGCGTTCTTGCGCGTTCTTGAAAAATTCCAGGGAGTACGTGAGTTGTTCGCGGGCGGGAAGAAGTTGCCCGCGATTGGCGAAAGCCCAGCCGTAATACTGGACGTGGGCGAATTCGATGCGGCTGGCTGAGGAGCTTTCGGCGATGGCCAGCATTTCGTCGAGTTGGTCGAGATTTTTGCGATGTACTACGAAATTAAGCGTGACGGCTACGCGGCGAGACTTTAGCCAGTCGAGGACGCGGAGTTTTTGTGCGTGAGACTTGCTGCCGCTGATTTCGGCGGCGGTTTCTTCGCGGGCACCCTGGAAGCTGAGTTGGAAGTGGTCGAGGCCGGCGGCAATTAATTCGTCGAGGCGCTTTTCGTCGAGTGGCAGGCCGGACGTGATCAGGTTGACATAAAGTCCGGCGGCGCGTGCGGATTGAATGAGTGTCGTGAGGTCAGGGCGGGCGAGGGGTTCGCCGCCGGTAAGATCCAGTTGCATGACGCCGGCTTCGGAAGCTTCGCGGAAGACGCGGGACCAGATTTCAGTGGAAAGTTCGTTTGTCCGCGCAGTAAGTTCTTGCGGGTTGGAGCAGTAGACGCAGTGCAGCGGGCAGCGGTGCGTAAGTTCGCACACAAGCGCGAGCGGATTGGAAGCAGCCATCAAATCGCAGTCCTTAGGCTATCGTCGCGTGGAGCGCGTCCTGAGGCAAGCCGGATATCGAAGTTCCTTTATTGGCGCAATTGAGCTATAAAACTCTCAAATCATTCATTCAGGTGACACCAATACCCGGGAGCAACGACGAAAAGCAAAGCTATCGTTCTGACGATTTTTCTTCCTGCGATCGCGGTTTCGTTCGTTGCGCAGAAAAGTTCCGCGAGGCAGTCCGCGCGGACTCAGGATACCACAGCGGTCGCGCCGTCCGTCTCGGTGCGCGAGCGATTTCTGGGAGCCTGGGAACTTGTGTCCACGGAGTATCGCTACACCGACGGGACGCGGCGGCCGTATCGCGATGTTGGGCCGCACGGAAAGGGTTATCTGATCTACGCGCTCGACGGCCGGATGTGCCCGCAGCTCATGCATCCCCGCCGGCCGGCTTGGAAACAAGCGGAGCATCCGACTGACGCGGAGAAAATTTCTGCCTTCGAGGCATTTTTTGCGTATTGCGGAAAATCTGAAGTGGATGAAGCGAAGCACGTAATGACTCATCTTGGGGATGTAGCTTGGCGGCCGGGCTTCGTTGGCTCCAAGCAGTCGCGGCCGTACACCTTTTCTGATTCCCGAGAATTGCTGACATTTTCGGGCAAAGAAACGGAAGAACCGGGAGCAGAGAGCTATTCAATTATATGGAAGAGGGTGGGATCTGTAACCAGGCTAAGCCCGTAAAACCAAGCCCGGTAGGGCTAACAAAAGACTGAAGCGTCCCGCTATGGCGTGAAGTCAAGCGCGCGCTCATGTTGTAAAAGTGTGAGATAGCCAAGAATATCAGCCTCGACTTTGTGAGGCTCGGCTTTGGAGTATAGCTTTTGCAGGTCGGCGATGAGCATTGTGACTGTGTGTTTGCCATCGCAACGGGTGACGATTTCGAGGCTTGGGCCGCTAAGACGAAGGGCGCGCTCGGGCATTAGCAACACCTTTTGGCCCTGGTTTTCGCCCAGACGGCAGCCGGGAGCGAGTTGCGGGCGCGAGTTTGGGTCGAGACTCATAGATCGACGTGGTTAGGGTGAAAAGTGCCAGGTGGCGGCCATGCAGGATTCACGTAGGCGAAAAACAGGGCGTCTAACATGGCCCACAGAATATCGCATTTGGCGCGCAAGGCGGCGTGGGCAGCGTCTTGTTCTTCGCGAGTGCGGGCGTGTTTAACGACCCAGGCTAGCGCGAAATTAGCGTCTTCGGGAGCTTGGGTGAGGCGTCCGGTAAAGTAGTCGAGGCCGCTGGCCATCCACGGATAAAACTCGCGCAGACGGTCCATGCGCAGGGCAATTAATTTTTGCGAGAAGAGTTCGGTGAGAGAAGAGGAGACGGCTTCGAGATGCGAGCGCGTGGAAACGAATTGGACGTAGGCGTCGACGGCGTAGCGCGTGGCAGGCAAAATTCCGTCGCCGCGAACGGCTTGGATGCGCGGTAAACCAGTGGCTTCCACCAGTTTGAGCCATTTTTCGACGCCGCCGGGGCGGTTGCCGTCGCCATCGTGGTCGATCAAGCGCTTGCGCCAGGCCATGCGAAAACCCTGATCGTCCGACCGCGAAAGCACCACAGCGTCTTTTCGCGGGATGTGACTCTGATAGTAGTAGCGATTGAGAGCCCAAGCCTGCATCTGGCCGCGGCTCAGCGCCCCCTCGTGCATAAGTTTGTGAAAAGGATGGCGATGGTGATAACGATCTTCGCCGATAGCGTGGAATCCGGCGATGAACTCTTCTTCCGATAGCACAAGTTTTTCGTGCTGCTGGGTCACAGAGTTATTTCCATCCCATCGTAGGCTATCTCAAAACCGGCCTCGCGGGTCAGGCGATGTTCCTCGCTGTCCTCATTCAGGATGGGATTGGTGTTGTTGATGTGAAGGAGAATTTTGCGACATTCGGAGTCTTTGGGGAATTGCTCCAGCAGGCCGTCACGTCCTGAAAGAGGAAGATGGCCTATTTCGCGAGCGGTTTTCTGACTGCGCCCGATTTCAATCAGCTCATCGTCGGACCAAAAGGTGCCGTCCAGGAAAGCAAGGTTACTGGTCGCCGCGGCTTTCAGGCCTTCCGCGGAGCCTTCTGCCAAGCATGGCGCGTAGCAAAAAGACTTTCCTGGCTGTTCGAAGCGCAAAGCCACGACGGCTTCCTGTGTCGGGAGACTGCGGCGCAGCTCGGTGCTGATGAAGTCGGGATAATTGCAGCCAAGCGAAGTGGGAGTGCATATAAAGGATGGCGGAGCGGACGGATCGTCACCGAAGCGGCAAGCCAGGCGGGCGCTGGGAGTGAGATTTTGCCACTGCACGGGCGGATCGGCGCGATGTAGAACGTCGAAGATGCGATTCTCTGATTTGAGGATTTTCTGCACGGCTGGAGTAGCGAAGACGAAAAAAGACTGAAATTCGCGCAGGTGAAGCAATCCCATGACGGAATCGAGGTCGGCCGAGTGTAGAAATACGCCTCCGATCGGAGTGCCGGTATTGTCGGTTGGGGGGGGCGCGAGCTGCGGGGTGGCCACAATTTGCGTGCGCAGGTCCGGAGACGCGCCGAGCAAGAACCAGACTAAACCGTCGGGCGAAAACGCCAACTGAGTTTGCGTGCGCGTGGTGGCTTTCAGGGTTCCTGCGCGCAGTTCCGCGCAGTTGCGGCAGCCGCAGTTCCACTGTGGGAAGCCACCGCCGGCAGCCGATCCTAGAATTCTAATGTGCATTTGGCGCTTGTCCGTAATCGTTTGCAGTTGGCGGGCGGATAGTCATCGCGCTGGGCAATACATTCAAGACAAAGGCCGGGCTAAAGCCCGGCCTTCACAAAATTTTCCCTTCGTCGATCCCGAAAGCGAGCGGAGAGTCGCTGACTAGAGTTCGGCGTTGGCGTAAGAGCTGATTTCGCAGTTCAGGTCGATCTCTTCGTGCTTCGGTGTGGTCCATTCCATCGGTATGACTCCTTGGTGTCGTTCGAACCAAGCAAGAATAGCATGCGCGATGAAATGCCGGAAAGAGAATTTTTTCTGGCGCGGCAGGGACGTGGATTTACTGAGACCGAAGTGTACAACGGGACCGAAGAAGAAGCGAAACAATGCCACAAAATGTGGTACGTCGTGAGGAAATTGAGCGCAACCGGCGGCGTGGAGGTGGTAGGAAAAAAATTAGTCACACATTTCGAAAAAATAATGTGCCGAGCGCACGAATTCGCTTGACAAGAATCGTGGTCAGATTAAGATGTGGGCAAAAGTGGTTGGTAGTGGGAACAAGTAGAGGAAAATAGGGTTCGCGGACACGGTTTCGGGGCAAAAGCACAACGGTTTCACCAAGTATCTAAAATTTGCAGAGAAACGTGGCGATCTGGGGCAACTGACTGCGCGTTTCACGGCACGGCCTTAACCGAAGGTCGCTTAGTAGTGTGGGCAATGGGGCAAAAAAGGTCAAATGAGTTTTCGTGGAAACCATCAGGCGAAGGTGGACGAGAAGGGTCGTCTGAAAATACCCGCCGTGTTTCTCGAGGACTTACGGACGTACGGAAATCAGTTCTATATAACCAGCACGACCGGGGAGTCGGCCAGGATTTATCCGATGCAGGTGTGGATCGCGATTGAAGAAAAGCTGGCGAAGGTTTCCAGCCAGAACCAGGCCAAGCGCAAGTTTTTGATGAGAACAAGCTATTTCGGGCAAGTAGTGGAAATGGATGGGCAGGGAAGAGTTTTGCTGCCGCCGGTGTTGAGAGAAGCGGCGCAGACCAAGGGTGACGTGGATGTGTTCGGCGAACTGGATTATCTGGAAGTGATGAATCACACCAGGGTGCTGGACGACATCAAGAACGATCCGTTCACGAAAGACGACTTTAAGGCTTTGGAAGACCTGGGAATCTGATCGGCGAGCGGGATGTGTTGAAGCATGCCGCGGTTGCGATCCTGAGGACATCCTTTCGGATGTCCTCAGGATGAAAAGCGCTGGGTCAGGGCTGACAGGGGCTTGGTTAGGGCGGGCTGCAAAGAGGCGAATGCGGTGAGTGGAGCAGCGCCACATACGCCGGTGATGTTACAAGAGGTGCTGGAATGGCTACGAATAAAACCGGACGGAACATACGTCGACGCAACATTGGGAGCCGGGGGGCATTCGGAAGCCATCGCCGAAAGACTTTCTTCGGGCAGGTTGATCAGCCTGGACCGGGACGAACAGGCGCTGCAGATCGCACAGGAGCGTTTGAAGACGTTCGGGTCGAAAGTGAATTGCGTTTTATCTCCGTTCTCAAGGATTGCGGAGGCCGTACACGAGTTGGGGATTCCGAAGGTGGACGGGGTCTTGGCCGACTTGGGGGTTTCGAGCATGCAGCTTGATCAGCCGGAGCGGGGATTTTCATTCCGCCATGCGGGACCGCTGAACATGCGCATGGGAGTCAGCGCGGATGACCCCTCAGCTCCGTTCGGGGCTAGTGAGCTGACCGCAGATGAGATTGTGAATCGTTGGCAAGAGAAAGAGCTTGCCGATCTGCTGTACCGCGAAGCGGACGAGCACGATTCCAGAAGAATCGCCAGGGCGATTGTAAGAGCGCGACCGATCAGAGATACGGCGCACCTGGCAACGGTTGTGGCAGGGTCCCGAGCGCAATGGGGAAGGCAGAGACTGCATCCCGCGACAAAAACGTTTCTGGCGCTGCGGATAGCGGTGAATCGAGAGATGGAGGAACTCGGGCAGTTTCTTTCTCGGGTCCCCGCCACAATGAATCCAGAGGGGCGGTGCGTGATGTTGACGTACCACTCGAGGGAAGACCGGATCGTGAAAGAAGCATTTCGCGAAGCGGCCAAGCAAGGGACGCTGGAGATTCTGACCAAACATGTTGTGCGGCCCAGCCAAGAAGAAGAACGAACGAACCCGCGATCGAGAAGCGCGAAACTGCGCTGCGCGGAAAGGTTGAGCGCTTAGCGCTCACCAATGAAGAAGCGACCGCCTAGCGGCGGTCAAGGTGCTGATATGAGGAAACAGAAAGCAGTGGCGATGCGGGAGTTCCGCACGGTAAAGCGTATTGATAATTCGCGGCTGGTGCGGCACGTGGAACCGGCGAAGCAGAAAAATCTTTTCAAGACCGCGGGGCTGGGCGGAGTGGTGGCGGTGTTTTTTCTGTTTTACATCTTTCAACATTTTCGCTGCATTGATCTGAGTTTTGCGCTGGAAGACTTGAAAGCGCAGCAGACGCGCGCGGCTGCGCTGAATTCGGAATTGAAGCTGGAGATCGCCAATCTGCGCGATCCGATGCGCATTGACGTAATTGCGCGGAGACAATTGGGATTGACGCAACCATTGCCGATGCAAGTGCGCGAATATGACGCGCCGAGCGGCATGCAGGTGG
>Ga0185299_10005220_pt1 | contig 14893 bp, 15 predicted proteins | sample PaiPotPPA55metaG_FD_128002 | JGI IMG/M metagenome (GOLD analysis project Ga0185299, IMG submission 128002) | Iron sulfur acid spring bacterial and archeal communities from Banff, Canada, to study Microbial Dark Matter (Phase II) - Paint Pots PPA... ...
GCTTGCCGCTGGCGATGCGCACGGGGGCAATGCCGTTCAAAGTCGACACGTCGCTGGCGACTTCGAAACGGTCGCGGTCCGTGCCGAAGGCCGTCAACAATCGTGGAGCTAGCGCAGGGCCGGCTCCCGGCAAATTGTCAAAGAGGAAGCTATCAGGATGAGAGCCGAAGAGTTCAGCGATCCGCTTTTCGTACTCAGCGATGAAAGGCAAAAGACTCTTGAGTTGTTGGGCCAGCAATTTAACTCTCAGGGCGGTGGGCCTGATGATGGCGGCATCAGTGGTCAAGGGCTTGGCTTCCTTGATCAGCGCCAGACGCTCGAGGATTTTCTTTTCCTGGCGGCTGTTATGGCCGTAGAAGAACTTACGCAGCTTGCTTGGAGAGACTTTTTGGAGCTCCGCTAAAGTCGGCCATTGGACCAGCAGATTGGCCGCCAGAGCCGTCGTGATATCATTTTCGAGTATTTGGAGGGCCAGAGGAAAGTAGAGCTTGAGCTGACTCTTGATTTCATTGGCCAGCTCCGTACGCCGATCGACGGCGTTGCGCCGGCCTTCGTTAAGCGTAGCCAGTTCGCGGGTCAGCTGATCATCAGGCTTCCAGGCTTTGAGCCGATCGCGATGGCACATCAGGAGTTCACTCAGCAGATCGGCGTCGGGCCCATCATCCTTGGCGCCGCTACTGAAGAAGGTTTTACGATAATGAGCCAATTGGCTGGGATTGATCGGATAGAGCTCGAAGAGCTCGTAAGCCATCAACTGATAAATGAGCGCTCCTCGGCTTTGTTCCAGGCAGACAAGCACTTTACCTTTTGCACCGAAGCGCTCGTGCATCTGAGCGATCCAATCGTTTAAGGCGTTGAGTTCACTTTTAATGACTTGATGTTCGGCCTTGGCCGGATTGTCGACTGAGCGTAGGACTACATCATGTTTCTGATCGGCCCAATCGATGCCGACATAGGCAGCTACCTGGGGGGTGCCGATCGGTTGATCTGCGACAGATTCGTTCATATTCGCGCCTTTTCTAAGAAGGGTTTCCAAGAAGGGGTTACTGGTCGTTCGCGCGGCCCGAGTCGGAATGCAAATTCCTTATAGCGAGACGTAATCGTCTCAGAGACGATTCGTCCTGGTCTGAGTATTCGTTGCCGACTCAAGCACCATCGCCAGGTTCGAAAGTCTCGAACTATTCATCTGTGTGAAAAGGACGATAATTCGTAACCTGGCGACGCGCTTGCAGCGAAGTTATTCACAATCCGGGGTCGCTCACGCTCGAAAGCTGGAAAAATGCTTTCGTCCCCGGCTCGATGAATAACTTCGGACCGACTATAAGGACGATTACGATCATGGGGAACGAGGCCTATCGACAGGGAACGGGCTCAGCCAGCCTGATCAGCGCCACATGGGCACCAACGAAAAATTTACGGTAGTGCTATCCAGTGTTTTCGCTTTGTTGGTACTATCTTCAATTGTCACTTGGATCTTGCATAGCCGGTTGACCACTGGGCAGCCAAACCAGAAAATCATTGCGACGCTCGACAATCTGACTGCACGCGTGAAAGCCTGGTGGGTTATGGCGGCCGTGCTGGCTATCTCATTCTTGCTTGGAGCCACTGCCACACTTCTGGTTTTCGCGATCGGATCATTCATGGCGTTACGAGAATTCCTTAGGCTCACGCAGACCTGGCCGGAAGACCATGCAGCCCTTGCCGTGGCGTTCTTTCTGGTCCTGCCATTTCAGTATCTTCTCATCGAGATTCAGTGGTACGGGCTATTTGCGATTATGATCCCGGTGTACACCTTTTTGATCTTGCCCATTTTTCCGGTGATTCGGCAGGAAACGACCCATTTCCTCGAACGCACGGCTCGGCTCCAGTGGGGTTTAATGTTAACCGTCTATTGCTTAAGTCATGCTCCAGCTTTGCTACTGTTAACGATTCCGAACTACACCAAGCAGAACGCGCTGCTTCTTTTCTATCTGGTGTTTGTGACGCAGCTCAGCGACATCCTTCAGTACGTTTTCGGCAAATTGTTTGGAAGGACTTCGATTGCACCTGCGATTAGTCCTTCCAAAACCATCGAAGGTCTGGTTGGGGGCGGTGCCAGCGCAATTTTCTGCGGAACTTTGCTGTGGTGGATTACGCCTTTCACGCCGATACAAGCCCTCGGTTTCGCTGCGCTCATCGTGGTCTTTGGTTTCGCCGGCGGGCTGGTTCTCTCCGCGGTCAAGCGTAGCCTGGGCGTCAAAGACTGGGGCAATTCGATTGCCGGCCACGGCGGCGCCCTGGATCGCTTGGATTCGCTCTCATTTTCGGCCCCGGTCTTTTTCCATCTGGTTCGGTACTTTTTTTCTGTTTAGCCAGCAGGCCTGGGACGGCAAAGGCTGGAGCCTTCGCTTACGACGAGCCGTTTGCCCGGCCTAACCCAAAAAACCGAAGACGAGGTAAACCGCAGATTTCGCAGATGACCGAAACCAAGGATTTTGGCGTTTTCCGCATGGGCTATCACACCTTCATTGCGTCGCCGGCGGAACAACCGATTCAGCGCACGCCGCTTGCAAAAGTCTGAGGCCTCAACTATGGAGACGTCCAGATGATGCGTCTGCTGCAAGCGGTCGGCCAAAACAGTGTAGCGACGGTCGCCGGTCTTGGCGACTTTGCCATGTTCGCGTCGCGCGCGGTCACCGCGGCGGGGGCGACGCGTCAATTGGGACGCCGTTGGATAAACGCAGTCCACGAACAGGGTGTGCGGTGCGTGCCCGTGATAACCATTGTGGGACTGTTTGCGGGGCTTGTGCTCGGACTTCAAGGTTATTACGTTCTGGCACGCTTTGGAGCGGCGGGAACGCTTGGGACACTTGTCTCGTTGACACTGGTGCGGGAGTTGGCTCCGGTGCTTGCCGCCCTCATGATTGTCGGTCAGGCCGGCTCTGCCATCGCAGCGGAAATCGGTATTCATCGCAACAGCGAACAAATCGACGCTCTCATCACCATGGGAATCGATCCGCTCGGTTATTTGGTCACGCCCCGCCTGCTCGCGGCGTTGATCGTTTTCCCAATCCTGACGGTGGTTTTTACCCTCGTCGGGCTTGCCGGCGGATATCTCTCGGGCTCGTTATTGCTCGGATTGGATGGCAGCGTTTACTGGTCTGGGGTTCATTTCGCGGTTCGACTCGCAGACGTACGAGAATGCCTGCTAAAGGCCTTTGTTTTTGGTGTGATCACCATCGCGATCTGCTGCCATAGCGGCTTCACCACGCATCGCCGAGCTGGAGTTTCGGGGTCGCACGCGGTGAGCGTCTCGACCACACGAGCAGTTGTTCTCGCGAGCATTGCCACGCTGGCGGCGGATTATTTAATTACGTCCTTTCTTGTATGATCGACTCGTCGCTTCCACCCATTCTGGAGATTAACGGCCTGCGCAAGCAATTCGGCAAGCACGTTGTCCTGGCCTCGGTAAACCTGGTCGTGCCTCGTGGCAGCATCGTCTCCGTGCTCGGACGGAGCGGGACAGGAAAATCTGTTTTCCTGAAATGCGTGGCCGGTTTGCTGACACCCGACGCCGGCGAGGTTCGCTTTGAAAATGGCCTGCTGGATGGATTTCGCCGGCGCTGCAGCTACTTGTTTCAAGGCAACGCCCTGTTCGACTCGCTGACCGCGTTCGAAAACGTCGCGCTACCTTTGGAACAAACAACCCGGCTCGGCAGGCATGAGATCGCGGAAGCCGCCCGCGACGCATTAAGAAGCCTCGGATTGGAAAAATTTGCTAATCATTTTCCAGCCCAGATGTCAGGGGGAATGCAAAAACGCCTCGCACTCGCCCGGTCACTGGTCACGCGTCCCGCACTGGTGCTTTTCGACGAGCCGACCGCTGGCCTCGACCCGCCAGCACGCAACGCAGTTTTCGAAATGATCGTCCAATACCGCCAGGAATTTGACTTCACCGCCGTCGTAGTGACACACGATGTACCCGAGGCGCTAGCCGCCAGTGATCGCGTCGCCTTGCTCGAAGAGGGCCGGGTGTATTTCGAGGGAACTCCGGCGGAGTTCGCCGCCTTGGACGATTGCGTTGTCCAGAGCTTTGGCGAAAATAGTGCCACACTCCGGACCAGCCTCGACAAATAGCTCGTTTTTATATGAAGCAATCCAACATCGAACTGTCCGTCGGCACGTTTGTTCTTCTCGGCATTGCCGCCGTTGTCTGGTTCGCGGTGCAGGCCGGCGCGGGCGTGGCCATTGGTGGTTCCACATATGAAGTGAACGCCAGATTCACGAACATCAGCGGACTCAAGACAGGGAGCCAGGTTTTCATCGCGGGTGTGCCAGTCGGACATGTGGAAAAGATCGACCTCGATTCCCAATACGCCGCCATCGTTCACCTGAATGTGAAACAAGATGTGCACCTGCCTTCAGACACGATCGCCTCGATCAAAACCAGCGGGCTCATCGGCGACAAATACATCGCGCTTGCCCCGGGCGCCGACAGCAGAAACCTGCCGCCCGGCGGCACGATCACCGACACCGAGTCCGCCGTGGATCTGGAATCGATCATCAGCCGTTTCGCCTTTGGCAACGTTTCGTCATCACCGTCGCCCTCGTCATCAACGCCCAAATAATTATGCGTCTCGACCCGTTCCGATCCATCCTGAAATCCGTTCTGGTGCCGCTCATCCTTGGTATCGCGCGAACGTCCGGTGCCGCGCCCGTTGATGATCCTGCGGTCATGCTCCGCAGTTCCATCGACGAAATTCTTTCGATCGCATACGCCGGCCACGGAAACGAAAACCTGCCCGCCCGGGTGCGACCATCGCTGGAAAAATGCTTCGCCTTAGACCTCGTCACCCGCCAGGCCATGGGTCCCGGATGGCGGCAATTTTCCCCGACCGAGCAGAAACGCATTACCGAACTCTTCAGCGAACTGCTGATCCGGACCTACTCCGCCCGCGTTGTCGGCACGGAGCGGCCGAAAATTAGTTATGGCGCGCCGGTCGAACTCGCGTCTGACCGGCGCGAAATTCCCAGCCGCGTTACCACCCCCTCGAGCAACGATCCGATCGCAGTCGTCTATCGCCTAATAAGACTTCCGGCCGGCTGGCGCATCTACGACGTCCTTATTGAAGGCGTCAGTTTCGTGGCCAACTACCGCGCGCAATTTGACGAAATTATTCAAAAAGGCGGCGCTCCTGCTGTCATCCGGACGATCGAAGCAAAACTCGCTGCACCTGCGGATTCCCGCTCATGAACCAACCAATATTTAGTTTCCTTGCGCTCCTGCTTTGCCTGTCGGGCTGCGCGGTTTCAGGGAAAGATCCAGCCGCCAAATCCGTTCGCCCTGCTTCTTCTGCTGTCGGAGAGGACTTTGCGAATGTCCCGGTGCAGAAAGTGAATGATCCGCTCCAGAGGCTTAACCGAACTGTATTCCGTTTCAACGACGAGCTCACCACATACGCGTTACGCCCGATAGCACATCGATACGCCATAATCGTGCCTCGCCCCGTCCGCACCGGCATTTCTAACTTCTTCGACAACATTCAATTTCCCGTGCGCTTCGCTAACTCAGTGCTCCAGGGCAAACTGACACGTTCTGCCCAGGAAGTCGGCAAGTTCGTGTTCAACAGCACTTTCGGAGTAGGAGGCTTAATCCGCGTTTCCGACCACGTATCAGGTCTCGCCAACGTTCCCGCCGAAGACTTTGGGCAAACGCTGGGCGTCTGGGGTTTCCCCCCCGGTCCCTACATCGTCATTCCGGTGCTTGGCCCCTCCGATTGCCGCGACTTGGCTGGTTTCGCTGGCGACTTCGCGATTTCTCCCCTTAATTGGTACACCCTAGGCATCATTGACTACGAGTTCATTGGCAACGCTGTTGGCATCGCGCTCACAGGCACACGCTTCGTAAACGCGCTCCCCAAATCCGTCGAAGACTACGACCAGATGAAATCCGCAGCCGTCGATCCATACATTGCCGTACGCGACGCTTACCTAAGCTATCGGAGCGCCCAGATAAGAAAGTAAATGTGCGTTCCAAGAAAATGTTAGGCACCTTCAAACTAGCTGCGATTGACTTGGATGATACCCTCTTGGCGCCGGATAAATCGATTAGCGCAGCTAACCTTGAAGTGGTCAACACGCTTCTCAACGATGGCATAAAAGTCGTCTTAGCTTCAGGCAGAACTTTACCGAGCATGTTGCCATACCATCGAAAGCTCGGATTGCACGGGCCGCTCGTAACTACAAATGGCGCCTTCGTAAAGGATCCAGATCAAACAGATACATTGCTTTCTATCGCATTGGCGATCGATCACCGCCGGCAATTAATCCAAGAGGGCATTGATCGAGGCTTTGCGGTTATCTGCTGCACAGAAACTCGCATTTATGCCTCGGAGAGCTCGAATTGGACCGAACTTTACCAGAGTCGTACAGGACGGCACGACCTCATCTTCGCTCTTCCTCCGAACATTGCTGAAGAAGAGATCCTAAAAGTCATTTGGATGTCTTACCCGGACAGAATAGCTGGAGCATTTCCGACGGCGAGAGGTTTATTCGGAGATGCGCTTAACTACATGGTCACCGAAGTGGAGTGTCTAGAGTTTATGGCTTCCCAGGCCGACAAATGGGTTGGTGTGCGGGAGGTAGCTAACTCTTATGGTTTTTTGCAACACGAGACGCTTGCGTTTGGTGACAACAATAACGACGTCGGAATGTTAGGATGGGCGGGGCTAGGGATTGCTATGGATCATGCGACACTCGCCGCGAAGCAGGCTGCAAAGATCGTGGGATACAGCGGCAGCGATAAGTCCACCGCCCTGGCACGCGCGCTCGCCGCGGCCCTGGATTCTTTGATTAGATTCTAGAGACGAGCCAGCGAGCGTCCGGCACCTCCCCATGGTAGGGGTACGCTTTTGGAGCGCTAACTTGTTGTGCTAATCCTCTGCTCTTGCGGTTTACATTTTCCGGTGAAGCCAAGTCGGGATTGCAGGGCGGCCGAGGGTTCTCGGTCTTTGAGATTTTCACTCCGACCTAAGAGAGAACCCGAGGACGAGTAGGAGCTCGAGGACGAGTACGGTTGGGGGGCAAGCCTCGGGGCCCAGCCTCAGTTCTTTAATCGTCCTCGTCCTCCTCCTCGACCTCTGCTTTTGTCGGGCAGGGCGGGAATTTAGAGGAAATGCGAGAGCGGTTAGCGTCTTAGCAAAAGGGAGGCGTCGAGACACGCAGCGCCTGAGCGCGGCCCTTCCCGCGCCGCTATGCAAGCGTCGCCCGCCGGTTCCCTAGCCTGGACTGCTCGCCGGAACTCACCGAACGAATCGCATGGATCAGCGCGAAGCATCCCAGAACATTTAGCGGTCGATCATCGCGTTGCGCACGACGCCGCGCTCGTGCGCGCCTGACTGATTTCAAGCTTTTTGTGCCACCATTTTGGCCCTCAACGATTGAGTCGAGCCACTTCCTCGCTTTTTGTTCGTTAGACATATTAACTTTTTTCTTTGAAACACTTAAAATGACGGATCCCTCTGGTGTTCGGTTCAAGACGATTGACAGCCAAGGAATCGGACAAAAATCTGAGAGAAGCTGTTCCAGATCGTCGGATCGGCTTGAACGTAGAATGCACCGCAAGCCAGCAACATCAAAAAGCCCGTTCCAGTTTCTCTCATGCCACAGGAAGCGAAGCACAATTGATGCCAATATTTAAGAAAATACCATAAGATCCTCTCTATAAGGATATTATGCTTCCACGGACCTAGCTGAGAGAACCGCGACTAGGCCACTTATTTCCCGTTTTCGGGAAGCTTTAGTCCCATTTTCGGGTAACGGCTTAGCCTGCATCGCTCACAAATCCTTAGAAATTTGTCTCACTCCTGTCCAAGAAACGTTCTAACTAACTAAAAAAGAACCTCAATTTCGGAGTTTAGGCTAAAACGGACGAGGTCATCGAGATGCAAAAGCTGGAGCTTTCGCTTACTCTTTCCGAGCCATGATTTGACGCACCCTGCTCTTCTCGGGCAGAAGCCGGTAAACCTGGCTTATCAGGAGCATGATTTTAAACTTTAGCCCGAAAAAGTTGTCTAATGGACCGGGAGAAGATTATGGCTCACGAAAAGTTAGTGCGAATCCTCAATTACTTCTGGCTGCTGGTCGCATTTCCGGTTGCAGTAGCCATTCTCGTCAGCGCACTTACCCACAGCGCCAACCTTGGGATCAAAACATTCCTTCTAATCGAGTGCGGAATGGCTGTCTTAAGCCCACTATTGAACGCCGTCATCGGCGATGATGACCACTCACATCATCACCGAGGTAAATAATCCCCGTAAGCGAAAGCTCCAGCTTTTGCCCTCTTTGCTGTAAGCGAAAGCTCCAGCTTTTGCCCCCCCTCCAAGCTTTTCGCCGGAGGACCGGCGGGCTAAAACTCCAGGGCCTCGCCGGGCTGCAGCACGTGGACCTCTGCGCCTTTCCCCTTCGCCAGTCTGGCGAACTCCTGAGGATCGCCAACCAGCGGTGGAAACGTGCCATAGTGAATCGGAACCACACGCTTCGGCGCCAAAAACTCCACAGCCTTCGCCGCGTCTTTCGGTCCCATGGTGAAATGTTCCCCAATAGGCAACAGGGCCAAGTCGATCGGTGCATCTTCCCCGATCAGCCGCATATCGGAGAAAAGAGCAGTGTCGCCGGCGTGATAGATTGTTTTTCCTTCCGTCTCGAGCACGACTCCTGCCGCCTCGCCCAGGTACAAAGGTCGACCCCCATCTTCGATCATAGACGAGCTGTGGAAAGCGATCGTGAACCGGACCCGGCCAAAGGGGAACTTACACCAACCTCCATGATTCATCGCAACAGTCCTGGCTTCCTGTGCTTCCAGCCAATTTGCTAATTCGAATGTCGTGATGATGGGTGCGCCGGTTCTTTTCGAAATCGCGACCGAATCTCCTACATGGTCGCCATGTCCGTGGCTCAAGAGGATATATGTCGGATTCAATTGGGCGGCCTTAACCGAAGCCTTTGGATTGCCGGTTAGAAATGGATCGAAGAGAAATTTTTCCGAGCCAGTCTCAAGATATCCGGCCGAGTGGCCAAGATAGGTGAATTTCATAGGGTTCGTATTAAAGCAACGCGGAAAGACGGCAACCCAAAAACTGTCATTTGCCCAAAAATGTGGGATTACGCTTTTCTTTGAACGCTCGCCGGCCTTCAGCAGCATCGTCGGTAGCAAAACAGATCGTTTGGAGATCTCGTTCGTATTGAATAGCGTCCTCCCGAGTCATTGAGTAAGCCGCCCGCAAATTGATTTTTGCTGTCTGTGCTGCGATTGGCGCTCGTTGCGCTACGACGGAAGCGATTTCGCATGCTCGAGTCACCAATCCCTCAATGGCCATCACTTCCGAAATTAATCCCCAGCCGAGTGCCTTCTTGGCATCCACAGGATCCCCGGTATAGAGCATCATCGCAGCGTTGGAGGGTCCGATAGAGTGCGCAAGCGCGAAAGCCATTCCGCCCCCACCCACCCATCCGAGCTTGATCTCCGGTGCTCCAAAGATGGCGTTCGCCGAGGCGATTCTAATATCGCAAGTCATCGCCATCTCGAGGCCGCCCCCAAGACAATAACCGTTCACGGCGCAAATGATCGGCTTCCTGATAGCGCGGATCGTATCGCAGTAGTCCGGCCGGTTCCTGAATTCCCATGGGGTGTTGTAACTGTCCAATTCCTTGATGTCCGATCCAGCGCAAAATGATTTGGGTCCTGCGCCCGTGAGGACTACAACCCGAATCGCCGGATCTGCATTAACTTCGGCGGCAGCTTCGCTCAGTGCGCCAGCCATCTCAGGGGTCACGGCATTTAGCTTCTCCGGCCTGTTGAGCAAAATCGTGGCAATAAAGTTATTCTTCTCAAGCTGAATGTTTTCGCTCTGCATAGGACTAAACCTCCCGATCATGCGGGTGATGATGATTGAAAGAATCCTCCAATCTGGAGAGGATCTTCGGGGCAGAAATGTTATCGCAAAGACTTTGTCGTAGGATTTCCGATCCCTCGTTCTGAAACTGGATATAACCAGGATAGCGCGGACGAACCCAAGCTTGCTTAACGGTTTCTGCCGTATCTTGATAGAAATCATTCCAGCGCCGATTGACGCCGGGGTCAATCCACGCCGGCAGCGAACTCGGCTGCCCATCAAATGCCGTCAGAAATTCGATTTGGGTCTGCTCGTTCAGGAGCCAGGTCAAATAAGCGATCAGCCCTTCACTGATCTTTGTCCGTCTGGAAATGCCAATGCCGGCGCCGCCGAGAGTCGATCCCGGCCTGCCGATCTGCGGGACGATTGGAGCATTGGCGAACTTGACTGCTTGGCAACCGGGATCGTTCGGAGCGGCGTAGTTGACGTACCCGTAAATGAGTGGACAGCAAGCGATCCGGTTTGTTCGCGACATTATCTCAAGAATGCCGATCGGGTTCAGCTCGAGGGCGCCGGGTTCCATCCATTGAAAGAGGCACGACATGAGCTCCAGCGCGGCCAGTCCTACTTCACGGGAGACCAGAGCTCGCCGGCTAAACGGCGGTTCTCCATGAGCAACGCAGATGGAAAATAAACTCAACAGCGCGTGCGGACCGGCAAGCGACAAACCCATTGGAAAACGCTCTGCGAACGTACGCAGGTCAGGCCAGGTGCGAGGCGGTTCTTCACCGCCTAAAAGATCCGGGCGACAGGCCAGTACTTGCGTAGCCGCGTCAAGCGGCAAGGCCCAGTGCTTACCGGCATAACAATAGCTTGCAAAAGCCGGGCCAATCGATTTCTCACGCACTGTTCGGAACTGATCTTCCGGCAACCATTCTTCAAGGGGAGACAGACAATTAAATCCAGCAGCCTCGCCAACATGCGGATGATCGAAAACAACCAAGTCGTATGACGCACAAAGCTCCTCGATTCTTGCCGATTCGAAACACTCGAGCGGTTGTTTATCCCAGTGGATTCGCACGCCCCTCTCCCACCAGATCTTTGCCGATTCCTCGAGGGCACGGTATCCGCGTGGATGGTTCCAAGTGATGCCTCGATATTCAAACATAACTCAATTAGAACAGTGTCTCACCCACGCGGCCCGCGCGGATGAATTCGTCGATCTGATCATCCCGGAACCCTGCCTCCTTCAGAACCTCACGACTATGCTCGCCGGCTAACGGCGCTCCACGGCTCACCGCGGACGGCGTCTTGGAAAACTTAATTGGAAAACCTGGAGTCTTCACGCGGCCTTCTGTTGGGTGTTCATACTCGACGAACGTTCCGTTGTGGTTTACCTGCGGATCAGCTACCAGCTCCGCGTAGCTGTAGACGGGACCCACCCAGATGTCGGCTTTCGTAAAGGCTTCCAGCCATTCCGCAGTCGTACGTTTCTTCAGCTGTTCGCGGGTCTTGGCAAATATTTCGTCGCGCTTTGTCCAGGAATCGACCTCGTCGTCGAGCTCAAGAAAAGACGATTCCCCGATCACTTCTCCCAGTTTTCTAAGCGGGGGGAATGCAACGATTATGTAATTGTCCTTGGTTTCGAAAACACCATACGGAGCACGAATGTAAACGTGGGCGTGCGGCTCGTTAGATCGGTCTTGTGGCTTGTGGCCAACGGTGAATACAGAGAGCTCCTGCATCTGGATTGTGGCAATCGCATCCAGCATGTTGACTTCTACCAACTGACCTTCGCCGGTGCGTTCTCGATGGAGCAAAGCGCCTAGAGCGCCTTCGAACGCTACGTATGCCGTCACCGCATCGACCAGGTATTGTCCGGCGGGTGCCGGCGGATCGCTCGCCCTCCCGGCCGAAAGCATTGCCCCGCTCATTCCCTGCAGGACCAAGTCTTGTCCGGGTCTATTCACGTAAGGCCCGCTCGGTCCATAGCCGGAGATTGAGATGTAGATCAGTCGCGGATTGATCTTCTCAAGATTTTTGTAGTCAACCCCCAGTCTTTCGGCAACCCCAGGTCGATAGTTTTGCAGAAAAACATCGGCGCTTTTGACCAGCTCAAAGAGAATGTTCTTGCCGTCCGCAGATTTCAAATCGACGGCAAGAGAACGTTTGTTCCGGTTCAGTGAGAGGAAAGACACGTTGATCCGTTTCCCCTGCGCGCCACCGGCGGAAGTACGCCTCTGCCACTCGCCTCCGACGGGTTCTATTTTGACCACATCCGCTCCCAAATCACCTAGTCGCTGAGCCGCGAACGGCCCCGCCATGGCAATGGAACAGTCCAACACACGAATACCAGTGAGAATACCCATCGATTTTTTCGAAGAACTAGCCTGCATCGCTCACAAAACCTTAGAGACCTTGGCCTATTGCATCACCCAGCCTCCATCCACGTTTAAGAGTTGTCCGGTAATGAAGCTGGCGTAGTCCGATGCAAAAAAAAGCATCGCATTGGCAATGTCTTCGGGAAGACCTCTACGTTTGAGCGATTGATGATCAAGCACGAACCGATTGTACTCGGCCGGTTCTGGATGGATCTTTTCAGCATCAGTTGGGATCGCACCAACGGCAATCGCATTGACCGTAATACCAGCAGTTCCGAATTCCCGCGCCCAGGCCCGAGTCAGACCCACCAGTGCAGCTTTTGACGCCACGTATGGAAACAGATTTGGCCAACCACCGTAAAAGGTGATGCTCGCAACGTTGATGATCCGACCGCAGCGTCGCAGCTTCATTCCGGGCAGGAGAGCCTTTACACAACCAATTGCTGCTTCAACATTCACGCCTTGGACCTCGCGATATTCGTCCAAAGAATATTCCTCAAACGTTTTCGCCGGATAGATGGCGGCATTGTTCACAACAACGTCAACACCTCCACGGGTCGATACGATCGACTCCAGTTTTGATGTCAGACCTTCCAAATCGCGCAAATCGTGATTCACGTAAATAAGCTGTCCCAACCCGCGCGCCGTATCTTCTAAGTGGCGGCCTTTCTCCGGGTTAATATCCATGGCTAGCACCTCCGCACCGGAGCGCACAAACGCCAGTGCAGCCTCCCAGCCGAGACCGCCAGTTGCACCGGTTAATAACACGCGTTTACCGTTCAATTTCATACAGGCTCGACTTTAACCTCTGGCGTTCGGCCCAAGCCTTCCCACCGCCCGGTCGGGACGGGATAATCATCCTCAGGTTGATTCGCAATCATTCGGATCCTCCGCTCGGCAGCCTGAATAGACTCCCTGCTTTCCAACACGACAAAGCGTGTCGTATAGCTGCGTTCCTCCCCGTGGTTTAACCAGATCAGCTCGTTGCGCTCTTTCGCGAATGGTTTCCCGAGCACGTGGTTTGTGGCAGGCTCGATCCCTACGGCGTACAGACCTTTCTGAAAATTTTGCCACTCGAACTGACACGGAAATTCCGCCTTGTTTACCTCCACCAGAAACCCGATTCCTTCACCGTGATTAAAATTTTCATTAACCACTGCCACGGGTATTTTCCCATCCGCGTCAGCCGCCAGCCAATGTTCCCACACTTGCTCATGAAAGTTGTCCTGGGGATCGGGGAAACGCTGATAACCGACGTTCTGGCGCTGATACTCAGGTTGGTGCGCCGCCCAGATCACATGGTCGACCGGTGCCAGATAGCGGCTCCCTTCCGCCAATACCGGGTGACCCACATTTATGTGATAACAGAGCATGTGCGGGGTTCGGTAAAAGCCGTGGTTCACGACTCGATCATGCAAAAGTATCTCGTTCGAGCCGAGCCTGGTTTCGATCCTGCGAAGCAAATGCAAATCTTCACCGAAAACCGCTGATTGCTGCACAAGCCCTTCGCAAAAAAAGATGCAATCGTCCCCTTCCCAGCGCTCGCCGTAAGCGAGAAGACGTCCGGGAATGGTGCCAATCCGGCCGTGGATCGAGCTATCGACCGACTGACGGTGAACGTAGTGATAATGTTCCGCCGTGTCAGAATGCATGAACAGGATATGATCAAGCCCGCAGGTTACGAGAAGTCCCGAGAATGATCGCAGCCACGCCAAGCCGCCCTCGCCCTCGTACTCATGCAGCCCGGGATGCCGGAATCCGGTAGGCGAATGCCAACCGATACCGGCGCCGCGGAATTCGCAGTCAGCAATGTCGAAGGCCCTGTCCACCAGGACACTGAACCGGAGACCGGTTCCGGTTCTGAATTCCAGTAACCGGATCCCGCGCTCGACTCCGTCGCTTAGCTCCATGAGCCGAACACCGGCGAATTGTGAAAGGCTGCCGGAGCGCTGCTCGATAGCGCAGCGCGTCAATTCTTCTCCATAAATCTTGGCCATACATGCTACTTCGGGGACAGGACACTTGGTTCATGGCGATGAAATGCCGCTTCCAGCAGGGTCTTGGCATCCAGACCTTCGTTACGGAGCATTACCGCTTGCTTGCCCCGCGCCAGAACAACAATCGTCGACGCGACCGCCAGAATCTCAGGGATCTCCGATGAAACCATCACGATCCCGATCCCTTGTTCGGCGAGTTCGTCTATTATCCCGTACAACTCCGCCTTGGTTCTGACGTCTACCCCGTTTGTCGGCTCATCCAGCAACAACACTCGAGGTCCGACGGCCAGGCAGCGCGCGAGAATCGCCTTCTGCTGATTTCCTCCGCTCAAGTAGAGGATTTCCTGGTCCAAACTTTGGGCGCGGATTCCAAGCCGTTCGAAAAGCTGCTGCACCTTGCCTCGCTCAGCTCGGGTGCCTGACAGATTAATCCCAAGAGTATTGCGAACGCTCAGTGAAATGTTTTCTCTCACGCTAAGCTGCGGAAAGATTCCATTACGCTTGCGGTCTTCCGGCAGAAATCCTATGCCCCGCCGCCACGCTTTTACTGGGGATATCGGCCCCTTCTTGCCGTCGAATAAAGTCACTGTCCCGGCGACGCACTTGCGTAAGCCGCACAGCATTTCGAGCAACTCGGTTCTCC
>Ga0185299_10005222_pt1 | contig 14890 bp, 17 predicted proteins | sample PaiPotPPA55metaG_FD_128002 | JGI IMG/M metagenome (GOLD analysis project Ga0185299, IMG submission 128002) | Iron sulfur acid spring bacterial and archeal communities from Banff, Canada, to study Microbial Dark Matter (Phase II) - Paint Pots PPA... ...
CAGCACGACGCGGGCGCCCGGCCGCGCGCCGCCCCATCGACCACTTTGACGACCATGCCGGCCCCGCGGTCGATGATCGCGGTGCCGTGCACGCCTTCCGCCCCGCCTTTGCATGCGATGGTTCCGTTCGCGCTCTGCATGAGGCGCGTATCGAATTCGCCGGTTCCCGAAACGTACTCCGGATGCTCAATCATTGCATCGCGCACGATTTCGAGCGCGCGCGCATCCGGCGGTTGCATTCCGGTCAGCGTCGCAAGACGCATGAACGAGAGCGCGGCATTGCGCAGCGGCGTCCCGTAGACCGGAATCCCACAGCCGTCGACGCCGAGCACAAAGTCCTCGACACGCGTATCGGAAACCCGCGCGCACATTTCCAGAATGCATTGCTGCGCCGGATTACCGGCGTCCAAATAGGTCGCGGGATCCGCGCCGATAATTTTGCACAGCGCCAGAATGCCTGCGTGTTTGCCGGAGCAGTTGTTGTAAACTGCGGTAGGCGTGCTTCCGGCTTTCTCGAGTTCGCGTGCTGCCTCTGCGTTGTACGGCGCGTGCGTGCCGCACAGGAGCGCGCTCTCGCCCATGCCGATTTTTGAGAGAATCGAGCGAACGGCCTCGACATGGAACGGCTGTCCTGTGTGCGAGGCGGCCATCACGGCGATTTCACGCGGTTCGAGGTTAAAGCGCTCGCGCGCACCCGCTGCAATCACCGCGGCGGCAATGAACGGTTTTGCGCTCGAGCGCAGATAAACTGGCGCCTCGATGTCACCGAGGGAAAAGATCACCTCGCCGCTCGCATCGATCGCGCAAGCGGCGACGTGGTGGATCGACTCCACCATATCGCCGCGTGTAACTTCTATAAAAGGCTCGCCCTTGAGTTGATGCGTCTCGTGGTTAAACGAGGGCCGATTCGACAATATTGGCTTCCTGTTCGGCAAAAACGGGGTTGGAAAGATACCGCTCGCCGGTGTCGGCGGCAATCGTAACGATCAATTTGCCTTTCGACTCAGGACGCGCGGCGACTTGCAAAGCCGCCCAAATGTTGGCGCCGGACGAGATGCCCACGAGCATGCCTTCTTCACGAGCGGCACGGCGCGTCGTAGCGATTGCATCGGCGTCGGTTACGCGAATAACCTCGTCATAGATCTTCGTGTTCAAGACTTTGGGCACGAATCCGGTACCCGTGCCTTGAATTTTGTGCGGTCCCGGCGTTCCGCCCGAGAGCACCGGAGATGCATCCGGTTCGGCCGCGATGATTTTCACGCCGGGCTTGCGCTCTTTGAGTACCTCGCCCACGCCGGTGATCGTGCCGCCCGTACCAACCATAGCTACGACGATATCGACCGTGCCGTCCGTGTCGCGCCAAATCTCTTCTGCCGTCGTGCGACGATGAATTTCGGGATTTGCCGGATTCTCGAACTGCTGCGGGATGAAATACTTGGCAGGGTTGCTCTGGGCGATCTCGTTGGCTTTGGCGATCGCGCCTTTCATACCGTCGGCGCCGGGCGTCAGTACGACCTGTGCGCCATAGGCTTTGAGCAGGTTGCGGCGCTCTATCGTCATCGTGTCGGGCATGACCAAGAGGACTGGATAGCCTTTTGCCGCGGCGACAAATGCAAGCGCGATGCCGGTGTTCCCGCTCGTCGGTTCGAGTATGACCGTGTCGGGACGCAGGCGGCCCTCGCGTTCGGCTGCCTCGATCATCGATACGCCGATGCGATCTTTGACCGAGCCGGCCGGGTTGAACGACTCCATTTTTACCGCCACGACGGCCGGCAGGCCGCGGGTCATCCGGGTGAGTTTGACGAGCGGCGTATTGCCGAACGTGTCCGCTAAGTTCTCATAGATACGTGCCACTTTCGTTTCCTTTTAGACGGCGGCGTGGGTAGCCATCATAACAGCAATCATCCGCTAAAGGTTCGCATAGCTGTCATGGCGGGGTGTCGCTCTTCTTGTACCCCTCGATACCTCGGGGTCCTTCGATACCTCAGGATGACAAGTTTTTGGAGGCCGGGCAAAAGTCGGCCCGAAAAGATTTTCCCAGCGTGTTCTCACTGACCGAAAAATCACTCTACGTGGAGGCGATCGATCTGTGGATCGATTCCATGCGCTCGCGTCATCGCTGCTACGTTTCCCACGGGCACTCGGATCATGCGCGGGAACACACGACAATCGTCGCGACGCCGAATACGGCAAAGATCTGCCGGAGCCGCTTTGCCAGGCGAGAATCGCACGTGCAGACCTCGCTGCTGGAAGCCGTGAAGCCGGCAAGACCACCCGCCGTCTTCGAAGAGCACGCGTTCAACCAACCCTGGATTCACGGCGAGCATCGCATCACTCTTTTCTCCGCGGGACATGTCCTGGGCAGTTCGCAGATTTTGATTGAAGGCCACGCCGGGCGCTTCGTGTATACCGGCGATTTCAAACTCACGCACTCATTGACCGCGGAAGCACCGGAAGTCAAACGGTGCGACGTGGTGCTGATGGAGTGCACGTTCGGCCGCCCGCGCTATGCATTTCCGCCTCGCGACGAGGTTGCCGCCGACATGATCGCATTCGCACGCGATGCGCTCGAGGCGGGCGCGGTTCCCGTATTTTTCGGATACTCGCTCGGCAAGGCTCAAGAAGCCGTCGCAATTTTGGGCAACGCAGGTTTACCCGTGACGGTGCACGGTGCGATTCACACGATCTGCGAAGTATATGAAAACTGCGGCGTTACGCTGCCGCCGTACCGTAAATACGATCCGCATTTTGCCGGCGATACGACCCTGGTCTGGCCACCGTCCGGACGCGCGCTTCCCAAAGCGCTGCGAGGCAAGCCCGTGCGCACCGCCATTTTAACGGGCTGGACGCTCGATCGCAGCGCACCGTTCCGCTACGGCGTGGACCGGGGCTTCGCCCTTTCGGATCATGCCGATTATCCCTCGCTGCTTCGATACATCGAACTCGCGCAGCCCGGCAAAGTACTGTTGAATCACGGCTGGCGTGATTTCGCTTACCGTTTACGCCGCTTAGGGATCGACGCCGAGTACATGGAAGAACACGCGCAACTCGCTTTATTCTAAAATTTTCTTTTTTAGTCGACGCCGATATCCCAGAGCATTCCGAGATCTTTCTTTGAGAATGCACGGAACGAGATCAGCGTCTCGGTGTCCTGAATGCCTTCGAGTCCGCCGATTTTCTCGGTAACCAAGTCGCTGAGCTGCTCGTGTTCTTTGACGCGCACGATCGCCACCATGTCGAACGGCCCGGCGACGCTATAGACCTCCGTGACGCCATCGATGGCCAGGAGATCGTCGGCGACGCTTCGCAGGCGAGGCCGCTCGACGTTGATGAGGATAATCGCAGTCACCATGGGTATTCCACTTCCATGATCCGGTTCGGACAAACCTGCGCCGCGATTGCGGCGCGCCCCGGAAAACTCGAGAAGATCGCAATCCTCACCGAGTATCTGCGTTCGCTCGAGGATGACGATTTGCAAGCGGCAGCGCGGTTCTTCACGGGCAACCCGTTTGCGGCGCGCGACGAGCGCAGTCTGGGTATCGGCTGGCGCACGATCGTTGCGGCCGCCAAACGCGCGTGGGACGCCGGTGAAGGGCAGCTGGCCGCGGGCTATCGCGAGCACGGTGATTTGGGCGCGGCGCTCGGGCCGCTCGTACGCCCGGCGATGGACCTGGCACTTTTCACCGAGACGCTCTCGCCGTCGGGTCTCTACGCGCTTTTCGAAGAGATCGCGACGGCATCCGGTAAGGCGGCGGGTAAGAAACGCGAAGCGCTGTGTACGCGCATTCTGCGCGCATGCACGGATGCGATCGAGGCGACGTACGTCATCAAGATCATGACGGGCGATCTTCGCATAGGCTTGCGTGAAGGCTTGATCGTCGATGCGATTGCCGCCACCTTCAACGCGGACGCACACGAGGTGCGGCGCGCAACGATGGCCGCCGGAGATATCGGTGCAGTTGCGGTTGCAGCCCGGCACGATCGGCTGTCCGAGCTGCGTGTCGCTTACGGCTCGCCAATCGGATTCATGCTCGCGACGCCCGTGCTGTACGGATCGGATTACCGCGACCTTCGTGACGCCACGTGGATCGTCGAAGATAAGTTCGATGGAATCCGAGCGCAGGTTCACAAGTCCGATGGAACGGTCCGGATCTTTTCGCGAAGGCTCAACGACGTGACGCAATCCTATCCGGAAATCGCGCAGGCGCTTGCGGCAATGCCCGGCACGTTCATGCTCGACGGCGAGATCGTCGCGATGCGAGGCGAACAAGTCTTACCGTTTCGTTATCTCCAAGCACGGCTCCAGCGCAAAACAATCGACGATGCGTTGCTCGCCGAAGTTCCCGTCGCCTACATGGCGTTCGACATCTTGGCGGCCGGCGAGGACTTCCTTATCGACGAGACGCTCATAGACCGGCGCGCCCGCCTCGCCGAAGCGCTCGTTTCCGGCCCGCACGTAAAGGTTGTTTCTTTCACGCGTTTGGGTGAGCCGCCCTCCCCGCAGGAATTGCACGAGCGCTTCGAATCCGCGCGGACGCGAGGGCATGAAGGCATCATGCTCAAGCGCACGGACGCGCCGTATCACCCCGGACGCCGCGGCAAATGGTGGCTCAAGCTCAAGCGCGAGCTTTCAACACTCGATGTCGTCGTCGTTGCGGTCGAGTGGGGACATGGGAAGCGCGCAAAGGTGCTTTCCGACTACACGTTTGCGGTGCGCGGCGAGAACGATGAACTGCTTACGATTGGAAAAGCGTACTCGGGCCTGACCGACGTGGAGATTGCCGAGCTCACGCAGTGGTTTTTGGATCATCGGACGGGCAAGCGCGGTCACGCCCTGGCGGTCGAACCGAAAATCGTCATCGAGGTCGCATTCGACATCATCCAACCTAGCAATCTCCACGAAAGCGGATTCGCGCTGCGCTTTCCGCGAATCGCGCGGATTCGCGCCGACAAGCCGCCCGAAGAGATTGACACCATCGGTCGCGTTCGCGAGATCTACCAGGAGATGCTTTCACGCGAGGGCGTGGCGCGCTAGGCCAGGAATACCTTTAGCGGCATGTCCTCCTTCCGAACCTCGCCGCGCCTCCTTTTTTGCATGGCTTCCGCCGTCACTGCGGCGGCGATGGTTGACCCACTCGTCGAGCGTTTGTCAAATGCCGGCGCGTTCGGAGCAGGGCACTTCACCGATCACAGCAACCTGGACGTTATCCCCGCGCTCACTGTGGGTTGTGCACTCGCATTGGCCTTTGTCACACTCGCGGCTTGGCGGCAACTCATGCATCGAAAATATGCGCCGCCGTGGCTGCGCGAATGGGCACTCGATCTTGCACCATCCTCAATAATGTCGCTGGTGCCGGCAGTGTTCTCCATGCAGCTGTTCGCGCTCTTTGCGATGGAGACTCTCGAGCAACTCGCCGTCTACGGACACCCACTCGGCGGAACGGTTTGGCTCGGCGGCCCCGTTTTCGTAAGTCTTGTCCTTCATCTCGCCGGAAGCATCGCCACAACATTCGTCTTCTCGCGCATCCTGCTGCGATCCGCGCGTACGCTTGCCGATGTTATTTGTCATGTGATGCGAGCGTTCATTGCGCTCGGTGAACAACGCTCAAAGCTCCGAGCGCGTTCGTCGGATGTAACGACGCCCCGGTTCATCGAACCAATCATCGAACGGCTGAAAGGCCGAGCTCCGCCCCACCTGTCCGCGCTGCGTTAGCTCACGTTAAGCGTCATTCGACGCCCCCCAACGCTCAAAGCGACAGGTAAAAATCATGTCACCCTTCCGGTATCTCTACTTTGCATTGGCACTGTTCGCCTTGCTCTTCGCGGCATCCGTCGCCTTTTCGATGGCCTATCATCGAACGCCGTGGACTGCCGTTATCGAAGCGGCCATTCCGCCGCCGCAGGCACTCTTCGGCAAGGATTCGATTCGCGCGCTCGTCGTCGGTTTGGATTACGACTACGATCGTGCGGACCAAGAAACGTCTGCGCATTCGCGCAGCGACATCATTATGGCGCTAAACTTGGATTTGGACCGCGGACGCATCTACGAGCTCTCGGTGCCGCGCGACATGGTCGCGACGATGCCGGGCGGGCGGCAGGCGAAGATCAATGAGGCGCAATCCGAAGGGGGAATCACCGAGTCTCAAGCCGTCGTTTCGCAGTGGCTCGGTATTCCAGGCTTCGATCGCTACGTCGTGCTGCGCATCGATACGATGAAAGATCTCATTAACGCAATCGGCGGCATAGACGTTTTCGTCAAGAATTCAGATTGGTTGCGCTATGGAACGGGCTGTGCCGGCAATTCGATCGATTACGACGACTCTTGGGGGCACCTGCACGTACACCTCACGGAGGGGGTGCACCATTTGAACGGCGACCAAGCCGTTGGATACGCGCGTTTTCGTCACGATTGGTGCAGCGATCCATGCCGGATCATGCGGCAACAACAAGTCGTTCGTGCGATCGTTTCAAAAATCAAAGGCGGCGGGTTGAACACCCTTTCCGGTATCAATGGACTCGTTGGCGTCATCAGTAAAGACGTTCAGACGAATCTTTCCACTCGAGAGGAAATCAGTCTGGCGTACGCGCTTCGCAACGTGACATCCAGCCGGATCGTTACGGCGCAAGTGCCATACGTTCGCGTTGTCGACCTTCCGGGCTATGGAGACTCGATAGTCGCGGATGAAAGTGAAAAGGTTCGTCTCGTGCGAACTATGCTGCTCGCCCCTAAAGCCCGTTCTTCACAGGAGCAGCCGTGAGCGGAGTACCCTTGCTTCGCGCCATCGCGATCGCCTTCGCGTTTATCATTATCGTATGCGCTGCCGACGCGTTGTGGTATTTTGCATTCGCGCATGCGAGTGCAGCATGGCAGAACCATTACGAAGTAGCATCCGAGCGTGCATCCGCAGCAGCTTGGGAGCGGGAACGGTTGCGAAACACGGCTATCGGGATTCCCATCGTGGCGACTGCCCTGTCCTTTCTGGCCGTCCTGCTCGTGCGGGTTCGGGATACGAAATAGCCTCGGCGCGAACAGGCCTTATGCTCCTCTGATATGATGGTGCAAAGGAGACTGTTCTTATGAACATCGCACGCCCTGTGCTATTCGCTATCGCCGCGCTCGGCCTGATTGGCGCCGCGCCGGTACGCGTCGCGGATCCCATGAAGATGCTGAACTACCTGGTCGGCCGCTGGAACTGCAGTTCGAGCGTCGGAGGGACGACGACCACGTACGCGGCCGACTATACCTACGCTCTCGGCGGCAAATGGATTCGCACGATCAACTCCTCGAAGAGGTATCAGAGCGAGGATATGATGGCGTACGCAAATCACCGCTGGATGGTCGTGGATATGGAGCCTACCGGCCTGATGTCGGTCTTGGATGCTACCGACACGGGCGCGGCGCATATTGCGATGCGAACCGCCTATCCACGACCCGGTTTAACCGTCACGTTCGATCGTCTCACGAAGAAGAAGTACACGCTGAAATTCGGCGGGACGCTGGGCGGCAAGCCGGCGCACTGGGTCGACACCTGCACCAAGGCTTAGCGGTCGTGCTATGACCGTGGAAACACCCGCGCCAGAGCATCCTCCAAACGATCCAGATCCGATGGGTTCGCCGAGCACAGCAGCGATTCGATTCGCCTCAGGCGCTGCGCGCGTGCGAGCGACAACGCGCGTTTCCCCTTCGGCGTCGCGCGCACGATAAACGCGCGCGCGTCGTCCGGTGCGGTTTTACGCTCGACCAAACCATCAGCTTCGAGACCTTGCACGATGCGAGTGATCGTCGGCGCCGTCACTTGTTCGGCCTGTGCGAGTTCGCCGAGCGTGCAGGGGCCGCCGTACACCAGAACCGATAAGGCCGAGAGGCGCGCCTGGCCATGACCGCTGCTTCGATCCGCTTCGCGTGCATGGCGCAAAACGTGAATGGCGACCGAATGCAGCCGGTCCGCGACGCGCTCGCGTTTACCGCGCGCCATAGAGCGAGAGCAGATGTCCGTCCGGATCGCGGAAGTTGACGGCCCAGTTCTGGGGGTTGACCAGGCGCGGCTCGTTCGCAAACGCGATGCGATCCTTTAGCGCCTCGTACGCGGCTCGCACGCTCTCGACCGCAAACACGACTTCGCATCCTTCTTCGCTCGCCGATCCGGACCGCGCCAGTTCTCCGGTCAAGACCAGCGTGACGCTGCCGGTGTCCAGAAATGCGAAGTCCTCGAATCGTCCGCTGAGCGTGAGCCCTAGACCGTCGCGGTAAAACGCGACGGAACGATCGACGTCGGCAGCGCCGAGCATGACGAAGGCTAGGTTTTTTATGTGCATAGAGATCCTCGCCGCCCCATTTATTTAGTTAGCCTAACTAACTAATACGGCAGAAACAGGGCCGCGTCAATAGCGGCGCGGCCCTTAAAGACTACTTGTTTTTGAAATGGGCCATCCGTTTTTCATTGTAGGCGGCGATGCCTTCTTTGGCATCCTCGCTCTTGAAGAGCAGCGACTGAAGTTCGCGCTCGAGCGCCAAGGCATCGTTGAGAGGAAGTTCGAGACCGGTCTGCACGGCGCGCTTGATGTGCCCGACCGCCATCGGTGCTTTGTTGGGCGTGGTGAACTGTTTGGCATACGTAAGCACCTGATCGCGAAAGCTTTGCGCGTCGCCTTCGTAAATGTCGCTCACCATGCTCCACTCGAGCGCCTGCTCGAAGCTGAACGTGCGGCCCAGGGCCATCAATTCGATCGCGCGAGACTTGCCTACCAAACGCGCGAGCCGTTGCGTGCCGCCGGTACCGGGCAGCACACCGAGCGCGACTTCCGGCAAACCGATTTTTCCGGCATCTTGGCGCGCGATGCGGATGTCGCACGCCATGGCGATCTCCAGACCGCCTCCGACGCAATGCCCATTGAGCGCAGCGATCACAAGTTTGGGCGTTTGCTCCAACCGGGAGAGCGTTTCATTGGCATGCAGGCAGAAGTTGTATTTGAACTCGGGCGTGACGCTGTTGAGCATCCCGATGTTCGCGCCGGCCGAGAAAAACTTCTCGCCTTTACCGATGATGACGATCACCTCCGCGTCCTGATCGAACCGCGCATCGAGAATCGCCTCGTCCAGCTGGCGCATCATCTCGTGCGTGTACGTGTTAGCCGGCGGATCGTCCATTTCAATGACGGCAACGTGTCCGTCCTTCGAGTAATTGACGACTCGTTTGCCCTCGAACGGGCGCTGCTCGCGTCCGAACGGTGTCTGCTGCGCGGCCGGTGCGTTTACAGTCGTGCTCATTTATGCTGCCTCACTCTTGCCCTTGGGTGCGATCCATGATGGATCTTTGAAGTATTCTTTAAGCCGTTCCTCGTCTTGCGCGGACGGTAAAACACCCGGCGCATACGCTTGCCACTCTTCCGCGGTCAGCTGCCGTCCGTCGACCGTCCAGTGCTGGCCGGCATAAATGCCGATCTCGCGGTTGAAACGGATGTCCGGAATGTAGATCTTCGTTTCAGAGGGATTGACGGCATTCACGCGTTCGATGGTCTTCTTGCATTCTTCGTAGAACTGTTCCCGCGAACGTTCGTTGAGATGCTCCTTGTCGGCAGAGTCTTCCGTCTTGTCCTCGTCGACGCGGCCCTTGATACCCCACGTGTACGCCCACTGCGCCGAGCCGGAATGATCGGTGCCGAATAGATCCAGCGATCCCGAAAGCCACTTATTGTAGTATTTCTGCTGGAGTTCGACGGGAATGACGCCGGCCTGCGCGATGCGGCGCAATCCTGAGATGCCGGTGCCCATATGATACGACTCTTCGCGCAGCATCGGACCCATCGATTGAGCGAGCGGCGCAAAACCTGAATGCGAGAGCATCGTCAGTTGAAATTTGCCGTCGCGGTCCATGAAGTTCGTATACGCATAGAAATCCAGCCAGTGCGTTACATCGTCGTTGAAAGCGTTCAACAGGCGGTTCTTCTTACCGAAGGCGCGGCGCTCGAGCATCTTCTGCGCCTCGATCTTGCCGTCGTGACCGAAATGGTTTACGAGCAGATGGCACATCTGATAACCGTGGCGCGTCTCTTCTACCATAATGCGCACGAGCGAGGCGAGATCGTACTCCGACGGCGCATTGTTCACCAAGAAGCGCTGCTGCTCGTTGGACGCAAATTCGGTGTCGCCCTGGTACACGATCATGTTCAGCAGCGCATCGCGAATGCGCTGATCCGGAACCTCGAGAATTCTCTCCCACCGGCGTTCGCCTTTGAAGTTGCCGAAGTAGATCTCGGCCGTCGGCAGTTCACCGTATTTCGCCTCGAACGAATAACCGGGCATGTAACGTTCGATGAGCTCGTTGTCCAAGCCGATGTCGTGCTGCCACTCTTTGAGCAGGTCGAGCCAATCGTCGAAGGTGGAAATGCGTGCCATTGAAACCTCGGTTGTCATGACGTGGTACTCGAGTAGCGAGGAGCCGTACCCTAGTATGACGGATTTTTTCGATATCGTGAGAAGACTGTCATATGTTAGCCGCCAACGGCGGCGAAGTCAAGGAGCAATAGTTGACCCTAGCGGCTGAGCGGCGGCCGGTAACCCGCCCGAACTCCTTCATCTATACGCTTTTCGGAGACTTCGTGCATCGCGACCCTACATCTAACGACGAGATGTGGGTTGGCGGCCTCATACGCCTTATGGGCGAGTTCGGGCTCTCCGAGCAGGCAGTCAGGCAGGCCGTTTCCCGCATGTCTCGCCAGGGTTGGCTCGCGGCGCGCAAGCGGGGCAATCGTTCGTTCTACGCTCTGACCGAGCGGGGCCGGCAGCGGGTCGAGGCGATTAGCCCGCGCATCTACGGCCCGGTCGTCGAATGGGACGGCCGCTGGCGCATGCTGACGTACTCAGTTGCCGAGAGCAAACGCGAAGGCCGCGACGGCCTGCGTAAAGATCTGACCGTCCTGGGGTGGGCGCCGCTCTCCGCCTCGACGTGGCTCTCGCCGCACGACGCGCTGGACCTTGCGCGAAATGCCGCTGAGTCGAACGGCGTGCTCGAAAACGTGGATTTGTTTACGGGTGAATATTTCGGCCCGCACACCGATCGTGAATTGCTCGAGCGATGCTGGGATCTGCCCGCCATCGCGCAGCAGTATCGCCAGTTCATTGCACGCTACGAGCCCCGCTTGCAACACGAACGATCGCCGCAGGCGTTGAGCGACGACGAGGCCTTCGTCGAGCGCATGTGGCTCGTGCACGACTACCGGAAGTTCACGTACGTCGATCCAGGTTTACCCAGCACGCTCCTGCCGGCGCATTGGCCCGGCACAGCCGCCGCTGCCCTCTTCCGCGAATACTACGCGCTAATATCCGGAAAAGCCGAGCGCCACTTCCGCACCGCACGCGACTAACATCATCGCCGGTTGGGCGTTCCTATTGTCCCTACGTGGTACGAACAAAGCATGCAGGATACGATCGCGGTTCGCGCGGCGGGGGCCGGCGAGCTGCCCGTGTGCGCGGCGTTTTGGATTGCGATGTTCGAAGAAGCCGGCATTCTGCATGAATCCGAATTTCCGGCGGATTGGCGCGAACGGTTCGTGCGGTATTTTTCCGAGCGAATCGCCTTAGGTGAAGCGCGCTACTTCATCGCCCTGGAGAAAAACCAAATCGTTGGAACCGCAGGCGCCATGCTCGGCGATGGATATCCCGTCACCGTTCACGGGCTTCGCTTTGGCTACATCTTCGGTGTGCGCGTGGAGCCGCACTATCGCGGACGCGGCCTCGCGACCGCCTTGACGCGCGAGGCGATCACGTTCCTTAAAGATCTGAAGTGCCGGCGCATCCGTTTACATGCCTCACCGCACGGGCGCCCGATCTACGAGCGGCTCGACTTTGTCCCGACCAACGAGATGCAGTTGGGCGATTAAGGCCGAATACCGCTCACCGATGGAACTGAGCGAGCACGCCGGCAAGAATCGCACCCACTGGGATACCGAAAGCGATTCGTACCAAGCCGCGCACGGCGAGCAACTGGCGCGCAATCCGCTGGCGTGGGGCTGTTGGTCGATATCGGAAGATGAGCTGCGCATCCTGGGCAACGTGGAATCGAAGGATATCCTTGAATTTGGCTGTGGCGCAGCACAGTGGTCGATCGGTTTGACCAAACGTGGCGCGCGCTGCATTGCGCTGGATAATTCGCAGCGCCAGCTCGATCACGCGCGCCGCAACATGGCGCTGGCCGGCGTGGACTTTCCACTCGTTCATGCGAGTGCCGAATCGGTGCCGTTGCCGGCCGAATCGTTCGACGTCGTGTTCTGCGACCACGGTGCAATGTCGTTCGCCGATCCGCAGCGCACGGTTCCCGAAGCGGCGCGCCTCTTGCGAAGGGATGGCCTTTTGGCATTTTCCGCCGAGACACCGCTGCATTTCATCTGCTGGAATGAAGAAACGGATCGCTTGGGAAACGCGCTACGCGCGAATTATTTCGAGCATCGCAAATCGGATGACGGCAAAAGCGTCGTTTTCTCGCTGCCGTACGGCAAGTGGATCGAATTGTTCCGCCGCCATGGATTCGTCATTGAGGCCTTGGTGGAGCTCCGGCCGCCGGAAAACGCGCAGTCAACATACGACCGGTACGTCACGCTCGAATGGGCACGCGAATGGCCCGCCGAACAAATTTGGCGCGTGCGTAAAGTCTAAGCGGACTCGTCGCCCTCGTGCAGGTGCAAATGACAGCCGTCTTCGGCGTCGCGTAAAACTTCACGCGCCTCGGCCAGCATCGCTTGCGAGATCGGCGCGCACTCTTCAATGGAGCCTTCGTCGGCGAGAAAATCCAGCTCGCTCCACTCTTCCCACGTCTCCAGCGGCAAACCGTCGACCTCGCCCGGAAAGCGAACGCAAAAGCCTTCTTCCATGTGCAGGCCGACGACCATGACTCGCGTGCCGCGGGGGAAGTACTCGCCGTCCTTCCAGAGCGTTCCGTACGTTGTTTGGTATGTCGTTCCGATTCTCAGAGGTTCGATCGCCTCATACTCCAAATGGATCGATCGGTCTTTCGCCGATGTAGGTGAGCACGCTTTTTGTCTCGGAGTAGAGCGCCATCGTCTCCATCCCCAGCTCGCGCCCGTATCCGGATTGCTTATACCCGCCGAAAGGCACGCCGGGGAATACGGCATACGGCGTGTTGATAGCCACGCAGCCGCTCCGCAGCGCCTTCGCCACTCTATTCACGCGCCCGAGGTGCTGCGACCAGATGCTCGCCGACAAACCGTACTCGCTGTCGTTGGCCAGACGGATCGCTTCGACTTCGTCCTTGAAGCGCACGAACGAGACGACCGGGCCGAAGATTTCTTCGCGAGCAATTCGGTGTTCCGGCAAACTCTCATAGGCCGTAACGTTCCAGAACCACCCGCGCTCGAAACCCTCGCCAACAGATGCCGCCTCGCCGCCGAAGAGTTTGGTAGCGCCTTCGCGCGCAGCGATCTCGCAGTAGCGTTGAATTTTCTCCATCTGTTCGCGCATCGTGATCGCGCCGATCTGCGTCTGCGGGTCCTCCGGATTGCCGATGCGCAGCTTCTGCGCCTTCTCGGAAAAAGACGCGATGAATTCGTCTGCAATCTTCTCGTGCAGCAGCACGCGGGAGCGCGCTTCGCAGGTTTGCCCCGCGTTATAAAAGATGCCGTAGAGCGCGCCGTTGACCGCTTGCGTTACGTCGGTGTCGTCGAAAACGACCGACGGCGACTTTCCGCCGAGCTCCAGGCTCACGCGTTTGAGCGTTTGCGCCGCGGTTGCGGCAACGCGTTTGCCGGTTGCCGTACTGCCCGTGAACGCGATCTTATCGATGCCGGGATGCTCGACAATCGCTTGGCCGAGCTCGGGACCCGCGCCTGTGAGCACATTGAGCACGCCTTCGGGAAGGCCGGCCTCCAGCGCGATCTTTCCAAGTTCGATCGCCGTGAGCGGGGTCGAGGGCGCGGGTTTTAGCACCATCGTGCACCCCGCTGCCAGTGCCGGCGCGACTTTCCACGATGCAAGCAGCAACGGAAAATTCCACGGGATGATGGCTCCAACGACGCCCACCGGTTCGCGAACGGTATACGCGAGATAGCCCGGCATAGGCCCGGGCAGGGTGCTGCCGTAATTTTTTGTTGCCGCGCCGGCGTAGAACTCGAAGCAATCGACGATTGCACCGAGCTCGCCTTTCGCGGTCGAAAGCGCCTTGCCGTTGTCGCGCACTTCGAGCAAAGCTAAAGCGTCGGCGCGCTCGGCAATCAGCTGCGCCATCTTGTAGATGATCTTTGCGCGGCGCGAAGCGGCCATCGTCGCCCACTTGCCGGTTTCGAATGCTGCGCGCGCTGCGGCAACGGCGCGATCCACATCCGCGGCCGATGCATCGGCGACGTCCGCCAACCTCGCTCCCGTTGCGGGATTCACATCGGCATACGTCTCGCCGCCGTACGCATCGACCCATTCTTTACCGATGAGCAGCTGCGTTTTGATTGCCGGAGCCGTTGCCGTCATGATGTTCCCTTACATCCTCTCGAAGATCGTCGTGATACCCTGGCCGACGCCGATGCACATCGTAGCCAAACCGTAGCGTCCCCCGCGGCGGCGCAGTTCGTGCAGCAGGGTCGTCGCGATCCGCGCGCCGCTCGCGCCGAGCGGATGGCCGAGCGCGATAGCCCCTCCGTTGACGTTCGCCTTCGCCGGGTCGATCTCTAGGTCGCGCAGACATGCGAGCGATTGCGAAGCGAAAGCCTCGTTAATCTCGACCAGGTCGATGTCGCTCATGCGCAAGCCTGCCCGTGCCAGCGCCTTGCGGCTGGCCGGAATTGGCCCCAGCCCCATCACGTCGGGATGAACGCCTGCCGCGCCCGAGGAAACGACGCGCGCGATCGGTTCCAGGCCGATGCGCTGCGCCGCCGACGCTTCGCAGAG
>Ga0185299_10005224_pt1 | contig 14888 bp, 14 predicted proteins | sample PaiPotPPA55metaG_FD_128002 | JGI IMG/M metagenome (GOLD analysis project Ga0185299, IMG submission 128002) | Iron sulfur acid spring bacterial and archeal communities from Banff, Canada, to study Microbial Dark Matter (Phase II) - Paint Pots PPA... ...
TCGGCGACAGCGGCGCTTACAGCGAGTCGCTGGAAGAAGATTTCGAAGAAGAGGAGGAGGAAGAAGAATCCGGCACACCGGCTTCCGACGCGAACCAGCCCGCATCCATCTCCGTTCCGCCGCCTCCCGCCCCCAAGCCCAAGCCCGCGCCAGCAGCCCCAAGCGGCGGAGGAGGCGGTAGCAAGCCCAGTGCGAAAAAGAAGGCGCCCAAAAAGCCTGCGAAGAAAAAAGCAGCGAAGAAGAAGTCTGCAAAGAAGAAAGCTGCCAAGAAAACCGCAAAGAAAAAAGCGGCGAAGCGTCCCGCGAAGAAAAAAGCGGGGAAAAAAGGCAAGAGACGCCGTTAAGTCGGAGCTTGGCCTCGAGCCCCTCCAGTTGGCTAAAGCCGCGCTCAGGGCGCGGCTTTTTATTTCGTCGAGATGGACCCGCCCGCGAGCGTGACTGCTGCGTCTTGCCGATCGATCCTGTCCGGTAACTCGACCAGCCCGCCGCCACACGCGTGGACGACTTCCATCTGCGGCATGGAATCCCTGCTTGCCTGCCCCGCAACTTCAATCGCACCGCTTTATTGTGGGTTTGGGACCGAAGGCGGAGGGCTGACGCTGGAGCGCTCCACAGGTATCAGGACTGCCATGCAGCCCGTCAGAGGATGGCAACTAACTACCGCTCGACGTAGAAGCTTTGCCTGGCTTCCCTGTGGAAATTCGACCTGAAAAGGAGCCGTTCTTAGCTTGTCAGTCATCGCTTTAATTGATTCATCGCCATTCAGAAACTCGACCGATTCAACTTTTGCCGGCGCAAACACGATTTTGAATTCTGCCGAACCCGAGATGCTTGGCTGCTTGCCGAAGTTGACCGAGCGGAGCTGGCTGAGCTGTTCGCCAATGGTCTTTGTCCATTGCCCATTCGGCAGACGCCGGCTTTCGTTGATCGACGGTTTTTTGCCGGTTAGCTTTTGATAACGGCTGCTGATTTCGTCTGCCTGTTTTTGATTCCGGCTCAAACCGCCTGGCATTCCGAACGGTTGCAGGTTAACCGCAGCGACTGCCAGTTCGTACGTTTTTTCTGCCTCTGTGACTTTTTTTTGCTTTTCGTAGACCTCTCCAAGATGTTCGCCAATCACCGGATCCTGTCGCAATAGCCACGCGGCTCGAACAAAATTCTCTGCCTTATTCGTCTCGCCATTCTGGAAATAAATCCATCCCATCGTGTCCCAGACCATTGAGAGTTGAACGGTATATTGCGTTGCGGCGTCCATATTGTCGACATTGCTGGCAGACCCTTCATCGAGCTGCCTGAGGGCCTTGTCGGCATATTCGTGTGCTAATTCCAGATTGGTCTTGTTCTCGGCTAGCTCGTAAGCAACGTTGTTCAGCATCATCGCATTGCCGGCCTTGGCTTCCGCCGCGGCTTTCAGATGTTCCACCGCTTTCTGGTTCTCCGCCGTTTTCAAATATGCGGAGCCCAGCTGGTACTGCAACGTGGCATTCTCCGGGGCATTCTTGACGGCGGCTTCGAGCACCTGTACAGCTTCGGGATATTTGCCCTCTTGCCCGAGCAACATGCCTAGATTCGCGGCGCCATCTTGATTTTCCGGATCCGCTTTGAGCAGCTTGCGGAACTCACCAATGGCATCATCTATGCGGCCTCGCGAGGTATCGATAGAAGACGCCACGAGGTAGGCATAAGTGTAGTCCGGTGAGACGTCCTCTTCCTTGTGAAACTCCGCCAGAGCGTCATCCAACTTGTTCTGAGATGCTAATGCGACTCCCAGACTGAAATGAGCTTGTGGGCGCTTCGGCTGTTTCGCAATTACTTTTTCGAAGGATTCTTGTGCGGACACAAATTCGCGCCGACGCAGCGCCTCGCTGCCTTTCTTGAAGGTCGCGTCAACATCGTCCTCTGCACCTTTCCCTGCGGCGTCCGGGCTATTCAGCTTGATGAAGTTGAACTCATCGTCTGCAAGGGCTCGCCCGAACTTGCGAAGCTTTTGCCAATCTTCGAGCGGGACTTCATTTTTCTTGACCGTGAGCTTTCGCGTAGTGGTCAGCACTCCTTTTTCGACCACGTTAGTGCTGTGGTATTCCACATACGGCTCAGCAAGATTGACTCCTTGCGGAGCAGTCATTGAGAAGCCGGGGGGGAGATCCACACGCGCACGATAGTTGACATTGCCTAAGGCGCCAAGCAGGACTGGTTCTTTCGGTTTCGTCTCCTTCGAATCCTTCGTGACTTCCAGTCCCATCGGCGGCAAGGGGAGTACAATCTGATGATTTTGCCAGTCAGCGTAATCCTTGCGCTTATAGTCATACGAGAGTCGAAAAGGCGTTTCCAGTTCCTCTGGCGAACTTACATTCACATTGCTCACTTCTCCGCCAAAGTTCATTGCGTAGGAAAACCGCTGGACCGCTTCTTTCCATTGCGATTGCGGGATCTGCCGGAACGCCATTCTTAAAGCGACCTCTTCATCGCCCCGATAGAATTGCTCGGCGTGTCCTGTGAAAGTGCCATCCCCACTCAGTTCTCCCTGCATGGAAAAGTTCTGCTCCTGGGGAAACGGGGGATTTGCGGGGCTAGTAACGAGCAAGGGCGCATCATTCGCCGGAATTAGCAGTGCCTGTTTGTTCCGCAGCATCAGAAGCAGCAAGCCGTAGGGCGCGACCTCGGGAGTCGTATCGAGCCAGATTCGCTGTGGACCCAACTGCACAACTGTGATCACGTGATTGAACTGTGCCGGTGACGGCACCTCGGGATCAAGCTTTCGGCTGCCATGGATCAACACTGGCCAGGCTTCGTATCCTGCTGCTTTCAACAACGAGGCCAGCAGTGTGTGCTTGTCTTTGCAGTCCCCATAGCCGTTTTCCAGAACATCGTCCGCAGCGTGGGGCTGGTAGCGTCCAATACCGAAATCAAGGCCAATGTAGTGGAATCGAAGGGAGACGAAATTGTAGAGTGCGTGAACTTTCTCATCGTCAGTCTTTAAGCCTTTAGTTAATTCAGCAGCCTTCGCTTGGATCTCAGGCGTCACTCGCACCGAATCCTTCTGCAGATCTCCATACCAGCGCCCAATCTCCTCCCAGTTTGCAAAGCTCGTTACCTGCACCGAGGGATTCGGCGGAATTCGTATTGGTATTTCGGAGGGATCTCTTTCTGGGACCTGGAGATTGGAGTACTTCCAGTCATAGATGCGGCGTCCGCCTTCGTTTCTAATCTCAGGTTTGTAATCGGGGCTGACTACTTTCACGTATTTATTGGCGGGAACGCTGACTTCCAGCTCCTCGCTTTTGATGATCGCGGTCGTTCGGAAGTAATGCTCGAACCAGAAATGGCCCGGAACCTCCGCCTTTACCACGCGAAAGCGCACCAGATATTCCAGAGTGTCGCCCACCCCCAGGCCCTTCACCGCGACGTGCTTCTCATGAATGTCGCTGTAAAGGGGAGCGCTGCGGGTCACCTCTCCCGGCATATCCTGAATGTTGTAGTCGGGAGTCTTTACGACCGCGCCGTCCGGCTTGCGAACTCGGACGTAGTCAATGTCCACAACTTCGTTGGCGCTGGTATAGGTGAAGTTCAGTACCGCAAATGTCTTCACGCCGGCTTCGGCAAGCATCTTGACCACAACGGTTAGCTCGCGAGAGCCCGTGCCGTCGGCCTCCGCCAACACCCGCATCGTGGACTGCTCAATAACGTAGGCCTCTTTGGAATACTCCGGGGAGGCTAGCTTTTCCGCAGATTTCTCCTGGGCAAAACCAGGTAGCTGCGAAACAGCAACCAGCGATAGCAGGGTGATCGCCCATCTCAATCGCATTCGGTGTCACTACTCCTTCAACGAACGAATGCTTGCTCCCATTACTTCTTACCCGCAACCGCGCCCAGGCATTTTCCGTACAGCTCAAGCAAGTGAGCGGCGTAGTCTTCGGGCTTGGCGGCGGAGCCGGTGCCCTGAAATCCGACGCCGGAGGACGTGGTTCGGCCGTAGCCGGTGGTCATGGCGATAAACTTCATCAAATCCAATGCAATATCTTCGTTGCGGCGTGCGTGGCCCGAGCCTGTGGCGGGAACTTCGTCCATGAATCCTTCTCCTCTTCCGGTACGAATCGGTACTTCGTCGTCCTCGTCCTCGAAATCCTGCATAGTAGTTGCGAAATACTCCGCCAGCGATAATAGCAGAGCCGGCTTTCGGCTTTTGGCTTCCGGATTCCGCCACGAATCCCTTGAACTTTGAACTGAGATTGAGCACCCAAAGCCGAAAGCCCTACTTCCTTACCTCGCTCATCAGTCCCATCAAATTCCCTTCGGGATCGCGAAAGAACACCATCCATAAATCGTGGTCGGACATCCTGGCGATCACGTGCGGCTCGTCCTCAAAGCGTACACCCCTGTCTTTCATCGCCGCGTGCGCGGCTTGAATGTCAGGGACGGCAAAATAAAGGATCGAGCCAGGATGATCGAACTCCGGCTTCTCGGGCCGCGTCAGCATCAGGCGAACGCCGCCGCAATCGAAAAACGCGAGGCCCGGACCAGCCTTAAATAGCAACTTCAGGCCAAGCGTATCCTGATAGAAGGCGCAGGCGCGCTCTACGTCGTGGGCGTTGATGGCGATCTGACCGATGCGCGAGATTCCGATTCCATCTGCAACCGTATTCATGTCTTGACCTCCAGCTGAAATATTAGTTAGCATAGCTAACTATATTTGCCCGGGCTCGTCAAGCGGAAAATCTTACTGATGAAAAGTGGAGATCGACCCCCCACAGATTCGCCCGCAAGTGCCCCAGCAGCTCCCGGCGCGACCCCCGATGTGTTGGCGATTGCCGACCGGCTGCATTCCGCTGCGATCCACTTGCTGCGCCGGGTGCGCAAGCAGGATGTGGCCACCGGCCAGGGGCCAGCCCGCCTTTCGGCGCTGTCAGTGCTGGTTTTCGGGGGCCCTAAGACCTTGGGAGGACTGGCTGCCGCCGAGCAGGTGAAGCCGCCTACTATGAGCCGGATTGTGGCCGGGCTGGCGCGCAGCCGCCTGGTGAACATCATTGCCGACCCGCGGGACGGGCGCTGCATGCAGATTCGGCCCACCAACAAAGGCGTCCGGCTGCTGCAGAAAGGACGCCAGCTGCGCATCGCCTACCTCGCCTCTCATCTGGATGCGCTCGCACCGGCTGACCTGGCGAAGCTCGACGAAGCTGTGGAAATCCTCAAACGGCTGCTCGAAGCCTGAGAGCGGCTTATGTGGAGCGGGCACTCTTGCCCGCTTGCCTGCGGCGGCACAAAAAGCAGCGGCAAGAGTGCCCGCTGTACACGAACCAGAAATAATGACAAAAAGGCCGTCGAGGGAGCGCTAGGAACACTGGGAGCGCTAAGAAAATTGTCGAGCGGGGTGGTAAAACTTTCTCAGGCGGTAGCGCCGCGATCACGGCGCTTCGGAACGCCCCCATCGGAGAACCGCCTGAACGGCGGCGTTGCCATAACCGGCACACCTTAGATCGGACCCGGAAAACCTTGAGACGCCAACCCGCCCTCCCTGATCCTCAACCAACTATAAAGCGAGAGATGCGAGCTACATAGCTCAGAAGAGTGGCAGGTAAAGTGCTACTTTCGAAAGTAGCGGTGGTCGGAATCGCGCAGAGGCCGGAGCCGGGAAGCGGCGGGCCGACTCGCAAATTGCAGTTAGTATGAAACGAACTGCACCAATCCGGGTCGTGGTTTTTTGCCTGGGGGCGGCTTGTGCTGGACTGTGTCAGAGCGGACATGCTGGATTGAAAAGTGCAAAACAGCAACAGCGAGCGCTATCCCGAACCTTACCGGATGCTCCCTCAGCACAGGTTCTTAACCGGACGATTCCAGGCCAGGAAGAACTACGGATAGTCAGTGAGCAAGCCGCTTTGCCCCATCTGCCTGCGGCGGCCACACCTGCGGGAGTAAGCGTAGCTGCGGTTCGCGAGGCTCATCCCGGAGTTGTTCTTCCCGAGGCGCCAAGCGCAATTTTGCTGTACAAGCCCGTCCCGCTGCAAAACATCGAAGTACGAAATGAACCGCGAAACACGACCGGCGACTTCTTCAGCAAATACCTGAATCCGTCGAAGTTGAACCAGGCACCGCGATATCACCCTTCTTCCCGGGATAAGGTGATGGATCGGGCGACGGACGCGGCTTCGAGAATTTTTGTTACACGCGACGAATCGGGAAACCGCAAGCTGAACACTAACTATTTCCTTCGGGTGTTGACCTCGGTCGCCGCCGATAGTGCTTCCCGTCGCTATCGAGCGCGGTCCGGAGCGGCGCCGCTTACAGATTTCGGTTCCACGATTGGCGGCGACGCGGGCAGGAACCTGCTGCACGAGTTTGGCCCCGGCATCCGCCAAATAGTGACCTCTCACATGCCGGCATTCGTGTTTCGCATTCAGGATCGGGTGGTCCGCCAGCCGAGTCCCCGGCCGGCCGTTGCGATTCCTGCCAGATAACACCTCTCATTCTGCTAGGTAAGGCTTCACCCGATACCGCACTCCTGCTGTGTGGCGTAGATTAGCCACGAGGTCAAAGCCATGCTTCGAAAATTAATTTCCCCGCGATATTTGGTGGTGCACATTGTGTCTGTCTGGATCTGCCTCGTTGGGCTCCAGCTGTCGGGTACTTTCGCTCTCGCGCAGAGTCCGAAACCTCAGCATGGGGGAAAGGTCGGCGGTGGGGAAGTCGCTCGCGGAAAGTATATTGTCGAAGGTGTGGCCCGGTGCGGCCAGTGCCATACGTCGCACGAAACTGACGGGAGCCCTGACCGCGCTCATTTGCTGCAGGGGGCGCCTGTGCCCTGGTCGCCGACCAAGCCCGACCCGAACTGGCCGATCAACGCGCCGCGGATCGGCGGTACGCCCTTGCCCGCCAGCGACGCGGATATGGTCAAGCTGCTGACGACTGGGATTTGGACCACGGGGAATCGGCTTCGCTCTCCCATGCCAGAGTTCCGCATGACCCGCGGGGATGCACAAGCGGTGGTTGCCTATTTAAAGTCGGTGACGGCGCAGCAATAGGTTCGCAAAGAAAAAAGCAACATCATTGGAGGCTGTTGGGTTTTGCTGTTCTTTGCTTTTTTGGCGAGGTTTCTTGCGAACTTTGCGATAAAAGCTTTGACCGCAGAAGGCGCAAAGGAAGTTCGCGGAGTTCGCACAACTTGTTTGCTCTGAGAGGGTACGGCGCTCAGTCGGTGGCCAGGCTCTGCAAGCCGATCTGGCCTTCTTGCGGCGTACCCGGCTCTCCCACCCAGATGACTAGGAATCGCGCGTCGCAGCCGTCTGAAACCAGATTCACGACTTCGCCAGCCTTCAGTTGGAATGAAACCCCGCCGAGCCGCGCGCCGCGATGACTGACATCGATGAAATGAGTTGTCTGGACGGAAGCATCCTGATTTTCCTGTGACCGCACTTGCACCGGCAGGGATACGGCGATGCGTGGTTCCCGGCGTTGATAAGCGAAGGGTTCGGAGAGATTCAGGTCCAACGCTTCGTCGGGAGGGCCTGCGGAAACTGCCAACTTGTGCTTTTCCAGTTCGATCAGGAACTGTCCTTTGGTGAGCGAGGCCCCGGTGCGGAACAATTCCAGCAGAGGATCCTGATTGGGCTCACTCTTCAGTTCCTGGTTAGTCGTTCCGGCCGACGCGGCAGAGGCCCGGTCCCAATCGATTCCTTCCGGCTCAACCAGCACCTCGGAGACGCTGTCGGGTGTGGCACTCATCTGCTGAATTAACTCTTGCAAACGCTGCTGGTGCTCCGGCGTCCGGGCCAGGAATTCGATTCCCATGCCGAGGTCGGGATCCATGAGCTGCACTCGTCCCTGGGTTTTGACGGAACAATCCGCAGCTCGGAGCAGCATCTCGACCCGGGTCTGGGGAGGAAAGGGCGACTGAGTGCGCAGGAAGCATCCGCCAGAACTCAGTCCCATCAGAGTGCAACGGATGGGCGGATCGTGCTTCTCGCCGGACTGCAGTTGCAACCATTCTTTAAGACTCTGCAGCGATGAGTCGGAGAGCGAAGCAAACTGGATGCCGGCGTGTTGGCGCGAATCCTGCCAGGCAATCGTTCCCGTGGCTTCTATCACGGTTGTGGTGTCAGGCAGCGCAAAGCTGAACGCGATGGGGCCGCTTCTCTTGCCCGGCACTCCGGAAAATCGGACCGCCATGCCGCCCTCGCTCAAGCTGGAGATGGTGACCTGCTCGCCCTCTCCGTTCTGGAAGCGGAAATACGCGGCGATATTTACTTGCAGCCGCACCGAGCGGCGGCGCTCCCGCTTCATGAGGGCGCGGGCGGCTCGAAAACTCGACTTCGCTTTTTCGGTCGAGATGGGCTTGAAGACAACGAAGTTCGCCCCCAGCTTGAACGCAGCCTGCAGATTGGTGCGAGCTTCGATAATCGCAATCGCCATGGATTTGCTGTTGTGTTTTCCGGCACGCAGGCTGCTCAGCAGGCCGAAGCTACGCTCGTCTTTGCAGTCGATGATGACGGCTCCATAGCTGCGCTGGGCCAACTCTTTGGCGGCGCTCACATCGTCCGCGCAATGCTCCACGTCAATTTCTAATTCGCCCAGGACGCTGCGCAACACGCGCAGGGCGCGGTCGTCCGAGCAGATTAACAATGACGTTAAATTCATAGCTGTACTAATGATAGAGAAGGAGTAACAACGTCCAAAGTTACGCCGGTAACGTCAATTTGGATTGGTTGCTCGTTGGACGAAATATCTCCATCCGGCTTGCCCATCATCCGGGGATAATACCGAGAGGCAAGAACAAAGAGCGCACCTTTTCGAATCGGGAAAGAAAAGGTGTCGCTTACTGGTCACAAATCAAGTCGGGCGGGACTGCTCGGCGCCCACGCCGATCAGGCGAAGCAGATTATCAAACCGCGGGTTGACTCGAAGCGGATCAAGCCTGGGGTCGCACTTAGTCCAGCAGGCCAGGGACAGGGACCTTTCCCGGTACGCCTCTTCCAAGGAATCGAGGGCCTGCTCGAATTCTCCGAGGCCGACTTGGATGAGCGACTCCCCATATAAATCGCGACAGAGCGACTGGTCCGGGTTCACTAATTGGCCGAGGACGTCTTCTGCCTCCGCCCTGCGCCCTGCACGAGCCAACGCGTGGCCGTGGGCCGCGATCAAAAAGTGTATACCGCCGCGACCATCCCCCCGGGCCCTCTGCAAAAAGGTCAGCGCTTCCTCGTGCATCCCTTTTTCCGTACAGGCAATTCCAAGCCAGAAGGCGCACAAAGGAAAGTTGGGTTCCATCTCCAACGCTTCACGGCAGTAAGCGATGGCCTCATCGTAACGGCGCGCAAGCAAGTGAACCCACGCCGCATGGTGGAGAAGCACGAGCGATAGCGGGTCGATCTGTTGAGCTTCGCGAATTGAAGCAATCGCCTCATCGAAGCGCCCCATTGCAGCTAGGGATACTGCATACCAACTGTGGGCCAAGGAGCTACCAGGATTGAGTCGTATGGCCTGCCGGAAAGCGGGTTCAACGGTCGCCCAGTCTCGGTCACATGCACTCACGAAACCGAGTGCCGTATATCCATCGGCGAGCCATGGATCGATCTCTACAGCCTTACGAGCCGCTCTCTTGGCCTGTTCGATCCCCTCGCTTGGCGAGCAGACGTCGGTCCATGTCAATAAGATTGAGCCCTCGGCTAGCCCGGCATAGGCCAGGGCATAGCCGGGGTCTTCCTGAATCGCCCGCTGGAAGTAAGGGAGAGCGTGCTTGACATCCTCCGCCGTGCGCCTGGCGCAGTGGTAGCGGCCCTTGAGATAAAGCAGATACGCCTCACGGCTCTGAGTGTGTTGTCTGGAGAGACGCTGCTTCTCCTCGCCTGTCAACTGCAGTCTGAGCGCCTCGGACACCTGCGCGGCAATTTCTTCCTGGACCGAGAATATTTCAGAGAGATGACGATTGTAACGTTCGCCCCAAAGCTGTGCCTCACTGGCCAGATCCACGAGCTCTGAGCAAACGATGAGACGTTCGCCTCGCTGCACTACCCTTCCCGTAACTACGGCGTCGACGCCGAGCTCACGCATCAGCCTTGCGGCGTCGGCCTCCCGCGTCTTGTAACGGAACGCGGTGTTCCGGGGTACGACGCGCAGCTTCGACAGCTGTGAAAGATGGTTGATGATCGCTTCCGTAATCCCTTCGCTCAAGTATTCCGCATCAGGATCACCGCTGGCATTAGTGAACGGCAGAACCACCAAGGAATTTATGGTCTTGGCATCTCTCCGGCTTCGATCTGCAGGCCGGACCGCCTCCTGGCCGCCCGGAGTAGCAATGGTTCCATTCACAAATGTAACCGGCGCCAGCAACCGGTAGCCCCGCTTGGGGATGGTTTGAATGACGGTGGATTCCCGCGCGTCATCTTCGAACGCGCGCCGCAATTCCGAAATCGACCGCGTCAGTACGTCGTCGGTAACGAACGTGTCCGCCCAAACGGTCTGGAGCAGTTTTTCTTTAGTGAGAGGCTCGCCCGGATGCTGAGCCAGGCAGACCAACACCTCCATCACTTTCGGCTCGAGGTGAATTGTCGCGCCCTCGCGTGTGATGGCGTCAAGGCTGGGCTGTACCAGCCAGGCTCCGAGTCGGAAGTCTAGGTCCACGACCTGCCCCGGCGAACAAAGTGGCTGGATTATATACCGCTCGTGCAGGGCGGTTGAAAGATTCGGGAAGCACGGCCTCGGGAGAACCTCTCCCGAATTTCGTCTTTCCCTCGGGACTTTCTGCTGGATGGCCGCGTAAAACCGTGGCCATGGCCGGGAAGCGGTCGAATGCGATCCATCAGGAGGTTTCTCATGAAACGCAAGTTTGCACGGACAACGCTTGTGACATCAGTCGCGGCCCTCTGCCTGGGTATGGCACCGGTACTGCACGCGGCTGAAACATGTTCAAACGCCAAAGCAGCGGGAAATTGGGGACTCATCCTCACGGGGACCCTTCTTCCTCCAACCGGCCCCGTTCCGGGTGCGGCGGTAGCTAGAGCCAGAATAGACGCGGCCGGGAACGTCTCTGGCACGGAGGCCAGAAATGTGGGCGGCGGCTTCGCCAACGAGACCATCACAGGATCGTGGAGTGTGAATTCTGACTGCACGGCCACCCTGACTGTGAACATCTTCGAATCCGGAGTTTTGGTGCGCACATCCGTCCTGGCCGTCGTTTTTGTCGACAACTCGAGGAAAGCTCTCATGGTCCAAGAGTCGCTGACGCTACCCGACGGTACTCCCATTCCGGTTGTCATAACCGTTGAGGGAAACAAGTTGTTCTCCGAGGAGGGCGATTAGAACGGACGCGAAGACTCAGTGCCGATACGGGTCCTGACTTTGTGCCTGCACGTTCAACGTGTCGGACGAGTCGGGACCTTTTCAGTGTTGAAGGCATCCCTGACGAATCGCGCTTGCAGCACGGCTGCGTAGGGAAGTGCGGTTGCACGTCAAGGAAGGCCCGAAGCGGGACGTGACCGTGGAATCCGTTTCGTTAACGTGAAGATCGACGGGTTCCCATCTCAGCCGGCTCCTCTTGTTCGTTTTTCGTAACAATTTTGTTGCCGCGCCTGGTGCCGCTGGCGTTCAGGTCTATGATCGCAACCTTCTTCCCCTCAGGAGCTCCCGTTCGTGAATGACATTTCTGTGAACGGCGTGGCCTTTTTGCGTTTGTGCGAATTCTGAGCGAATTTTCATATCTCTCCGAAGGAGACTCCTATGGCTGTGAGAAAGCTGGACCGTTCAGTACCCGACTCGCGGACTGCCGTCACTATGCGGCAGGATCCTACGCGGATCGATCCGCGCAAACTCAAACTGGGCAAGGGCGTGGCACGGCACGACCCGCGCACTCTGTTACTGGCTTCCTACGTGACTACGGCGCTGCCGGTGCCGCCGGCGAGTCTCGATCTCTCGGCGAAGGTCAGCGCTTCGTGGGGCATGATGGACAACGATCAGATTGGCGATTGCACGTGCGCGGCCGCGGGCCACCTGATCATGGAATGGACGGCGAATGCGGGAAAGAAAATGGCGACGCCTACCGACGAGCAGATCGTGGCCGCGTACTCGGCCATCACTGGCTACAATCCCGTGACCGGCGCGAATGATAATGGAGCCCAAGAGATTGACGTTCTGAATTACTGGCGGCAGAGTGGGATTGCCGGTCACAAGATAGGCGCGTATATGGCGCTCGAACCGGCCAACCACAACCACATCATGGATTCGGTTTATATCTTCGAAGGCTGCTACATCGGAGTGCAGTTGCCCATCAGCGCCCAAGCCCAGGTGCAGAACCATCAGCCCTGGTCGGTGCCTCCGGGAGGGCCCACGGGAGACGGAAAGCCCGGGTCCTGGGGAGGACACGCCATTCCTGTAGTGGCTTACGATGTCCGCGGCGTAACGGTGGTGACCTGGGGAGCGTTGCAGGTCATGACCTGGTCGTTCTGGGAAGCCTATTGCGATGAAGCCTATGCCATCCTCAGCACGGATTACCTGAATGGAAAACAGCAGGCTCCGCAAGGCTTCAGCATGCAAGAGTTGCAGGCGGACCTGGCGGATTTGAAGTGAGGCTCCGCGAACCTTGCGTTGAGACGCAGCTGGCTACGTGCCTGCCTGCACTATTCCAACCGCGAACATTCCACCAGCGAACACTCTAAGTGCGAACATTCCGAATGATGGCGGCTGAGACGTTGCAAGCAACGTCTCTACGGCGGGGTGCGATGCGGAACCGTTGGTTCGGCCATTGCTGGATTTCCGGCGACTTCGGCGTATCGCACTACGCAAGTATCGTTTTCAGAACAGCGTACATATTGAGCTTACCTTTGCGATATAGCTTAAGTGAGTTGTAATGACGGTCGATCAGCAAGGCTGTCCCAGGGTATCGGCCGTGGATAACTAGTTGTGGCTTCCTGCTATTGATTGGAGAAGCTCGAAGCTAGCAGCGGCTTTTAGCAGGGGGCGTCGTCGGAAAGATTTCCACAGGCTGCATTGGTTAATCCAACCTTGACTGAGAAAATTCACAGCTATAGGATCGCGAAATCTTAGCGGCCACTATGCTCCGGAGTGGAAAACCATGACGAGTCATCCAGGACCAAACGAGGAAAGGGATTTCGGCGAATTTCGGCGCAAGGTGAAGTCGGCCGAAGTATTGTCCGCGTCCATGGAACACCTGCTGATGTCGCTCCACTTCTCGGGAAAAGTGACCGTGATGATGCAAAACGGGCGCGTACTCAAGTCCGGCTACGAGGAAAATTATTTCCATCAGCGGCAGAAAGGAAGCGCGGATGACGAGAGTGCGCACAAACTGTAGAGCGTGGTTAGAAACTCTCCCGGTGGATACAAGTCAGTGATCACGTACCGATGCCGGACGGTTGTTGTAGAACGTAATCAAACTAAATAGCTCAAGCAGGTCATCGTAAGAGAAACGAGCCCTGCGTTCGGTTCCGCAAGCCGCGGAATCGGCGCAGGGCTTTTTTTGGATATGAGCTTGAGGCAGGGAGCTGGCGGGCCCGCCGGAGGACGGCACAAGGCGCGAGGCAGGTAGAAATTCCAAAGCAAAAATTCTGGAGGAGTAATGAAAAGCGATGAGAAGGGCGAAGTGAAGAAGCAAATTGGGGTGGAGTTGAAATACTGCGAGCACTGCGGAAGTCTATGGGTGCGGGAGCGCGGAGCAGGGGTTTACTGCAACAACTGTCAGCTCAAGGTGGCGGACTTGCCCGCTGGGAAGCAGAAACCGAGCCGGATCGTCCTGCCAGTCAGGCCGCCCACGGTGGTCGAGGAGTATGAGTTCGAAGTCGAAAATGAGGACTTCAACGACTTCGAAGCCGCGGGAGGTGCGGCATGAGCACGCTGATTGCATGGATGGCGGCCGAGGCGGAACGTCCGGAGATTGGGACGAGCCCTGGATTTCCTCGGCGGACGCGACGCTCGGAGGAGCAACCAGCGGCGCAACACTTACGCGCGCAGCAGATTGGGCCGCAGATTCCGGCGGTGGCCCCCGAGGAAATCGTAGAACTGGATTCGTTCCAGCAGCGCTTGCGGGCGGAGGAAGATCGCGAACGGGAACGGCGAACCTACCGGGGAAGGACGGTCGCGATGTTGCGGCGCTACATGCGGTACTCGATTGAAACGGGACGGCTGCCTTCGCTGTTGGGGCGGGAGTTCTTTCGGGCGAAGGTGACTTCGTACACGGTGGTCACGTTCGAGGATCGCGTCATCTTCGTGCATGACATGGAAAAATGCCTGGAACGGCTGGATGAATTCTCGCGGCAATTGATCGCGCGGCACATCCTGCAGGAACACGACCAGGTCGCAACCGGCAAACTGCTGCACTGCACGGAGAGGACCGTGCGGAACTATATGCCGGTGGTGTTGGATGTGTTGACGGAAATTCTCATCGATGTGGGATTGATGAAGCGGATGGTCTCGACGCGGGAAAATTCTTGTCAAGAGGGGAAAAACCATCAAATCCCTTCAAGTGATTGTGAGGAGGGCAAATATAAAGTTTAAAATTTTGCCGGTTACCCCTTGGCGATTTGATATTCTGGAAATAGAGAGTTAGAAAAAAGAAAATTTACGGTGGAGGGCGCGTCTTCCAGGGCGCGCCTTTCTTTTTTGGGAGAGATCTCAGGCGCCAAAGGCCGTCTCACTTGGGGCTCGGTGCGGCGCCGCTGAAGGCATGCTCTTCCTGAAACCGTTGATGAGGTAGCGAGGAAAAGCAGATTCCTCCGCCCCTCGCGTTCGCTCGGGGGTCGGAATGACAAGAGAAGTCGATTCGGAAAAAATGTTGTCAAGGGGGTAAAAGGGATCGAATCGACGCAAGTGATTGCGACGATGGGAAATATAAAGTTTGAAATTTTGCCGGTTACCCCTGAGCAATTTGATATTCTTGAAATAGAGAGTTG
>Ga0185299_10005225_pt1 | contig 14885 bp, 11 predicted proteins | sample PaiPotPPA55metaG_FD_128002 | JGI IMG/M metagenome (GOLD analysis project Ga0185299, IMG submission 128002) | Iron sulfur acid spring bacterial and archeal communities from Banff, Canada, to study Microbial Dark Matter (Phase II) - Paint Pots PPA... ...
CCTTTGCTCGCGCCTCCTACGTCGGAATCGCGGGGTGTGCAAGCAGGCCGGCGCGCCGCTATAATTTGGCTTGCAAACAATGGCGCGCCGGGAATCGGATATCACGGCGGGGTTGGCGAATGGGGCGATGCGCGGCCGGTCCGCGCCAGCGTACTAGTGCGGTGGATTTGAAGTTCCCACAGTCCAGTCGGAAGCTCCCATGGGAACTTCAAATCCAAAACCGCACTAGAATTATATATTTGGTAGTGTCCCTTTGATTCCGAAGTTCGCATGAGAGCGTGCCGACAAAGCGTGCGAACTTCGGAATCGGGACACTGGAGGCTGGGGACAGTTTGAGCATCCCAAATCTAATCACCTTGGGCCGGATTTTGCTGGTGCCTGTCGTGGTCTGGGCGATCACGCTGGGCGAAATGCGCATCGCCTTCGCGTTGTTCCTTGCGGCGGGCATCAGCGATGCGGTCGACGGCTTCCTCGCCAAGCGCTTCCACATGAAGAGCGAGCTTGGCGCTTATCTCGATCCGCTGGCCGATAAGGCGCTGATCGTTTCTATCTATGTATCGTTGGGGATTGCCGGCGTGCTGCCGATCTTCCTGGTTATCCTCGTCGTCTCGCGCGATATCATGATTATCAGCGCCTTCATGCTGGCCTGGCTGGTCGGCAAGCCAATGCCGGTGCGTCCGCTGCTCGTGTCGAAAGCCAATACCGTGGCGCAAATTCTATTGGCGGTTCTGGTCCTCGCGGAACGGGCGTTCGGCTTTGATTTTACTCTTCTGTCGAGACTGACCATGGCTGCGGTCGCGCTCTTGACGCTGCTTTCGATCGCCTTCTATCTCGCCGAATGGGTCCGGCACATGAACTCCTTCGGCGCCGGCCACTGAATTAGTTTTGAGGCAGCGCCATGCGAGTCGAGCGCAACATCGTGTTTTGGATCGCTGCGCTGGCGATTTTGATCGGCCTGCTGTGGCTGCTTAGTCCCATCCTGCTGCCGTTTGTGCTTGGTATCGCCATCGCCTACGCGCTCGATCCACTGGCCCATCGACTGACCAAACGCGGCATGAGCCGGCTTGTTGCCGCGCTGGTCATCCTCGGCGGCTTTGTTACCGCGCTTATTTTGTTGGTGCTGCTCATCGCGCCGGTTTTGGCACAGCAATTCTCCGCCTTCATCGACAACGCTCCGGCCTACGCGCTGCGCCTACAGGCGATGGTGAGCGATCCCGCCCATCCATGGATCAAGCGCGTTATCGGCGACAATCTCTTTGGCTCCGGTAAGTCCGTAGGCGATCTGACGAATCAAGCGATGGGATATTTGACTGCCGTGCTGGCTTCACTTTGGACCAAGGGCCAAGCACTGATTTCAATTTTCGCGGTAGTGATCATCACGCCGGTGGTGGCGTTTTATATGATCTGCGATTGGGATCGCATGATCATGAGCATCGATCATCTGGTGCCGCTGGCGCAGCGTGAGACAGTGCGCCGTCTCGGCCGTGAGATCGATGCGACGATCTCCGCCTATGTACACGGTCAATCCAGCGTCTGCTTGATCCTCGGTTCATACTATGCGGTCGGGCTGACGCTGGCGGGATTGAGTTTCGGCTTGCTGATCGGGGTCATTTCGGGGCTGATCAGCTTCATTCCCTATGTCGGTTCGTTGACCGCGCTCGTGCTGTCGCTCAGCGTCGCTTTGGCGCAATTTGTTCCGGACTGGAGCCGTATCTTGATCGTCGCCGGAATCGTTGTGTTCGGCCAGTTCATCGAAGGCAATGTACTGGCGCCAAAGCTTGTCGGCAAAAGCGTCGGATTGCATCCCGTGTGGCTGATGTTCGCGCTGTTTGCATTCGGCTATCTGTTCGGCTTTGTCGGGCTGTTGCTGGCAGTGCCTTTGGCCGCAGCCTCTGGCGTCCTCATTCGCTTCGCGCTGGCGCGCTATCTTGCAAGTCCGCTCTATACCGGTAGTCGGCCGCCGTAAGCGGCCAGTGTATCGTCAGGTCCGTGCATAGTCAGGCCAGTGGATCGTCAGGAAATGCCTTCGCACGCAACAGCCTCGGACAAGACCTCCTCTCGTCCCCGCCAGCTTGCGCTTGCGCTCGACCATCCGGAAAGTTTTGCCCGCGAAGATTTTCTGCCCGGGCCGGGCAATGAGGCGGCGCTCGCGTTGATCGATGTCTGGCCGGATTGGCCGTCGCGCGCGGTAGCGCTGATCGGACCCGAAGGCTCGGGCAAGAGCCATTTGGCGAACGTCTGGGCGGCGGCCGCAGGTGCGCGCACCGTTTCGGCAATAAACATCGGCGCCTTCGAAGTGCCGGCGATGTTAGCGACCGGCGCGCTCGTGATTGAGGATGCTGGCTCTGGGATCGACGAGCGTGCACTGTTTCATCTGATCAATCTCGCGCGGGAAGAGCAGGTTTTTCTGCTGTTCACGGCGCGCATCGCCCCGTCGGCGTGGCAGATATCTACGCCAGACGTGGTGTCCCGCCTGCGAGCGATCCCGACTGCGCTCTTGCAAGCGCCCGACGACGCGATGCTGCGCGGCGTCATGGTGAAACTTGCGGCCGATCGCCAGCTTATCCTGGATGACAGCCTGGTCAGTTATATCGCGAGCCGGATCGAGCGGTCCTTTGCAGCCGCTCGCAGCGCGGTTATTGCTTTGGATCAGGAGGCCTTGCGGCAAAGCCGGCCGCCCAGCCGCGCCTTGGCCGCGGAACTGTTCCGCGACCGCGGCTGATTTACGTGGGCGGATCGCCTCCATTTTGATCGGATTAGATGATCGATGCACCGGGCTTGACGGGACGGCGCGCCGCGCCGCCTTATGTCGGATGGCGGCATTCATGGGATCGTAAACGAAAGTGGCCAAACTAGCGTTAGACGAACACGGATCGGCAATGGAAGCGAGCCAAGCTGCTGTATCACCTCGAGAATCAGTCGCCGCCCGGCGGCTCGAAATGCCGCGCCTGCCGGACCCCGATCAACGGCAGCCCGCTTCTGACCTCGCCGCCAGCCCCGATCGCTTTATCAACCGTGAGTTGTCCTGGCTGGATTTTAACAGCCGCGTTCTGGAAGAGTCGGCGAACCGCCGCAACCCGCTGCTCGAACGGCTCAAGTTCCTGTCGATCTCGGCGAACAACTTGGACGAGTTTTTCATGGTGCGCGTCGCCGGTCTTGGCGCGCAGCTGCGCGAAGGTATCAGCACCAAAAGCCCGGAAGGGCTCACCCCTGCCGAGCAGCTTGTTCGCATCGCCGAAGCCGTCGCGGTGCTCGTCGAAGACCAGCAGGCGCAATGGCGCACGCTGCGCGGCGAACTCGCGGCGGCCGGTATCGTGCTTGTGGATGGCCCCGATGTCACGCGCGCGGAAAAAGTTTGGCTCGAAGATTATTTTCTTGCCCATGTTTTTCCACTATTGACGCCGCTCGCCATCGATCCGGCCCATCCGTTCCCGTTCATTCCTAATCTCGGCTTCACGATCGCGCTGCAACTTGCTCGCGGCAAGGACGGCAAGGCGATGAACGCGCTGATCCGCATACCGAACCGCATCGAGCGCTTCGTGCGGCTGCCCCAGGCAGGGGAGGGCGGCGAGGCACGGCTGATTTCGATCGAAGGCGTTACCAGCTTATTCATCGGTAAGCTCTTTCCCGGTTACGCGGTAAAAGGGCTCGGCGCATTCCGCGTTATCCGCGACTCCGAAGTTGAAATCCTCGAAGAGGCTGAAGACCTGATGCGGCTGTTCGAGACGGCGCTCAAGCGGCGCCGGCGCGGTTCGGTGATCCGGCTCGACATCGAGGCAACGATGCCCGACGAATTGCGGCGCTTTGTGCAGCGCGCGCTCGATGTTTCCGACGACAGCATCTTTTCCGTGGACGGCGTGCTTGCGCTCAACGAGATGGGCCAGATTGCCAGTCTCAACCGGCCCGATCTGGAATTTGAGCCTTACGCGCCGCGCTATCCTGGCCGCGTCCGCGATCACGGCGGCGATTGCTTCGCCGCCATCCGGCAGAAGGACATGGTCATCCACCATCCGTTTGAATCTTTCGACGTGGTGGTGCAGTTCCTGCAGCAGGCCGCGCGTGATCCAGAAGTAGTCGCCGTCAAGCAGACGCTTTACCGCACATCGGCGGATTCGCCGATCATCAAGGCGCTGGCCGAAGCGGCCGAGGCGGGCAAGTCCGTCACCGCGCTGGTCGAATTGAAGGCGCGCTTCGACGAGGAGGCTAACATCCGCTGGGCGCGCGACCTGGAGCGCGCCGGCGTGCAGGTCGTCTTCGGCTTCATCGAACTGAAAACTCACGCCAAGCTGTCGCTGGTGGTCCGGCGCGAGGGCGCCTCGCTCGCTTCCTATGTCCATGTCGGCACCGGCAATTACCATCCGGTCACCGCGCGCATCTACACCGACCTTTCGTTCTTCACCTGCGATCCGATTGTTGCCCGCGACGTCAGCCGCGTCTTCAACTTTGTTACCGGTTACGCCGAGCCGGCCGAACTTGAGCGCATGGCGGTTTCGCCGTTGTCACTGCGCAAGCGCATTCACCAGCACATCGAGGAGGAAATCGCGCACGCCAAAGCCGGGCGGCCGGCCGCGATCTGGATGAAGATGAATTCGCTGGTCGATCCCGATATCATCGATGCGCTGTATAAAGCATCGAATGCCGGCGTACCGATCGATCTCGTGGTGCGCGGCATCTGCTGCCTGCGGCCGGGCGTTCCTGGGTTGTCCGAAAACATCCGCGTCAAATCGATCGTCGGCCGCTTTCTCGAACATGGCCGCATCTATTGCTTCGGCGCCGGATATGGCCTGCCGCACGCGAAAGCGGCCGTCTATATTTCCTCCGCCGACATGATGCCGCGCAATCTCGATCGCCGCGTCGAAGTGCTGTGCCCGATCCTCAATCCGACCGTGCACGAGCAGGTGCTCGATCAGATCATGGTCGCCAATTTCAAGGACAACCAACAAAGCTGGCAGCTGCACGGCGACGGTTCGTCCTCGCGCATCGTGCCGGGCCAGGGCGAGGAGAACTTCAACTCTACGACCTATTTCATGACTAATCCGAGCCTGTCCGGCCGCGGCAAGTCGCCCAAGGATTCGATCCCGCGTTTGCGCCACCGGCCGGAGCGTGTGTGACGCGCGCGCGAATCGCGTAGGTTGCGGCGGCCCATGTCGGGCAGATGCAAGTCAGGCAAACTCGTGTCACGTAACTGTCAGGCAAGACTCACATCAGCCAAGTCTGGCAGACACGAATTCATTCAGTCATAGGGCCGCGCCTGTTCTTTAAGGCCGGAACGGCGGACAACGCTTTCGGTCATTTGATTCCATGCCGCGCGCCAATTCCGATGCCCAAGGACGTCTCGATCACGGTCCGCCGATTGCCGTCGTCGACATCGGTTCGAATTCGGTACGCCTCGTTGTCTACGAGGGGCTGACGCGCAGCCCCACCGAACTGTTCAACGAAAAAGCCCTGTGCGGTCTCGGTCGCGAAGTTCAATCGACGCGACTGCTCGCCGCCGACGCGGTTCAGCACGCGCTCGCGACGCTCAAGCGTTTTCGCGCTCTGTGCGAAACGATGAACGTCCAGAAAACCTTCGCCATCGCTACGGCGGCGGTGCGCGACGCCAAGAACGGCGCGGCATTCATCAAGCTCGCCGAACGCACCATCGGCGCCGACATCGAGGTGCTGTCCGGGGTGCGCGAGGCGGAATTCACTGCGCTCGGCGTGATTTCCGGCGTGCATCGCGCCGATGGCGTAGTCGGCGATCTTGGCGGCGGCTCGCTCGAGCTGGTCGATGTGCGCGGTATGCATGCGCGTCACGGTTTGACCCGTCCGCTGGGCGGCCTTGCCCTTGCCGATATTTCGGCAAAATCGATCAAGAAAGCGGAGAAATTCGTCAAGAAGTCGCTCGGCGGTCTGCCGGTCCTCAAAGCATGCGAGGACCGCACCTTCTATGCGGTCGGGGGCACCTGGCGCTCGTTCGCGCGATTGCACATGTGGCAGACCGGCTACCCGCTGCATGTCATGCACGGCTATGCGATCCGCACCGACGAGGCGCTCGAATTCGCGCGCCTCGTGCATCGGGTCGACGTCGACACGCTCGCCAATATCGAAGTGGTGAATAGCGCGCGCCGGCCGTTGTTGCCCTACGCGGCGCTGGTGCTCGAATACATTCTGCGCGCCGGAAAGCCGCGCCAGGTGGTATTTTCCGCGCTCGGCATTCGCGAGGGCCTGCTCTATTCGCTGCTCAAGAGGAAGGACAAGGAGAAGGACGCGCTGATCGAAGCAGCGCGCCATCTCAACCAGTTGCGCTCGCGCTCGCCGCGCCATGGCGAAGAGCTGATCGCTTGGACCGACCGCTTCATGGCGACTTCCGGCCTTGAAGAAAGCGGCGAGGAGCGCCGGCTCCGCCATGCGGCGTGCCTGATGGCCGATATCGGCTGGCGCGCGCATCCCGATTACCGCGGCGAGCAGTCGCTCAATATTATCGCGCATGGCGGTTTTTCCGGCATCGATCATCAGGGCCGCGCTTATCTCGCGCTGGCGGTGTTCTTCCGCCACGTCGGCCTGGTGATGGACGACGAACTCTCGCCGCGACTGCGCGAGCTTGTCTCGACGCGGCTGCTCGATCGGGCGCGCGTGCTGGGCGCGGCGTTGCGGCTCGCTTATGTCGTGTCGGCAGCGATGCCCGGCGTTCTTAAGAAGACGCCGCTCGCGATCGAACGCCATCGTCTGGCGCTGCGGCTGCCCGACGAATTCGCGGCTCTCGCCGGCGACCGCGTGCTCAACCGGCTGCGCTCGCTTGCGCGCCTGATCGGCCGCGAGCCGGTGATGCTGATGGGGTGAGATTCTACGGCCGGCAGAAGGGCGACTGGAAAGCCTCCCGAGCAGCTATAGAATCATTTTGGATAGCCCGGCCGAAACGTAACCGCGGCGATAAGACCGATTAGAATAAAGATCGCCAACACCGCCAACTGCGCAATCGCGAATGGCGGCTCGGACTGCGTTGGCGCCAGCGCGTTGAGCGCCGCCACCTTTACGAAGCTCTGCACCACGAGCACAAAAACATTCAAATAGAGCGCCGCAATTGCAGTGACCACATAGATCCAGCGCCATGCGCCGATCAGGTGTTTGCCGTAATACGCAAACAGCGCGATCAGCAGGATCACACAGGACACTATACCCACGCCCAACGCCGGCGTGAAGCCGTGGATCGGAAAAAGAAATCCCGTCACGCTGGTTAGGATCGTCGTGAATAAAAACAGTGCGCTGGTACCGGGCAGTCTGTGCGCAGCGAACATTCCGCCTACGGCGATCAGACCACTGCCGATGGCGATCAGCGTAATAACGACATGCAAGAGAGTGAATTCCGGAATCGACATTCCGAGTATCATGACACCCTCACCATGGTGGCCCTGCGATCGTGGCGGCGACCCGCCGCCACGACCTTTGTATCGTAAGCCGAATACGCCTAGGCGGCGACTGCCGGTTTGCTGGACTTCGCTTGCAGAAACAACAGCAGATCGGCGTTGATCGTTTCCGCTTGCGTCGTGGGCATGCCGTGCGGGAAGTCTTTGTAACTTTTGAACGTTCCATTCTTCAACAGTTTTGCCGACAATGGTCCGGCGGCAACGTACGGAACGATCTGATCGTCTTCGCTGTGCATTACCAGCACCGGTACGGTGATCTTCTTGAGGTCGTCAGTGAAGTCGGTCTGGGAGAAGGCGACGATGCCGTCGTAATGCGCCTTGGCGCCGCCCATCATGCCTTGCCGCCACCAGTTCGCGATGGTCGCCTCCGAGGCTTTTGCGCCCGGCCGGTTGTAGCCATAGAAGGGTCCCGTCGGGAGCTCGCGATAGAATTGCGAACGATTGGCCGCGAGTTGTGCTTGAAGTCCGTCAAAAACCTCCTTGGGAAGGCCTTTGGGATTGGCGACTGTCTTCACCATCAGGGGCGGCACCGCACTGATGATGGCCGCACAAGCCACACGGCTTTCGCCGTGCCGTCCCAGATAGTGCACCACCTCGCCGCCGCCGGTGGAATGGCCGACGTGAATGGCGTTTTTCAGATCGAGGTGTGCGGTGAGTGCCGCCAGGTCATCGGCATAGTGATCCATGTCGTGGCCGTCGGCTGTCTGGCTGGATCGGCCGTGGCCGCGCCGATCATGAGCGATGACGCGATAGCCGCGATTGAGGAAGAACAGCATCTGCGCGTCCCAGTCGTCGGCCGAGAGCGGCCAGCCGTGGCTGAACACGATGGGCTGACCTTTACCCCAGTCCTTGTAATAAATCTGGACGCCGTCTTTTGTGGTGATCATTGGCATGTTCGATATCCCTTCGTTGTGGTTTGCGAATCCAAACGTATGGGCGCCCCTCTCTGCAGCGAACCAACGCGCGTAATGCCCGCGCCAGCGGGCACCCACGATTGCTGCTAAAGTTTGGTTTCTTGTTTCGCGCCTACCGACGGCAACGGGGATGCTAACTGACAAGGACCGAAAGTTCGGCGGAGATTTCGGTACGTCTCCGTTTAAGCGGCACCTCCCGGGCAAGCCGCTGCTTGCCCGTTAAATGACCTGGGGGTCAGGCCCGTAAAGCACAATAGGTGTCGATAAATAAAACCGCGGACCTGTTGCCGTCCTATTTGGCGCGCCGCCTTCACCGCTCAACCACCGCGACGCGGCTGTTTTCGATCGCGAGCGCGAGCCTGCCGTGCTTGAGCGCCAGCGCCTTTTCGCCAAATAGTTCCCGTCGCCAGCCGGTGAGCGCCGGCACATCGGCGCGATCGTCGGCGGCGATGCGTTCGAGATCGTCGACCGTGGCGATCACCTTGGCGGCGACGTGATGGCTTTCCGAAATCATCCGCAACAGCACTTTGAGAAGTTCGACCACCGCCGCACCATTGGCGGCCGCCTGGGCGCGCACTGGATGCGGTAGCGTTTTGGAATCGCGCGCCAGCCCGCGCGCCACCGCCTCGACGATCGCCTCGCCCCAACGCGAGCGTTCAAACCCCTTCGGCAACGAGCGCAGGTGCTTGAGCTTCTCGGCGCTGGTCGGCGCCTGTACCGCGATGTCGGCAATGGCCTCGTCCTTGAGCACGCGCGATCGCGGCACGTCGCGCGCCTGCGCCTCGCGCTCACGCCAAGCGGCCACTTCAATGAGCACCGCGAGCTCTTTCGGTTTGCGCACCCGCGTCTTCAGCCGCTGCCAGGCGTTCTGTGGCTCGAGGCGGTAGGTGTCGGGCGACGTTAAAACGCGCATCTCATCCTCGACCCATTCGACGCGGCCACGCTCGCGCAGATCGGCGACAAGTTTGAGATAGACGTCGCGCAGATGGGTCACATCGGAGATCGCGTAACGCAGCTGCGCCTCCGCCAGCGGCCGGCGCGTCCAGTCGGTGAAGCGGTGCGATTTGTCGAGCGTGTCGCCGGTGATTCGCTGCACCAACTGGTCATAGGAGATCGAATCGCCGTAGCCGAGCACCATGGCCGCGACTTGTGTATCGAAGATCGGATGTGGAATGAGCTTGGCCGCATGCCAGACAATTTCGATGTCCTGGCGCGCGGCATGAAACACCTTCATTACCTTCTCATCCGCCATCAGCGCGTAGAACGGCGAAAGATCGATGTCTGGCGCCAATGCGTCGATGACGAAGGCCTCATCGGCCGAGGCCATCTGCGCCACGCAGAGCAGCGGGTAATAGGTACTCTCGCGCAGGAATTCGGTGTCGATGGTGACGAAGGGATGCTTCGCCATGCGGCCGCAGGCGTCGGCAAGTTCGGATGTCGCCGTGATCGGCTGCAGCGAAGCGGGGGGAACCGATTGAGAAACCATTGGTGGCTCTTAATGTCGTTCAGGCGGGGGGCGGGGGCAAGCCCGCACGGTGTGCGATGCACCGCTTACTTGCCGCTCACTTGTTACTTACTTGCCACGAATCTTGTCCATGAAAATGAAGTCCCAGGGGCTCGGCAGCGGCCCGACCGGCACTGCGATGACACTCGGGGTGTCGCGCTGCGCCAAAGCACGCCGCAACGCGCCGCGCAACTCTTCGGGCGTGTTCGCGCGCGCGGCTTCGGCGCCGAAGCTTCTCGCAAACGCAACAAAATCGGGATTAGTCAGGTCGCTGCCGATCAGCCGATTGCCATAGCGCTCCTCTTGAATGCGTCGCACATTGCCGAAGGCGCCGTCGTTGAACACGATGGTGACCAGCGGAATTTGGTGGCGTATCGCCGTGGCAAGCTCGGTCGCGGTGAACAGAAAGCCGCCATCGCCCGAGATCGCCACGACCGGCACGTCGGGCCGCGCATGTTGCGCGCCGAGCGCGGTGGCGAAACCCCAGCCGAGCGGGTCCTGATAACCAGGCGATAAAAAAGTGCGCGGCTTGTAGACCGGAAACACGAGCCGCGCGGCGAAGCCGACCTGGGTAACCTCATCGACGAAGATACCATCCTCGGGCAGCTCGGCGCGGATCGCGTCGAGAAATGCGATTTGCGGCGACAGTTTTGCGAGACGCTTACGCCAGGCGGCCTGCCGCTCGGCCATTTCCGCCTGGCGCGATGCGCGTTTCATATTATGCGCCGGTAGTTCGGCGAGGAGATGCTGCAGGATCGGCTTGGCGCCGCCGGTCAATGCCAGTGCCGGCTTGTGCAGGCGATCATGCTCGCGCGGATCGGCATCGATACGAATGATTGCCAGATCGCGATCGATGCCCCATTGCCGGATCGGCGCGAGTAGCCGCGTGCCGACGGCGAGCACAACATCCGCCTCGCCCCATAGATCGCGCCCGAGCGGCAGCGTCACGCTCAACGGATCGCGGCTGTCGAGCACGCCGCGGCCGCGGCGATAGCCGAGTACCGGGGCCTGCAGCATGGCCGACAGCGCAGTCACCTCTTCGGCCGCATCCTGGGCGCCGCCGCCGCAGACGATCATCGGGCGCTTGGCCGCGCCGAGACGCTTGGCGGCGCGCCGGGTCGCCGCCGTGTCGATCTTTGGCGGCGGAATCAGCAGGGGATCTTGGATACTGACGGGCGCCGATTGGCTCCAGACGTCCATCGCGCATTCGACCGCCGCCGGACCGGGTCGGCCGACACGCATCGCGCGCAGCGCCAAGGCGGTCGTGCGCGAGGCGTCCTGCGGCTTGGCGATGAGCGCGGCATGATCGACCAGCCGCTTGATGATGCCGGTCTGGTCGCGGATCTCGTGCAGGTGGCCGAGGCCTCGGCCGATATCGGCATGCGGGATTTGCCCGACCAGCGCCAACACCGGCGCATTCATTGAATAGGCCGTCAGGAGGGCCGCCGCAGAATTGAGGAAGCCCGGTCCCGGCACCACGGCATAAGCCGCCGGCTTGCCGGTCGCGAGCGCGGCGCCGAGCGCCATATAGGCGGCGCCCTGTTCGTGGCGCGTGTGGATGGTGCGGAGTTGATCGAAAAACCGAAACAACGCGTCGAACAGCGGGTCGTTCTGCAGCCCCGGCAGCGCGTAGATCGTGTCCAGGCCGTGGCCGATCAGCGTGGCGACCACCGCTTCCGCCGCGGTCATCACCGGCGCCGCAGCCGCGGTTTTACTGGACGATTTGCGATTCATCTTCGCTCCGAGTCGGATGAAGTGTTGCGACCGAGTCTGCAGATCGGTGCCATCGTGTCGAGGCGGTCTAGACCGGGCGCTGCGGCGCGCCGCGGTAGTGCCGCGAACCCGAAGTTCGCACGAGTTTACGGAGCCCGCCGATGCGAACTTCGGGTTCAAAAGCGGCACTACGAGGATACGCTGGCTAGCGGCCTTATCGATTCCGAAGTTCGTACGAGCGCGCCGCAAATGCTGACGAACTTCGGAATCGGGACACTAGCTGCTTGACAAAGCAAGGAAGGCCATGCGGTTGTGCGCCACCTTTCACCCATTTCATGCGGCGGAATGAGCATGCATCGCTACCGCACCCATACCTGCGGCGCGCTCCGCGAGAGCGACATCGGCGCCGAGGTCCGGCTTTCCGGCTGGTGCCATCGCATCCGTGATCATGGCGGCGTGCTGTTCATCGATTTGCGCGACCATTACGGCCTCGCCCAAGTGGTAGCCGATCCGGACAGCCCAGCTTTTAAGACGGCCGAGACGTTGCGCTCGGAATGGGTGGTGCGAGTCGACGGCAAGGTGCGGCGCCGGCCTGCGGGCACGGAAAATCCCGACCTGCCGACCGGCGCGGTCGAGGTCTATATCCGCGACATCGAAGTCTTGGGACCCGCCGGCGAACTGCCGATGCCGGTATTCGGCGAACAGGAATATCCCGAGGACATAAGGCTCAAGTACCGTTTCCTCGACCTGCGTCGCGAGCACTTGCACCAAAATATCATGAAGCGCGGCGCGATCATTGATTCCATTCGCCGCCGCATGAAGGCACAGGGCTTCTTTGAATTTCAGACGCCGATCCTGACCGCATCCTCGCCGGAAGGCGCGCGCGACTATCTCGTGCCGTCGCGGCTGCATCCCGGCAAGTTCTACGCGCTACCGCAGGCGCCGCAGCAGTTCAAGCAATTGATCATGGTGGCGGGCTTTGACCGCTATTTCCAGATCGCGCCGTGCTTTCGCGATGAGGATGCGCGCGCCGATCGCTCGCCCGGCGAGTTCTATCAGGTCGATATCGAGATGAGCTTTGTCACCCAAGACGATGTGTTTGCCGCCGTTGAGCCTGTGCTGCGCGGCGTGTTCGAGGAATTTGCCGACGGCAAGCCGGTGACGCAAAAGTTTCCGCGCATTCCCTACAGCGAGGCGCTCGCCAAATACGGCAGCGACAAGCCGGACTTGCGCAATCCCATCGAAATGCAAGATGTATCGGATATTTTCCGGGGTTCGGGCTTTAAGATTTTCGCGCGCATCTTGGAGACCAATCCGAAGGGGGCGGTGTGGGCGATCCCAGCGCCGGGCGGCGGCTCGCGCGCGTTCTGCGATCGCATGAATTCCTGGGCGCAGGGTGAAGGCCAGCCGGGGCTCGGTTATATCTTCTTTGCGCTCGACGGCGCCGCCGCGGTCGGTCGCGGGCCGGTCGCCAACAATCTCGGCGCGGAAAAGACCGAGGCGCTGCGCGCCAAACTCGGCTTGAAGGACGGCGACGCCGTGTTCTTTCTCGCCGGCGATCCGTCAAGCTTCGTCAAATTCGCCGGTCCCGCGCGCAACAAGATCGGCGAGGAGCTTGGTCTTATAAAAAAAGACCGCTTCGATTTCTGCTGGATCGTCGATTTCCCGATGTACGAGTGGAACGAGGAGGAAAAGAAGATCGACTTTTCGCATAATCCATTCTCGATGCCGAATATGCCGATCGACGCATTCCAAGCGCTCGATCCCGCCGATCACGACAAGATTCTTTCGATCAAGGCCATCCAATACGACGTCGTCTGCAACGGCGTGGAGCTGTCCTCCGGCGCGATCCGCAATCATCGCCCCGAGGTCATGAAGAAGGCCTTCGCCATTGCCGGTTATGACGAAGCGACGCTGGAGCACAGATTCGGCGGCATGCTGCACGCGCTGTCGCTTGGCGCGCCGCCGCACGGCGGCATCGCGCCCGGCATCGACCGTATCGTCATGCTGTTGTGCGGCGAGGAAAACTTGCGCGAGGTGGTGCTGTTCCCGATGAACCAGCGCGCCGAGGATTTGATGATGGGCGCGCCGTCGGAGGCGACACCGAAGCAATTGCGCGAGCTGCATATAAGGGTGGTGAAGCCGGAGTAGTCCACTTCGTCTCGGCTGTTTTTGCCGCTCATTCCCGCGAAGGCGGGAATCCAGCCTGGGTCCTCGCCTTCGCGGGAACGAGCGGATCAATTCACTCCGCCGCTAGTGCCATTGTGTCGTCGCCCAACGCGGCCGCGATCGCTCCGAATTGCGCCGCCATGCGCTTGAACCGCATAAGCCGTAAGATCAGCCGCAACTCGCGCAGGGTTTCGAGCGAGAGCCTGCTGCCATAGCCGAGCGCGCTGGCGAGCGCGAAGGCCTTGCGTTCCTCGCGCCACCAGCGCTCCACATCGCCGATCGCGCCGGCAAGCGTGCAATTCGGCAGCGCGGCAATGCGCGCTCGAAATCGCGCGCGCACCGCAGGATGTTGCGGACCGAGGCAAAGCCAGCGCTCGACCCGCAGCTTGAAATTATTGATGGCCGCCGTCGCGTCGAAGGCGGCGGCGATCTGCGCCACCGCGGCATCCCTTGCGCCACGAGCAGCAGGGGCGGCAGCGCGGCTACGTTTCCCGTCGCGCACGCCACGCGGTCGGTGCGGCATTCTCGTCCATTCCCATATCGGTTACGCGCGTATGTAACCGATTATGTGACGATTGTCAAGACTTGTTACGGATATAGTGACGAAATGCGCGCATTGAACCGCGTGGCAGGGCGGTCGCTAACCGGATGAAATGGCGAGGGGAGGGCGGCGGCTGGGGAAAGTCGGCGTTAGACCATCTTCAGGCAGCACAGCACCTTGCCGACAATCTCCAGCTCGTCGAGCCGGACCTCTTCGGTCGCGTGATTCGGATTGTCGGAGATGATTTTGACCCGCGTCGGCTTCGCCGAACGAATGAGTTGCAGGCGTTTGATGACAATCGACTCGAAGCTGTCGCGGATCGCGTAGAGACCGTCCGGCGTCGGCGTCTTATGCGAAGTGTCGATGATGACGCGATCGCCTGACATGATGGTCGGCGCCATGCTGTCGCCGTTGGTCTCGAGCACCAGAAGCCGCGGCGCCGAAGCGTGCAATTGCTCGCGGATAAAACTCGGCGGAAACACCCATCCTTCGGCCTTTACTGCGTCGGTGTGGCGCCCGTCCTTGCGCACTTCGCGCGCCGGCACGCCGCCGCCGCCAAGGCCGGCGCGGGTATCGAGCTCCGGCACTTGGCCGACCGCCGGGCCGACCGGCTCTTCGCGTCCACCGCGCTCCGGCAG
>Ga0185299_10005227_pt1 | contig 14882 bp, 11 predicted proteins | sample PaiPotPPA55metaG_FD_128002 | JGI IMG/M metagenome (GOLD analysis project Ga0185299, IMG submission 128002) | Iron sulfur acid spring bacterial and archeal communities from Banff, Canada, to study Microbial Dark Matter (Phase II) - Paint Pots PPA... ...
GGTTGAACACAATTCCTTTGTGTTCACCGATGGGCCTGGCACGATTAGACCGTCCACAGCTCAGTTTCGCGAACGATATGCAGCCCGCCGGGTCCGATTCGCCGGGTCTGCCCGGGCCGCCACCGGGTCGGCCACAGCTCAACGCAATGATGTGATCGAGCTGCGGGCTCGTCGAATCTCTCGACGAATGCACGAAGGAAAGCGCCCTCCCGCTCAAACGCCGGAGCGCTACCGATCACGAACAGGGTCTCGCTCGCGGGACCGTGCGCGCACTGATTTCCACTGCGACGCCCGGAATTGAGCCGATGCATGCACGAACACGAGATCCAACGTCGGCGACGGAGGCGCAACTTCCAGCGGCGGCAGGTTTGCCCGAATCGGCAGGTAGACGAGCGAGCGGGGCGAACGCTTGGCGAGTGCCCAGGCAGCCGCGAGAAAGACGGCCCCACCACGGTCGGCGTGAATGTCGTAGTAGTTGTAAGAAGCCTGCGCAACGATGTGCCTCGGCGGCCGCTCGACCCTGACCACGCGAAGCTCATCGCCGTTGTACCGGACGTGGCTCACGGTCGTCTGCAGAGCGAGCCGGTCCATGCCCGCAGAATCTACCCTGGACACGGGGTGCACGACGCGACGAGAGTGTTGATTCGATCTACCATTGCTTCAAGTTAGTAAATTTTACTTATCACACGGAGACCCTTGACGCTGTTCGGACCGCTCGGTACCGTCCTGTTGAGTCGAGTTAGTAAAGTTAACTTTCCAGATCCTGAGCTCGCAGTGATCTGCGAGTACCGCGTGCGACAAAGGGTGCTGATCCGTGATCGACTTTCCAGACTCCGTCCGCGCCGACGACATGATGGGATTGAGCCGGCCCGAGGAGACGGTCTACCTCGGACTGTGCCGCAGCGGGCCGACGTGCCTGGCCGACCTGGCCAGGTCGGTGGCCCTCGACCCGGCCGCGGCCCTGCGGGCGCTGCTCGGCCTGCAGATCAGGGGGCTGGTCAGCGGGCCGCAGATCGCCGAACCCGCCGAGTGGAGCGCGATCGCGCCGGACCTGGCCATCGAACGTCAGCTGGCGCAGCGCGAGCACTCCGAGCGCTCGGCCCGCGAGGAGCTGACCCGCCTGCTGGACGGGTACCACCGGGAGCTGGGCTTGCGCGAACCGCAGGCCGCCGGTCTCGTCGAGGTGGTCTCCGGATCGGAGCGGGTCACAGAGGTCTGGCGGTCGGTGCAGGCCGGGGCTCGGGAGAGCGTCGACGTGTTCGATAAATCGCCCCACATCGCCATCGAGCGGGACGACGACCAGGGCGCGGGTTCCGAAAATGAGCTGCTGGCACACGGCCCCAGCCCCACAATCCGCAGAATCTACGAACGCTCCACCCTCATCAGCACCGGCATGCTTGCCGAGGTGCAGGCACTGATCTCAGCCGGCGAGCTGGTGGCGATGGTGCCCGAGCTGCCGTTCAAGCTGGCCCTGGTCGATCGTCGCAAGGCGCTGCTTCCGATGGCCGAGGGTGAGGAGCTGACGGCGATGATGATCGTTCGCCGCTCCCCGCTACTCGACGCCCTATTCGAGCTCTTCGAAGCACAGTGGGCGCGGGCCATGCCCATTCCCCACTCGACACGTCTGGCGGTGCTGCCCGACGTGCCGGACGCGCACTCTGGCGAGAGCGGCGACCAGCCGGAACGGGCACGATCCGGCGTTCAAGAACTGCTGACGATGTTGTCCGCGGGCATGACCGATGACGCGATCGCCCGGCAGTTGGGCGTCTCGGCGCGGACCGTTCAGCGACGCATCAGTGAGCTGATGGAGACGCTCGGTACGCGCAACCGCTTCCAGGCCGGAGTCCAGGTGGTTCGGCACGGATTGCTCTGACGATTGCTTTGACGGCACGAGATCGCACCCGCGCACCACTACCGCATCCCCGCCTGATACGACTCTGCCTGGATGCTGTAAAGCTCCGCATAATGGCCGCCGAGCTGCATCAACTGCTCGTGCGTGCCGTGCTCCGCAACGCGGGCACCGCCTAGTACGACGATCGTGTCGGCCATCCGCACTGTGGAGAACCGATGCGAGACGAGCAGCGTCACACCGCCTGTGCCCGCCGCGGCGCTCGCCCTGGCGAGCTCGGCGTAGCGGATGAAGAGTGCGTGCTCGGTTTCTGCGTCCACAGCTGACGTCGGCTCGTCGAGCACAGTCAGCAGCGGCGCCTCACGCATGAATCCGCGGGCGAGAGCCACGCGCTGCCACTGGCCGCCGGAGAGGTCGACCCCGCCCGGCCAACTCGCGCCCAGTTGCGTATGCACGCCGTCGGGCAGCCCTTGCGCGAATTCCGCGGCACCCGCCTTCTGTAGCGCCCCGGCGACGGCGTCCTCGTCGGTCTCCCTCGGCAGGTCGCCGATGCCGACCGAGCGCCGCAGCTGGAACTCGAACGGAAAGAAGTCCTGGAAGACGCCGGTCACCCTCCGGCGCCAGGACACGGGGTCGACGCTCGCGAGGTCCTGGTCGTCGAGGGCGATGCGGCCGCTGGTCGGCCGGTACAGGCCGCACAGCAGCTTGACCAGCGTCGACTTCCCGGCGCCGTTCTCGCCGACCACCGCCACCACGGCGCCTGCGGGAAGGAGGAGGCTGACGTCCTCGAGCACGATGCGTTCGGTGCCCGGGTAGCGGAAGCTCACCGAGTCCAGCCGGATTCCCTCGCGCAGCCGCTCGGGCGCCGACATGTCAGCACCCGAACGCGCCCCTTGCGCGGCGACGTAATCCTCGAGCCAGGCCAGCTTCCGGGAGCAGTCCAGCCAGATCGTGCGGAAGAAGTGCATCTGACCGATGGTCTGGCCGACGTAGCCGGACAACCTGCTGCCCGCAGTGAGCACGAGCAGCACGGCACCGGCCCGATCGTTGCCGTGCGTCGCGACGTATGCCACCGAGGCCATGAACGCCGCACCGAACAACGCCTGCGCACCGGCCTGCCATGCCGCGCCGACCCACCGGGCCCTGGCCAGCGGGCGGTACTGCCGTTCCCAGGCTTCGTGCCGCATATCCCGCACTCGCCCACCGGAGCGTGCGACCCGCAGTTCCTTGCCACCGGCCGTCGAGGTGGCCAGCAGGAACAGGTGCCTCGCCAATCGGTAGTGGTGCGCGCCGTCCTCCTCCACGCGCTTCTCCACGGCTGCTCGACGGCCGGAGACCACCACCGTAGGAATCGCGAAGAACCCGAGCAGGACGAGGAACGGATGCACGGACAGCAGCAGCCCGAGCGTAATCAGCAGCCTGACGAACGCGCCGAGCACGCTGAACAGCTGCGCGTAGAGGTTGCTCAATGCCGATGCGTGCTCGCGCAGTACGGAGATCCGGTCCAGCTGGTCCGGCCGCTCGTGGTGTTCGATCGTGGATACGCTCGCCTGCAGCTCGGCGATGTGCGACTCGATGATCACGGTCGCCTCGTCCGCGAAACGCCGGTTGACCCGGGTGTCGACCGTCTGCAGCAGCCAGTTCCCGGCCGCCATAGCCGCGAGCAGCGCCGAGCTCGTGACGATTCCGGCGTGGTTCCCGGTGATCATCGAGCTCGCGAATTCCGCGAGGCCCCAGGCGAACATCGCGTCCGGCACCGCGCCGGCGAGCGTGCTGAGGAGGGCGACGAGGATCAGCCGAGGACTTGTCTGCCAGCCCGTCTTCAGCGAACGCCGCAGCGACACCCAGGAGCCGGGCAACGGATGCAGCGGATCATCAATCTGCTCATGCTCGACGACACTCACGCCTGGTCCTCCTCGAAGATCGGCGCCTCGGCGTCGTCGAACCGCGAGGCCTGCAGGGTGTAGAGCTCGTGATACCGGCCGCCGGTTGCCATCAGTTCCTCGTGAGTGCCGAGTTCAAGGATGCGGCCATGTTCGAGTACGCAGATACGGTCGGCGTGGCGGACGGTGGAGAACCTGTGCGAGATCAGGATGGTTGTCGCGCCACGCGTCGCCTTGAGGATCCGTTCGAAGACCTCTGTCTCACCACGCACGTCGAGCTGGGCAGTGGGCTCGTCGAGGATCACCAAGCCGGCCCCAGCCCGGACGGCGACGAGAGCGCGGGCGATGGCCACGCGTTGCCATTGCCCGCCGGACAGGTCGGTGCCGCCCTCGTATCCGCGGGCGAGGACGGTATCGAGTTCTGCGAGGTCGCCCGCTCCGGCATCGTGCAGCGCCGCCTCGATCACCTCGTCGGACGCTCCGTTCGGCGCGACATTGTCGCGCAGCGGCAGGTGGTAGCGCAGGAAATCCTGGAAGACGGCGGTGACTCGGCCGCGCCAGGATTCTAGGTCGAAGTCGCGCAGGTCCGCGCCGTCCACCTCGATCGCGCCGCTCGTGGGGTCGTAGAGCCGACACAGCAGCTTCGCCAGCGTCGTCTTACCCGCGCCGTTCACGCCGACCACGGCCAACGAGGTGCCGCCCTCGATGGTCAGGTCCAGCCCGTCGAACACCGGCCGTTCACTGTGCGGGTAGCGAAAGCCGAGATCCCGCAGACGGATCTGCACGGCGGGCAGTCCTTCGGCGGTGCGCGTTCCCGAGGGCATTTCGCCGACCTCGCGCATCGACTTCTCCAGCGCGAGCGCGGTGGCGACTGACTCGGCGGCGGGCGGCAGCGCCCAGTTGATGCCGCCGAAGGCCATGGCGGACGCGCCGAGCGCCGCCTGCGCGAACATCGCCGCACGGCCCACCGATATCTCGCCCGAGGCGGCCTGCGCGGCCAGCGACCAGAACATCAGGCCATTGACTGCGGCGAGCAGGAGCACCGTCCAGCGCAGCGGACGACGGCGTAGCCGGGTCGCCTGCCAGCGTTGGTCGACCAGTTCGCGCCGGGCGGCGGCGAACCGTGCCACGGTCCACTCGCTCAGTCCGAAGATCCGCAGCTCCTTGGCCGCCGGCGCGTCCACGGCGAGTCGGTAGGCGTAGTCGGCGTCTCGCTGCGCGCCGGGCGCCACCGTCTCGTCGCGGTCCCAGAAACTGCTCTCCCGCAGCAGCCAGTGCGTGGAGAGCCAAGCCCCTGCGACGAGTGGGGCCGCCCACCAGCGGTAGTCGAACAGGATCGCGGACTGCGCGGCTCCCGCACCCGCCTCAACCAGGCCGCCGGAGATCAGCCCGATGGAGATGTTCATCGGCGGGCCCGAGAAGCCGAGGTCGAAGTCCTGAGCAAGGGTGAGCCGCTCGGCCAGTTCGCTTGATTCGAGGTGGGCGAGGCCCGAAGGAGTGGTGGATGCCCGCGCCAGCAGTCCGTGCAGGCAGTCGGAGAGCCGGTCGCCGAGATTGCTGGACACCTGAGCGTGCACCGGTGCCAGCAGTTGGATCAGCACGAACACGGCGCCGGCCGCGAGCAGGGGCGCCGCGAGAGGTCGGCTGCCCTGCACCGCTCCGATCAGCGCGCCGGTGAGCAACGTGAACAGGGCGGGCAGCACGCCGCGCGCGGCGATCAGCGCCCACCATGTGCCAGTCAAGCCGGTGTTCACTCGGGTGAGGTAGGTGAAGAAGACGATCTCGTTGCGGTGGCGGAGCCGGGCGATCACCGGAAGACTTCGGGGCGGCGAGTACGCATGCGGATTCGTTCCTGTCTAGGAAGGTCGGCCGGGGAGCGTTGGATAGTACTCGTCCTTGATCCGCGTCTTCCAATTGTTTTCTGCGAACGACGCAGCCGCGATCGCAGCCGTCAGACTTGGACCTCGGCACCGAGTGCGGCCACGCGAGCTTGCAGTTCGCGCAGCACCTCACGCGCGATCTCGACGTACGGCTGCTGATTTTCCGGCGCCGCCCAGCGCCGATACGCGGTGCCGAATGCGAGGACGCCCACCTCGGCGGCCAGGCGCGCGGTCATCTCGTCAGCTCCGCGGGCTCGGATGGCATCGGCCATGGCAGCGCCGAGGCGGGCCCCCTTGAGCAGTTCGCGTTCCTGCAGTTCGCTGTTGGCCGCGATCACGGCCCCTCGCTGCGGCGCGAGATCGTGGCGCTCCGGGGTGAAGACGGGGGCGGGGGATTCCAGCGCCGCGGCGAGGCAGCCGGTGGTTGTGGTGCCGGGCGGGGCGGTCCGGATCGCCTCGCCGAAGAGCTCCACCAGCTTGTCCTGGCCGCCGAACAGCACCTCGCGCTTGTCCGCGAAGTGCCGGAAGAACGTGCTCTTAGTCAGTCCGGCGCGTTCGGCGATCTCGGCGACGGTGGTGGCGTCGTATCCGCGCTCGACGAACAGGGCGAGCGCGGCGCGCTCGAGGCGTCCCCACGCGTTCGGTTCCCAGCGGCCCATGCTCACATCCTACGCGATGGCACCAAGTCGCATCACTTGCTAGAGTGATGATACCGAGTCTCATCAAGGACCCAGCAGAGGAGCCACCATGCGTGTTTTCGTCACCGGCGCGTCCGGCCATATCGGTTCGGCGCTCGTCCCCGAGCTCATCACCGCAGGTCACGAGGTCATCGGCCTCGCTCGCTCGGACAGCTCCGCGGCAGCCGTCACCGCACGCGGCGCCGCGGTGCACCGCGGCGACCTCGAGGATCTCGACGGGCTCGGGAAGGCGGCCGAGGACTCCGACGGCGTCATCCACCTCGCGTTCGACCACCAGCAGATGATCGCCGGGGATTACGCGGCCGCGATCGCGAAGAACCTCGCGGTGGTGCACGCGCTCGGCGATGCGTTGAGGGGAAGCGGCAAGCCGCTCGTCATCGCGTCGGGCACAGGTGCCAGCTCACAAGGTAAGCCGGGCCAGCCCTCCACGGAGGACGACGTGGCCGGTGACGACGGCTCTCGGATGGACGCCGAGAACGTGGTGGTCGGATACGCGGAGCACGGCGTGCGGTCATCGTCCGTGCGCATCGCACCCATCACGCACAGCGTGCTGGACCGCCACGGCTTCGCCAGGATCCTGATCTCCATCGCGCGCGAGAAGGGTGTTGCGGGCTACGCCGGGGACGGGGCGAACCGGTGGTCCGCCGTGAACACTTTCGACGTCGCCCACCTCTTCCGTCTGGCGCTGGAGAAGGCGCCGGCGGGCACCCGGTGGCACGGCGTCGGCGACGAAGGCATCCCACTGCGCGACATCGCCCAGAGCATCGGTGACCACCTGGGCATCCCCACCGCGAGCATCCCGGCCGACGAGCTCCAAGCGCACTTCGGGTTCCTCGCCATGCTGATCGCCCGCGACCTGCCGACCTCCAACCTCAAGACCCGCCGCGACCTCGGCTGGGAGCCGACCCGCCCCGGCCTGCTCGCCGAATTCGACGACGGCGACTACTTCGCCTGAGCAGAGCCGTCGTCGGTCACATCGTCCGAAGCGTTAATCGGAAGCGGCGCCTGGGGCAGGGTGAGGCGGAAGCGCGCACCCTCGCCGGGCCGGCTTTCGACCGTGGCCGTGCCGCCGTGCGAGGAGGCGATCGCGGCGACGATGGCCAGGCCGAGTCCGCTGCCCTCACCGGCCGCGATCCTGGTCCGTGCGGGATCTGCGCGATAGAAGCGTTCGAATACCCGCGCGCCCTCCTCGGCGCTCAGGCCCGGTCCGGTGTCGGCCACCTCCAGCACGCACCATCCGTCGGCGCCCGGCCGCACGCCGACCTCGATCCGGGCGTCCGGCGGGGTGTGCCGCTCGGCGTTGGCGATCAGGTTGTCCACGGCCTGACGCAAGCGGCTCTCGTCGCCCACGATGACCGGTTCGCCGAGGTTTTCGGGCCATGCGATGCTCACCGTGAGATTCCGCTGCGGCGCACGGGCCCTGGCCGCCGTGACCGCATCGGCGGTCAACGCGACGAGGTGCACCTTGTCGTGGGCGAGCGGACGGCGCTCGTCGAGCCTGGCCAGTAATAGCAGATCCTCGACCAACAGCCCCATCCGCACCGCCTCGTCCTCGATCCGACGCATGAGGTCGGGCAGTGCTCGCGAGTCGGCGGCACCCTGCCGGTAGAGCTCTGCGATGCCTCGGATGGAAGCCAGCGGGGTACGTAGTTCGTGCCCGGCATCGGCGACGAATTGGCGCATGTATTCCGCCGCGCGCAGAGCTTCGGCCTCAGAGCGGCGCCGCGCACTGAACGCCGCCTCGATCTGGCCGAGCATGCCGTTGAGCGCCGTCGACAGCCGACCTATCTCAGTCTTCGGATGCCCATCCGGCACGCGACGGGCCAGGTCCCCGGCTGAGATCGCCGCAGCGGCGGATTCGAACTGGCGCAACGGCCGCAGGGTGCCACGCACGACCACGGAGCCGAGGCCGAGCAGGGCGAGAATCACGGCCGCGTCGACGGCTAGATCGAGATGGCTCAGCTGCGTCACCGTGGCGTCGACGTCGGCGAGCGGGGTGGCGACCAGCACGTACCCGCGCGCCTCCCCCGGCGCAAGCGACGCATCCGTGGCTGCCGAATTCGCAGCCGAGTACGAGGCAGATTCAGCACCCTGTTTCGTCGGCGCAGTAGGCGCGGTACTGACCCGGTAATGCACCGGGACGACCACGATTTGCCACTCCACCGTCGTCGACCCGACTCTGCTTGTCTCGGTGAACGACTGCCCGGATACGGCCGCAGCGGCCAGGGTCGTGCTCGACGGCAGGGTCGGCATTGCCGTCGAGCTCGATCCCACCGTCGCGGCGCAACTCGAGATCACGGTCTCGTCGCCGGATCCGCCGATGAGCTCCGTGGCGTTGTCGTTCGGCAGACCTCCGCAGTTCAGGCCCTGCTGCGTCGTTTTATCCCAGTGGGCTGCGGCGATGACGCGCGCGAAGGTTGAGAGCTGCCGGCCGCTCTGGTCGACCAGATAGTCGCGGAACAGATTCACGCCGACGAATCCGGTGACGGTCAGCCCGATCGCCGCGAGCATGAGGGCGCCGGCCACCAGCCGGACCCACAGTGGGGTGCGCTTCAACGGCTGCGCGAGTTTCACTCTCCGTCCCGCGGCTCGCGCAGTACGTAACCGATGCCGCGCACTGTGTGCACCAGCCGCGGACCACGGCTCTCCAGCTTCTGGCGCAGGAACGACACGTAGGACTCGACGATGCCGTGCTGGCCGCCGAAGTCGTAGTTCCAGACGCGGTCCAGGATCTGCGCCTTCGACTGCACGCGCCCATGGTTGTGCATCAGATAGCGCAGCAGCTTGAACTCGGTCGGCGAGAGGTCGATCAGCTGTCCGCCGCGCCACACCTCATGCGCGTCCTCGTCCAGCTCCAGGTCAGCCACCGTGATCCGGCCCGGCGGCGTCGAGCCGGAACGGGAGCGCCGCAGCACGTTGTTGATCCGCGCGACCACCTCCTCGAGACTGAACGGCTTGGTGACATAGTCGTCACCGAGAGCAAGCCCCGCGACCTTGTCCTCGACCGCGCCTCTGGCGGTCAGGAACAGCACCGGGACATGCCGTTGCTCGCGCAGCCGGTTCGCGATCTCGAAACCGTCCAGGTCAGGCAGCATCACGTCCAGGATCACCAGCTCCGGCGCCAGGGCCGCGGCGGTATCCAGCGCCTCCCGGCCGGTGGCGGCCGCGGCCACCTCGAAACCGGAGAACCGCAGGCTCACCGAGAGCAACTCTCTGATATTCGGTTCATCGTCGACGACGAGCAGGCGGGGCGCGGATTCCGGTGCTTGCATCCCGCCATGCTCGCCGCCGTTCCTGAAAGAGTCCTGCACTCTTCCCGTAAATCTCCCCAATTCACCACCCCCGCGTACGCAGGCCGCAGGTCACGGACCCCGCCTTCTTGCAGGGACCTTGCAGAAACCGCCCAGATACCTCTCACCCGCAGCGGCTGGAATGTCCGACAACTCCTCCAGCGAGACTCCTCCAATGAAAAAGTGGTGGTTAACATGCGGATCCTGGTCCTGGGAGCGGACGGATACCTTGGCTGGCCCACGGCGCTGCATCTGTCCGCCGCCGGCCACGAGGTCGGCGTCCTGGACAACTTCGCCCGCCGCGGGTACGACCGCGAGCTCGGCGTGCGGAGCCTGGTGCCGATCGAGTCCTTCGACACGCGCATCCGGGCCTGGCGCGAAGTCTCCGGCCGGTCGCTCAAGCCGTACATCGGCGACCTGACCAACGCCGCGTTCACCACGGACGCGGTGCGCGACTTCCGCCCCGACGCGATCGTGCACTTCGCCGAGCAGCGGGCCGCGCCGTACTCGATGATCGACCAGGCGCACGCGGTGTACACGCAGACCAACAACGTCGTCGGAACGCTCAACCTGCTCTACGCGATCGCCGAGGTCGACCCGGAGATCCACCTGGTCAAGCTCGGCACGATGGGCGAGTACGGCACGCCGAACATCGACATCGAGGAGGGCTGGCTGGAGATCACCCACAACGGGCGCACCGACCGGATGCTCTTCCCGAAGAAGCCGGGCTCGTTCTACCACCTGTCCAAGGTGCACGACAGCCACAACCTCGAGTTCGCCTGTCGGGCCTGGGGCCTGCGCGCCACCGACCTGAACCAGGGCATCGTCTACGGTCAGCAGACCGAGCAGACCGTGCGCGACCCGCGCCTGGCCACCCGCTTCGACTACGACGCCGTGTTCGGCACCGTGCTCAACCGCTTCGTGATCCAGGCCGTGCTCGGCCGGCCGCTGACCGTGTACGGCGGTGGCGGCCAGCACCGCGGCATGATCGAGATCCGGGACACGGTCGAGTGCATCCGGCTGGCCTGCGAGAACCCGGCCGCGGCCGGCGAGTTCCGGGTCTTCAACCAGATGACCGAGTCCTTCCGGCTGGACCGGCTCGCCAAGACGGTGGCCGAGGCGTTCCCGGGCGAGGTCGAGATCGAGCACCTGGAGAACCCGCGGGTCGAGCAGGAGGACCACTACTACAACGTCGTGCACACCGGCCTCGAGCGCCTCGGCCTCAAGCCGCACCTGCTGTCCGACACGCTCATCGAGTCGCTGTTCCCGATCGTCGCAGTCAACAGCAAGCGCGTTGACCCGGCCGCACTCCTCCCCACGGTGCAGTGGCGCGGCGCGCTCGCGCAGTCACATCCGGTCGCAGCATGACAACTCGGCGGGAGCGGGCGCACGTCGCGGGGTCTCTGCTTCCCGGAAGCAGAATCCTGGTCACCGGCGGCGCCGGCTTCATCGGTCGGCACGTAGTACAAGCCCTGGTCGAGGCCGGCGCAGAGGTGACGATCGCGGACCGCGACGAGTGCCCGACGCCGCCCGGCGGCGAGGTACGAGTCGGCGACCTGCGGGACGAGCGCTTCCGACAGGAGATCGTCACCGAGGGGCTGGACGGCATCGTCCACCTCGCGGCGGCCACGTCCGTGCTGCAGTCGGTGAACGACCCGGCCGGCGTGCACGACCTCAACGTCACGGCGACGGCCGGCCTGCTGGAGCTCGCGCGGCTGCGTGGAGTCCCGCGTTTCCTGCTCGCATCGACCAACGCAGTCGTCGGCGACGTCGGCAGCGCGACGATCGACGAGCGCCTCGCGCCGCGCCCGCTCACGCCGTACGGCGCGTCAAAGGCCGCCTGCGAGATGCTCCTGTCCGGATACGGCGGCGCTTACGGCATCACGACATGCGCGCTGCGGTTCACCAACGTGTACGGCACCGGAATGGCGGCGAAGGACAGCTTCGTCCCCAGACTGATGCGCGCCGCACGGACCGCCAGCGCCGTCCAGATCTACGGCGAGGGCGAGCAGCGCCGCGATCTGGTGAACGTCGTGGACGTGGTGCAGGGCATCATCGTGGCCTGGCAGAGCGACGCAACCGGGCCGCTCGTCATCGGCGGCGGCAGGTCCGTCAGCGTCCTGGAACTCGTCGAGGCCGCGCGCAAGGCCACCGGCGTGGACATCAAGGCGCGGCACGTGCCGGCCAAGGCGGGAGAGATGCCGGCGGTAAGCGTCAGCCTCGACCGGGCCCGAAGCCTCGGCTACGAGCCATCGGTTGGTCTCGAGGACGGCCTGGCAGAGGTCTGGGACGACTTCCGGCGGACGCCCGCGTGATCCAAAGTCGACTGTGGATGCGCAGCGGGGGCACGGCGCTAAAACGCCTGCCCCCGCTCGCCCGCACGCACTGGCTCTTCACACTCATCATGCTGCTAGGCACAGCAGGCCGAGTGCTGACGATGCTGGCGTACCAGCCGGCCCTGCTCTACATCGACTCCTCGGGATACCTCAACAACCGCTTCAACCTCAACCCAACCGGCTCGCAGCCGATCGGCTACTCGCTATTACTCAGACTCCTGCTTTATGTCGGCGACCTCGGCATGATCGCGGGCATACAACACCTGCTAGGCCTGGCGATGGGCCTCTGCATCTACGCTCTGCTACACAAAAAGGGCGCCCCACGCTGGCTGGCCGCCCTAGCCGCCGCGCCGATCCTCCTCGACGCTTACGACTGGCAGATCGAGGAGAACATCCTCTCCGACAGCCTGTTCCTCGCGCTGATCACCTTCGCGCTCACAATCCTGGCCTGGCACAAGCGCCCCACGCGAAGAGCACTCATCAGCGCCGGCCTAATCCTCGGCTCCGCCTGCATCGTCCGCACAGTTGGCGAGATCGCCATCGTCCCAGCAGTCATCTACCTACTGATCATCTGCGGACCGCACTGGCGCAAACGATTGGCAGCAGCAGCAATCGCCGCCGCCGCGTTCGCGATACCGCTCGCGGCAGACGCGACGTACACGGCCATCTACAGCTCCGGCACACCCAGCGTGACCCAAAGCTCGGGCGACCTCCTCTACGGCAGGGTCGCCACAATCGCCAACTGCGCCGAAGTACCCAGCGACCTCAAGTCGGTGTGCCCAGCAGGATCAGTCGCATACCGCACCGCCCTGGGCCCGGACTACTACGCGCACAACCCGTCGTCCCCCGAAGCCACTGCCAGCCCGGCAAAGCTGAACGAATTCGTCGACTACGTGCTCGAACATCAGCCCTTGGCATTCGCCAAAGCGGTCGGCGAGGACTTCCTGCAGCTCTTCATCTCCCCGCGCGGGACGATCACCGGCGGCACAGCGATTTCGCGCTGGCAGTTCCAGACCTACTACGAGCTGTGGGGAGTCTCCCCCGCAAGCACGAACGCCCTACTGGCGGCAGCAGGCGACAGCGGCGGCTACCACGTCAACGTAGGCGTCGCCCAGGTGCTGCGCGACTACCAGCTCAACGGCGGCTACACCCCAGGCTGGTACTTCAGCGCAGCACTACTGGCCGGGCTCGGCGCACTCTGCGGAATACGGGCGACAAGAAAATCAGGAAAAGCACTCAGCAGCGGAATGCGCGCGCAGACCCTGCTCTGGACCGGCACCGGCGTAGCCCTGCTCCTCGGCGCCGACATCTTCGAGTTCTCCTGGCGCTACCAACTGCCAGCGCTGGTACTGCTACCCATGGGAGGTGCCTTCGGCATCATGGCAATGTTCGGATTCAATGCCAACCGGACCACTAGACCACCGCTCACCCCATACCCAGACACCGTCGACACAGCCGCGGAACTAGACTTCTACAAGCGATACGGCAACGCCGACCACGCGGTGAACGACCTCAAGATCGCCCCAGTCATCGTCGTAATCGCCGCATACAACGAGGCCGAGGGCCTCGGCGCCGTACTCGGCAAGCTCCCGACCAGTTGCCATGGCATGGAGGTAAAACCCCTAGTCATCGTCGACGGAGCAACCGACGCCACCGCCGACGTCGCCTACGCCTCCGGAGCCCACACCTGCGTCGCCCCGAAGAACCGCGGGCAAGGCGCGGCCCTCCGCCTGGGATACCACCTCGCAAAACAGTGCGGAGCCGAATACATCGTCACCACAGACGCAGACGGCCAATACGACACCGCCACCCTCCCAGACCTACTCGCACCGATCCTGGACGGCCAGGCCGACTTCGTCACCGGATCGCGCGTCCTGGGCAGCAGCGAGACAAAGGACCGCATCCGCCAAACCGGCTGCCACGTCTTCGCCGCGCTCGTAAGCATCCTGATGCGCGAGCGCGTCACCGACACATCCTTCGGCCTACGCGCGATGCGAGCCGAGATCCCGACCAAGCTCACCCTCGAGCAGCCGCAGTATCAGTCCTCAGAGTTGTTGATCGGCATAATGGCCAGGGGCTACCGCGTCGCCGAGATTCCGGCAACGATCGCGGCGCGAGGGGCCGGCGAGACCAAGAAGGGCAACAACCTCCTCTACGGCTCCCGCTACGCGCGAGTCGTACTCGGCACATGGTGGCGCGAGCGGCGAGAGGCGAAGACCACCGTATCGAAGAGCACGAACTTCGTGACGAACACTACGCCATAGGCAAGCAGATAGGCCGCGGCAAGCAGCAGCGACTGCATCCCGCGCTCCGGCACCGCGCCCTTGATCCACGCATCCATCAGCGCCGTCGCCCCGACAGCAACCGTCGCCGTGCAGAACGTGATCCCCCAGTAGAGCGCCAGCTCCCGCCGCCGCGCCGCGGACCGAGACAGCGACCGAGACAGCGACCGGGACCCACGCAGCCGGCTCGCCTCACCACCATCTCCATCGCCGCCTCCGTCTCCATCCCCGCTTTCATCCCCGTCCCCCTCCACTCGCCACGCCCAGCGCCGGTTCAGCACGTAGTTCGGCGCCGCCCCAGCCGTCCACGCCAGCACCGTGGCCAGCAGCGCCCCCGCGCCCGCCACCGCATACGCCCCGACGAGCACCACCTCGCTGCACGCCATCGCGACCAGCGACCCGGCACCGTACCGCAGGAAGGTGCCGAGGCGCCCCGAGACGGCCGACGTGAATCTGGACATAGTGCTCCCTTCGGGTAGACCTTAGCCCGCGAGTCTGAAAGGGAGCCTAGAAGGTTCCAAGCTGAATGGTGAAATCAGGCGGTAACTGTCGTCTAAAAGGTCAACTGCGCCTCCGGCGGGCCCCTCTCTCGGAGATACCGGGATCGATGGGTGGGCGGTGTCGTTCACGTGCCGGGTCGGGGTTCGGGGTGGTCGGGGCGGGG
>Ga0185299_10005230_pt1 | contig 14877 bp, 16 predicted proteins | sample PaiPotPPA55metaG_FD_128002 | JGI IMG/M metagenome (GOLD analysis project Ga0185299, IMG submission 128002) | Iron sulfur acid spring bacterial and archeal communities from Banff, Canada, to study Microbial Dark Matter (Phase II) - Paint Pots PPA... ...
TCGCGCGGCCCAATCGGATCTGGGTCTACAATTTCATCGCCAACCCCGCCGATATGCCCGCCGACTCCTCGATCAGAGGTGAGGTCGGTGCACCGAGCACTCCACCAACGGCCGAGCAAATCGAAGAGGGCCGTCAGCTCGGCGCCCTTATCGCCCAGGATTTGGTTGCGGATATCAACGCGATGGGACTTACGGCTGTACAGGCAGGACCGGGATCGTCGCCGCAAGTCGGTGACGGCGTAATCCGAGGTTATCTGGTCTCGGTCCAAGGCGGCGGCGCCGTCAAGCGTTTCGTCATCGGATTTGGTGCCGGAACATCGGAGATGGACACGGTAGTCGAAGGCTACGCGGTCACACCGCAGGGCTGGCGCAAACTGGGGTCGGGGACGCTTAGCTCCTCCGGAAGTAAAACCCCGGGGATGTTCGTGCCGGCCGCCGTGGCGATCGCCACCGGCAATCCGATCGGCCTGATTGTCGTCGGTGGTATGAAAGTTTATGGTGAGGCGAGCGGGAGGAACAAACTCGAGGGGAGAGCCAAGGCGACCGCCGACGCAATTGCAGAGGAGCTCAAGATCAGATTCCAGGATCGAGGCTGGATCCAGTGAGCGAAAGAAGGGCACGGGAAACGGCCTTATCCAGCACTCTTCCTCGTCCTTGCTGCTGTAGCAATTCACGTCCCGTTGGCTGAGCAGGACTGAGCCCCGCAATCTGCTGTGATGCAACCACTATGATGCAACCGCGTATATCTTTAATCGTCGCGTTGTTCGTCATTTGCGGCACGTCCTACGCAATTGCACAGACGACCGCGAATCCGCCACCACCACCGTCGCCGCAAGGAGCGACGCCAAGCAATGCCCCAGCACAGAGTTTCGAGCAGGAAATAAACTCCGAAGTTGCAGAAGCGGGCAATGGTAAGGCTTCGCTGACGGAGGTTAACAAGGAGCTGTCCAACCCGATTTCGACAATCTGGGCCTTGTCGTTTCAGCAGAACACCTTCTGGTTGAACAAGCTGGAACGCAACGTAGTTAACCTCCTTTTTCAGCCGGTCCTTCCCGTATCTCTCACTAGCAACTGGAACCTTATTACCCGCCCGGTGATCCCAGTCTTCAACTCGACTCCCTACGTAAACAAGAGCGGCAATCTTCATCGTGTAACAGGATTCGGCGATACCGTACTGGTGGAGCTGCTTTCACCTAGTACGAAATTGGCGGGCCCATGGCTGTTCGGTGCGGGACCAACTTTCATTTTCCCGACCGCCAGCAATTCGCGCCTTGGTCAAAACAAGTGGCAAATTGGACCTACTGGACTACTTGGATACCTCGGCGAAAAATGGATCGCGGGCGTATTTCCCCAGCAGTGGTGGTCGGTCGGAGGTCCGGGCTCGAACACCAGAAGTCAGATGAATCTTCAGTACTTCTTCGCGTATTTTCCGGCCGCGGCTGGTCAGTTGGCACGTCGCCCAATATGCTGGTGAACTGGTACGCAAACAAAAGCAGCAATATGGTCACATTTCCGATCGGTCTGAGCGTTAGCAAAGTCGTGAAGCTTGGCCCATTGCCGGTGAAATTCGGTGTCCAGGGGCAGTACATGCCGGTCCATCCGGATGTATTGGGACAGAAATGGAACCTCCAGTTCAGCATCACGCCGATTATCCCGAAGTTGATCAAAGGAAACGTTCTCGGGGACTGGTGAATGCGGGTACTGAGCATACACTCTGTTGATGGTGGAGCGCATGTTTGCACCGACCGCGGTCTCGATCGCGACCGGCGATCCGATCGGTCTGATCGTTGTGGGCGGAATGAGGATTTATGGCGAAGCGAGCGGCAAAAACACGATTGAGGGTCGAGCCAAGGCGACTGCGGACGCAATCGCGGCGCAACTCAAAATCAGGTTCCAGGACCGTGGCCGGATAAGCTGAGAAGGGAGAACTTTTGTACTGTCGCGCTCGATTGAATTATCGGCGAAGGAACGCAACTCATGGACCTCGATCAGATCGTCGCTCCGCTCGATATCCACATCATCATTTTGGCCCTGGGGATCGCAATGCTGGCGGCCTGGCGAATCGGTCGGTGCATGGGAAGGCGGCTGCGGGGCAAGGACGGTGTCAAACCGTCGAAGTTTGACGACGCCAGCATCAGCCTGCTGCTTGCCTTTAGCTTCGGAATGTCAATCGCGAAACACGATCAGCGGCGAGTAGCCGTCGTGGCGGACGCTAACGCAATTGGCGAGTTCTACACTGGCGCCAGCATGCTCAAGGAGCCGAGCCGAACCAAGTTACAGGCGGTAATACGGCAATACGCACACCTCCGCTTCGACCTGAGTCGCCGGCGACCGCGCCCCGGCGAGCTCGAAGAAGCATTGGCAAGGTTTGGCCGTATGCACGATCAGATGACCGCGATTGTGGAGCAGGCAGTCAGCGAGGGGACGCCTATCGGGGTGCCGTTGACCAATGCCCTCAATAGCGTGACCAGCAACCAGACCTCGCGGCTTGCAGCTTACAGGGACCGCCTCCCGAGCAGCATCGTGTTCCTGCTTTATACCTGCGCGATCGTTGCTGCGCTGCTGATCGGCCGTGAGCAGGGCATCGAGGGAAGTACCGACGTTGCTGGTATGGTCTGCTTCATCCTGCTGGTGAGCATCGCCGTCTACGTCACACTCGATTTGAATCGTCCAGAGAGCGGTCTGATCCGGGTAAGCCAGGAGCCAATTGAGCGGCTCCTTTCCCCGATGCCCATTCAATAAGGATCGCGGTTTTCAAAGGCGAAAGCACGTGATGAACACTCGCCGTAGGACTTATTCCATGCAAATCGCGGGAATATCGAGGCTAGGCGTCGAGGTACCCGGTTTGGCAGCAGCTTTTCTGTTTCTGATCTCGACAATCTGGTGTTGCTAAATCGACGCATCGGAGTTTACGTACTGGATCGCCGCGAATAACCAGTGTGCGATCGAACGGATTCCAAATCGCGGCGTTGCCATTACCGGCGGGGATAACCGAATTGTTGCGTAGTCGACAAAATCACCGTAAGCGAGCATGGCGGGCACCGGTGCGGCAGATATCTGTGCTAGGCGCGGCGGAGTCGGCCTGCAGCGTTTTCGGAAGGGCTCAAAGCGGCGCGATCGCCCGGCGCCTGGCAACCAGCCTCGACTCCTGGTGGGGTGTCAACTACGCTGGCCTTCCGATGAGGCTAAAAATCGCGTCTTTGCACAGTCAGAACGGAAATTTCGGCTAAAACGGGACTGGGACAATGCGGCGGGGGGCCGTTCGACCTAAACGGTGGCGGTAATGGGTACTGAGGACGGAAATCTCGCTTGAGCCAGACGAGTGGATGGAGGGATCGATGGCACAGCAAAAGAAGCCGAACATCCTGCTTATCATGGCCGACGACGTCGGCTGGTTCGATGTCGGCGCGTATCATCTCGGCATCATGGGTGCACCGACGCCCAATATCGACCGCATTGCGCACGATGGCGTGATGCTCACGGACTGCTACGCGCAAGCTAGCTGCACCGCCGGCCGCGCGGCCTTTATCACCGGACAGATTCCGATGCGTACCGGCCTCACCACTGTCGGTCTGCCCGGTGCGCCCCAGGGGCTTCAGCCTGAGGACCCGACGCTGGCGGAGTTGCTCAAGCCTCAGGGCTACATGACGGCCCAAATCGGCAAAAATCATCTCGGCGACCGTAATCAATTTCTCCCCACCGTTCACGGCTTCGATGAGTTCTACGGCAACCTCTACCATCTCAATGCTGAAGAAGAGCCCGAGCAAGTCGACTATCCCAAGGATCACCCCGCCTTTAAGGAGTTTTTTACGCCTCGCGGCGTATTAGACTGCAGAGCGACGGACATCGACGATCCGACGCAGGACCCTCGTTTTGGCCGGGTAGGCATGCAAACTATCAAAGATTCCGGTCCGCTTACACGAAAGCGGATGGAAACGATTGAGGATGATTTGCTCGCGCGCTCGCTTAACTTCGTCGAACGCGCCAATGCCGCCGGGAAACCGTTCTTCCTATGGCACAACACCACTCGGATGCATGTGTGGACGCGCCTCTCGGACCGCTGGCGGGATAAGACGAAGTTCGGCGTTTATGCCGACGGCATGCAGGAACTGGACTGGGTGGTCGGCGAACTTCTGAACAAGCTCGACAACCTCGGCATTGCTGGCAACACTATCGTCGTCTTCACCACTGATAACGGGGCTGAGAAGTTTTCCTGGCCGGATGGCGGCACATCGCCCTTCCGTGGAGAGAAAGGATTGGGCTGGGAAGGGGGTTTCCGCGCTCCCTTCTTGATCCGGTGGCCGGGAACAATCCCGGCTCGGCGGGTGCTCAACGGCATCTTCTCGCTGGAGGATGTGGTACCAACCGTGATGGCCACAGCTGGTGTCTCGGATATCAAGGAGAAGCTACTGAAAGGCTATCAGGCAGGCGCCAAGCACTTCCATGTACACCTCGACGGCTATAACCAGCTCCCGTACCTCATCGGCCAGAGCGAGGAGTCTCCGCGCAACGAGTTCTTCTACTATGGTGAACATGAACTCTACGCCATCCGATACCAGAATTGGAAAATGCATTTCCAGATCAAGGACGACTGGTTCGCCGGTCAGTCAATAAAGCCGACGGTTCCGCGGCCGGTCAACCTGCGAGTGGATCCCTTCGAGCAGCACATGGATGCGCCGGCCTATGCGATTTACGTCGGAGAGAAACTGTGGACGATCATGCCCGCAGGATACATCCTGAAGCAGTATTTGGAGACGTTCAAGGAATTTCCGCCACGCCAGGCGCCTCCCGACTTCAATCCCGGCAAGCTGTTGGAGCAAATACTAAAGACCGCTGCTTCCGGTGTTGAGCGTTAGGGGCAAATAGTGAATTCGATGTGTACGAATATCGAATGTGACCGGTGATATTTTGGCGCGCCGATGCGTGAATCTTGCCGGCCAATAACCTCGTTTAACGGCGTTTCCGCGCCCTCTATTTACGCGACTCGAGGGAGAAGCACCATGAGCGATTCCAAGAACACGGCGAAGCGAGTTCAGCGCGACAGTCATCGAGAAGCACGATCAAGACGTTGGGCGCGCCTTGCGGGGGACGCAACAATTCGATCGGCGCAAACTTGGAATAAGATCTTTCGCGTCATATGCCACAAAGCCGGCATAAGGCTGGTCGGGAATGGGTAGGAAGGTCGGGTTCGGCGCGTCGAGCGCGTTTGGGGGACCCTGTCAGACGCTGACCGCTGAACATCTGGCGGAAAACGGATTGCGCTATACGCGCTTTCACACGACCGCGCTGTGCTCCCCCAACCCGCGCCGCGCTCCTGGGCGGCAGTAACCATCACATGCTCGGAATGGGTGGGATCACGGAGATTGCAACCTCCGCGCCGGGCTATACTTCGCGCCGGCCGAACTCGATGACGACGATCGCGGAGATTCTCCGACTAACGGCTATTCGACGGCGCAATTCGGCAAGTGCCATGAAGTGCCGACGTGGGAGGCGAGTCCGGTGGGGCCGTTCGATCGCTGGCCCACGGGTTCGGGATTCGAATACTTCTACGGATTCGTCGCTGGCGAGACCAATCAGTGGTATCCATCGATTCACGAAGGTACGCGACATGGTCGATCCTCCGGCCTCACCCGAAGAAGGCGTCGCGCAGGTACCGATGCAGGGCGTAAGTATGCTGTATAGCTTCGACGACGCTAAAGCGGAGGAACGGCGAGAGACACAGTATTTCGAGATGTTCGGCAATCGCGGCATCTACCATAAAGGCTGGACAGCCGTCACCCGCCACCGAACGCCCTGGATCTTGACCGGAAAGACGCCGCCATTCGACGATGACGTTTGGGAATTGTACGACACAAATAAGGATTGGACACAGGCTTATGACCTGGCGAAACAGGTGCCTGATAAGCTCCACGAACTGCAACGCCTGTGGATCATCGAAGCGACGCGCAATGGCGTTTTACCGATGGACGATCGCGGCGCGGAACGCTTCAACTCTGATCTGGCTGGCCGCCCAGTGCTGGTGCGCGGCACCTCACAGATACTCGCCAGAGGCATGGGCGGATTAAACGAGGGTGCGCTTATTAACGTAAAGAACAAGACTCATACCATCACCGCTCAACTTATCGTACCAGAGGGGAAACCTTGTGAGGGTGCGATTCTATCGCAGGGGGCTTTGCCGGAGGATGGATTCTCTACGTCAAAGGCGGACACCTGACCTATTGCTACAACTTTGTGGGATTGGAGAAGTACGTCATCGCGTCAGCACAACCGCTTTCAGCCGGAGAACATCAAGTGCGAATGCACTTCGAGTACGACGGGGGCGGGCTAGGAAAAGGTGGAACTGTAACGCTCTATGTTGATGCCAATGCCGCTGGCTCGGGCCGGGTCGAAAGAACGGTGGTCTTGGTCTTCTCAGCTGATGAAACATCCGACGTTGGTATGAAGCGTGGTTCACCAATCACTGCCGATGTGCCTGTCGAGAACAACGCATTCACCGGCACAGTACGAGTGGTAGTGATCCAAACGGACCTCAAGGAAGATTTGGATAGTCTTATGTCACGCGAAGATCTACTGAACATCGTGATTGCCCGGCAGTAGTGTATCATGATCAGTTTCTGGGACTTATGGCAGTCCGTGTGGCTTGCGCCATGCTGGCGCTGGCCCGCTTCGGCGGCGCAGACGACCACCGGAATCCCTGCGACGATCACCATGCCGGACAAAATCGAGATGCGTTTCGGCAACAATCGATGTCGCGGAGACAGACTGCTCGCGTATCGAGCGAACGTTGATGACTGCGCGGAGTTCGAGGGCGAAATCTTAGTTGCGAACTGACGGCGAGGTTTTAGAAAATGAAGTTACTGGCCAGGCCCGAAGGGCGATCGCTACCGCTACTACTTGCGTCGGCCGTCCTGATGTCTTCGTCGCCGCTGGTGATCGGTTGCACGCGCGGCGAAGACCAACCTGCCGCCGCGCCGTCGTCACAGGCGCAACCTAGCGTCGCGGCCACTGCGGCGCCTGCTGCTGCTCCTCCCGCCGCGGCAGATGAACCCGGTCCCCCGCCGGGAGCTGCTACCGCACAGGAGTTGCAGGAGCTGGTCTCACCCATCGCACTCTATCCGGATGTGTTGGTGGCGCAGATACTAGCCGGATCCACATATCCGACTCAGGTGGTGGAAGCGGACAGATGGCTCAAGCAGAACCCTAACCTAAGCAGCGATCAGTTGGCCGCGCAGGTGAATCAGCAAGCGTGGGATCCAAGCATCAAGTCGCTGACCCAGTTCCCGAGCGTGCTTCAAACGATGAACGACAGCCTGGCCTGGACTTCGTCGCTAGGCGAGGCGTATTACAATCAACCCGCCGACGTGATGAATGCTATCCAAGTCCTGCGCAAGATGGCGATGGATGCCGGAACGCTGAAATCCACCGACCAGCAGAAAATTGAAGTCCAGCCGGCTCCTCCTGCTGCTCAAGGGAGTGCGCAGCCCTCAGTGCAGCAGACAGTCATTATCCAGCCAGCTGAGCCGAGCACGGTTTACGTGCCACAGTACAATCCGACCTCTGCTTACGGCGCGCCGGTCCCACCGCCACCAGGATACACTGGGAGCGATTTGCTCCTGACAGGTGTCTTGTCCTTTGGAGCAGGAATTTTGCTTGGTTCGCTGATCAACAACGGCAACAATAACTGGGGCTGCAATTGGAATGGGGGCGGCGGGCACAGCAGCTCGGTCAAGTACAACAACAATGTCTACGTCACCAACAACAATGTGTATCCGGGACGGCCTCCCGCGTATCGGCCACCCAACGGGGGATATCCGCCCAATAGCGGATACCCGCGTCCAGGATACCCGCCGCGACCGATGCCATATCCGGCCACTAAGCCACCCTACCACGGCGGCGGATACAATCGTCCGAACAATGGCGGAATTCCTGCCACGCGGCCGTACAACCCGGCAACCGCGAGGCCGGCCAATCCCAATATCGCCAGGCCGAATTTTGCCAAGGGCAGTGCACTTCCGAACACTCCGGCTGGGTCTAATCTGGCCAACAAAGACGTTGGGAAAAATCGACCTAGTCAGCCTTCTAATCCCGTCGCGGCAAATCGGCCCGGCAACCCTGCCGTGGGAAATCGGCCCGCTGCTACCAAGCCCGCCAATCGTGCGGCGGACCCAGCCCGAGGCTTTGCGAAAGACAGTGGCAGCACGGGCGCCCGCAACGGAGCTTTAGGTGGATATGAGCCCGGAGGAAATGCGCGGGCATCCAGCGACCGTGGGCAAGCCAGCTTCAAGGGTAACCAAAAAGCCGCTGGCGGACGCGGAAACGGTGGGGGCGGCGGGAATCGAGTCGGCGGAAAAAAGGGCAGATGAGGAATTCCCAATGGCGCCGAATGAAATGACTGAGGAATGCCTCGGCATCGATCTGCACCGAACCGTCAACGAGACAGGAATTAGACTTATGATTAATTTCTTCGACAAATCCGGAGTTGGGAATCCGCTGGTTCTTTCAGTACTTCTTTTTTCATGCCTGCTCTTCCCGAGTTTCGCTTCCGCGGAAGAATACCCGGCGCAGCAAGTGTTCCCGTCGCCGAACGCCGCGGCCAGCGCGCTGGTCGCCGCTGATAAAGCCGACGACATGAAGACACTGAACTCCATATTGGGCCCGGACGCGGATCAGGTTCTTTTATCGGGAGATCCCGTCGCCGACAAGAACGCGCGCGACGACTTCGTACGCCGCTACCAGGAAATGCATCGTCTCGCCTACGACGACCAGGGACGGGTGATTCTTTATGTCGGCGCGGGCAACTGGCCGGTTCCAATTCCGCTCGTAAAGAATAATGGCGGTTGGGTTTTCGACACGGCCGCCGGCAAAGAAGAGCTGCTGTACAGGCGAATAGGTCGAAACGAACTGTTTACGATCAAGGTTCTCGAGGATCTAGCGGATGCCCAGGCAGAGTATGCCCGCGAGGCACGCGACGGTGAAAGCACGAACCAGTTCGCTCAGAAAATTCTGAGCGATCCCGGTAAGCGCAACGGTTTGTACTGGGAAGCTGCCGGGGGACAGCCCGAGAGTCCTATAGGACCACTCGTCGCTAGTGCTACGGCACAAGGATACAAGAAGGACAGCGGTGGGAATCCTATCCCGTTTCATGGGTACTACTACGAGGTACTGACAAGACAAGGCAAAAATGCTCCGGGCGGCGCAAAGAATTATCTAGTTAATGGCAAAATGACTAATGGATTCGCATTCCTGGCGTATCCCGCCCAGTATCGTGCCTCGGGAGTGATGACATTCATGATCAACCAGGATGGCGTCATCGTTCAAAAAGACCTGGGACCCGATACTGCGAAGCTGGCGAGCGGAATAAGCACATACAACCCCGACAAGACCTGGCAAGAAGTGGACGATTAGTTTGTCTTTACGACATGCGTGGAACCTCCTAGCCAACTACACGGCCGCACTTGCATTCATCGTCCTGTTCGCCAGCGGTTGTGCCACTCCCGTCGGAGTTACGCGCCTCGACGAGCAAGCAGCGCATCGCGAGCTCAACGCGAACATTCTGTCGACGGGCAGGCCGAGCGACTATTCTACCCAGATTCTAGAGAGAAATGCGCTCGGCGAGCGATTCAAGAGCGATCCGGAGTTAGTGCTAGCCGAGTTGAATTCGGGACTCGGTAAACCCGACGAGCGCGATCGGCTATTCGCGCTGTCCGAACTCTCATTCGCGCATGCCGAGGAATCGGGGAATGAGTCCTACTATCTGGCATCCGCGGCCTATGCGTACGCCTTCCTATTTCCGGCGAACCCTACCGACGCGCCCGGTCCGTACGATCCACGCCTGCGTCTCGCCGTCGACCTATACAACAGAGGTATCGCCCTAGGACTTGCGACCAAGGATGGAAAGGAAGTCGATCTTCACGGACGGCAACTGGGGTTGCCTTTTGGGTCGCTCAGCTTGGAGGATAACCCCGAAGGATTCACCTACGGCGGAAATTATCTGATCAACTTCACTTCGCTCGCGGATCTGAAGGTGCGCGGACTCCGCAATACGTACCGTAGAGCCGGCATTGGCGCTGCGCTCTCGGCTGGAGTCCAACCGTTGCCGAACAACGCCGCGAGCCGCTGACCGGAGAATGCGAAGGTGCCGATCACCGCCTTCGTGCGCTTCGACGATCCGCGCCGCGCGATGAGCGACGGCCGATTGCACGGCACCGTTGAGCTCTATGACGACGACGTCACCGCGGCGGTGCAAGTCGGTTCTTACAGGGTTCCGCTCGAGTCGGATCCGAGCGCCGCGCTGGCCTACCGACTGGAAGGTTCACCGATTTGGGATTTCGAGTTGGCGGGCTTTCGCCGCGCCGACTTTTCGTTTCTGGGCAAGGGCAACAGCAGCGGTCTCTTCATGTTGCATCCCTACCATCCCAACATGATCCCGGTGGTGTTTGTGCATGGAACAGCTTCGAGCCCCGCGCGCTGGGCGGAGATGGAAAACGAGTTGCTCGGTGATCCTGCGATCGCCTCGCACTATCAGCTCTGGTTCTTCATCTATAACAGCGGCAATACCATCGCTTTGTCAGCGATGCGCTTGCGCGAATCGCTCGTCGCGGTGCGCAAGGACGTCGATCCCGACGGAAAGGACCCTGCACTCAACGAAATGGTCGTGATTGGCCACAGCCAGGGCGGACTCCTGACGAAAATGACGGTCGTCGACAGCGGCAATCGCTTCTGGAATATCATTAGCAAGGTCCCGTTTGACAAGGCTGAACTGGATCCCGAGACTCGCGATCTGCTGGCCCGCGCGCTGTTCGTCAAACCGCTGCCGTTCGTGAAGCGAGTGATCTTCATTGCAACGCCACATCGGGGCAGTTACATGGCCAGCAATTACTTCGTCAAGTTCGGAAACAAATTTCTTAACCTGCCTGGCGCGCTTGCCAAGTCCGCGGTCCAGATCGCGAAGCTTCGCGGGCCCAGCGTGTTGGGAACTCCTTTTGCTATTCCCACCGCCCTCGACAACATGGATGCTTCCAATCCGGGGCTGAAAGCACTCGCCGCCACGCCGATCGCCCCAGGTGTGCATGCCCATTCGATCATTCCGGTGAAAGGCACTCGGCCGGTCGAGGACGGCAACGATGGGGTCGTCGAGTACAAGAGTGCGCATATCGACGGCGTCGAATCCGAGTTGGTCGTGCGCTCGGGTCACTCGACACAGGCCACGCCAGAGACGATCGAGGAGGTCCGCCGCATCCTCTACCTGCACGCTGGAATCCATTGATGGTCCGGCGCGCCATCCGGTTGATCGCGATTCTGGCGCTATCTGTGGTCGTCGTCGCCGGAGTTTCCTGGGGCGCGATGGCGCTATGGTTCGACGGACCCCAGTCGCGCGTGCTCACGGGCGCCATGGCGAGAGGGCTTGCGCTGGTCAGCATCCTCCTGGCCGCCATCATTCGACCTTTCTTGAGAGGACTCGCGGTTGCCCTGCTGCCCGTTGCTGCTGTCGCTCTCTGGTGGACGTCGATTCCGCCAAGCAATACACGTGACTGGGCGCCAGACGTCGCTCGCACGGCGCGAGCAACTTTTGACGGCATCCACGTGACGATCGAGAACGTGCGCAATTTCAAGTATCGATCCGAGTCAGACTACGACCAGCGCTGGGAGACGCGGACTTATAATCTGGACCGGGTCCGTGGCGTCGACTTGTTCCTGTCATTTTGGGGACCGACTCAAATCGCGCATACTATCGCGAGCTGGGACTTCGATGACGGCCAGCACCTGACGATCTCGATTGAGACGCGCAAAGAGAAGGGCGAATCCTATTCGGCGCTGCGTGGCTTCTTCCGCCAGTACGAGCTCTATTACGTGGTCGCCGACGAACGCGACTTGATCGGATTGCGAACAAATTATCGCGGCGAGCAAGTCTATTTGTACCGCATCCGCGTTCCAGCCTCGCAGGCGCGAGCACTTCTGGTTGACTATCTCGATGAAGTCAACCGGCTTGCCGACCATCCGCAGTGGTACAACGCTCTGACGCAGAACTGCACGACGACGATCCGCGGTCATGCGCAACACGCGGGAGCGGGTGGTCGGCTGGATTGGCGGTTGCTCGCCAATGGCCACCTCGACGAACTGCTCTACGAACGCGGTCAGATCGACACCGACCTGCCGTTCGCAGATCTCCGAGCCCGCAGCAATATCACGGAGAGCGCGAAGGCCGCCGGGGACTCTCCGGATTTTTCCATCCGTATCCGCCAAGGCCTACCAAGGATCCCATCATCGCGACCGCTAGCATACAAAGACCTTTCTTCAATGAAACCTCTTTGATCCTCGGCCATCAGTGGGCGATCGCACTGATATCGCGGGCTACGCCCTCGTTGCGAGACGTTACCTCCGCGGCTTTGCTCCAATCGATACGTTGGCCGAGATTGTTGGCGGCGGCCAACTTACGGATAAATTGCAGAGGGTCATCGCCCTTCTTTCTATACGGATCGCGATGCGCTTCGAGAAGGATCTGGCCGTCGTGGAGGCGAGCTAACAACACGGGCTCATAAATGATCTCGCCGCGCTGACCAACTTTTACCTGCCGAAACAACGAACCAGCGTCTTCAGGGTGCATCCGAATGCAACCGCGGCTCTGAAAGTCATAGATGGAGAGTGGAGCATTCGTACCGTGGATCCCGTAGGAAGGAAAGCTCAGTCCGATCCAATAACCGCCCAATGGATTATTGGGACCGGGCGGCACCGTCTTCTTGACCACCTTGCCAGCTCGCGCCCACTCGTCCTGAATCGATTTGGGCACGTACCAGGTCGGGTTCTCGCGCATTTGAATAACCGAGAAGCTGCCGATCGGTGTCGCAAAGGCCGTCTTACCCGGCCCGATCGGATAATTTCCCTCAACCATGCCGTCATTCAGCAAGAAGAGTTTTCGCTGTGGCACATTTATCAGAATGCCATCGGGCAGGTCGGCCGGGACGATGTGGCGGTTATCAATGTCGAGCACCTGTCCCGGCTTCAACGCTGTCTTTGGCTTGAGTCCATTCATCGCTGCCAAGGTCCCGCTTTCGATTCCATTGCGAGCGCCGATGCTGAGGAGGCTGTCGCCGGCCTTGACGATATACTTAGACGCGCTGCCAACCGTCAGATGCGCCAACGGCGGCAGGCCTTGCGCATCGGCGTAAGACGACAGGCAGGCGATCAGCAGACCCGCAATTGCACTTCCAAGCTGAGTCATTTTTGCCATGACTATCTGTAAGTAGTCAGTTCCTCCAGCGCTTACCCATTCAGCCGCACGACGCAGCGAAAACCTAAGTGACAAGTCGCGGTGTCCACCGGCTGCGCCATCCGCGCCGCCGGCCGATAGCGCTGACAGTAATTGGGCGCACAAAGATAGGAGCCGCCCTTCATAACTTTGCGCGGGATAGGCACCGGATCACTCGGATTGATGCTCGATTCGCGCAAGCCGCCGCGTGGATTGCTCACGCTGCAGCAATTGCTGCCCGCCCGAGCATGCTCCTGATACCAATCGCTCGTCCACTCCCAGCAATTGCCGATCATATCGAAGAGCCCGTAACCGTTAGGCGGGTAGGAAGCGCCCGGAACTGTCCCAGCGTATCCGCTGGGCGACAAGTTCTCGTTCGGAAATTCCCCATGCCAGGTATTGGCCATCGATCTGCCACCCGGCATGAACTCGCTGCCCCACGCGTATGTCGCGCCCTCAAGTCCGCCGCGAGCCGCGAACTCCCATTCCGCTTCAGTCGGCAGCGACTTCCCGGCCCATGCTGCGTAGGCTTGAGCATCTTCGAAGGCGATATGCACGACCGGATGATATTCCAGCCCTTCGATCGAGCTTTGCGGACCAGTGGGATGCCGCCAATTGGCACCCGTAATATAGGCCCACCAATTATAAATGTCGCTGGTATCAACCCGCTGCTTAGGCTTCTGGAACACGACTGACCCCGGGACCAACAATTCCGGCGCGGCACCCGGATAATCTTCCGGTTTAGGTGCCCGTTCGGCGAACGTGACGTAACCCGTGGCGGCGACGAAGCGAGCAAACTCGGCATTCGTCACCGCGTAACGATCAATGAAGAATTCGTCCACGGTGATGCGATGGGCAGGCGCTTCTTCCGGATAATGCAGATCGGAGCCCATCATAAAACTGCCAGCGGCAATTCTCTCCATGCCCGGAAAGGAACGCCTCGAATTGTTAACCACTTGACGGTTTCTTGCTAAGGAATCATCAGACGAATTTGTCATCGGCTTCTTCCTACTGCTCGAAACCTACTTACTATTTTGCTGCCACATACGTTACGTGGATCTGATTGATTGCGCCGTTGAATTTGAAGGGCGCTTTGTCGAAATAGTCGAGCGATACTGGCGATCCGAGCGCCATGCCGATGTCAAGGCAGTCATTGCCGGTAAACGCCAACGGGGCACTTATTGGTACGGTGCCTTCAGCAACGCCCTCGCCGTCCACCTTCATGGTTACCTTCAGCGGGCCGCCCGGCTTGGGCACAACATAGCTCGTCTCGACCTCGATCTTCACCTTGCCGGTCGGCAGCTTTTCCCGGGCGCGGATCTTCGTACGCTGAATGATAAAGAGGTTGTACTCGTAGCACAGGATGCCATTCTCCACGAAGCAGGTGAGACCGCCCGAGTTTGCGCCCAATTTGTAGAGCACGCCATTCGCATTGGCGGGGATCACGGCGTCGATAGTGACCACGTTGGGTTTGTTGCCCAAGGCGGGCGCACAGAACTCCGGCATGCGGACCGTATCGCCAGCGAGGGTCCACTCCTTGTACGGTGGGGCAATCCGCAGCTCTGGGTGAAACACCGGAACCCAGAGCCCTCCGCCAATAGGCAGCGCGTTATTCTTCGCGGCTTCGATCA
>Ga0185299_10005231_pt1 | contig 14877 bp, 19 predicted proteins | sample PaiPotPPA55metaG_FD_128002 | JGI IMG/M metagenome (GOLD analysis project Ga0185299, IMG submission 128002) | Iron sulfur acid spring bacterial and archeal communities from Banff, Canada, to study Microbial Dark Matter (Phase II) - Paint Pots PPA... ...
TGGCAGGCAAGGATACCCGGACGGTCGTCACCGCACTCATCAAGCAGGCGAAGAAGCTACCAAAGGAGCTGTATAAGTCCTTGACCTGGGACCGGGGCAAGGAACTGACGGCTCATCGTCGATTTACGTTGGCGACCAACATCGACGTCTATTTTTGCGATCCGCAAAGCCCGTGGCAGCGCGGGTCGAACGAGAACACCAATGGCCTGCTGAGACAGTACTTTCCTCAGGGCACCGACTTGTCGGTGCACTCGCAAGCCTATCTGAACAAAGTGGCTCGTCAGCTAAACGAACGACCACGTGAGACCTTGCAATTTGAAACCCCAGCAGAGAGATTTAACGCCTGTGTTGCATCGACCGGTTGAGCCGGCACCCGATGAACGGACATCGTCAGACTGGGCCGACTGGTCCGCTTCGTGCCAAGAGCAGCCATGCGGCGGGCTCGCCGCGAAAAGCGGTCCCCCGTATGCCCTCCCTGATTCCTCTAAACTGACCGGCGTACCGGGACCGCGCGGAGGATTTCATGCCTGACGGCTTATCTCCTCCGGTTCAGCCATCACAAGTCCGTCAGACTCAAACTGATGGTACGCCCGGCAAAGTGAAACGGAAGACGGTGCCGCACAGCACGCCCGGCGATACCCAGAGGCGCCCGCCGTGGGCGTCGATGATTGATCGGCAGATCGAGAGCCCCATGCCCAGGCCGTCGGACTTCGTCGTGAAGAACGGGTCGAAGATGCGATCGGCCGTCGCCGGATCGAGCCCCGTGCCGGTGTCCTCGACCGCCACGAGCACCCCGCTCGGTTCGACGGGTTCCGAGGTTATCGCCAGCGTCTTCGGGCGCCCCGTGACCGCTCTCATAGCCTCAATGCCGTTCATGATCAGGTTCAGCAGCACTTGTAGCAACTGAACCCGGTCACCGAAGACCGGCCGATCGTCGGCGGACAGGTCGGTGTGAAGGGTGACGCTGTGCCGCTGCAGCTCGCTACGGGTGAGCGCCTGCACTTCCCGGACGGCGTCGTTGATGTCGAGCTTCGCCAGTTCAGGCCCGGATTTCTTGGCGAGCGCCCGGAGACCGCGGATCACCTCGCCCGCGCGTGTTCCATCGCTCACGATGCACGAGAGCGCATTCCGCGCTTCGTCAAGAGCGGGCTTGTCCCGGTTCAGCCATTGCAGACCGGCGTGGCCATTGGCCAAAACGCCGGTCAGGGGCTGGTTGATCTCATGGGCAATGGAGGCAACCAGCTCGCCCATCGTCGTCAGCCGCGCCACGCGGGCGAGTTCCGCCTGCGCCTGCTGCAGTGCTTTCTCTGCATGCTCCGCGCGAACCGCCGGGGTTACGTCGGTGGTGATGCCCCGATAACCGAGAAAACGTCCCTCCGGATCAAAAACGGGTTTGCCGCTTATGGCAATGTGGAGCACCGAGCCGTCCCCACGGGTGGTCCTGTACCTGAAGTTGTGAAATGGTTCGTGCGCCTCGAGGGTCGCGACGTGACGGCGCCACTTTTCCGGCTCCTCCTCGAGGTCGGTGGCGAAATCCCATCGCGCCGCGCCGATCCGGAGCACGGGGCCGACGCTGATGGTGGCGAGTTGCTCGGATAGCCGGATGAGACGGTGGTCCGGCCCGGTCTCCCAAAGCCAATCGGAAACCGTCTCGGCGTAGTCGCGAAAGCGCTGCTCGCTCTTTCGCAGCGCTGCCACGGCACGCTTGTGTTCCGCGACTTCGAGTGACAGTGCGTCATTGATCTTGGCGAGTTCGGCGGTGCGCTCGGTCACCTGAGCCTCAAGGCGCTCCTTCACCCGCTTTTCATCAGCCAAGCGGGTCTCATATAAGAACACAGACCGAAGATCGGATTCGACGGCGTCACGAAGTTGCAGCAGCAGCCTATGATGCACCTCGCGGTAGGCGTTCCGCTTGTGGTCAAGGACGCAGATGGTGCCGAAGATGATTCCGTTGGGCCAGGAAATAGGTAAGCCGAGATAAGAGATCATGCCGAGTTTGATGTCGGGATTGGACCTCCATTCGTCGTCGTCTCGGGCATCGGGGACGAGGAGGAACTGCCGGGTTCGCATCACGGTTTCGCAGTAGAGCCCGGTATTCAGGCAGGCCCGCTCGCGCGGCTGATATGGATTTCCTTGCGACTTGCTGGCCACGAAAACACTGATCTCGGGCGGTTCGATCCGCATGATAAGCGCGGCAGGCACTTGAACAAGTTCGGCAAGAAGATTTGTGATTTCCTGCCACTTGTCGGAGACAACCTGCGGAATATCGATCGCCGATGTTTCCATGGTACAAAGGCTCCAATGCCTGCCGCGCCAAGCAGTCGCCGTCGTGTAACCATGTGGTGAAGAGCACGGTTCTCGGCCATTCAAACTTCCACGGCATTTGATCCCGTGAACCAAAGATCGATCAAGGCGGCGGATCGATCCTACGGAGGTTTGCTTGAATGCCCTATTGGTGTATGGGGCTCATACTTTGGTTTAGCAGTGGGCGCGCACTCGTTCAGGATGTGCGGACAGCGTCCGAAAACCATCGCTGGATCAGTCCCGATGTCCGAATCGGGTCATTCGCGTCACTTTGACCGCGAGCCCCTCACTTCCGGTCTTCCCCGGTTAGCAGACATTCTCAGGGTCATGCGGCATGTCTCAAAGGTGCCAACAACTGCCGCACGCACGCGCAGCAAATTGGACTGGTAAGGGCCGAAGCGAGCCGGCGACGTGGTCTTGTCAAAGGCATCCGATACGATAAAAATTATTGAGAACTGCCGAGCGGGCAAGGTCGATTGAGTTTGCTTTGCATCGCTAAAAGCTGCAACGTCTTAGCGCCACACAGGATGCGCTACACCAGGAGTCATAGCGAGATGGCGAAGCCCCTTGACCTCGACGCCTACCTCGGACGCATCAATTACACCGGCCCCCGCACTTTGACCTACGACGCCCTCACTGGCATCCTTCGAGCCCATATCGCGAGCATTCCCTTCGAAAGCTTCGACGTCTTACTCGGCCGCCCGATCCGGCTCGACCCGGAAGGACTGCAAGCCAAGATCGTCACCGCCCGCCGAGGAGGCTACTGCTTCGAACACGCAAGTCTCATGTACGCCGCTCTCGAGCGGATCGGCTTCGCCCCCGTCAGACACGCATCCCGCGTCCTCCTCTTCGAACCTCGCCACGAAAGCGTGCGACAGCACATGTTCGTCACCGTCACAATCGGCGGCGCCACTTACGTCATCGATCCTGGCTTCGGCCCCTTTGCTTGCCCTGTCCCTATACCCATTGATGGCACTCCCGTCCCGACGAGCGCTCCCACCCACCGCCTCGTCCGCGAAGGCAACGATTGGCTTCTCTACGTCACCCGTGAAGGCGAACAAATCCAAGGCTGGGTCTCCACCATGGAGGAGGAGTACCCTGTCGATTTCGAGATGATGAATTACTACATGGCCACCCACCCGGCTTCCTTCTTCACCCACAACATCCTAGCCAGCGCCGTGACCCGAGAAGGTCGCGTCAACATCATGAACCAGGGCGTCCACATCATCCGCAACGGCGCCGTCGAACCAGATCAATTGGCGGACCGCAAAGCCCTACGCACGCTCATTGCACAGCATTTCGGGTTCGATCTTCCCGAACTTGAAACGATGAAAGTGGATGCCGTGCCCGACTGGCAGTAAGCGAAAGGCCAGGCCGCGAGAATCCTGCACCCGTCGCCCTTCGCGCTGCACAACGACACCAACGACGATGTCGCAGTTGGGTCAAACTCGGAAGTGGAGAGCCGCTCGCGGAGAGTCTGCTTCACCCCGATGAACGGACATCGTCAGACCGGACCGACTGGTCCGTTTCGTGCCAATTTCGGAAGTGAACGACTCATTCGATCACCTCGTCGGCGAGCGACAGCAATGCCGGGGGAACGGTAATGCCGAGCGCTTTCGCGGTTTGAGATTGATCACGAAGGTAAGCTTGCTCGATCGGGAGATCGCCGGGCCTGGGGCCAGCAAGGAGGAGCGACATTCGGTTCAGTGGCTGAAAGCGTGCTGCTGCGGCGCGAAACCAATCGCGACGGCCGCATTGGGCCAAACTGAGAATCGTGCTCGACGGCACCGCCGACGAATTGCGTGACCACAAGGACGTCAAGGAATTTATCTCGGCGGTACGGGCGATCAGCGTAAGAACCTCAAAAGCTTCAAGCGACGCAAGCGCTGGCTGTAACGAACTCCTCGCGGCGCAAGACACCCCGATTATCAAAAAATCCAATGCGAGAGTCGCAAACCGAACGGACGCCCCCGACTTTAGTCAGACATATCTTGGTCAGGCGGGTGCGAGGCCGTTATCCACGGCAGCACCTGACCACGATGGAAGTTGGGGATGGTTCTCGACCTCCGTTTTTGCAGTGTAGCGTGTGCCTCGGAAGATTCCGGGACGCAATTCGCGTTGCTGTTGGTTACAGTTTCGCTTGAAAGGATGAAAATCAGTGAATGTTGCCGATATGAAAGTCGAAGTGAACCCGGCGGTGGCAAGCTCACGATTATCGAAAACGCGCCGGGCTCTTACGTGCGGGTGAGATCGGCAGCGTAGAAAACAAAGTTGCGGCTTACCGATTTCTCAGACGGGTCAAACTCGGAAGTGGAGAGCCATTCGCGGAGAGTCCGCTCTGCCCCGATGAACGGACATCGTCAGACCGGGTCGACTGGTCCGTTTCGTGCCAAGAACCGATATCCCATGCTCGTTAACCCGCGACCCGCAAGTGCCTTCACGATGCCAGCTCGTCGAGCAAGGCCTTGGCCTCCTTCAGATCGAGTGTGTCGAAGCCTTCGGTGAACCAGCCATAGACCGGGGCGAGAAGATCTAGGGCCTGTTGCCGCTTGCCCTGGTCGCGCCACAGCCGCGCCATGCTCATGGTCGCGCGCAATTCTATCGACCTTGCCTGCTGTGCACGCGCGACCGCGATTGCGTGCTCTAGATGGGCTACCGCTTTAGTCTCCTCCGAGGATTTAAGCGCGATTTTACCGGCCACGTAGTGGACCTCTGCCTCGTTCAAGGTTTGCTTCGTATGGCTGTGGCTGTATTGGGAGCCATCCGAGCCAGTTCAGAAGAAATTGCGCTTGGAGTAAGGCTTGCTTCGGTAGACAGCCGAGTCACCGTAGGTTCAAGCCGAAACGATTGTCCAGATGGGGGCTGGAATACGGCCGCGATTAAAGAGGGAGAATCTGAATCGCCGGAGATGACAGCGGTTATTGAGAGCAATCGCGAAGACCGCGAGCGGACCGTTGTTATCGACCGTTAGATTTCTTGGTCTTGGAAGATGAACTTCTCGGGTTGCTTTTTCCGGCTGCATGGCCTCGTTACTATGCTCTTGATCTGCTCAACACCCAATGCAAGATCAGGCAGAATACCGCGGCGTGTACGAAAAGGTAGAGTCGAGGATGGGCGCGGTAGCTTGGGCCATTCGGCAACGCTCCGTTTCCCATCCCCGCTCCGGACGTGCCCGATTAAGGCATCCGGCTCTCCGACTGGTTTCACCGTGAGGCACACGGAGAGCAAACTAACCGCACGCGGCTTCGGCGCGGTGAGTAACTTTCCTTCGCCCCTCGACACAGCAATCTCCGGCGGCGCCTGTCGTTGATGGTGTTTGCAGGCTCATCGCCAATCACCACGACCTCGCCATCTTCGAAAGCGCACCAGAAGTCAGGGCCCTTTCCTCAGCCAGCATTACCCGGCTTCGACGGTCATACGACCCCGTCCGACTCCCGCCATGGCCGCCGCCTTTCGCGACGTTGAGGCCGCTACCCTCGCCCTTGACGGGTCTCCCCCGATTACCCGAACCACCTTTCCGACGTGCCGTGCCCACTACCCCGGCGGATCAAACGGGTGCGCGTGTCGATTGCTTCCCCGCTCATACAGCCTTCCCCAAATGGCAGGAGGGTCGGCATCCGCATTGTCACTTTCGAGATGCTATGGGGCGCGGCGGCGAGCAAATTGCATCCATCGTCGCTGATCTGACCTATGGAGGCCCGAATGCAAAAGCCGAACGACCTGAACCAATCCCCTATCGTCCTGAAACAGGACAGCACACTGATCGCAGTGATCGAAATGAGTTTGCGGAGCTGGCTCGTTGCCGGCATCGTGCCTGGCGTCGAGCGTCAGCCGTTGAAGAAGCTTGCGGTCGACGAGAGCGCATTGCTGAAGCTGCTCAATCGCTGGCGTGAGGAAGCGGAGAAAGCAGGACGCAGGATCGAACGCAGTACCGTCGCCTTTGAGGCCGGCCGGGACGGTTTCTGGCTGGCGCGCTGGCTTAGAGCACGCGGCATCGAGGCCAACGTTATCCACGCATCGAGCGTAGCCGTATCGCGCGAGCACCGGCGCGCCAAGACCGACCGTCTCGACACCGAGCTGCTCAAGCGCGCCTTTCTCGGCTGGCTGCGCGGCGAGCGAGATCACTGCAAGATGGTGGCAATCCCGACTACCAAGGACGAAGATGCCAAGCGGCCCAACCGCGAGCGCCAGAGCCTCGTTGGAGAGCAAACTCGGATTGTCAACCGAATGAAAGCAGCGTTGATCCGGCTGGGCATCCGCGGCTTCAATCCCAAGCTGAAGAAGGCCGCCGGGCGCCTTGAAGATTTGCGCACGCCCGAGGGCGAACCAATACCACCCAACACGCTAGCTGAGCTGCATCGCGACATGGAGCGCCGGCGGCTCGTCAGTGATCAGATCCGCCAGATCGAGGAGGCTCGCCTGGAGCGTATGGAGCAGGCGCCCGGTGATGGACCACACGCGATGGTCCGACTGATCGCCCGCGTTATTGGTGTTGGTATAGAAACGGCGGACATGCTGGTGCACGAGATCCTCTCGCGGAAATTGCGGGATCGACGAGCCGTAGCGCGCTATGCTGGTCTCACTGGCGCACCCGACGAGAGCGGCAGCAAACGGCGAGAGAAAGGGCTCGCCAAGGCGGGCAACGCACGAGTACGCGGCGGAATGATTCAGTTGGCTTGGCGCTTTTTGCTCTTTCAGAAGGACAGTGCATTGGCCCAGTGGTATCGGACTCGAACTGGGGGTGGCAGAAACCGCAAAACAATGATCGTAGCTCTGGCGCGCAAATTGCTAATTGCCTTGTGGCGTCTGGTAACCACTGGCGAGGTTCCGGCTGGCGTCGTATTGCGAGCGGCGTGAGGGAGAGGATTTAGAAAAGACAAGCCTCTCGGAGGCTGACGAGCAGAACATCGTCAGTGTCCGATGACGATCCGAGGTGGCGGTCACCCGAAGCAGGCCACGGTTTTGAAACCGGTTTCGAGAATGGGTCCGCCGCCGAGGAGCTTCGCCGCCGATGCGCATGACTGCATCATGGTCAGGTCGCTACGGACCTACCGAATACAAGGTTGTGGCGCGATGATCCCGCGCCCGATGGCAAAGCTCCCCTCTGATCATCGTCCCGACCACAACCAGCGTGTGCCGCCGTGCTCGTGCCTGTCAAGGCGCGGCCTGGAAACGACGGAGCGTGCGGCCAGGGCAGAGCGACGGCCGACCTTGACAGGCCCTGTGCGCGTCGGCCTCAACACGTGTGGGTCGGGGCGAAGAAACGGGATTCCAAGTCGAACAAAGAAACTGGAATGAAGGAAAGAAGTGGAGAATGGTGTAAAATATACGCTTGACTTCAAAAGTCCCATACAAGGCCTGCTCAGGCTTCACTCACGTTACGGCCCGCCGGATTGCTCAACCGCCTAAAAGCGGCCTTTGTCACGAGGCTCCAGCCCTGCCGGTTACCCGGCCGAGCCGCTCGTCAGCTACCAGATCAATCGACAATTCTCTGGGTGGAATCTTCCTCCACTAGTGATCCGCGCCTTCGGGGCGCACTGCCATCACCGGACATTGCGTGTTTTCTGCTTTCAATCACGCGGCGTGATCTGAAGTTCCAATAATGCCATTCGCTGCAACGTAACCGGGTCTCTTTCACCGTCCTTGGCAGTGCGTAGAATAGTCTCTGCTATGGATTGCAAATGGGCAGAACTGACCGGGTCCGGTAGAGTCGCAATTGCCGCTTCCATTGCGTCTTTCATGATCCCGATCGTTTCCGGCGGAAAACTTGCGTTCGGAAAGTCCTTCATTTGGTAAGCCCTATCCCGGTGCGGTCTGCGAACTGAACCGACGCGACGAACCTTTTACCGACTGAAAGTGCTGATGCAGCCATATGTTCAATTGCGCGGGAACCGTGCTGTTCCTTGCCCCATCGCGCAAAAATTGGGCAAATCGGGCGCGAACTAATACCCCCAGTCAGGGATTAGATTTGACTGGATCGCAACATGCTGAAGCAAGTCGATCGAATCGACCCGATTCATAGCCGGGCGATATCCGCCGAGATTGCCGAGAGGCTGCGTATTTCTCTATCGAAGGACCAATCACCGCTGCCAACTCTTCTTAGACAGCGGCTCGACCAGCTTCGCGAAATGGAAGAGCAATCTCCCTCGATTGTACCTTCGATGAGAAATGATAACTTTTAGCTTCGGCGGCTTTCCGGCAGGATTTGCGTACAAGGTTTCATCAACCCGTTGCCGCTTCGAAGATTGTCTCAAGTTAAGGAGTCGCCTCATGGGAGAGAAACTCAAGGCAACCGCCTTAGTGGTCGAGGATGACCAAATACAGCGCGCCATGGTTGCCATGCTTCTGGAAGAGACGGACATCCAAGTCATCCAGTGCGAAAGCGCTGAGGCGGCGGAACTGGTTCTTGAGAAGGTTGGCGGGTGTCTGTGTATGATGTTCACCGACGTGAATCTCGCCGGAAGAATGAATGGTGCCGAGCTGGCGACTAAAGCTAGACGGCGCTTTCCCAATTTGAAGGTAATTGTCACTTCCGGGCGAAATCCCCCAGACCTTCCCGAAGGAACGATGTTCATGCCTAAGCCATGGAGGGCTTTGGAGGTCGTTCGGGAAGCCGAGTTATCGCGTCATTAGCTCAAGTCGACGCCCGTCCTCATTCGACTATCCGAAACCACCCTTACAGTAGCCGCGAGAACCCGACCCAAAAACGCTGACGCTCGCGCCAGTGGGGTGGATGACTGATCAGCAATCAACTGTCTCGGTCATTCACGTCGGTCTGACGGCGACTGTGTCACTTCCGCTTCTTGGAAGTTGAGCGGACTTGCGAATTTTCGCCCGATGGTGCTTTAGGTGCAAAGAGATGGCTTCTATTTTGCAGTGCAAGCTAGGGGAACTCGGGGGATAACGGCCCGCATATTCCGATAGGCCAAGTGACTTGTCCTAATTGTTTGGTGATAGTGGGTCGCGTTGCGCTTGGACATGCCGATAGGGACACACAGGTCTTCGGTCGGCGACGTACCGCTGTCCACGATGCGACGCAGAGACCATTCGCTGGATCAAAGAGTGATGGTTCGGCAGCTCTAATTTGTTCTACAAATTTCGGGGGCAAATTGATGAAATCTCTGGCGCGTAGCGTCGCCGTATTGGTGGTCGAAGACGAAGCGCTAATTCGGATGATGATTGCCGGTATGATCGAGGAACTAGTACCCACTATCGGTGAAGAATGAGTCGTGATTCAAGGATGTATGAGCGGCATTCCTGAGGCGACAGCTATTATTTTGACGGCGGCGGAGCGCACCGAGCTCAATGGCTTGGCGCGTTCGACGAAGACGGAGCACCGGCTGCGGCAGCGCGCACGCATCGTGCTGTTGGCGGCGGAGGGCCGAGCGAGCCGGGCGATCGGACGGACTGTTGGCTGCACGACCGGCACAGCGTCGAAGTGGCGCGTGCGCTATGCCGAGAAGCGGTTTAGCGGTCTCGACGAAAAGGGCGACCGAGGCGCCGAGCCGAAATACACGGCAGAAACGGGCAAACGCATTCTGGCGCTGTTGGATCAGCCGAAGCCCAAGGGCTATGCCCGCTGGTCGGGACCGCTGTTGGCCGCGGCGCTCGGCGATGTCGATGTGCAGTATGTCTGGCGCTTCCTGCGTACCCAGAAGATCGACCTTGCCGGGCGCAAATCCTGGTGCGAGAGCAACGATCCGGAGTTCGCCGCCAAAGCGGCTGACGTGGTCGGGCTCTACATGGCTCCGCCGGAGAACGCGATTGTTATCTGCGTCGATGAAAAGCCCTCGATCCAGGCGCTGGAGCGGGCACAGGGCTATCTGAAATTGCCGAACGGCCGAGCGCTGGGCGGTCATAGCCACGATTACAAGCGCAACGGCACCTCGACGCTGTTCGCCGCCTTCGAGGTGGCCACCGGCAAGGTGACGGCAGCTCACAAGAAGCGGCGGCGGCGCATCGAGTTCCTCGACTTCATGAACGACATCGTCGCCGCTTGGCCCGACACCGCCATCCACGTCGTGCTCGACAACCTCAATACCCATAAACCCAGGAACGACCGTTGGCTCAAGCTGCATCCGAATGTGACGTTCCACTTCACGCCGACCCGGGCCTCATGGCTCAATCAGGTGGAGATTTGGTTCTCGATCCTGCAAGGACAGGCCCTGTGCGACGAATCATTCACCTCGGTTAAACAGCTCAGAGACCATATCGATGCCTTCGTCGATGCCTACAACGCCGATGCCAAGCCGTTCGTCTGGAGCAAGTCCGAAGTCCATCAAAAACGTCTCAAAGCCCGTTTCGCGGACCAATGATTCCGGGTACTAGAGCGGTTTTCGGTTGATGTGAATCGGAACAATAAGGGGGTTCCCAGAGGCGCGCAAATCAGATTCGGGTTGCTTTGACAGCAACGGTGAGGTCGCGCGATGGCAAAGGGATACTCGAAGGACCTCAGGGCGCGGGCGGTCGCGCTTGTCGAAGACGGCGAAAGCAGACGGGAAGCGGCGCGGGTGCTCGGTCTCGGCGCCTCGACCACCATCCGCTGGATCGAGCGCTGGGCGACAACGGGCAGTGTAGCGGCATTGCCCGGCACGGGCCACAGTCGTTCGCCGCTCGAGGCACATCGCCAATGGCTGCTTGATCTGGTCGCAGCGGACCCGGACTTGACGCTCGAAGAGATTCGCTCGCGACTCAAGTCCGAGAAACGGCTGAAAATCGGTACGACATCGGTCTGGCGCTTCTACGAACGCCACGACATCACGTTCAAAAAAAACTCTGCACGCCGCCGAACAGGATCGTCCTGATGTCGCTGCGGCGCGTGCCGAGCTGAGGATCGAGCAATCCAAGCTGGATGCGCCGCGCCTCGTCTTCATCGACGAGACGGCGGTTACGACCAAGATGGTCCGGCATCGCGGCCGCTCACCGCGTGGCGAGCGTCTCGTTGCGAGCATTCCGCACGGCCACTGGAAGACGCTGACGCTCGTTGCCGCGTTGCGCATCAATGGCCTGACGGCGCCTTATGTCATTGACGGCGCGATGGATGGGCCATCGTTCCTCGCTTATGTTGAGCAGATCCTCGCGCCGACGCTGCGCAAAGGCGATACCGTCTTCATGGATAACCTGCGCACCCACAAGATCGACGGCGTTCGCCAGGCGGTCGAAGCGGTCGGCGCCAAGGTACGCTATTTGCCGGCCTACTCACCGGACCTCAATCCGATCGAAATGGCATTCTCGAAGCTGAAGACGGCGTTGCGCAAGGGTGCCGCTCGCACCGTGACAACGCTGATGAAGCTGATCGGCAAGCTCATCAAGACATTTGCACCCGAGCAGTGCACGAACTACTTTCGACATGCCGGATACACGTAGTGACCCATATCAAGCGGAAACCGCTCTAGCCACATCATGACCGCCATGACTGGGACGGCCACCACGCCGTTGATCACGGCGCTCCAGTACAAGGCCCGGATCGGATTGATCGGAGTGAAGTTCATGATCATGCCGACAATGGTCGCAATGCAAATGACCGCGTAGAAGGCCTTGGCTTCCATCGGCTGGCGGGCCAGGCCGGTCGGCCATTTCCGCGCTTCGCCGACGGCGTATGCCGCCGATCCGGCGAGGACCGGGACGGACAACAAGCCGGTGCCGATGACGCCCAAGGCAAATACTCTCGCCGCCTTGGGCGGATGTCTGGATGTCGGTGACGTTGTTGGCGTGCAGCGTCGCGGCCGCCGTGACCATGATCGCAAGCGCGATGAAGTTCGAAAATCCCATCCCGACGAAGGTGTCGAAATGAATCCGGTTAAGCGCTCCTTCCCCCTGCTGAGGCGCCCGCTTGAGGATTTGCCGGGCCGGGACGGTGCGGACGTCTTCGGCTTCCTGGGAGGCCTGCCAAAAGAACAGGTAAGGGCTGATCGTGGTGCCCAACACGGCAACGACGGTGGTCAGGTAATCCTTGTCCCAACGCAATGAGGGGATGACCAGGCTTCTTGCCGCCTCGGACCACGGCACCTTCACCATGAACAGACATGCTACATAGGCGAACAGAAACAGCGTCAGCCATTTCAAAACCGAGACATAACGGGTGTACTGCAGGAAAATCTCCGGAGCTATGCAGATCGCCGCGAACAACAGGACATAGAGAAATTGCGGCCGCCGACTATCAACCTCGATGCGTCGGCCATCGCGCCGAGGTCCGCTCCGCATTCGCGATCAGCAGCAACGTGACGATTGCTGTGAGCAGCCACGGCGGACAGTGCTGACGCAGGTTGCCGGCAATGCCCCGACCGGTGCTGCGCCCCATGCGGGCACTCACGACTTGCACCGCAGTCATCAACGGATAGGTGAAGACCATGGTCCAGGTCAGTGCGTACCCGAACTGCGCGCCGGCCTGCGAGTAGGTCGCGATCCCGCTCGGATCGTCATCGGATGCCCCCGTGATCAGTCCAGGGCCCAAGACCCCGAGCAACCGCGGCTTGGACGGCCCGACCACCGGGCTGGGAACGATATCGACGGCTGCTCGATTTCGAAGGCCATGTGTGCCTCAGTTGGTCTGCCGCCTCGATACGCATTTACCGAGGCGGCAGAATTCACTTTCAGTATTGGAACTGCGGCATCGCCTTCAACTGGTCCTTCGTCGCGTTGTAGATAGCGTGGTCGGGATACCAGTACCCGCTGGCCTTCCGGTCCTCCGCCGTCGTGGTCGCGGCGCCCGTGGTCCGGGCCGTACCATCCGCGGCGGTGCGCGCGTTGCTGTCGACGTTCGGCGCCGGATGGTTCGTGGTGGACGTCGTGGTGCTTGCCGTGGTCGACCGCGGCGGCTCATTCGACCACTTCAGCTTGTCGTAGCCGACGGCGACGTAGTGTTCACCCATGCCGAGGAAGCCGCCAACGCCCAGGATGACGTTCTCGACCTTTCCGGCCTTGTCCAGGATGACATCATTGATATCGCCGATCTTTTCGTTGGCGTCGTTGTAGACATTGACGCCGACGAGCTTGGACGCGCGCCATTCGCCTTCCCTATGCGACGCGGCGGCTCTGTCGGCTGCGGCGCTGTCCGCTGCGGCGGTCTTGTTTGTGGTGGTTTGGGCCGATGCTGTGCCGGTGAACAATGCTGTGGTCAGCAATGCGGCGGCGAGATACTTGGTCATATGTCCTCCGTTGGTTTGATCGAGTTAAAATTGAAGCTTCCAAACGAGCCCGTCGTGCTCAGTGGTGCAGGAGCATGATGAGAATGATCAGCGGAATTGGAATTCCGACGAGCCAAAGCAGAATTGGCATGGTGTCTCTCCTTTCGTTTTCGAGGGGTTAGCGATTGATCGCGGGGGTTCCGTAAGCCTTCTTGCCCCAGGTGCCGTCGCGAAGGCCGCCGCCTTCGGTCGCGGCGAGCGACGCGGAGAACGCGCCGATGAACAGCGACAGCGTCAGCCAGATTGCGATCTGCATCGCCGCCTTACGCGCTTCATCTAGGTCCGTCTTCACCTGGGTGGCGACGTCGTTGACGCGCTTCTCGGCATCGGCCTGGCTTAACCCGGTACGGGCAGAGACGACTTTGGCCACGTAGCTGCGGTCGGCGGGATTGAGATCGTTTCCATTGTGGAAGCTGGTGGTGAACAGGCGGACCATCTCGCCCCGCGTGTCGGACGGATTCTGTTGACCTTGAGCGGACGGATTGTCCGAGCGCAGCAGCGTGTCGACATAGCCGTTCATCGGCGAGGACTGTGCAGCATTGGCCGCTCCTTGGGTGGCGCCGGCACGCGTTCCGCCCACCAGCGAACTTGCCGGCGAGGCGAGCAGCACGGCACCCAGTACGGATGCGGCCGCCCAGGCCAGAAAGCCATGCGCGGTATCGCGGAAGTGCACCTCGGTGGTCTGCACGCCGACCCACTTCGTCCGGAGACGGCCGGCGAGATAGCCGCCAATGGCGGAAGAGATCATCGCCATCACGATGAAGTACAGTCCTGCACCGATCTTGAACGTCGTTGCGGAAACGCCGGAATTACCCCAAGGCGAAACGACCGAAAATCCCATACCCGCGCCAAAGGATAAAAGGACTAGCGTCAGAGCGAGAGATGCCACCGCGCCGGCCAAGACGGCGGCCCAAGACACTCCGGGCACCGACGGTTCAACCAAATCTGCCTGCGCGTTCTGTCGAAAAGCTTGTTCCATTGATTCCTCCCAGCAGCCAGATCGGCTTCCCGGAAAATGCTCGAATGGAACGAAAGTTCCTCAAGTGCAACCTCATAAAGTGCCGGGGGCAGTGTGCTTGCGACGCGGCGGCTCTATGCAGCCGGGCAGGCTCGTCGACTGATCGCTGGGTGCGATGCAAAACGTAAATCGACCTCGGCCGGGGAGCCAAGAGCGACATCAACCGTCCTTGAGCACGAATTTAACCTCCTGGACCGGCCAGCTTTCGCCGGCGGGTATTACGCGAACCTCTCCGCCCCCGCCTCCAGCGCGTGAGAACTCACCTTGTCGTCGATGGGGAACCACCGCGAGGTCCGTCTCCGGCTTCCAGCTTTGCGTGAGGTCGAGGTCGCCGGGAAAGAGCTGCCATCGCGAACTGTCCTCCAGTTC
>Ga0185299_10005232_pt1 | contig 14872 bp, 14 predicted proteins | sample PaiPotPPA55metaG_FD_128002 | JGI IMG/M metagenome (GOLD analysis project Ga0185299, IMG submission 128002) | Iron sulfur acid spring bacterial and archeal communities from Banff, Canada, to study Microbial Dark Matter (Phase II) - Paint Pots PPA... ...
ATTCTCGAAAAGACTCCCGTCGGTCTAGAATCCTTAGTTTACACATGCAAAATGAAACTTCTTAAATGGATAGAGGTCGATTGTCTCAGACGATATTGTACAAAAAAATACATAGTGCGTTTCCTTGTGTTCGCGCGGCCCTAGTGGAATTTCTCGGCGCGAACTTGCCCGTTGGATCGCGTCCGAACCCACTCGTACTTTTGAGTTGGATCCGAGTTGGTCCTGGATGTTTCTCCGCGCTGGCACCGTTTTCCCATTGACAATGCCGGCATAACGAAAACGGTCATTAGGAGTTCGATTCAAGCGAAAATGTTAACTTGATCGAACGCTTGATAGTTGCGGCCTAGAATAATGCGAAATTTACAGAGGATTGCTCACACTGGTCTGGGCGTCCACGAAGTCGGGCCGCCGAGCTGTGCTCGTTCAGAATGATTGGTGACACGAATTTATTACTCGTTGGAAACTCGAACCCAGAAAGACAAAGTGTCACTCATCTACTGGACGAGTACACGAGCTAGCATTCAAACTCAAAATCTGATATAGATGACGTGTGTTCCACTAAGATTTTGTCGTCTTGCTTCAAGAGGTAGTGTCATGCTCCCAAACAGATCGAAAAAAAGAGAGTCCGGGCAAAGCACCACCGAATATGCTTTGACAATTGGTATCATCGCCTTGTTTGCCGTAGGGGCAATTTATGTTTTCGAGTCTTGGAATTCTAATCAGATGAACAATGCCGCAAGCTCGGTATCCGGGGGAGTTTCCTCAGGTCAAGGCGGGGGCGGCGCTTCTGGAGGCGCGGCGTCTGGTAGCGGCTCCGGTAAGACCAGTCAGCAAACCGGCGGCGGAGGGAGCGGTGACGGCGGTGCCGGAGGCAATGTCGGTACTGACACTAGCGCTGGGAATAGTACGGGCAATGGCCAAAATGGCAGCGGCGGTAGCGCGGGTTCGGTGAACAACTCATCTGCAGCGGTTAGTAATAAAAAACACTGATCGACAGGACACCCGGTCCCACGCCTTGCAGCCTGCGAACTCTACTCAGTCGTTATTGAAAAGTCTACGGTAATTTGGGTTTCGACTTGTACTGCTTTGCCATTTTCGTAGTGCGGCTGATATCTCCACTTCTTTACGGCGTCCAAAACCGTGGAGTCCAGCATGGATGGGGAGCTGATCAACCGCACGTTATCTAACGTGCCGTCCGTGCTTATTATTGCCTTTAGCACGACCCTGCCCTGGACATTCGTTTGTAAAGCGAACGTAGGATATTCGGGAATCGCTCCGGCGACGGGCAGCTCTCCCGAGGATCTTTGCGACACGCGCCCCGCCTTCGCCTCACTCCTTGCTACGGAAGGCGCCGTGGTGTTCGGAGTTTGTGAGGAGCGCGATTTATCCGCCTGGATCACCACGTTCGTTCCCGTCCGTGGTAGATATCGTCGTCCGTTCTGTGCGTCCATCACCTCAAATTGATTAATGGCCGGGAGTGGGTTGCCAGTTCTCAAATCCGTTATCTTGTCCGCGGTTTGAGGCGACCTTTTCGAGGGTGCAGCGGGTGTCGAAGTTTTCGGTGGTGTTAGGCGCGCCGGGACTGCGGGGGTCCACAAATTCGCAAAGAATGATTTGACCGTGGGGTACGTCCCGCGTGTTTTCAGAACCCTGACACCGAGGCCGAGGAAAATTATCGCAAGGCAAATTATCGCCACCCTTAGAATCCATCGGCCCGCATCGTTCCAGGTGAAGGTGCTGGCCCCCCCGAGCGTAGTGGCCTTCAAGGGAATGCCCTGACTGAGAGTTGGCTCTTTTGGTCTATCCCGGGAGTCCGAATCTCTCAAGTCCCTGAAGGTCTCAGGTTGCTCTGCAGTCGAAGGCGAGTCGGCGGTGGTCTCTGACGGCAAAACCCGTTCGAGTTCGGTCCTCCATGCGGTGCGACTGGCAGCATCGGGAACCGGTGGTTCTTTTTCCAGCGGCTCAAGAGCTACTGACGCAGGGGTACCGATGCGCTCTCTTAACCCCAACGGAATTTCCACGCCGGTCGGATCGGATCGGTCTTGGACAACCATGTTTTGCAGGGTGTCGCGAGAGGCCGATTTTGCGGAAAGCCAGTTTCTCACCTTATTACGGGAGGCGTCCGGCAAATCGACAAATTTCAAACCAACTCTGTTCTCGAACTCGTTGTCCCAGACGACTTGGCCGAATCCTTCGAAGTGCTGTCCAGTCTCGGACATATCAAAATCCAAAAGCACTCGTTTGTCCGCGGGAAGCGCTCCAACCATATCCAGGGACACACCACCGTCACTTACATCATGAAGGATTCCGCCTGCGTTCGAGCCATTGATAGCCACGTACAGCCGCGGCGTAACGACGTGGCGAACGTGGCGGCGCTGTGTCATGTGGTCAACTTTCGTCTGCTCCGCTGCTTAGGGAACCCGGTTATGAGACCCAGCGCATCCGATATCCAGAATCCACTCGTCAATCGAGCCGAACACACGCTGAAGCTTGAGACCGCCTGGCCTGCTCGACCCGAATTGCGTGGTACGCCTGCGCAATTAGCGAACCGGGGCGATCTCTAAGCTGTCCCCGACCTGGGTTCCGGATCGATAAATGGTATGAGGAGGGAGCTCCAGAACACTTGTAGCTCTAAGTGAAACCTTCGAAATGCGAAACGGTCGAAGGTGCTCTTCCACATGCACCACCTGCTTTTCCTTGCTCAAGAAAATCAGGTCAATGGGAAACATCATCCCGATGGTGTGGATACCACGCGACGGAACAATCCACAGGCCTCGTCCTAATTGTGCCCAACGCTTGGTCTTCCCGAGAAGGCCGACCAGCCGCCTTATGTAGCTATCGGCTACAACGGCCTCGGTGGCCACAAAAGTCTCGCGAGTTTTGTTGTAAACGTATAAGGGACGACTTTTGGTGCCATTATTAACCATGGATTTTAACCACCCAATTCTTTGAAATGCGCCAGAGGCACCTACGAATTCTCAGTTCTTTGATCTTTACTCCAAGGATTTACGCTTACGACGCCAAATAATAATGAATAGAACCACGACCGCGAGAATACCTGCGGCCAGCCGAATCAACGTTACGTTGTCCATCAGACACTCCTTTGCGATACCAACCGCCCCCACGTCGTCTGTGAGATCGCGGCAAAATCGTTACTTCTGCAGTGCGGGCACCACCTGCCTCATCAACTGGATCACCGCCGGTCCCAGGATCACCACCATCAAAGCCGGAAAAATGAAAAAAACCAAGGCCGGAACCATTTTTACGCTGGTCTTCGCGCTCATTTCCTCCGCGCGCTGCCGTCTCTTGACACGCAGCTCATCGGAATAGACTCGCAACGACTGCGCCACGCTGGTGCCAAAGCGATCGGTCTGAATCAACATAGCGACCAGCGATTTAATGTCTTCTAGCCCCGTGCGCCGCGCCAGTTCTCGCAGCGCCTCAAGCCTGGTTTTGCCGATGCGCATTTCCAGAGTTACCAGGTGCAACTCTTCGCTCAGTTCGGGGTGCGCGATACGTAGCTCCTCCGCAACCTTCATAAACGCCTGATCCAGACCTAACCCTGCTTCCACGCAAATGACCAACAGATCCAATCCATCGGGAAGTCCGCGGCGCAACTTCTTTTGTCGCGAACTTACTCGCCATAGCAGCCACATTTCCGGTATGAGATAACCAGCGATCGCAGCCAACAACAAAATAAAGAAGGGATTGAACCGGTAAAAACCCGTGAAGAAAACTAAACCAATCATCATCACGGGTATCAATACTTTTAATCCTCGTATCGCCATGAGCGCTTCAGGATTGCGATACCCGGCTCGGGCCATCAACAATTCGGACCGTGGCGCCTGCTTAGCTTCCCCAGGGACAATTTCTCCCAAACTCGCCAGCGAATTCCGTACCCACACTTTTTGTTTGTCTGCGAAGCTCTCGTCTTGCACCGGCACCGTTGGATTTATCAGACGTGACAGCCGGCCGGCCATCGCGTCACCCGGAACTAAGGCATAAAATAAAGCCAGCACAATCGTCGCCGTTGCGATAAACGTTATCGTCGCAATACCCCAACTCATCTGCGTCTCCGTCTCCCTAAACTTCGATTTGGATGATTCTCCAAATAATCACTGATCCAATCACTTGCAATAGGGCGGCCACCGCCAATACCGGAGGCCCCTTTGGATCGAAAAAAAGCACCCGAGTATATGCTGGATTCAAAACTGTAAGTACCAACAACATAAACATCGGAAGAGCAATCATAATTCCAGCAGTCAGCCGCCCTTGCGCGGTGCGAATACGCACATCTCGAAAGATGCGGAACCTCTCACGAATGACGCGCGCAAGACTATCAAGTATTTCCGCCAAATTTCCACCAGTTTCTTTCTGAATAAGCAACGCGGTCACAAAAAACCGCACATCAATGAGCGGAATTCGTTCCGTCATATTCAATAGGGCATCTCGCAGCGGTAGCCCGAAATTTTGCTCTTCAAACGCCGTTCTGAATTCACTTGCAACCGGCTCTGGCGAGTCTTTCGATATCATTTCGAGGCCAGTTGTAAACGCGTGTCCTGCTCGAATCGCCCGCCCTAACAAGTCCAACGCCTCCGGAAACCGTTCTTCGAATTGCCGCAGCCGACGTTTTCGTTTCCAGGCGACAAACAAAAATGGGAGCATCAGCATCACAATCGCTAGTCCGAACGCTGCAAGTCCGGGCAACCCCGCAGCTGTATTGCTAAGCACGACGTAAGTGGCGGCCGCCAGTACTGCGCTTATCAATACCAGCTTCGCCGGTTTCATGACCATCCCAGCTTGCAACAAATACTCCCTCAGCCGCATGGACCACGACCACCGCAGCATGACCTTATGCAAGAGCGGAACGGTGCTTAGCATTTCGTCTCGCACTAATTTCAGCCCTTCGGTAACCTCACCCCGTTGTTCCGCCCTGCGCACCGAATCCATACGGCGGCGTATAACATCCTGACTGGTGTCAGCGGTGACGACCATCCAGGCACTCCCTAGGACTGTCGTGATCACAATAAAAGTCATTAAGAAAATCAGCGCTGCCATGGACATCCCTCAAAATAAATTGGGACACCGCCAACTCGAATCACAAACGAATCTCCGGAGAATTAAACATAGAAATCGGGAATTGAATGCCGCTCACCAGCAACCTCTCGGCAAATTTTGGCCGGATGCCAGTGGCCACAAAGTCACCGAGCACCTCCCCAGTCTCGCGTACGCCGCGCTTCCGAAACACGAATATGTCTTGCATGGAAATAACGTCGCCTTCCATGCCGGTAATTTCGGCGACGGTGATGACTTTGCGCGTCCCGTCGCTAAGACGACTGACTTGAATGACCAGGTCAATAGCCGAAGAAATCTGCCTGCGAATGGCGGTGTCCGGAATACCCAGGTTCGACATGGCCACCATGGTTTCCAACCGCGCCAAGGCATCGCGCGGGGTATTCGCGTGAATGGTCGTAAGCGATCCGTCATGCCCGGTATTCATGGCCTGCAACATATCTAAGGCTTCTTCACCCCGAACTTCCCCGACGATGATGCGATCCGGGCGCATACGCAGGCTATTGATTACCAGTTGGCGCTGCTGGACCGCGCCTTTGCCCTCAATATTGGGAGGCCGCGTTTCTAGCCTCACCACGTGCTCTTGTTTCAGTTGAAGTTCGGCAGCGTCCTCCACAGTCACGATGCGTTCGCGATTGGAAATGTATGACGAAAGAACGTTTAGCAGCGTGGTTTTGCCGGCCCCCGTGCCGCCCGAAATCAAAATATTCAATCGTGCTTTCACGCATCCAGACAAGAGCTCTAACATCGCTGCTGTAAGAGAGCGATTATTCAGCAAGTCCTCAGCGACCAAAGGATCTTTGCCGAATCGCCTGATCGAGAGACAGGGGCCATCCACAGCCAATGGCGGGATTATGGCGTTCACGCGAGACCCATCTGCCAGTCGCGCGTCTACCATCGGTGACGATTCGTCCACGCGTCGGCCGATCGCGGAAACAATGCGATCAATGATTGCCATCAAATGCACATCATCGCGAAACTGAATCCCCGTGGCCTCCAATATTCCTCTACGTTCCACGTATACCCGCTTGTAGGAATTGACCAGAATGTCCGAAACCGTGGGATCCGCTAGTAGCGGCTCGAGAGGCCCCAAGCCAAAAACTTCATCGAGGACCTCTTGCGCCAGGCGCTCCCGCTCCTGCAGATTCATGGGCGTCGATTCACCCACTACCAGAGTTTCGAGAATTACTCCGACTTCCCGCCGCACATCTTCCCGATTAATCTCCGTCAGCCGATCCAGATTCAACTTTTGAATTAACTTGCGATGGATCGCGTTCTTTACATTTCCAAAGTCGGTTCTCGTTGTTGCAGTTAAATAGGGAGGCATAGACTATTTATCCTTTGCCGGGAATGAAAATAATCCACCCAACCCGTGTTTTTTGGGAGACGGGGCCGCTTCCAATCCCGCCAGGCGACCGGCAATCTGCCGGTAACGATTACTCAGAAAGTTGTTATGGTTATTCACATGCAAAGGCGTGCCTGAATTGACCGACTCGCTGGCTTTGCGGAAATCGTTCGGTAAACACGCAAAGATCGGCAAGTTAATATATTTCTGCACGCTCTTCAGGACTTCTTCGTCACCCTTGTGCCAGCGATTTATGATGATCCGCGTGCGGTCCGGATTGATTCCAAAACCTTTCAGTGCCAGCAGTCTCCGTTCCAACGTCCATAGGGCCGGCACGTTTGCTTCGGCTACCAGCAGGATCATCCGTGCCATGCGCAGCACGGCACTCCACTCCGACGAAAATTGCGAACCGATATCCACTAGCACCATATCAAAATTGTTCTGCGCCACGTTCACTACTCGCTCAAGAGGAGGAATGGCAATGGTCTGCCATTCTTCCGGCTGTGTGGCTCCTCCGAGAATTTCCAACGTAGACTTGTGGCGCGTCAATAATCCCGCAAAAAAATGGCTGTCCAGACGGTCCATGTTGTCCACCGCATCTCGTACGCCGAATCTCGGATGAAGATCCAGCAACAAATGGACATTGCCTAGCGGGCACGCGAAATCAAGTAGTGCTACGCTTTTCTTTGCGCAAGTCGCCAGCTGCACTCCCAGATTGACCGCCACGGTCGTTGTGCCTACCCCCCCCTTGGCCCCCATCAGCACAATCAATTTCTCCAGGGAGGAGTGATCCTTTATCTCCATCTCCTGGGTAAAGCGCGCCAGCATCTCTCGCAGCGCATCTGGGTTTACCGGTTTCGGCAGAAAATCCTGTACTCCACTTCGCATGGCCTCCAGCAGGAGCTGATGGTTCGGCGGCAAAGTCGATGAGCACGCCACCACCTTCACACCCGGACGAATTCTCCTCAGTTGCGCCCCGAATGCAAAATAAGGGTCGGGGTCACGTCCAAGATCTAGAAAAATGACGTCCGGAAGCAATTCCGCGGAATCCGGGAGTTTGTCAGCAGGAATCGCCCACTGCTTGATCGATTTCACCCTCCCGGTTTGCTGCAAGCAGGCCAGAAGCTGTGCAGAACTGGAGAGGTCACCGCTCGCTATACCTACCGTTAACATTGATCGCTTTCCTGTATATCCGCTAATGCTCTATTTTCAGTAAAGATTCCTGCATTCTTTCAATGTCCCTTTATTTAATGGCTGGCCGTTGGGTCCGCGCCGGCGGAAGTGGTTCGAGAAACGGCTTTGGCATCGCGGGACCCGTTGGGGCAGTCTCCAACGGCTGAATCACCCGCGGCGTCACCACAATCAACAATTCGTTCTTGTTTTTGGTAATCGACCGACTGTGAAACAACTTGCCTAATATCGGAATGTCGCCGATGCCTGGAATCTTTTCCAGGATTTCAGTAACGCGGTTATCCAACAGACCGGCGATCGCAAAGCTCTGACCGTCTCTCAGATCCATTTCTGATTCCACACGATTCGTGGCCAGCGCGGGAATCGCAAAACCCTGAATGATTAAGCCGTTGGAAAAGTCGAGTGAGCTGACTTCTGGCTTAACCTTCAAATGGATCGTGCCATCTGCCATCAATGTCGGTGTGAAGTTCAGGCGAATTCCAAATTCCTTGAACGTTATTGTGATTGCGGAACTGGTCGTCGCTCCCCCGCTGGCCTGCAGCACCGGATATGGAAATTCTCCGCCGACCAGGAAGCTGGCTTCTTTACCCGACGAAGTAATCAAATTCGGCTCGGCCAAAATTTCCAACACATTATCGTTCTGCAGCGCTTTGATCGTCGCAGCGAAGTTAATGTCGGGCCGAAAAATAAAAATGTTCAACAAATCGCTCAAACCGATTTGTCCGGTACCCGGGCCGCCTCCGGTCAGCTGCGGAGGAGAAAATTGTTGTGTCCCTATCACTCCGATATTTTTCGCTCCCGGCAAACTGAGAATATTGATTCCCAGTTGCTGCACTGCCGAACGATTTACATCCGCAAATTTCACTTGCAACATAATTTCCGCGTGAGACGCCGCGGGTACTTCCATCAGGCTGGTTACTTTGGGAGTTGTGTTTTTCACCACTTCGAGAATCTTGTCCGCTACCGTTGCGGACGAGATTCGACCGGAGAGCATTACCATATCTTTCGAAGTTTCAATATGCACTGGTTCCGCTGGGAACACTTCGTGAATCTTCTGGCTAAGGCCCAGAACATCGATATCCACGGAAACTTCGAAGGCCTGGCTTTGGTCCGTCTCATCCCAAATCAAAAGCGAGACACCGCCCGGAACTTTGCCGTTAACCAGCACTTGCGTCGGGCTTACGACAATAGCCTCTGCGATATTGGGATCCGCCAACGAAACTCGTTTGATCCGGGCAGGTGAGGTAATCACTAGCGAGCGTCCGACGAGCAAATGCAATGCTTGCGGCGCTTCGGTATCCATGGTCTGTTCGCCTTGCACGGGTGTGGGAGCAGGCGCTGCAGGGGGCGGCTCTTGGGGCATTCCGTTTGCCGCGCCAACGAGCAGCCAACTAGAAATGAGCAATCCACGTAGACACCAATACGATGGTAGGCGCTTGTAAACCTCGACGGTGACGCGTGTCTGGCTCATGGGTTGGGAAAACTCTTGTTTTCGCGCTTGCTCCCGGTGATCACCTCGATCACATACGGCGCGGGAGCGGGCACACCTTTTACCGCCACGATATGTTTCGGCGGCGTGGATACCGTGCCCGTAAATAGCGCCGCCTCCATGACTGCTGGCGGACCTACTTTTTTCGAATCGATAGTATTGCGTAATGCTAGTTGAATCTTTCCCTGCGTACTGGCCATAGCCAGTTTTGCAGCATCTTCCGGTGAAACCAGCAACGTAATCACTGGAACCGTTTGCGGTTTGCCTTCCCGGTCTTGTTCAATTTTTTGACCCGCGGCCAGCACACGCACGTTTTCGAGAATGGTGCGAGTCACGTTGCCGCCATTCTGACCGCCGCCTGAGGACCGGCCGGTCACCAGTACATCCACGATTGTTCCTGGAATCACGAATCCGGCCACGCCAACTACTTCATTCACGGCAACCGAAATCGCCCGCATGCCTTCTGGTATGGTCGCAGATAATCCTGCGCCGGCTTCCACGGAGGCAAGCTTACTTTCAAGTATCAATTCATTTGCCGCCACAGGAGTAATCAACGCACGATTGGCGCAGTCTTCAATACGCGTGAAGGTCCCCGCCACCGGCGCGTTCGAAGGCCAGGGAATCATTCGAAGGTTCCTAGCATCGATGCGCGTACCAAGCTGCATTGGCACCGCGGCCACTACGATGTGCCCGGTCTCAACCGGCTTCACGCTAGTCGCTTGTTGAAATTGCTTGTAAACATAAGTACTGAAAAACAGCGCAACCAGTATTGCGACAGCTAAACCAATCAACATGCGATTTTGCTTCATGAACTCGGATCTCCCACGCTTCTACTCACTTGCTCCATCGCGCGGCCCAGAAACAAGCCACGGTCGACACCGCTACAGCAACCCCAAACGGCACCTTGAGCAATTTCGGGTTATCGAGCGAAATTTCGGACTTGGTCCCCAATCCAAAAGACATAAATCCTCGGACCAGGACGACGATGTTTTGGAATGTTTCTCTTACGCGTTTGGTACGAATCATCTCGAACGTCGCCATAAGTCCCGACACCATGATGCTGCCGAACAACACAAACAAAAAAATAATGGGGCCTAAGAAGGCCCCTACAGCACCCATCAATTTCCAGTCACCGGCCCCGAGTGCCCGCAATAAAACCAGAGGTAATAACAATGCCAGTGCTAGCGCAGCTCCCTCGACCGCTACCTTCGCACCTGGCCAGCCCGACACAGCTGTTCGCAACGTGATGCCGGCGACCATACCTGGAATCGTGATCAAGTTAGGGATTTTGCGCGTGCGAAAATCCACCAAACCAGCCACTAGAGTTAGGGTGATGGCGAATATCCAGATAGCCCCCGTTGCATCCATGTATGACGCTCCTGAGCACTATCTTTCTAGCTCATTGGCCGACTCACCTGATTAGTTCGCAGTACTCAGATTGGAAGCGGCAGCAATAAATGCATTTCCGATGGAATTCGCCAGCGTTCCAAAAGTGCTGACCGCCGCCAAAACCAGCAAAACCAAGAGCAGAGCATATTCCGTTAGGTCTTGGCCGCTTTCCTCCTTCCACAGCCGTGCCAGTACATGCCTCATCAAATACCCCCGAGCAAATTTTGAAACCAAAGTCCTTACGAACCCCCGCGGACGCCGCTCGGGGACAGCCGAACTCAGCCAGATCAGCTAGGTGGCCGTACTAAGGTTCGTAGCAGCGTTAGTAAAAACAGATTTAATGGCGGTAGCTAACGTATTGAGCGTGGCAGTGGCCGCCAAAGCCAGCAAAACCAGAAGTAATGCGTACTCAGTTAAATCTTGCCCTTCCTCTTCTCTCCAAAGCCTTACCACAAGATCTTTCATAGAATTCCTCTCGATACCTTCGTCAAATTCAGGATTTGGCTATATTGCCCGATTCCAAGCTAACGCCCGGCGCGGACTACAGGCCCCGAGCCTTACCCTGCATCTGTAAGTCCGTTATCTCGGTCCTGCCGCGCAAACAAGGTATTCCTAAACTCAAAATATTGAATAACTTAGAATATTTCAGTTTTGGGAGAGGCGGCGATGAGGGCCGACCTTATCAGATGTAACGCTTTGTTGACAAACGATTGGGTTCTACAAGCATTTTGGTGACAGATTCGCTAGTCGCCGAACGGTTTATCGCGGCGTTGGATTGCCTGGAAACAGAATTCCCGCGGCAGCGCGACAGCTGGGATTGTTCGGTTCTTGGACGCACCTTAACCCCAGGATACGCACATGCCCGTTGCTACTTCGGAAAAGCTCAGGAAGAACGTTCGATAATTGGTTTAACCGCGCCTGGACGAGCTCGTGGTAAGCCTTCCACGTCGCGTCGAATTCATCGACAGTCATCCAATACTGCGCCCCAGTCGCCTGCGCCACGTCCATAATATGGTCAAGGTCGTATCTGGTGGTTTGTTGATCGTAGGCGCCCGCCGGAAGAAAGGCGATCCGGCGCATAGCCTGGCGTCCGGTGTACAAATACAACGCGGCGTCCTCAGTGTCTGGCGTGACTACCCGCGCATCCTTTGGAGCATTTTGCCTTATCCATTCGTACATTTCACGCTTTTCGCCGAGTAATAGCTCACGCCTTTTGCTTTCCGCACCTAATTCCGCGCGCTCACCGAACATGAAATTCCACGTCACCGCTACGCATAACAGCAAAATCGCTGCGGAAAGCGTCCCCCATATGATCTGATCTATCAAGAACTGTGAAGATAGGCCGCGCCACGCCAGTGAAACCAATTCTCTCGCGCCCACATAGAATCCCCCTACAATTAACGGTAAGAATGCGAGAAGAAAACGATCCCATCCAAGGTAATCCCAGAAGAGGATAATCGCGACATACAGTAAGAGTGAGAAATGCATCGGCTGCCATCCAGACCTCTTAACTGGCACACGGATGCCGTAAACAATGATCGCAATTGTCAGTAGCGTTGAAACAAACCACAGGACGACATTGCGGCGAAACAGAGGTGAAATCAAATACCCAGAAGTGTCCGCAATAAAATACAAAATATGCGAAAACAAGATGTTGCAGGTCAAGCCCATATCAATCATGCTAAGTTTTCGCATTCCGATGTAACTGGTGTAATACAGCCACGTTTGTTGCCAACCCGGTCCGAACAATGCAAACGGGGCAGGCGGCCTCGGGGCTGGCTTGATAACTGAGGTCCACATCACCCACAAGAAGAACGGGGCGATCAATACCGCAAGAATGAACGCTTGCCGCCATGCTCTTCGGTAGATGGCGCAGAGAAAAATGCCTGCCGCGATAGGCACCCCCAAAACCCGCAGAAGCAAAGAAAGTCCGCTAAGTATTCCGGTCAAGGCTGCACCAACAAGCCCGCCATTCCGGCGCATGCAACGATCCGCGGTGATAAAAGCGATGATGCTTAGGGCCGCGAAGGAAATATCAGACGAAAGTAACGAGCTAAACCGCAAAACCACCGGATGCAGAGCACAAAACGCAGTCAGTGACAGAGCTTCGTAGTCGTTGATTCCCTCATACCGCCGCAAAAACAGGAAACTTGCAACAATATATCCGCAGCCAAATGTGACCATTATGGCGGTGGCCAGAGGAATGTTGCCTGGAAATGAGGGATTGTAGCGCCATACCAAAGACAGCAAACCGGGAAGCAGAATGGGGTATTTCGTCGCGGGTGGTGTGCCGGGGATGCTGGGGAGCACGTAACCTTGGCCCTGGGCGAGGGCTTGTGCAGAACTAAAGTAAAGCGCGTCATCACTGAAGGAGCCAAAAAAGTTCGCCGGCTTTAAGCGAACCATGACCGTCAAAAACAATATCAGGAGAACGGCCAGACCGATCCACGGTACATTGTGGCATGCGCGATTTTTCATTACGAATTACGGCCCTGATTGTTCGCGTACAAATAGTGCGCTTAACTTATCCGCGTAAACACGCTTCCATCCCGGAGCCGAAGAAAGAAGCGTCGCCAAAGCCTCATCTCGCTCTAAAAGGCAGGACCTCAGTTTGTAGTTCTCAAGGACCGCTGGAGTACCCGGCTTCAGCCTGCTGACATGCATATAGTCAGACAGCACGCCGCCCCTTTCGTATAGGTCGCCACGGCCGTCGATAAAAACCTTTTGACCGGCCCACACTAGATAGCCTCCGAAGCCGTAGGTATTCAACATCGGCCCTGGAACAGAGTGTTGCCTCATATATTCAAGCGCTTGGACCGGAAAGCGTTCTTCCACACGGGCATTCAGTTTGTCCCGCGAAGGGCAGTAATGCAGGAACCCTACCGCCACTGCGCTCATTAGCACCGCGTTGAGAACGTACTTATCCTTCGCTCGTTTGTAGCCCGGAACCCAGCGAGCAAAAATCGCAGCCAGAATTGGGACGCAAAACGGCACGAATAGTAAAACGAACCGCACGTGAAGCGCAGCGAAAACCGTTCCGCTCACATACAAGACCACTTCTTCAAGCCGCCAAATAAAAGGTAAAGCCATTTGGGTCAAAAGGAATGCCAACAGCAATCCCAAAAATATTTTTCCGCCAGGCAGGTTGAACGGCATGGGCTGCCATTCCGCTATGCTGGAAACATTTATGGGCTGAGAAAAAGCCATATCAAAAGGATATACCGCGAGCCGCGTCCCATACGGGGTAAGCGGAAGTACCGCCAAGCAAAGAAGAAAAACCAACTCCAGGCGTAACCGTTCCGCGGGCAGCCAAGCCTCACCCTGGATCCCTCCCAGGCGAAACCCTTTTAGCCCGCACACCCAATAAACAAAAATGACGGCCAATCCGGCAATAAAAGATCCATGCGTGTTGACCCACAGAAAAAATACCGGTGGAAGCAGCCATAGGGGCCAGAAAACTTTGCGGCGCGCCGCCTCCAGCGCAATCAGCGTCAAAATCAAGAAAAGATAACCAAGCATCTGCGGCCGCAGCGTAAAAGAGCCGTTGGCAATAGGAAACAAAATGGCCGTAGCAATGAAAGCCGCTTTGGAATTACCGGTACGCAATGTCGCGAACGCATAAAGACCAATGACAATGGCGCTGCTAAGAGCGATCAGCAAAAGGTCCAACGCGGGCACGCCGCCCAGACGAGCCACGGCGGCAAAAAATGTTTCACCCAGCCACTCATAGGCCATCCATGGAGCGCCAGAAACCGTGAAAGAATACGGATCAACGGTTGGTAAGTGATGCGTCGCAAGAATGTTCTCGCCAACGCGAAGGTGCCACCAAAGATCGGGGTCCACGTAAAAAGCCAGCCCCGTATAGAACGTCGCCCCAGTCAGACCTGCTCCCAACATCACCGGAAACGAGAATATTCTTTGTAGGAGCCACACGAATGTTGACGTTGCGACTCGTCCGTGGGGGTGCGCCACGCCGGGTTGCACGCGTACATCATGCTCCATTGGCGAGAGTAAGCCCTCGGCCCCGGGCCCGGCGAGTATCGCTAGTTCTGTTTCGTCCATGGGGCTAAAGGTAAGGTCTCAGAGCACAAGTCGAACCGCCACAGGGGACAGACCACCGCCCGTGATCACTGTATTGTTACCGCCACACGACGAAATATTGATAGGTGTAGCTCGCACCGTACCTTGACCCTCATCGACGTCCGTAACGAAGACTTGCATAAACCCTGTGATGGTAGCAGTCGCGGAGCAACTCGTTCCTCCTTCGCCGCCGCCCTCGCCGGGACAAGGAATCAAACTCAAACTCGAAGCATTGTATATAGGTACCGTCACCAGGGAATCGCTGGAGGTTATAGTTTGTCCTCTCAGGGCGGGGTTAGGATTCC
>Ga0185299_10005233_pt1 | contig 14871 bp, 18 predicted proteins | sample PaiPotPPA55metaG_FD_128002 | JGI IMG/M metagenome (GOLD analysis project Ga0185299, IMG submission 128002) | Iron sulfur acid spring bacterial and archeal communities from Banff, Canada, to study Microbial Dark Matter (Phase II) - Paint Pots PPA... ...
TGCAGGTCGCGCTGTACCGCATACGGTGACTCACCGGGCCCGGTATGCTCGAAGGGTTCGAGCGCCTTTTGTACTTCCTGCTCAATCTCATCGCGATTGATCGTGCCAAAGCTGTTATCGATGCCAAAGCGGGCCGCATGCTCGCCCGCCAGTTTGCCAAACACCAGCAGATCGGAGAGCGAATTCCCGCCCAGCCGGTTCGCGCCGTGTAAGCCGCCGGCACACTCTCCGGCGACGAACAGGCCTCGCGCCGTGCTCATCTGCGAGTCACTGTCAACGCGAATCCCACCCATCATGTAATGGGCGGTAGGCCCGACTTCCATCGAGACCTTGGTGATGTCGAGGTCGGCCAACTTCAGAAACTGCTGATACATACTGTAGAGTTTCCGCTTGATGTGTTCCTCGGCGTGGGGAATTTTTTCGCGGATCCAGGAGATGTCGAGAAAAACTCCGCCGTGCGGACTCCCGCGCCCTTCATGAATCTCGCGGACAATGCGGCGAGCGATGTGGTCCCGAGTCAGCAGTTCCGGCGGCCGGCGGGCATTACGATCGCCCTGCGTATAGAGCCAGCCTTCCTCTTCGTTGTCGGCGGTCAGGTTCCTGTAAAGGGCGGGGATGTCATCGAACAGGAATCGCCGGCCCTCTTTGTTGCGCAACACCCCACCCTCGCCGCGAACTCCCTCGGTAACCAGAATGCCGGCGATGCTCGGAGGCCATACCATCCCGGTCGGGTGGAACTGGATAAACTCCATGTCAATCAATTCAGCACCAGCGTGATAGGCGAGCGAAAAGCCGTCCCCGGTGGACTCCCAACTGTTGCTCGTGATCTTGTACGCCTGTCCTCCGCCTCCCGTCGCCACTATGACCGCCTTGGCTTCAAATACGTAAAAAATGCCGTTCTCGCGGCTGTAGCCGAGTGCGCCGGCAACGCGCTCACCGTCCTTGAGCAAAGTGACAATTGTGAACTCCATGTAGACCTGCATGTCTGTCTGGACACTGCGATCCTGTAGGGCGCGTAACATCTCGAGGCCCGTGCGGTCGGCAACATGGGCGAGCCGCGGATAGCGATGGCCGCCGAAATTACGCTGCAGCATTCTTCCGTCTGCGGTGCGATCGAAGACGGCGCCCCACGGTTCAAGCTCGCGAACCCGCGCTGGTGCTTCCTTGGCGTGTATTTCAGCCATGCGCCAGTTGTTCAGATACTGACCGCCGCGCATGGTGTCGGCGAAATGAACGCGCCAGTTGTCGCGCTCGTCCACGTTTGCCAATGCGGCGGCGACACCGCCTTCAGCCATGACTGTATGGGCCTTACCCAGCAGCGATTTACATACGACGCCCACGGACGATCCCATAGCCGAAGCTTCGATGGCAGCTCGCAGACCGGCCCCGCCCGCACCTATGATGAGCACGTCGTGTCTGATGATCTCGTAGTGAACCATCAGAAAATTCGCCAATCCTTTATGAGGCCCATCGCGCACATGCGCACGTAGAAGTCCGCGAAGGCGACGAAGCAGAGGCTGGCCCAGGCCCAGTTTGTATGGCGCCGGTTTAGCGCATAGCTGTTCCTATAGAGCCACGCGCGCAACGGACACTCCGAAAGCCGGTTAAGGCGGCCGCCAACCAGATGGCGGAGCGAGTAGCACCCGAATGTGTATCCAATAAGCAGCACCAGATCGATCAGGAGGACCATGGTGCCGATTCCGACCCCGAAAGCGACATCCCGCGTGGCCGGGTTCGTGAACCAGAATGCTTTCCAGCAGTCGTGGGCAAGAAAGATGAGATAGAGCAGCCCCAGATATACGAAATAACGATGGATATTCTGGACCAACAGTGGAAAGAAATTTTCACCCCAGTAGCGTGCGTGGCTTTCTCCCACTGCGCACGAAGGCGGGTCCACCCAGAAGGCCTTGTAGTAGGCGCCGCGATAGTAATAGCAGGTCAACCTGAGCCCGGCCGGCGCCCACAGAACCAAAATTGCCGGCGACCATAGAAGCCATGCGGGCCACCAGCCCGGTTTGGCACCGAACCAGCTATGAGTGCTGCCGAACAATTCTGGAGAGTAAAACGGCGAAAGATACGGTCCCCATCGGTAGTCGCGGCCCTGCATCACAGCCCAAACGGAGTACGCAACGAAAACCGACAAAGTGATAAAGACGATTGAGGGCCTAACCCACCAAAGATCCGAGCGCGAGGTCTGACCGAGATGATGCGTCGGCCGTATCAGCGGTCTCAGTTGCAGGGGCGCCAGGTTCCATGGACCTGCATCCGAAGGTTGGAGCGCATTCCGGGTGGTTGAGTGGTGAAGTCGTGACGCCATAAGCTGCGCATTTCGTAGCGCATTAGCCGTGCCCGAACTTCTGGATGGAGCGGGCCTGATGCGGGGAAGCCAATCTCTCCGCGCTCGCCGCATTCAGTGTTGCACACGCCGCACTGAATTGTGAATCGGCACATAAGAGAGAATGTTCCCAGGAGAACGCGCCCATCGCCGACAAGATTGTGAGATTGTTGAGGACACACCAGAAGTAGGTATGTCTGCTCCGCTTCGTATTCTGGTCCGCCTACAGCAAGCCCGCGCCTAAGAGGGAAGTTGAACATGGTGCATATCAAACCGCTTGCGAACCTCCTTCGCGGCGCAATGGGACACGTATGCTCGTCGGCCGTTTGTGGCCACACGGCCTGAGAAAGAGCAGGTCAAGCTGGCCAAGTGGATGAAGGAATTTGGCCCGAGCGCCGAACTGCGCAAATCGTTCGGTCACGATCCGGCTCATTGGAAAGAGTACCGCAAGCGCTACAAGGCCGAATTGAAAAGACCCGAGACGCGCGCGATGTTAAAAGAGCTATCCAAAGCTGCGGCTGCCGGCACGGTGACCCTTGTTTACAGCGCAAAGGACGAGGAACACAATCAGGCAGTCGCCATCAGCGAGGTCTTGGGCTCGCGTCGGAACGCACCGTCCCGAAAATTCGCCCAGTGTGAGGCAGTGGGCCAACCTGACCCACAGGGACCATCGAACCTCTCCAGAGCCTATTTTTGCGAGGTCCGCAGGTGAACAATACGAGGAGTGCACTCGATCAAAGACCGCATGTGGTGATCATCGGCGGGGGCTTTGGCGGTACGCATGCCGCTCATGCGCTGCGCAACGCGCCTGTTAGCGTTACGGTTATTGATCGCACTAATCATTCCATCTTCCATCCTTTGCTCTATCAGGTCGCCAGCGCAGGCTTGTCGTCCGACGAAATCGCTGTGCCTATCCGTTTCATGCTGCGGCGGCAGCGCAATAGTGCCGTCATGATGGCCGAAGTGACCGCGGTGGACGTACGGCAACGGTGCGTGCGGATGGGCGCGCGACAGTTGTCATACGACTATCTGGTTCTGGCCACGGGCTCGCACTACAACTACTTCGGCCACGACGACTGGCCGCGCTTTGCTCTCAGCTTGAAGACGACTGCGGACGCGGTGCGCATTCGGCGCAAAATCCTGCAGGCGTTCGAGCAAGCGGAATTGGAAATGGATCGCGGCCGCGTCGAGGCGCTCCTGACTTTCGTGATGATTGGAGCTGGACCCACTGGTGTTGAAATGAGCGGGGCGCTCGCCGAGCTTGCGCGTTTCGCCCTGGCCCGCGAATACCGTCACATCGACACTCTCAAAGCCCGGATTGTTTTGCTGGAAGCGGGACCGCGTATCCTGCCGGCTTTCACCGACGGTCTTGCCCGCAAAGCCGGGGAGGAACTTGAACGCAAAGGCGTTGAGGTACGAACTCATGCGGCGGTGACCGGGGTCGACGAACTGGGAGTGATAGTCAACGGGAGTGAACGGATCCGAAGCCAGAATGTTATCTGGACGGCAGGAGTGAGGGGAACGCCGTTGGGCCGATCGCTCGGAGCCGAGACTGATCGGCTGGAGCGGGTGAAGGTGTTACCCGATCTGTCAATTCCAGGCCATCCGGAAGTGTTTGTGATTGGTGACCTGATGGTCATCGAGCAGAATGGGAAGTCATTCTCGCCGGGACTTGCGCCGGTTGCCGTGCAGCAGGGTCAGTACGTTGGCCGTCTTATCGCAGGGCGTATATCCGGCGCGCCAAACCCTCCTCCGTTTCGCTACCGGGACATGGGGAGTCTCGCGACGATCGGGCGCGCGTTTGCTATCGCAGACTTTGGCGGCAGGCTCAAGTTCAGCGGATGGTTCGCATGGGTGTTGTGGTCAACGGTTCACATCTTTTATCTCACCAGCCTGTGGAATCGAATCCAGGTTTTTGCGACCTGGATTTGGGCCTATTTCACCTATCAGCGTGGCGTCCGGATACTGACGCCCGACAGTCTGGATCTGGAAGGCACGAACGGCGCGCCGCCAGTTGTCGAGAACACGCAAGGGACTCAAGCCACAGCGCGCCACTCAGAACCGGTTCAGCGTTAGAGCACGGTTCGCGGACAGCGTGGTCTGCAACGTTCGTAAACGATCGCGCACGTCGCCAAATCGCGCGATCACTCGCCAATGCTACCTGGTGCGACTTTCCCCCGGCGGCGTCATTTAATCTCCTGCGCCAAAACCGTTGCCGTAGCGCCCAAACGATACGAATCGTCGACGAGCAGGATGCAATTGCCGCCGACGGCGTCGCGGTCGATGTCGAAGGCGCATTGACGCAGGTTGATCCGCTGCCGATAGGGCTTCCGTGAAGCCTCCGCGTTAAAAAGTCGGAATGCCACAACTTTGGGTCTAAAGCTGTTCTCTGGAGAACATGATGCTCAACTACGGATGTCAACACATTGACCCTGACAGGAGCCCGGCGGACACTGAAATGGTCAGGATCGATCAGATTTCCGAGTCCGACTTTGCGCCGGCCTGACTGTGGTTCTTCCTTTCGCGTTTGACCACTCTTCTTAGACCAACGCCAGGCGTTGGAAACGGAGGCCTGCGAAGGCTCGCATGAGACTACTTCAGTTCCGCTCCATCCCGAAAGAAATTCACCGCTCGCTTCGTATTGCGCAGGTGGCTCCTCTGTACGAAAGCGTTCCCCCAAAATCTTACGGAGGAACTGAGCGCGTCGTCGCTTACCTGACTGAAGAGCTCGTACGCCGAGGCCACGAGGTAACGCTGTTCGCGTCGGGCGATTCCACTGCCAAGGCAAAGATTCAATCGACATATCCTGCCGCGCTCAGAGCGGCCGGGCTTCCTCACCTGGGAGCGAGCCTGCAGATGCCAGCACTCAGTGAGGTTTTCGATCGTTCCGACCGATTCGACATCATCCACTGTCACATCGATTACTGGAGCTTTCCATTCGGACGATTGGTCGCAACTCCCACCGTCACCACGCTCCACGGCCGATTAGATATCGAAGAACTGCGCGGGATCTATCGCTACTATTCAGACGCTCCAGTTGTATCCATCAGCGATGCGCAACGCGCTCCGCTGCCGGAGCTGAATTGGCTCGGCACGGTTTATCATGGCTTGCCGAAGGAACAGCTGCGGTTTAATCCGCGGCCCGGCAAATACCTGGCTTTCCTGGGCCGGATCGCACCCGAGAAGCGGCCGGACTTGGCGATCGAAGTAGCCCACCGGGCTGGGATCCCCCTTAAGATCGCCGCCAAGGTCGATGTTGTGGACCGGGACTATTTCGAATCCACTATCCGTCCCAGAATTGATTCGCATAACGTCGAATTTATCGGCGAGATAGGCGAATCCGAAAAAAGCCAGTTCTTAGGCGATGCGCTGGCGCTTCTGTTTCCGATTGATTGGCCCGAGCCGTTCGGACTCGTGATGATCGAGGCGCTGGCATGCGGCACCCCGGTGATAGCCCGCCCGCGCGGCTCCGTCCCCGAGATCCTCAACCATGGAGTGACCGGTTTTGTATCATCCTCGTTAAACGACCTGGTCCAAGCTGTTCGCAGAGTTAGTGATATTCCGCGGAGCAAATGCCGCGAGGTGTTCGAAACGCGCTTCACAGCCGGCGCGATGGCGGCCAATTATGAGCGAGTCTACTATCAGCTGATCAGCGCGGACCGAGGACGGCCGTCGCGAAATGGAGCGGGGCCGGCGTCTAACGTAGCGGCGGCGGTGGGTGAAGAGACGCCGGGGTAGTCAATGGCATCTTCGCCGCCGGCGGCAGCGCCGCGCTGGCCCGATCGGCTGAATCGGGACAATATTGGAGTCGAGCACTGGGGCGTGGCGGAACGCCAGGGAGAGACCGCGGCGCGAAAGATACTCGACTGGCGCGAGCGCTTCAATGCGCTGCCGTTGTTCTGGACGAGGAGTCTGCAGCCATGACAGACCTCAATAAAAAGCTCGGAATCAGACCATGGCGGTAGAAATCAATATCGGCCCGCCACTTCTGACTATCAATCACGGCAGCACCTTCATGGTGACCGACCTCAACGGCGAGATCGCTGCCGATAGCGAACAGGGGGTCTTTGCTAGAGACACGCGTTTCGTCAGTTATTATGCGATCTTCGCCAACGGAATGTCCTGGACTCGGCTCACTTCGAGCCCGGTGACTTATTACGGCGCGCGAATATACCTGAGCAACAAGCCGTTCAGTACGCTGGATGGCGACGTGCCAGTCGGCACTCTGGCGCTGGTGATCAGCCGTTCCGCTTCCGAAGGCATTCACGAGGACTTCGCCTTGAGCAACTACGGCCTCACGCCGGTCCGCTTGAACCTCGAAGTGGTTTTGCGGTCCGATTTCGCGGACCTGTTCGAGGTGAAGTCTCATCGGTTCATGCGCCGCGGACGAATCGAGACGGAGTGGAACGCGAAACGCCACGAGTTGAGAACCCATTACACCAACCGCGATTTCCGGCGTACATTCACTTACCGGGCCGAGTCCAAGCCTCCGCCGGTTTACGCCAATGGGCGGCTTAGCTTTGAGATCGAGCTGCAGCCGGGCGCCTCATGGCATGCCTGCTGTGAGTATTCGATGGGCTCGGATGGCGATATATCTGCGCTCTCTCGTGCCTGCCTCCACTCAGATCAGACCAAAACTGATTCTGCTCAGCAGCAGTGGATGGGCCAGACGACCGCACTGACTTCGGCAAACGAGGACATTTACCGGCTCTATCGGCAATCGATCGAAGATATGTGCGCGCTCAGGCTCCACGACCAGGATATGGCGCACGATGTCTGGGTACCGTCGGCCGGAGTGCCATGGTTCGTGACCGTCTTTGGCCGTGACAGTCTAATCGTTAGCCTGCAAAATATGACGGTGGACCCGGCTTTCGCCCGCGGCGCGCTTAAGAAACTGGCTGAACTTCAGGCCACCGCGAGCGACGATTACCGCGATGCGGATCCAGGCAAGATCCCGCACGAGATCCGCTTTGGCGAACTCGCCCATTTCCATCATATCCCGCATACGCCCTACTACGGCACGGCCGACGCCACGCCGCTCTACCTGATCGCGCTGCACGAGGCCTGGAAATGGACCGGCGACGATGCATTGATCCACGAGTACCGCGACGTGGCGTTGCGCTGCCTGGAATGGATCGATCGCTACGGCGACCTCGACCGCGACGGCTTTCAGGAATACAAAACCCGCTCCTCGCAGGGCTATGAAAACATGAGCTGGAAGGATTCGGGTACTGCAATCGTGTATCCCGACGGTTCTCAGGTGAAAGCACCCAAGGCGCTGTGCGAGCTGCAAGGGTACGTTTTCGACGCCTGGATGCGGATGGCGGAACTGTTCGATCAGCTCGGCGAGGCTCCGCGAGCAAGCGAGCTGCGCCGCAAGGCTGCGGACCTCCGGGGCAAATTCGAGGAGCGGTTCTGGTGCGAGGACATCGGCTTCTATGCGTTTACGTTGGACCCCGACAAGCGCCCGGTCCTTACCATTGCTTCAAACCCGGGCCATTTGTTGTGGAGCGGGATGGTACCTCCAGAGCACGCCGCCCGCGTCGTCAAGCGGCTGATGGAACCCGATATGTGGAGCGGCTGGGGTATCCGCACTCTTTCCGCTCACAATCCTGCCTACAACCCGTTTTCCTATCAGCGTGGTGCGGTCTGGCCTCACGACAACGGCATCATCGCCCTCGGCTTCAAACGCTACGGATTTGCCGCCGAGGCCGCTCGTATAGCCCGCGACATCTCCGGCGCCGCGAGCTATTTCGTGAGCTACCAGTTGCCCGAGCTTTACGCGGGAATTGAACACAAGGCGGGCACCTTTCCGGTGCAATATCCTGGCGCGAACGTCCCTCAAGGGTGGGCCGCGGGAAGCGTCTTTCATCTACTGCGGGCGATCCTCGGGCTGCATGCGGACGCACCCAACGGCCACCTGTACGTCGATCCCGCGCTGCCAGCATGGCTTCCGGAACTGACGCTGCGCGGACTGGCGGTGGGCAAGGCCAAAGTCGATCTTCGCTTTTCGGTAGAGGGCGACGCCACGAAGTGGGAAGCCTCGGTTCGGCAGGGCTCGCTCCAGGTCGAGAAGAAGCCCTGGGGGCCTTGGCCCTAGAGGAGGTAGCCACTCGCGAACCAGAAGCTGAAGATAAAAGGAAAGACCACCATGGTGCATATCAAGCGCGCTTACGACCCCGCCTCGCGTCGTGACGGCATGCGTATCCTGGTCGATCGTCTGTGGCCGCGTGGCCTGAAGAAGGCGGAAGTAAACGCGGTGAAGTGGATGAAGGAACTTGGACCGAGCACGGAAGTGCGCAAATCCTTCGGCCACGATCCGTCCCATTGGAAAGAATTCCGCAAGCGTTACAAGGCCGAATTGAGAAGACCCGAAGCGCGCGCGATGTTGAAAGAGATTGCCACCGCCGCAGCGCGCGGCACCGTGACCCTCGTTTACAGCGCAAAAGACGAGGAACACAATCAGGCAGTCGTTATAAGCGAAGTCTTAGGCGCTCAGCGAGATGCTTCGGGCCGAGATCGCTAACTGGCGGTGGACCGATGTCTGCGGTTTCACAGATACTGAAGCGCGTCCTTCGCGGCGGCCGATTTCACTCAGACGTTCGCCGCCCAAGGGTTGCTGTGACTATCAGCATGTTCGCGCACTGGTAGCAAATGAAACAACAAGCAGGAGAGTCTGATCAATGAGCAGTAATGTGGATGAGACCAAAGACATAGGCGAGCCTTCTCTGATAATCGATGATCAAGAGGGCCATCAATGGCACGTTCCCTTCGAAGAAATTAACTGTGTTCCCCGCGTTGGCGAGACGGTCATGCTCCCGCCGGATTCTCGCCCCCACCAGGTCCTGAGTGCTGAACATTATTTCCTTCAGCAAGGTCCGCCCGTGACACTTCATGGCGAAGCGTCCAAAGATTTTCTCTACGCGAGGCCGGCCCGTGTCGTACTGAAAGTTCGAAAAGCGTGAGCTTAAGCGCCAGCTCCGCCGCAAGCGGGAGCTTCATAGTCAAGGACCTGTTGAACCTCAAGCAACAGTTTGAAGGAGAAGAGCAATGGAACACTTTGTCTCGGACCTGAAGAAGATCAGGGAACGGGCGCGCAGGCACATGGAGACCGGCGCCGTGACCGAGGGTTACAAGGCCGATCGGGAGCAGGTGCTCGCGGTGCTGAACGATGTGCTCGCAACCGAAATCGTGTGCGTCCTGCGCTACAAGCGCCATTTCTTCATGGCGCGCGGGATCAATGCCGAATCAATCAAGGCCGAGTTCCTGCAACATGCGAATGAAGAGCAGCAACATGCCGACTGGGTCGCCGAGCGGATCACCCAACTCAACGGTGAGCCGAATTTCAACCCGGAGGGGATGATCTCGCGCAGCCACTCGGAATACCAGGAAGGTTCTAATCTGATCGAGATGATCAAGGAAGATTTGGTGGCCGAGCGCATCGCGATCCAATCTTACTCGGAGATCGTACGCTGGCTTGGTGAAGACGATTCGACGACACGGCGGTTGATCGAAGAGATCCTGAAGATGGAAGAAGAACACGCCGACGATCTGGCCAACATGCTGACCAAGGTCGCCAGTTAGCAAGGTCAAGGAGTCAATTTTGGTCGATCTCAACGTCAGGAGGACATAACTAACCAATGAGGTCCCGCGCGAGTGTACCGGAAGATAGCCGTGGGCATAGGCCTGAAGTTGCTGCTTTGCTACGAAAACCTTTTGACGAGATGACGTGGATGCTGAAACGCACATTGCTCAAGGTTCTGCCGACATGTGGGAAAAACCACACCAGGGAGAGGCAAAAGCTCCCGCGCGGGCTGAAGGTGACTCAGCAAGAAGTGAGCGTTGGATCCGAAGGGTAAGGTAGCGCTGCTCACGGGCGGTGCGCGCATCGGGCAGACTGTTGCGCAAGCGCTTGCAGCACGAGGGTGCGCTCTCGCGCTGACGTATCGCGGCTCCCGTGCGGCGGCGGACGCAACCGCGGCGGCGGCAAAGGCGATGAATGTGCCCGCCACAGTGATCCGCGCTGACGCGACCAACGAGACTGATGTCGGGGCCGCGGTGGGCGGCGCGGCGAGCTCGCTCGGGCGACTCGACATTCTCATCAATATGGTTTCGATCTACGCGAAGACATTGAATCCAACAGCGGCCGACTGGTCCAACGCGCTGGATGCCACCGCAAAAAGCACCTTCCTTTTCTCCACTCACGCGGCACCTATCATGAAGACCTCCGGTGGAGGGCGCATCGTCAACATCAGCGACTGGCTGCCCGCCAGCGGGCGTCCGCGGTACAAAGGATTCATACCCTACTATGTCTCCAAGGCCGCAGTTGTCGCACTCACCCAGAGCTTCGCGCTCGAGCTAGCGCCCGAGATTTTAGTCAATGCGATCGCCCCCGGCCCTATCCTGGCTCCTCCCAATCTCAGCCCCGAGGAGAATGCCAAGACTATCGAAGCCACCCCGCTAAGCCGTTGGGGCGGGGCTGGGGAAATTGCCAAGGCCGTACTGTTCCTCATCGAAACCGACTTTGTGACTGGCGAGTGCATTCGAGTGGACGGCGGACGCCATCTTTACTAAGAAAGGAGCCTTATCATGGCAGGCCGTGCAGATAGTATCTCCCCTGAGCAGAAAAACGACTTATGTGCAGATCATCGACACACTGACTTCGATATTCGGGTCACATCCCGGATACAGGCCCGCGCCACGCTAAAGGCGTCGTGTGCGAAGGTACATTCACACCAAATCCCGCCGCCGCTTCTATAAGCCACGCATTCCATCTCCAACGCGATGCAGTACCCAAAACGGTCCGATTCTCAAATTTTCTGGCATCCCGACCGTGTCGGACAGTGACGCCAACGCCAGTCCGCGCGGACTCGGGATCAGATTCCACCTCCCCGGCGGCGCGGATACGGATATTGTCGCACATTTAATGGGTTTCCGGTTGCGACAGCCGAAGAGTTTCTCACTTTCCTGAAAGCACTTGCATCCAGCGGCCCGGACGCTCCAAAACCAACTCCTCTCGATACTTTCCTTGCAAGCCACCCGCGGGCAAAGCTGTTCCGTAGCTCCCAAACCGGTTCCTGCAAGTTTCGCAGCCGAGTCATACTATGGCGTGGACGCGTTTCGATTCATTAACCGGGATGGCGCGGTGCGTCTGGGTCGCTACCGGATCCACCCGGTGGACGGCGAGCACTACCTGGATACAACCGCGGTAGCTGCAAGCCCAGCCAATTTTCTTTTCGACGAACTCGCGGCACGGGTTGGAGCGCGGCCCCGCCGGATTCCATCCTTTTGTCCAATTGGCGGAGCGCTCCGACCAGACTAATGATGCCTCGATTTCGTGGCCCAATGATCGGCCGAGCATTGAACTGGGCAAGCTAGCCGTTATGCCGAACGCGGTGGACAGTGACGCCGCACAGCGCCGGCTGCTGTTCGACCCGATGCGTCTCGCTGACGGCATCGAACTTTCCGACGATCCTCTGGTCGTGGCGCGCTCGGCAGTTTACGCTATCTCTTACGAATGGCGTCAGCAAAACGCTTGGAGCGGCGCTCTGTCGGCGCACTAGCGAGCGCGCCGATAAGGGTGTCACAACTCAGCTTTCGTCTATATCCGCGCGCACCCTAGGCTTGACCTGACCGTTTGGACGTTGCGGCGGCGACCCGATAACGCCATCGACCGTTGGGATGGCCGTTCTTATCGGAGAACCCTCGCGTTCGACGGCATGCCGGTTGAGGCCTCTGTCAATCAGACGCGACGACCGGACGAGCCAGAACTGGAAGTCACGGCTGTTTGTGAGCAGCGGCGGCCTTCCGGGCTTAAGGCTAGGCTAACGGCGATCCTCGAACGTACACTGGGCCTGCAGGTCGACCTCTCCGGTTTTTATGAGATGGCGCGAGGCGACCCGAAGATTGGAGCGCTGGTGAGACGCTTTAATGGATCTCGGCCGCCGCGCTTTCCCACCGTCTTTGAAGCGCTGGTGAACGCGATCGCATGTCAGCAACTCAGCGTATTAGTTGGAGTAATGCTGCTTAACCGTCTGGCCCGCGCCAGCGGCATGGCCTTCGGACGAAGCTCCGCGGCGGCGTTTGCATTTCCGACCCCGGAAGAACTGGGCAGTGCACGGCCCGAAACGCTTGGCGCGCTCGGTTTCAGCCGCCAAAAGGCCAGCGCACTAATCAGATTGGGACGAGAGTGTGCCGGTGACGCAAGCCATCTCGAAGCGCTTGCAGAACTTGACGATCGGCAGGCCATGGCCAGATTACTCGAATTCCATGGAATCGGCCGCTGGAGCGCCGAGTACGCGATGCTGCGCGGACTCGGCCGGCTCAACGTTTTTCCCGCGGACGATGTCGCGGGAATAAAGAACCTGCATCGGTGGCTCAAGCTTCGGAAGATCCCCGACTACAAAAGGGCGCGCCGGCTGCTCTCCCGCTGGTATCCTTACGAAGGGCTACTCTATTTCCACTTCTTGCTGGCCAAACTCGACTCACTCGGCTTTCTTCAGGATCTGACCAATTGAACGACAGCGTAGGAAGAAATCGCACCAATAATTAAGCAAGCAAAAGGGTTATAAATGGTTAGGTCGGCCGGAGCATCGGGCGTAAGATGGGCGGCATGAGCGTGAATGGCCTGAAGCTAGTCGCCTTCCGCTTTCAGCGAAAGCAGGACCTCCTGGGTGTGCTGGCCCAGCTTGGGCGGGGCGGTCATCACGGGCTCGGGGGCGCCAGTGAAGCGCGCTACCGGGCGTATGGTTTTGAAGGTGCCGCCGTTGGGATGCGGCACTTCGATTATCACGCTCAATGCCTCAACCTGCGCATGCGACAGCAATGACGGATAGTCCATCATCGGAACAGCATCGCCGCCAATGCTCTTAATCAGAGCAATGATCTCGTCGCGCGCGCGTCCCTTAAACGCATCTTCCCAGATGTACTTCACCTCGGGGGCGTAACGTCCGATGCTGGTCGCCTGACGTCCGTAATCGGCGAAACGGGGGTCGGTGAGCACGTGCTCCATCCCCAGCTCCAGCACCAGCCGGTCCCAATCTTCACTATTGCCGCGCCGGAGAATGAAGTAGAGCGCACCGTCTTTGGCCTGATAACCGTAATCTGGAGGATTGGTATAATGGTCGAGATGGAACCCGTACCAGTCATCTGGATCAGTCATCGAATGCCACATGATGCCGCGTAAATGAAGGAGCGAGCCGAATTGGCTGACCGCGACGCGCTGGCCGTGGCCGGTGCGCCCGCGATGGAACAGTGCGGCGAGAATCGCCTGAGTAGCGAAAACGCCTGTGTTGATACACGCGATGTCCGCACCAACTCGAATCGGCGGATCGCCGATACGGCCTAACGACGCTGCATATTCGGCCATCGCCTGAATCACCAGTTCAGAGCCTGGCAGATCTTTCAGCGGACCTTCTTCGCCGAAAGGACTAATTGCACAATAGATCAGCCGTGGATTTTGCGAACTTAACTGGCTGTAGCCAAACCCGAGTCGATCGGCTTCGCCGGGTCCGAGGTCTTCGATAAGAATATCTGCGGTTGCAGCGAGCTTGCTTAGAATTCCGTGCTGATCATCGCGCCGGTAATCGAGTACTACGCTTTTTTTGTTGCGATTCACACTCAGGAAGACCGCGCTTTCGCCGTTGATAAAAGGAGGACCAATTTGGCGCGCATAATCGCCGTTGGGCGGCTCGACCTTAATTACCTCGGCTCCGGCGTCAGCAAGTTGCATTGAAGTGAACGGGCCGCAGATCCCCTCGGTGAGGTCGATCACGCGAAACCCCGCAAGACTCTCATTTCTGCTCACTTTGAACTGCCCGCCGCTTGGTGGCTAATGCCAAGTTCGGCCAGCACTTCCGCCGTGTGTTCCCCGGGCTCGCCCCCGGCACGAATCGGTCCTGCTGGCGTAAGGCTGAATTTCCATGGCAGCCCATCAACGTAGAGACGGCCCCAATGCGGGGTGTCGATTTCGACGATGTGCTCGTTGTGGCGCACCTGCGGATGATAGCGGAGTTCATCGAATCTCATCGCGGGGCCGTTGGGGACTTTCTCGCTCGTGAGCCGGATCATCCACCAGGCTGCTGGTTTGCTTTTGAAGCGCTCTTCGAGAATTTCCACGAGTGCGGCGCGATTGCGGACTCGCATCGGATTGCTTCCAAAGCGCTGGTCAGCGACTAACTCCGGCAGCTTCATCGCACGGCAGAACCCGGGCCATTGCTCGTCGCGTTCGACCCCGATCGCCACAAACCTTTGGTCCGCGCATTCGAACGCCTGATGCGGCGCGGTTGTCGGCGAGGCGCTGCCGAGCGGCCGGGGTTGTTCGCCGGTTGCGAAATATTCAGCCAGGCGGGTCGTCTGCAGCGCCATCGCTGCCGTGAGCATCTCGATTTCGATTCGCTGACCCTCGCTGGTCCGGTCGCGCGCGATCAGCGCCTCCAGTATAGCCTGCGTGATGGTGGTGGCGGTGGTGAGGTCAAGATGCGCCAGATGACGGAACATCTCGCCTCGGCCTCGTTCCGGTCCCGTGATACTGCACC
>Ga0185299_10005234_pt1 | contig 14865 bp, 17 predicted proteins | sample PaiPotPPA55metaG_FD_128002 | JGI IMG/M metagenome (GOLD analysis project Ga0185299, IMG submission 128002) | Iron sulfur acid spring bacterial and archeal communities from Banff, Canada, to study Microbial Dark Matter (Phase II) - Paint Pots PPA... ...
TAAACATCAGCCCACTCACTGTAAAACAGCACCTTCGCAAACTGTTTTTGCGAGCCGGAATTCTGGACGGACGTAAAAGGATAAAGTTGGCTCGCTATGCTCACGAGGACAAGGTTACGGTCATGACACCTTGCGCGGGTCTCAACCTGATGGAAAGTCAGATTTCTATTCTGGTCTGGGAAGGCCTTACCAATCGAGAAATTGCCAAGATCGTCGGCACCAGCGAACAAATGATCAAGAACAAGTTGAGCAGGGCTTTTGACAAACTCGGAGTCTGGAGTCGGCTGGAAATGGCAATGTATATGGCCAGCCACGGCGGAAAGAATCGACTTCCCGAGACCAAGCGCCAAGATTTCTTAGGCGCTGGATCGATCTACACAAGTGTCCGATATGGCCTGAACTTCAGTGATCCAGTTTTGGAGAGGCCATTTCGCTTTAAATCTCGAAATCGATTCTCGCATCGCTCGAACCCTGTGGAAAATAGATCGACCAAATGCTGAACGCGCCCGATTTGGCCCCCCCCGAGATGAACCCAACAGTGCCCACCCCAGCTTGCTGATCGGCCGCAGGTATCTCCCGACATCGAGAGATACCTATTACGCCGAGTTCGCTGCGTTTTCCGGTCGAAAAGGGTGCTTGTTAATTGGCGCTGGACGCGATCAGAGAATGCGTGATCGCATATACAGAGAGCATAATGCGATTCGAAACTCCAGCCTTTTGAAACAATTTGCCTACGTGTGCTTTCACCGTGCGCTCTTCGATCCCGAGAGGAGCAGCAATTTCCTTGTTGGAGCAGCCCGCCACCAGCATCCGGAGTACTTCCTTTTCACGGCTTGTGAATGGTCGTCCGTCCCCCAAAACACCATGCTCCGAGGATCGGTATGCCTGATCCACGAGCATCGAGAGAACTCGCCTCGGAGCCCAAACCGATCCTATCAACACGGTTCGAATCGCCTGCACGAGTTCGCCGACCGATGCGGCCTCATCGACGCAGCCCTTCGCCCCTGACGAGACAGCCTTGAGGATTGCGGCATCATTCAGGTTAGTTCCCGTCACGATGACACTCAGACCGGGCCGGAGAGCCTTCACTGTAGTCAGCACTTCAATGACATTCTTGCCGGGATGACTGCCCAGCAGAACAATGTCGACTTCCCGATTTGTGGCGATTTCAGCCAGCGCGACTGACTGGAATTCGAAATCCGACTCCGCACTTAACAACGCTCGAAATCCGACAAATCGAACTGGATCGCTGTCGATCACTGCGATGCGTACCGTTGCTTTTCTTACCCGAAAGATTTTCATGAAGTTATTAACTCGTAATCACTTGTGCCCGTTAGCCGATGTTATGCACTCCACTTATTGTAACGGGGAGGTGCTCTATTTCTCAGGCGTGACGAGCGCCGAGAGTAAACTTTAGTGCGGAGCCATAACAGGGACAAGCGACTACACTGAAGCTGTGAGACATTACACGATCAAAATGATGAACGGCTTTAGCGCATTTAAGTGTATACGTTGCAAACACTCTGTCACGACACGGGAGTTTAGCAGCCAGAACGGCAGTTGCCGCACCCAAGCGGCTAAGGCAATGAACGACCACACCACAGCAGCACATGGCGGCCCTCTCCCCATGTCACCGCATAATTCGCCGACGCGCAGTAAACTCGGATTTCTCCTAAAGCAGTGAAAGGTGGCTCGGCATGACACCAGAAACGTATTACACGGTCCGTCGCACTCGGTCGCCCTGCGGGTCTCGCTCGGGAGTGGTCTTCGATCTGACTTACCGCCGCGTATGGCGTCCGGAACTCGGCGATGAAGGTCAGTGGTGCGATTTGTTGGTTGAGCAGAAGGAAGTTGCGGTATTCCAATTTCCAATTTCCCGCCTTGGCGATTAGATAGGACTGTCACTAGCAAGGTCTTTCAGTTAAGCCTACAGCTTTTACTCCTCAGTCGTAATTGCGCTTCTCCGTAGGGTTGGTCTGGAATCACCCCACTTCAGGCGTGCAATGCGCTCGGGTGGGAACTTGCAAGAAGAAGGTATCCAGTCACATCGACGGCGGTCACGATGTCGGAGATACGTCCCTTAAAGAGCAGTTCACGGCGCGTAACCTCCACGTCGATCAAGCTGCCGTCCTTCCTTTTGTGTTTCCGCAGTTCTTTCCCCGAGGTAAGTATTCGTTTCTGCAATATTTCCGTTAATAAGGGGGTAATGTCTTCGCTAGGACCGATGTCGAGAGTGGTCATCGACAGGAATTCCTTTCGTGAGTAGCCGTAATGATTCACTGCCGCATCGTTGACGGCAGAAAAGGCTAGCGTGCTGGTATCGAAAATCCACATCGGAGTCGCATTATGATCGAATTCAAAACAATTTAAGGCTTCTGAAGCCGGGTCGTCGGCGTTAGATAGTTTCGTGGATAGAGCATCATCTTTCGACAGGTATGGGGAGCGGCACAAGTGTGAGTCGAATTGTCTCGCAATTATGTCGAAATGCGCTCCCGCAGGAAATTCGACCCTAAGATGGCAATCGACGCATACCACAAAGCGACCTGCGACAGCCATCAAGATACCGAGGGGGTGAGGAAAAGAAAGAGTACTGCTGGCTGACATTGCATATTTCAACTCTCTTATGTGCAAGATCATCATACGCCTCTATTCTCAGTATGTTGTCAACTAAGGACGCAAAACAGCAATAGGGAGGGTGCGAATGTCGATGTTTACCCAGCGAATATAAGTACTTGGTCATTATTGACCAGTTCGAAACCGTTTCAAGGACTATGTTGGTGTTAGTTGTTACAAGACAGGAGTTTTCAATGGCTGCTCCCCGCACAATACCAATCGCAGAAACGACTCTGCCTTCGCATGAGAGATCACAGCCCACCAGCAAGGAAAGCGTGGCTGCGACACTCAAACGCTGCAAGGACCCTCTAATCGCAGATTGGTTGATGCGCACAAAGAAGACTCCGCAACTCAACCATCTTCATCTTAGCGATGAGGAACGAACTGGACATCTTCCGAAGCTGATTGACGATCTGGTCGTGCGTTTGGGCACACCCAAATTGCCCGATAAAGACAGCGATGCCATCGCGTCCCCGGCTGCCATCGAACACGGCAAGCTAAGACGGAAGCAAGGCTACGCTTCCGCGATGCTGATCCATGAATCACGAATTCTTCAAGTGACCGTTTTCGGAATCTTGCATAAGAATCTGAGCACGCTGGATTTCAACTTGCTCTTGCCTGATGTCATGATTATCGCGGACGAAGTGGACGCACAGTTGACCCAGACGATGGAAAGCTTCACGAATGCCACGCCCAAATCGGAGAAGCCGCAGCTTCTGAGGACGAGGTGAGCCCAGCCCGATGACAGTGCTTCTCAAAACAGTGAGTTTGCACGGTCGTGAAGGTCGAACCTTGGCATTCCACCCACTAGCCCATGACTGCGATCCCGAGTGCAAACTTCCCATCAGCATTGTTGACTATCTCAGCAACTGTTCAATCTTGAACAGGTTCCAAGATGCACTTTGAGCCAAACTGGATTTAGTTCGTGAAGAGAGGTGGTGCTGTATGACTCCGACCGAACACCCTATTTCCCACAAGGTTCTGCTTGTGGATGACGACGAAGCCATTCGCGAAATGATGACCGCGACCCTTGAACACAAGGGCTTCGGCGTGGTTGTTGCCGCCAACGTTACCGAGGCTCTCAAACTGATCACGACAGAGAGCTTCGATGTTCTAATCACTGATCTCCACATGCCCAACCCCAGCGATGGGTTTGCTGTGATCACGGCGATGCGCCACATCCAACCGAATGCACTTACGCTGTTGGTCAGCGGCTACCCCGACGTGAAGAGTGCCATGGAAGCTATCCTTCTGGAAGCGGACGAAATCATTGTGAAACCTTTCGAGACCGGGAAACTCGCTGATCTTGTCCAAGATAAGCTGGTCAGGCGTAGACCTTCTATTCCAACGCCAAAGGAACGCGTGGCCGGAATATTGCAGCATTGCGCGACCCTTATCGTCGAAGAGTGGCTGGCGAACGTCAAAAAGAGCAAAGAACTCAACCACGTTTCTCTTAGCGACCAAGAGCGCACTGGATATCTTCCGAAGCTGATCGAAGACCTGATAGTTCGTCTGAGAGCGCCCAACATCCCCGGAGAGGAAAGCGGCTCCATCTGTTCTGCTGCCGCCGTCGCCCATGGCAAGATGCGGAAGTCACAAGGCTACACTCCTGCGATGCTGGTGCACGATTCACGGATACTTCAAGTGACCCTGTTCGGGATGCTGCAAAAGAATCTGAGTGCTTTGGATTTTAGTTTGCTGTTACCCGATGTGATGACCATCGCAGATGAAGTGGATTCGCAGTTGACACAGGCGATGGAGGGCTACACGGACGCTATAGGGACCGCAGCGGCGGCCTAACTCCAACTTGCCCAGTGTTGCCCCGCGTGGGCGCTCACATCAATACCCCTGCAACTGGGCGATTGCAGGCAATAGCTGGCTAGCCAAAAGAGATTTCGTTATGAACACCTCTGCACTCTTCAACGCCTGCTCCGGGACATCCGCTGTGCCAGACATCATGAAGATGGGGGCGTGCGGCTTCAGCCGTCTCTTTCAACCGCAAGCTCCCGGCCATTCATCTCCGGCATAAACTAACCAACGATTACAACATCAACCCATCAACCGAATGGACGGATGCCAGTTCCAATCCCTTTCTGCTGCTGGGTGCGGTCATAACGGTATATCCAAAGCTTTCGAGGAATGCTTTTTCGCGTTCCAGCAAATCTTGGTTATCGTCGATACAGAGAACTATCTTGTTTTGGGGTGCTAAGGGCGCGTCGATTGCGTCTGGGCGGGTCACTGACCTCAGTGTCAATGTTGTGATCCCTTGAAGCTGCTCAGAATCGCTCACATTCGACTGTTTTATTTGCAACGAAAGGTTGCGGAAGATGGGCAAGTACGCTATGCATCATTGTCCGATTTGCGATTACGAACGGCCAGGCACAATCCACTGGAACGCCGCCTTCCGAGGGATGGCAAGGGGCTCGGTCGGCTTCGGCAGGCCAAATTGGTCGTCTCGATTAGGCGATGGATCAGCAAATGGTATTTTGGTCAGCATAGACTGCGACCTGACAAAAGCGTGGCGCAGTCCGACCCAATGGCTACGCCACAAGACAGGAACCGGAAAGACCGGGGACGGCCGCGTCAGTTCCTCACTTCTCTCCTTCAATCCTGAGAATTTACTATTGCTGCTGAATGATGTCTGTGCACAATTGGACATTGTTGAAATAAATCAACTGGCGTCTCATCGGTGCGACCTTCCTTCACCAACCATCAGAAGTGTTCAAGATTGAATATCGCCGCCTCGCGCTATTGAGGCACTATATGCCAGCGAGCCAAGAATAGGTAATTGTTGCGTCCGTTGCGCCACTTGTGAAAGGAGCTTGTTACCTATCATCCCCGGCAGAAGTTGCCCGGCTGCTGGCAGGGAGGCCGACGAAACAATAGTTGTGGAACATCCGAATCGGCACGAAGAAGGTGATTTTGCAGCCATGGAGAAGTCTATTGATCCACGACTGGAGCTTTCGCTCCCGATGTTACGTGATCTGGTTAATAAACTGGCTGTTATCAGCGGCCACTGCGATCTTTTGGGAGACCGTTTGAGAGCAGGATCACAAAGCGCCAAACGAGTGGGTGCGATTCAAGAGCTAGCCCGAGAGATCGCCAAGGAATTAAACGAATATCAATGCCGACTGTTGGTTGGATACGGAGTTAGCTCCGTTGCAATTCCATCCCTCGCACGTAAAGCGGGATGAGATTCGACTCAAATAAGAAAGGCAGTCGGCATGGAGAGACCGAGTGGAATACGCATCCTTCTGGCAGACCCATGGGCGCAGCCGCTTAACACGCCGAAGGAATCGGGACGGAAGGACAAGAAGCAGACTGCAATCATCCCCGTTCGTGCAATCCCCGATGCCCGCCGTCAGCCTCGGTTCAAGATTGAGATTGATATCACAATCAATTCCCGAACGAGCGGCATACTGAAGGGGCATACCGTGGACATCAGCGAATCCGGGGTCGCTGCGATGTTGAGAATTGAAGCGCCTTTGGGCGAGGTCGTAGAGTTGGACTTCGCGCTTCCAGGTGGTTCTGTGAAAGTTCAAGCGATAGGTCGCCAAAGGAACGCATTTCGCTACGGCTTCGAGTTCGTTGATTCAAACTCCGTGCACGAACTCATTCGTCGCACATGTCGCGACCTTGCCGTTGACCAATCCTTGACATGGCCTGATTTGCCATAACCCAAGTCGTCGGATGGCAGATAGCGCATCCTCGGACTGTTGCCCTGAGATGCGATCCGATGCGTGGTGTAGATCACGCTTATCTCGCTGCAACTGCGGTCACAAACCTTCTCAACAATCGTCACAGCTTTTTCCAATCGGTGAGTGCCACCAATTCGTCCAAGATTCCTGCAACCGTTGGAGCCGACGCTCGTGGCTCGTGATCCCCTGCCGCGCCCGCTATCTTCATTTTTTGCCGCCATGCAAGTACAGGCGGTTTGCTTCACTGATTTGCGCTATTTCGTCGCGTAACTTGGCGATGCGTTCTTTGACGGAATCCTGCATGACGATGGGGTGGCAGTGGACTTCGGTCCGGATGCTCGCCAAATTTTAAACGCTTTGCAAGAGAAGATCGGAGAGCACCCGGAAATCGGCGCGGCGATTGCGAAACTGGAAATGGCGCTGAATGATCTGGCAATGCAGACTGGCGGGCTGCTGTAGGGCAGGTACAGAATGACAGCGATTTCACCATCGACTTCAACTTGGCGGTGTCCCTCGGTCACAGCTTTTTCCAATCTGTAAGCGCCACCAATTCATCCAAGATTTCCTGCAATCTTTGAAGCCGCCGTGCGTGATCCCCTGCCGCACCGTGTAGCTTCTTCTTGCCGCTCTGCAAGTACAGTCGGTTCGCTGCACTGATTTGCGCTATTTCGTCTCGCAACTTTCCGATGCGTTCCTTGACGGGATTCTGCATGAGGATAGGCTAACAGAGCGCCTTCCGAGCGGGAACTTCAAGACATTGTTCGCTCTCACGGCACACCCGCCACGCCACTGTTTTCGCTCCGTCACTGCTGTTACAAGCCCGAACAACCGTTCGCTTTATACACTTTCTCTCAAACCAAGGTAACTGGAAAGTGATTACGATGACACCGAGCCGGAAAAGCAGAGGGTATGCTTAAGCATCATGTACACGATCAGCAGGGTTCTGAGAAGCACGAGTGGCGTGACCCTCACATGCAACAAGTGCTCGCACACACTGCGCGTCAACCAGTTCGATGACAGATTCGGCAGTCGTCGCATGCAGGCCGCTCGCGCCATGCTGAGACATGTACGCAACGAGCACTGCCAAGATCCAATAATCAAGCCTCTACTCCCGACCATGGAAAGATGGTGTTGAGCTAAACGCGCGGGAATCGACCCAGAGAGAATCTGCTCTGGGTCTTTTCTCGCTTTTATGTCGTTGGAACCGTTGCCGAGTGGGGTCATCCACGATGGAGGATACGACAAGTTGATACCTCACGCCGCGAGTCTCAAGCTGGGACCCACCAGCGGCTAGTGCATTCTTGACCCACTCAGCCGATGTGATAACACGGTGGCCGACGACCTGCTAAGGCATTTCGGGCACATTTGTCACTAGCTGTAGCTAGTTCGACTGTGGTCTTCGGCATAACTCGCCGCACGGAACGCCAGTGATAAGGGTTACCCGCAAAAACAAACGGAAGCGGAGTACACTGATTTCACCGAGAGTGCTAATGTCTTCGCAGCGAGTGATTTTTCGCCATGTTCTCGTCTCCGCGTCGTTCTTGCTGCTATACCTCCTGCTGAACCGGCCTGAAGTAATTTTCATCTCTCGTATAGGATTCGTCGCTTGGTACCCTGCGACCGGATTGGTTATGGCGCTGCTATTGGGCGTCAGTTCGTGGTATGCGTTGCTAGTTTGTTTCGCCGACGCTTTTGCGGGAAGGTTCATCTACAGCCAGCCAATCATCTCCTTCAGCGGGACAGTCGGTGCTGCTGGATGTGCCCTTTGTTACGGGGCTGCGGCATATGTTTTACGCAACGCTTTACAAATCGACCTTCGGCTTCGTCAGCGACGAGATGTAGTCCACTACGTCTGGGTGACCCTGATCGCGGCTCTGGCGGCAACCGTTTTCGGGGTGGGATGCCTGATGGCGGATCACAGCATCCCCCCTGCTGAATATAAATCAGCCGGGCTAGGATGGTTCTTGGGGGACGCCATCGGCTTGTTGGGCATCGCCCCATTTCTTCTTGTTCATGTGTTTCCCTTTGTTCGCCAATGGCTCTCGCCGAAGCCATCTCATCTACGTCCAAGCCGAGAGCACTTCACCCAAACGCTCAGGTTCGGCGCAATCGTAGAGGCCTGTGCCCAAGCTTTGACGATAGTAGCTGTTTGCTGGGCGATGTTCGGAAACAACGACGGTCACTACGGACACTTTTACATGTGTTTCGTTCCGATCATCTGGATCGCTATGCGTCAGGGAATTCGGCGCGTGGTCACAGGCCTGCTGACGATAAATTTTGGAATCGTAGTCGCAATGCACGTGTTTCCCCCCACTGAAGGCATGTTCACCACAGTTGCGCTGCTGATGTTGGTGCTGTCCGCTGTGGGACTCATCGTAGGCTCAGAGGTCAGCGAGCGACATCGCATGGCAATTACTTTGAGCCAACGAACCACATACCTAGATTCTTTGATACAGAACTGCCCGTTGGGGATCGTCGTTCTTGACCGTCAAGGCTCGGTCGAACTGGCGAATGCCGCCTTTGAAGAGCTTTTTCAGCACACCCCGGGCGAGTTTGCCAAGAATGACATTAGACGGCGGGAGATTCTTGACAGCGAAGTCTCGGATTTGAAGCAACTGATTGTTCAGATTGTTGCCGGAAACACTCTCAAAAAGACGATTCGACAGCGGCGTAAAGATGGGAAAATACTTGACCTCGCACTGCATGGGCTTCCGCTCCATGTACGCGGTGAAATAGAGGGCGCGTACTTAATTTACGAAGACATATCCGAGCAGGTCAGAGCTAGCGAGGCTCAACGGCAGCAGGCCGACCGTTTAAGCCTTCTCGTGAGTGAGTTGAGCCTCCGTACAAAACAGACAACCTTGTTGAATGAAATGGGGTCTCTTCTTTCCGCGAGTGCGACGACAGAGGAAGCTTGTGCTATCGGAGCTAAATCGGTGCAGAAACTCTTCCCTGAGGCTCATTCGGGAGCTGTCTATTTGCTGAAGTCGTCACGGGATTTCCTTGAGGCAGCTTTTCGGTGGGGGGAAAAGAACGTATTAGCGCCAACATTTCCTCCCGACGCGTGCTGGTCTCTTCGCCATGGCCAGCCTCACTGGAGCGGCTCGGCGGGAAGTGCCGTGTCTTGTCAACATTTGCCAGCCAGCACAGTCCGCGACTGTCTCTGTGTGGCGATGGTCGCGCAGAGTAAAACCATTGGAGTCTTGCATCTGGAATTTGAGAAAGCAGCAAAAAACCTCTACGATTCTGATGGGGAGGGTTTGCGTGACTCAAATCAGCGATTAGCTTTAACGGCGGCCTCGCAGATCGCCCTCTCGTTGATTAGCGTTCGGTTGCGTGAAGATCTTCGTGAGCAGGCAATTCGCGATCCGTTGACACGGCTCTTCAATAGGCGTTTTCTGGAGGAATCTTTCGAAAGAGAACTGCAACTGGCTAGCCGTAGGAAACAATCCATCGCCCTTCTTTTCCTCGACCTCGACCACTTCAAGAGGTTTAACGACACTTTCGGCCATGATGCAGGGGACACGGTGCTTCAGTCCTTGGCCGATCTGTTTCGAAATTTCTTCCGCTCCACTGATCTGTGTTGTCGCTATGGCGGCGAGGAATTCGCAATCGTCCTGCCGGACTCGTCTTCACGGCAAGCGGCAATCCGAGCAGATTTGCTGCGCTCGGAGGTTAAGAACCTTCGGCTGCAATATAAGAATCAGGTTCTTGGGCAGATCACGCTCTCCATAGGCATAGCGGCCTTTCCGGAGCATGGCTCAATGGCTGTTGAATTACTCACAATAGCGGACCAGTGTCTCTACGAATCCAAAGCGAGGGGCCGAGATACTGTAACTGTTGCTCTTTCAGAAAAAGTGTGACTTTTGTCCTCGGGACACTCGTGTGACTTTAGTATGCGGCCTGCGGTGCTGACTTCGTCCGGCGACGCGCATCCAACCGCACGCAGGCGCAAACCGCACCATTTCAGGTTTGTGAGCCTTACCTCGCTGGTCACTAAGGGTGCGTGTTTCAGCTGAACTTTTGGTGGCCTTTTGCCCCCTGTTTAGACTCGACCGCCGATGGCCAACCCCGGTTCACGGTTTACCATCGTCGTCGGCGTCACAGTATCTATCGGTGCCTCGACCGGAGTTCCCGAGACGGCGACAGTTTCGTTCACACCTGCGATGGGCACTCGAAATGCAACACCGGACTAGTGTTGGACTGAACAGTCACGCCTCGTTGCATTTGCTGAAAGCCCTTTGACGAGGCTGTAACGCGTCTGCGGCGATCAAGCACCTATGAGATTTCATCGCATCGCGGAAAGCAGGCTTGGTGCTCGCTGTTTCCGATCTAGTGTTGATCATCCTTGATGCACCAGTAGAGTCTTTCGCCCACGATCACGATGGAATGAGTCCCCAGCGCATCAGCGAGAGTTTACGGATGGGTTCCTTGGGATTCTGGCGGATGGCTGCCGTGGACTGGGTCGGTGCAATGTTGAAGCCTGGAGCCCAGTCGGATTCGTCGGAACCGCAATCGAAATATTCCTCGACAACCTGCTTTCGGCGCGACAATCTGAAGCGCCCGCACATGAGGAAGATTATGGCAGATTGGTGGGTGCTGGGGCATTGGTACACCACCTAAAGGGGGGGCCTTTAATCTAAAGGTTAGATCAATCACGCTAAGACCGGAAGAGGTAGTGTACGCTGTAGTTACTATGTACCGCATCGGTAGAGACAATAGGGGTACGACCCTCGTGTGTCGTGCCTGCGCTCATACAGAGCGCATCCAAGACTTTAAACGAAGCGTTGGAAACCCACGAACGGTGGCCGCTCAGGCAATGCTGAAGCACGTTCATGCTGAGCACAGCCGTGAAACTCACCTGCGTGCAATGGCAATGGTAATGGAACGGCTGCACGCACCCCGATAGACCCCGGCTTAATGGAAGAGAACGGCCCGCTGGCACAAAACTGACAGTTACAAAGGACGATCACGGAACTGTTCGCTGGCTCTAAAGTTGCACACCCAATGCCCCAACGTTTAAGTGAAGTTGTGACGTACGCTACCCACAGTTCGCAGTCCTTCTTCGTTCGACGCGCCACCCTCGAAATCGGAATTCCAGCCGACTGGCTAGTTCTTCGAAGAAATGGCAGTTTTACAAGTTGCTGGCAAGCTACGAGGCACTGTGCGGTTCCTCTATCTGCAAACGAATGACTCATGGCTAAGATTAGGAGACGGCACGCTGCGTTCGACCAGCAGCAGATGTTAGGAAACGCTGATGCTCGCAAGGTACAGAACGTTGTCGCGGGCACGACATGCAGATGCCGCTCCGTTTGACGATTGCCACGCTCATGTTGGATATTGTGACCATGGACGTGGAACGCATCATTGACGACATCGAACAGCTACAGGAAATGTTCGAAGCGCCGGATATTAGGCCACTCAGCGCAAGCGATATCTCTGCGGCGAATCGAAGGCATGATGAGGCGTTAGCCCACAGCCCGTGGTTTCGGCTCTGGCAGCGGTATGGCGTGTGTTGCCGAGACGAGGCTCCAGTGCTCCGACTGGGCGAAGTGGAGAACTAACTCTCCCGCGAATGGACGTAAAAATGGCGAAGAAGAAAGCTGCCACTATCTTTCCGAAACTCACCGAGGCGGAACAAGACCTACTTTCGCACATCCAAAACGGATACCAGCTTGAAACTGATTCGCTCGGCGGCAACCCACTTCTGCGGCGGTTGAAAGATAATGAAGAAATGCGCCCCCTGTCCGCCAATCGCAACACCATCAAGGCGATGGAACAGCGCGGACTCATCAGTCCCGGCAAAAGTCTTCGAGGCTGGTTGGCTTAAGGATCGGACACACCTTGGGCAACAGCTTCTCCGTAAATCTGTTCGACAGTGTGCCGCACGGCCAGCATATTGCTGCGAGATGACGCCGTTGCGTGGCTAGTAGGGTCTTTGGAGAGTTCTGCCTGATGCATCCGAAGCAGGAATCTGCTCTGCTTCCCTAGACGTTCGATTGATTCGGAGACGAGTCCTACAGTAAGCAGCATGCTTCAATTGTACGGAGAATCTTGGGCGGACGTCCGCACCAAGGTCACTCGGCGCTCAGTTCGGCAATTCGATTCGGTCAGGATGCTTCTTGTCGCACTGGTGATCGTCCGCCAAGACTTTTTCAAGCCACTTTGCCTGCTTTTCCGCAACCCGTTTGTCCACTGATTGCGGGTTGTGTCCGAGGAAGAACTCCTCACCGCAGCCGTCACACCGCAGCGTCCCCATCTCTTTAAAGCCTGTCGTTTTCTCGCGGCTACCTTTTTTTATTGCTACCGCTCGCATGTTCCAATTCTAAAGGGTCTAAATGCTTGGCCGGCGGTCGCCACCGAGGGCATTGGTACAGTGCCTAAAGTGGGATCACTCTCCCGCAAAAGGTGATGCCTATCACATAGAGCGCGTACAGCTCAACGGAAGCATCGGAAACCCGCGCACGCTGGCCGCTCAGGCAATGCTGAAACACGTTCATGCCGAACATAGCCGTGAGACTCACGTGCGTGCAATGGCGATGGTAATGGAACGGCAATATGCGCCCCGATAACCCTCCCGCACTTAGTAGCAGGGCTGTTCGTCATGATTCGCTGGGCTTGAACAAAAACTATTCTATCCCTGCTAACGGCGTCCGGCTCCACCATGGAAACTGAGCGTTGTGCGCGCAATCGTGCCGCTATTTCGGCAGCGTGCCGATTTATCGGCACTTTAATGTCGCAAGCTGCTTTCCATCCTGTTGAGTTGTTTGGAAGGGAGTCATGGCCCCGCATCTGCTAGGAGGGAAGGATACGTCGCATTCTGGCCGAACGCGCGATTGGGATTGGATAACTTGCACGTGAACCGTTTTTGTCTCCGGAGTACCTTCGTGGGAACATTTAAGAAACGCCGCAAATTCCATCCTCAAACATTCCTTTCGACCGTTGACGTTGGCAGGACAATCGCAGTTTTTCCCCTGAAACAGACGATCTTTCTTCAGGGTGAGTCCTCTGATGCTGTGTTTTACATACAGAAAGGGAAAGTAAAACTCACTGTGCTGTCAAAGAGCGGGAAGGAAGCCACCATAGGCATTCTGAACGAGGGCGACTTCTTCGGAGAAGGTTGTCTCACAAGGCAAGCTTTCCGCATCTGCTCAGCGACCGCAATGACCGATTGTACGGTGATGCGAATCGACAAAAACTCCATGCTGGACGTGATTCACAGAGAACATGTATTTGTGGACATGTTCGTTGCATATTTGCTGGCGCGGAGCATCCGACATGAAGAAGACTTGGTTGACCAGCTTTTCAATTCCAGCGAGAAAAGACTGGCTCGCGTTCTTCTGCTGCTGGCTCAATTCGGAAAAGAAGGAAAGCCTGAAGTTGCGATCCCCAAAATCAGTCAGGAAACGTTGGCAGGGATGGTGGGCACGACTCGCGGGCGGGTCAATTTCTTCATGAACAGGTTCCGAAAACTGGGTTTTGTTGATTATCAAACTGGCGATGAATTACAGGTCCACAGTTCACTTCTCAACATCGTTCTTCACGACTAGATTCTGCGCCGAAATCCGAACTGCCAAAATGACGTTTCCGGCTCTGCGATCTGTAATTGCCAAGTGAATCGTCTCAGGACTGAGCAGTTTGGATCAGCCAGCCATACTTTCCACGCCTATGCTCTGGTTAACGAGCAGATGAACAGGCGAAAGAAAGGTTCTGGGGTAATGGAATATGATCCGTATCAATAAGCCGACACCCAAACTGCGCAAGGCTACGCAACCGCCTTTATCACACGCTGGGGCACCTTCTGAGGCAGACCGAGCCAAGTGTCGGTTCCGGAAATTCTGACCCCAAGCCCCAGGGGTCACCCAAAACCGGCCAATGAGGGTCACCTGAAAACCGGCCAACGAGAATGAGGCCCGGGACGTTGATTTCGGCGTGAGGCATGTAGCCTTCGTCGATATGAGCAACGTCTTGAGCGAAGCGAAAAAACAACAAGTAATTGCCCTGGGACGACTCGGATGGCCACTGCGGCGCATCGAGCAAGAGACCGGGGTGCGTCGCGAGACCGCCGGAGCCTATCTGAAAGCGGCCGGGATCGCGGTGCGACCGCCGGGCGCATGGGGACGGCGACCGCCGGCAAAACCGGCCAACGAGAACCAGGTGACCGCCGGGTCGGACGCGGTAAAACCGACTCCTACGATCAACCCCAACCCCGACCCCGAACCCGACCCCGAACCCGAAAACCTTTCTTCGAAGGGAAAAACAAAAGCAACTTCAAAACCGGCCAATGCCAATGAGGTGACCACCGGGTTTGGCGTGGAGTCGACAGGACTGGAAGTAGAAAATCCTAAGCGGATTCCATCCGCCAGTGCCTGCGAGCCGTTTCGCGAAGCCATCGAGTTAGGTCTGAGCCGCGGTCGGGATGCCACCGCAATCTGGCAAGACCTAGTCGCCGAGAATGGGTTCGACGGTGGCTATCAGACGGTCAAGCGCTACGTGCGCAAGTTGCGCGGAAACCAGCCACTGCAGCCACGCGCGGTGATTCTGACGGGACCAG
>Ga0185299_10005235_pt1 | contig 14865 bp, 16 predicted proteins | sample PaiPotPPA55metaG_FD_128002 | JGI IMG/M metagenome (GOLD analysis project Ga0185299, IMG submission 128002) | Iron sulfur acid spring bacterial and archeal communities from Banff, Canada, to study Microbial Dark Matter (Phase II) - Paint Pots PPA... ...
ATTGTTCCTGCACTCCTTGCCGTTTTCGTCTTTAAGGTAGTAGCCCTGTCCCTCCGGCCAGGGGTTAGCGAATTGGAAATGAATTTCAACTGTGTGCTTCGGCCCTTTTACGATTGCGCAAAGTACTCGCGCGCTATCGTAGAATTCCTCTGTGACGTTTTTCATGACATCCAACTTTACCTTTTTGACCAGCGACATCTGCAAAACACAAAAGCGATTCGCTCGTCTATTTAATCGCTTTGGCTGCAATTATAGGTAGTTAAATTTGTAGATGAACAGACGAATATTTCTTAAGTGCCTAAGGGCACCTCAAACTCCGCGGATTCCCTGCTGATCTGGACTCGGGAAATGCACGACATTACCCTGCATGACGCCTTCGTGGCGGAGGGATGTGCGGGGACAGCGCCCAGGCAAGCGGCCACGATCGAGGCGGGCGCCCTGTGGCTGCCAACCTGCAACGCGGTCACAACCAAGGCGGGCCGCTATGTCCAGGGTGGCGGGTGCACAACCGTCGGTGTCGCGGGACTGATCCGAAAGCGGTGGGTTCGGGAGCTTCTCAATGACTAACTTAAAGGATGAATACCGCGCCGAATCTGGCAGAGAAAATACACCGTGCTTGGCCAATGCCAAACGGCCTGAGCAAAATCGACCAGACACAGCCTTAACGGACAACACCTCTCAAGAGCAGCTTCATGATCTTTATGGAATATTTTTGTGACGAGCAGTTTCAGGGAACGGTCCGTTGACTAGGTTCAGCTCGACGAGTCGATCCGGCCACACCTGTCGCGGCGACATCTTGGCCCCAGTTATGCTGCGGCACTTTTTCGCCTAGAAGATGCCTCCATCAACGAGAATAGCGGCTGTTCCGGTCACAATAATTACGGGCTACTTGGGATCGGGTAAAACGACCCTCCTCAACCACATCCTGTCCTCGGAGCACGGGAAAAAAGTCGCCGTTCTTGTAAACGAATTCGGTCAAGTGGGCATCGACGGACAACTTGTCATTGATGCTGACGAGGAGATTGTCGAAATGAACAACGGCTGCATTTGCTGCACCGTGCGGGGCGATCTTATTCGCATCATCGGAAATCTGATGCAGAAGCGCGACAGATTCGACCACTTGATCATCGAGACCACTGGCTTGGCGGATCCAGCTCCGGTAATCCAGTCCTTCTTTGTTGATGAGGTCATGAGGAACCAGACCATTCTCGATGCGGTAGTGACGGTCGTCGATTCGAAGCATATCTGGCAGCACTGGGAGAGTAGCGAAGCCCAGGAACAGATTGCCTTTGGCGATGTTCTTATTTTGAACAAAAAAGACCTTGTGTCTCCGGATCAGCTACAGGAACTGAAGAGGCGGGTCCGATCGATGAACGCGTTCGCTAAGGTCTACTGTACCGAGAACAGTGATGTCAGCATCCGAGAGATCTTAGGGATACAGGCGTTTGATCTGAAAAACGCGCTGTCAATCGATCCCGCGTTTCTGGACGACGCCGCTCACGAACACGATCAATCAGTGTACTCTGTTTCGATCGCTGACGCCGGCGCTGTAAACGGTCATAGGTTGACAGGCTGGTTAAATCGCCTCGTCCAAGAGAAAGGCCGCGATATCTTTCGAATCAAGGGCATTCTTAATGTTGATTCAGAAGATCGGCGCTTTGTCTTTCAAGGTGTTCACATGCTGCTTGATGGCCGTCCTGGTCGGCCTTGGCAACTAGGGGAACTCCGCAGAAATGAAATAGTCTTCATCGGCCGCGGCCTCGAAGAGCAAAAGCTTCGTCAAGAGTTTCGTGAGTGCCTTGTATGAAAACTGCTTCTCAAGGCGATCAACCGTCGAATTCACAAACGAGAATTCCCCGAGAGACTTTCGTCCTTCATGAAACCGGGTAACGCGAAAAGAGCATCGGCTCTTAAATGAAAAAGCTTGAAGCACCGAAAGAACTAATGAAACTGCAACATAATCTTGGAGGTCTGGAAGGATTGGGGCCCGTTGATTTCGAGAAGCGGGTTTTCGTTGAACCTTGGGAGACGCGAATCTTTGGTATTCACGTCGCGATGATGGGTTTAAGCCAGCATCTGAAAGAAGCGATTCCAAAATATCCGATCGATCAGGTGCCAACCAAATTTAGGAGCACCTGGACCTGGGCGGACTTGCGGAAAGGGGCCGAGGCGATGAATCCATTCGATTACTTCAAGTATCGTTATTATGAGAAGTGGTTAGGCGGTATCTCCGGCTTCTTTGTATCTCAAGGATATATCTCCCAGGAAGAGTTGGACGAGAGAACTTCTGCATTTCTTAAAGGGCAAGGTTCAACCCCAGAGTCCCGAAATGAACTCATCGATAATCAAATAGTCGAATATTTGCGTGTAGGCGACCCTGGCGGAAGGGAAGTAGCAGGCAGGCCGAAGTTTAGCCAAGACGATTGTGTGAAGGTGAAAAATGTTCATCCAGTTGATCATACTCGTCTTCCTGGCCATCTGAGAGGAAAGACCGGGGTAATCGATAAAGTTTACAGCGGCTTTTATGTGTACTTCTGCTCCACCGGGCCTGACGGCTTGGGTGAACCGATGCCGGTTTACCTGGTACGCTTTGATCCAAAGGATATTTGGGGAGAACTGGCTGAAGACAAGTCGGTGGTTTATGCAGACCTTTATGAGACGTACTTGGAGTCGTGATGAACAATTCTCATTATCGGAGATCATCTTTTTGTGAGTGAACGTTTCCTATACCCGAAAGATCGGGAAATTTATAGCGCCGCCAAAGTAAAAGCGCTCGAGTCCCTGCTCGTAGAGAAAGGAATTATAACGAGCGAGACCGTCGATAAGGTCATCAACTACTTTGAAAAGGAGATGGGACCGTTTAACGGCGCGAAGCTTGTTGCGAAGGCCTGGGTGGATCCGGAATTCAAGGCGCGGCTTCTGGAGGATACGCCGGCAGCGATCGCTGACATGAATTTCCCTCGCGGGATGGGAGGGGCGGAAGGGGAAAACATGGAAGCAGTCGAAAACAGTGCGATAATTCACAATTTGATCGTGTGTACACTCTGCTCGTGTTATCCGTGGCCGATTCTGGGACTACCTCCTTATTGGTACAAAGACCCAACGTTCCGTGGGAGAGCAATCAGAGAGCCAAGGAAGGTATTGCAAGAGTTCGGGCTGACGTTCGCTGACAATGTCGAAATCCGCGTCTGGGACAGCAGTGCGCAGATCCGTTGGTTCGTTATTCCAGAAAGGCCACCCGGAACGGAAGGTCTGTCGGAAGCACAACTTGCTACGCTTGTAACTCCGGAGTCGATGATGGGCTCTGCAAGAGCCAAATCCCCATCTTCTCCTTAGCACCAGCAGGGAGCATAGTTTGTACACTAATTTTGAGCAGTTTGCAGCAGCGAGTTTGCTGGGAAGCGAAGAAGCGCCACCTCGCAGCAATGGTGAGCTGTGCTTCCACCGGTTATGGGAAGGCCGAGCTTTCGGTATGGCGATCGCGCTATCAAAGAAGGGCCATTACGAATGGGAAGAGTTCCGACAGGGGTTGATCGCGTCTATTGCCGAGTGGGAAGCCGAACATTGCAAAGATGACGCCGAGTGGGACTATTATGAACGCTGGTTACTAGCTTTGGAGAACATGGTCCTCGAAACGAGATTACTGAGCCGTGAGGAAATAGAGAGGCGAACGGCTGAAATCAACGCACAAATCAGAGGCTGAATTGCTCTGCAGCAACTCTGCGAGCAGAATCCAATGGGCGCGCAGTCACCGTGACTTCTGGCTAACGCCGAGGCCGGAAACAGTGACCTCTTCAAAAGAGCACGGAAGGCAGATATGCCCCGGCCGGCTCGTTGTACAGTCCTGAGCTCATCAGCGTCATTGGCTGGACGACTCGAAGGCTGTTCTCCAGGCACCAACGAAAAAGGCTTGAATTGCGCGTCGGCACGATGATTCCCGGACCTGCAAAGGCTTCCGCGGAGGCTATCAATGCCTGGAGATCCAGATTAGTTTCAGCGACGGCGTGCCCGAAAAAAGCCATTATCGTGGTGTAAGCCGTAATCCGTTCACCGCGCTCGACGACCATTGCAGTCCCATCTTTAATGGCATCCGCCAGCTCGCCCGCCCGATCATGTCCATGAACTTGCATGCACACGCGCTTACAATCCTCAACGTCCGACACTTTCGCTGGCCGTACCGAGCACCCTTCAATCCGTTTCCGAAGCGGCGGTCCCTGCATGACGGAGACCGGCTCGCGGGCCTCAAAGCCAAGTCGGCTATACAGGGCTAAGGATCTGTTATGAAATGCCGATTGGAGTAGCCGGACTCCAGGAAAGTTACGCTCCCGGGCCCGGACCAGTACAGCATCCATTAATTTCCGGCCAACGCCGCGATTCTGGATGCTCAGTTCGACCGTAATCGGTCCGATACCCGCGATTACGGATCGCTCATCGAGACAGTTGCTGCCCACCAGGCGCCCATCTGACTCGGCCACCACGCAGTAAAATCCCGGGCGGGAAAACACCATCGAGAGAAGTCCAACCGCTACCTCGGGCGACGGAAAGTCGGGTGGAAAGCCGTGATCTGTGCTGATCTTATAAAAGGCGTCATAGCAGACGCGCCCGCACACTGGTGCGTCTTCGATCTTGGCGCGCCGAACTGTAATGGATGGATCGCCCGGTGGGAATGACAGGGCCTGAGCTGACATGCTGATATCCTTCCTCGGGCCCAAGATTAGAATGGCTGACGGATAAGGTCAACAGTGGCGCGGGTTACACCCACCAGGAACTCGTTCCAAGTCTCCTGAGAGAATAGGACCATAGGAATTTTGTTCCGAAACCCGATTTGATCGGCTACCATAAGTGAAACACGCAATTGCTTGTGGAACGCGACAACAATTTGCTAGCGGGCCGTGCGAGCAGCTTTCGACTCAGAATGCGGCTGAGGGGCGGTTAGGCCCATGAACGCGGAGCCCCAACGCACCTGCCCGAGCTGCGGCAACGAGCTTTCTGGAACGATGGAACCCTGTCCGGTGTGCATGCTGCGCCAGGCTCTCGCTGGCGCGGTCGAGTCCGGTGAGTCTTCTGCTTCCGAGGAAACCGTCAAGTCGCCACCGGAACAGGAGAGGCAACGCTTTGAGCATTATGAACTGGTGAACGGTGCGGACGGGACACCGGTCGAGCTGGGTCGCGGTGCGATGGGGGTTACTTACAAGGCGGTTGACGTTGATCTGCACTGCCCCGTGACACTGAAAGTCATCAACGAAAAATTTCTCGCCGATGAGTCGGCGCGGCTTCGTTTTTTACGCGAAGCCCGCGCGGCGGCGAGCGTTCGTCATCCGAATGTTGCCTCGGTCTTCCACCTCGGCAGAATCGGTCATAACTACTTTTACGCGATGGAGTACGTAGAAGGGGAAACGCTCGAGAATCTCATCAAACGCTCCAGTCGGCTTGAGCTAAAGCTGGCGTTGGAAATTGCGACGCAGGTCGGAGCCGGTTTGGTTGCGGTCCACAAGCAGAAGCTCGTTCACCGCGACATCAAACCAAGCAACATCATGGTAAGCTTGGAGGAGGAAGGTGCAGTGGTCGCGAAAATTATCGACCTCGGCCTCGCCAAGGCGGTCAATGAACCAGGTTCTCAAACCGCGATTTCGATACCCGGGGGCTTTGCAGGGACACCAAAGTTTGCCAGTCCCGAGCAATTTGCAGGAGTCGGGGTGGACATCCGTTCGGATCTTTACTCGCTGGGTGTGATGCTCTGGCAGATGGTGACCGGCCATGCGCTGTTCAACGGCTCACCTGCCGAGGTGATGTATCAGCATCAGCACGCCCCCTTACCGCTCGAACAACTCAAAGGTGTCCCGCAACCGCTCGTCGTTCTACTTGAATTGCTCCTGGACAAAGACCCGGCGCGACGTTTCCAAAGCCCGGCCGAACTCTTGAAGATGATGCCGATGGTCAGGGATGCTATCGACGCTGGGCGTAGAATCACGCGTCAGAGCTTACAGAAGACGCCCCATGCCGATTCGCGCGTCGGAACTCGCAAACCGCCCGCAAGACTGGGACCTAAGAAAATTTCGGTAGCCAGATTGCCCATTACCGGAAGCGATGTGTTTGGTCGAGAGGAAGACATCGCTTTCCTGGATGCTGCATGGGCGAACCAGCAGTTAAATGTCGTGACAATCGTTGCGTGGGCTGGTGTCGGGAAATCTACGCTCGTCAACCATTGGCTCCGACGGATGGCTGCCGAACACTATCGTTCCGCGGAACTCGTTTTTGGCTGGTCCTTCTACAGGCAGGGTAGCAGCGGCGGCGCTTCGTCCGCTGATGAATTTCTTGACGCTTCTCTCACTTGGTTTGGCGATCCAGATCCACGGATTGGAACGGCGTGGGAGAAGGGCGAAAGATTGGCGAAGCTCGTCGCGCATCGTCGAACCTTATTGGTTCTGGATGGCCTGGAACCCCTCCAAAACCCGCCTGGTCCACAAGAAGGACGCCTACGTGAGCCTTCCCTCCAGGCGCTTCTGCGCGAGCTGGCCGCTTTCAATTCGGGACTTTGCGTGATTACCACGCGACTGCCGGTCGCTGATATTGCCGATCACGAGCGCACCTCAGCTCTGCGTCGTGACCTGGAAGAACTATCCAGCGATGCGGGTGCGAAGCTGCTCCGGGCGCTGGGCGTAAAAGGAGATGCAGAGAAATTGCGCAGTGCCAGCGACGAGTTCAGTGGCCATTGTCTTGCTTTAACGCTCTTGGGCAGCTATCTGACCGATGCTTATAATGGAGACATTCGTTGCTGCAAAGAAGTTTCAAAACGTCTTGCGAACGACGTACGACAGGGAGCTCATGCCCGAAAGGTGATGGAATCGTACCAAATCTGGTTTGGGGAAGGTCCTGAGCTGTCCGTGCTCCGCATGTTAGGTCTGTTTGATCGACCCGTTGACGAAAAGGCGCTTGGAGCCCTACTCAAGCCACCTGCTATCCGGGGCCTGACAAAGTCGTTAACTGATTTGAGCCCAACTGAGTGGCGAACGATCCTTGCCAGATTAAGAAGAGCGAGACTCCTCGCTGGGGAAGATCCGCATAATCCTGGACATCTGGATACGCATCCTCTCGTTCGTGAACACTTTGGCGAACAGCTTCGAAGTCGACGAGCGGACGCCTGGAAGGAATGCAATAGGCGGCTCTATGGTTATTATCGAACCCTTGCGCCCCAGCTGCCAGATACTTTTAGGGAAATGGAACCGCTTTTCTTAGCGGTAATCTGCGGCTGCAATGCCGGTTTATTTCGCGAAGCTCTGCATGAAGTTTACCTTCCGCGGATTCAGCGAGGCAATGCCTCCTTCGCTGCTAAGGTCCTCGGAGCCAGAGGGGCATTGCTCTCGGTTTTAGCACATTTTTTCGAAGACAGACGCTGGGGTTCACCAGTGCAAATAGGCGTCGAGGGGCAGCGTCTCACCGCGGAAGATCAGCTCCTCATCCTCATGCAGGCGGCTCTCTATCTAACGGCCACTCGCGGGCACGCAGCGCCTGAGGCGCGAATTTGTTATGAGCGCCTGGAGTCCCTCTGTCATTCGCTCAATCGTCCAGTGCTCCTGTTTTCCTCTCTAATGGGTCAGTGGCGCTATTCGCTCTGGACTGACAAGCTGACGGCAACGATGCAGATTGCCGAGCGAGTTTACTCACTGGCGCAGGAGCAGAACAACGCCGCGCTTATGATAGGAGCCTATCGCGCTTTGGCAGTCCCGCGCTATTATTTGGGTGATTTCGAGATCGCGCGAAAATACGCGATGCGCGGCGCTCAGATCTGGCGCTCGGGACACGGACCATCTCCGGTCGAAGAGCCCATCACGCCCGCCGTCGCTTGTCTGTGCTTTGAGGCACTATCCGAGTGGCATCTGGGCGAGATCGCCTCCTGCCAAACGACCATGGCGGAAGCGATCGCAGTAGCAAGAGAGCTGAATGATATGCAGGCATTAGTCTTGACTTTGCATTATAGCGGAGTTCTCGGCCACTTTGAACGTAACCCTGCTGAAGTGGAACGTTGCGCGTCGGATTTGATTGAACTTTCAACGCGTCTGAATTTTGCAAGTTGGCTGCCTGGAGGAGCCATTCTCCGCGGCTGGGCGCGCAGCGCTTCCGGTGACACCGCTGAAGGTATCGCGTGGATCGTGGATGGAATAGGAGACTATCGAGCAACCGGCTCGATGCTTGCCATGCAGTATTATCTAGCACTCAAGGCTGAAGCTTTGTACCTTGCGGATTTTACCTTTGAAGCTCTTGAGGCGATAAAGGAGGCGGAAACACTGGTCGAAAGATCTGAAGAGCGCTGGTGGAGTGCGGAATTGCACCGGCTCCGCGGCGTGCTTCTTACAGCGATTGGTGCTGAGAAGACCCAAATTGACGCGTCGTTCTGCGCGGCCATCAGAATCGCAAGGCAGCAGAAATCGACTCCGCTCGCGACGCGCGCGGAAGCGAGCTACTCAGAATACCGTCGGCAAAAAGCGGGAGCATTAGGGGAACGCGGGTTCCGACTACCTCTTTGCTAACTTGTCCTGAACGATAGGAAACATGAGATCTCTTTTATACAAATTGGGCTATCCTATTTTTAAATGTTATTGGTTTCTCTTTCGACCTGAGACCCAGGGAGTCAAGTGCCTCATTTTATTCAAGGATGAAGTTGTTCTTATTCGACACACCTATGGTAGCTCAGTCTGGACTTTGCCTGGTGGAGGGTTTAAGAAAGGAGAGACAAAGGAAGTCGCGGTAAAGAGAGAAGTAAAAGAAGAATTAGGACTCGATATTAACCCTGAATATTTAGGAGAGTTTACTCATAATACTGAATATAAGAGGGATACAGTTTATTGTTTTGTGGCAAAGATTGAAAAGACAGAACCAGTTATTGATCCCGGAGAAATACTACAAGCTAGATGGTGGAATCTTAAAGAATTGCCCAAAAATCATTCAACCGGACTTGATAGAATTTTGAAAATGTACTACCTCACGTTGGCCTAACCGGACGAACCTAGCTTCGCACAGTTCGGCCCGCAGTCCCGCGATGGAGGGATAGCGGGCCAATTCGGTTTCGATCGTCTCAGGCCAGTAGACCGAGAGGGGCTGTCCCCGACGGATCATCTGCTCGGTCCAGGAAGTGCCATTCCTCTCTAAAGCCAATTTCCGTCATTCGGGTTGAAATCGCGCTGCTCCCCGGTTGGAAGCCAGAGATAAACCTTTCCCTCATAGTCGTCGATGCAGCCTCTCGGCATGAACAGGACATTCAAGAAGGCAAACCATTCCGTCTGGGTCTCCTCCGGTGCCACGACCCTGCACTGGGCATTGAGGGCGAGGCTTTTTGTTTCGTGATGCCGACCTTCATCGCCCGTACAACGAAATTGCGTACTCGGAGTTTCAGGATTTTCCGCGAAAATGTTTTGAAGCGCTCGGAAAGGTGGTTATTCCGGACCTATCTTGGACCAAGGTCTAACGCGGTGAACCTGACCTGAGCTAACCCGAGAAAGAAGAAGCAGAAGGCGAGGCTCGGACGCTATCAAGGGGGTCATTCTACAGCCTCTTCCGATCCGAACCGCAAAGCGGGCGGGTATGGGTTGCTCTGACGCATACGGTGGGATCACATCGACGTAGAACGTCAAGTCGAACTGCCCGGCGGCCAATGCGGTGTGTTCGGCCGCCGGTGCGCAGATCCGAGCGCGAAGTTTTCGAATATGATGTTATGGTAAATACAGGTATGATATAAAATGAAGCTAAGCACGAACCGCGGCGCCCTCCGGTACGCGACCTTCGTCTTAGCAATTGAAATTTACCTCCGGCGGCAAACCACCCATGGCCCGCAGACGAACCTCGATGGCACCTCGGCTCCCATTCATCACCAATTTGCGAGAAGACGATACCCTATCACCGGGTTCCAACGACGCTTCGTTCAACGAGGGAATTTAATTCGATCAAGTCAAGAGAAAATAATCACGTGAAAATCCTCATTGCCGACGATGACAATGTTTCCCGCCTCTTGCTGGCTTCCAGTTTGAAGAAACTGGGGTACGAAGTGGTTGCTGCCGAAAACGGTCTCAAGGCGTTAGAGGCATTTCGAAAGGACGATTTTTCCGTGCTGATCTTAGACTGGCTGATGCCAGGGATAGATGGCCCGGCGCTCTGCCGCGAAGTCCGCAAGTTGCCACGCGAAAATTACACCTACATCGTCCTGCTCACTTCACTCTACGGGAAGTCCAACTATCTCGTAGCGATGGACGCCGGCGCAGATGATTTCATGCACAAGCCTTTTGACTCCGATCAACTGAAAGGGCGCATTCAGGTCGCGGAACGTATCATCGGCCTTCAACGGCGCGTCGCGGAAGGGGCTCGGGAGTTGCGTGAGAAAAACGAGCAGATGGAGGAGGATCTTAAAATGGCGCGCGAGCTGCAAATGGCGCTTTTGCCTCAACAGTTTCCCAGTATGCCTCGCGGTGTCCTGCCTAAGGAGAGCGCCATCAGCTTTTCGAGCTTCTACTATCCAATGGCGGCGGTCAGCGGAGATTTTTTTACTGTCAACCGTCTTTCAGACACCACCGTAGCTGTTTTCATTGCCGATGTGATGGGTCACGGCATCCGCGCCGCATTAATCACTGCCATGATGCGCGCACTCGTCGATAAATTCAGTGCTGCGGCAGCGAATCCGGCCGCGATGCTTACAAAAATGAACCGCAGCCTGCGTACGATTCTGAAGCACGCCGAGAACGCGCTCTTCGCCACCGGTTTTTATCTCGTCGCCGATACCGCGCGCTCGCGAATTCTCTTCGCGAACGCTGCCCATCCGGAGCCGTTGTTGTTGCATCGCCTGCGAGGCGACCTTGAGTCGATAAGTGCGAAAGGTAGCGGCGGACCGCCTCTCGGCTTGCTTGATGACTCCCAATACCAGAACTGCGAGTGTCCTATGGCCGTGGACGATTTTATCATGCTCTTCACCGATGGCTTGTTTGAAGTGGCAGCACCCGATGATGATATCTACAGTCGCGAGCGTTTGATGGCCGCGGTGCGTACGCGCGTCAGCCTGCCATCCGCTATCATGCTGGCCGAACTCTTTGGCGAAATCCGGCACTTCTCCAAGGGGGTCCAATTTTCCGACGACGTTTGCCTTGTGGCCATGGATATCAAACGGCTATCCGACGCTGGTGTGGCCCCGGCTGTACAAAATCGAACTGATCCATGTCCGATAGGCGGATTGCCTGATTCTTAACTCAAAGAGGACTGCAGTGCGAATTCTCTCGTCAGGAGTGCATCGAGCTGCGAGGTCAGACCCGGCTCGCTTTCGGGAAAGAAACGGTGCTCATGACTCGACGTCGAAAATCCGGTGCAATCGCAGCAGTTCAATCATCGCCTGGACGGCCGGTTGGACACGGCGAAGTTTGAAGCTAGGATTCGAGGTGGGCAGGAGTTTGTAAAGGCTCAGCAGCGCTCCGATACCTGAACTGTCCAGAAAAGTAACCTGACTCAAATCCACCCAAACGTCGTTAATCTTGGAAATCCAGATTTTCTGACATTCCCTTTTGAACTCTCGCACCGTAGACGCATCGAGACGAGCCACTTTGACAAAGATTTTGACGGTGGTCCCATCAATTTCGGCATCGATCATTTCCATCGTTGCTACCTTTACTATAATTACTATATTAGAAATGCAAACAAAAGATCACCTTTTTCTCAATGACCAGATGAAGCTACTTTTCGTACATCAATGCGACGGGAGTCTCGGCGGTGCGGAGACCAACCTAAAGCGACTCGAGGACCTGTTCTGACGTACGGAAAGGGAGCCAATTCATCGCCGGCGCTTTCAATATCCACATTGCTCATGAATTCATATCCGCCATCGAACCAGGACGATCGTCATACCGCCAACCAAGACCACGACCCGAAACTGATCGAATATTGGGGCAACGCCGCTACTACTTCCGGGAACCTGCGTATCCGGCTGCGGCGAATGATCAAACTGGGGCTATGGCGCGCCGTTGTGGGCGGCTCGCTCGCTCTCAAGTGCATCCTTGATCTAGTGGTAAGCGGATGCGCGCTTGCTCTGTTATCGCCGCTTTTCCTGATTACTGCGATCCTGATCAAATTGGACGATCGCGGTCCGATTTTTTTTAAGCAAACGCGCGTCGGGCTCAAGGGTTGCACATTTTGCATGTGGAAGTTCCGTTCTATGACCGTCAACGCCGATTCATTGAAGGACAAAGTATCGAGGCAAAATCAGGTGCCGGGCAGCGAGCTGTTCCGGCTGTTCAAGATGAAGGACGATCCGAGGGTGACTAGGATCGGCAAATGGATCAGGAAGTTCTCTATCGACGAATTGCCTCAGTTGGTGAATGTGATCCGCGGAGAAATGTCGCTTGTCGGGCCGCGCGCGGCGGTTCCGCACGAGGTAACTGAATACAAAGTCGAGGAGCTTCAGCGTCTGAACTTAAAGCCGGGCCTGACCTGCCTTTGGCAGGTCGGCGGCCGCAGCAACATCGATTTTACGGGACAGGTACGACTGGACATACAATACATCCGTTCGGAGAGCCGCTGGCTGGACCTCAAACTGCTCTTGAAGACGATTCCCGCAGTCCTTTTAGGAACAGGAGCCTGTTGAAAACCTTGTCGCTGCTTGCCCCGGATTTCGCGGCGCTTGACTCTATCTGGCGGCATCCGCTGCCGTTTGTCCTATGGCCGGTGGGCCATCAGGGTCTGATCGATCACTGGATCGATGAGTCCGTTCGACAGGGCGCAGTGGAAATCCGGATTTACGCCGCCGATCGGCCAGCCGAAATTCGGCGTCATCTTTCTGCGGGCGGATTTTGGAGCCAGAGAGCGCAAGTTACCGCGATTCGCACCGAAGTCGATGCCCCTTCGGAAGCGATATCGATGGACCGGTTACCGCAGCAGGACCGGCAGGAGATCCGAATTCCAGACTCTCAAACCCTCTTGTCCGACTGGCTGGAGATGCAGCGGTTCTGGCTGACGCACCGCGACCCTAGGTCGGTATCGGTCGACGCAGAGGTCATGCCCGATGGTTGGCTCGGACCGCACGTCCGCGTGCATCCCCGAGCGAGCTTGCATCCACCATTCTGGATCGGCACCCGCACAGAGATTGGTGCAGGCTGTCGGGTTGGACCGTACGCGGTGGTCGGCGAAGGCAGCGTTCTGGATCATGACGTTGAAATAGAGAACGCTGTAGCGCTCCCGGGAACCTATCTGGGGCCCAATACCCGGCTCAATGAGGCGATCGCACAAGGTGGCATCCTGGTGGACATCGGCCGGGCGTGCCGCATCGATATCAACGAAGATTTCATTCTTGGCACAGTAGCCAGGCATCAAAGGCGAACTTCGGCGATGGGAAAGCTTGCTGCGCTCGGCCTGTGGGTACTTCTTGCTCCGTTTGCGACACTCTGGCCGGGACAAGTGTGGACGCCAAAAAAGATCATCAACCATCAGGGATTGAACCTGATGCTGGAAGGTGGTAGCCGCGGCCCTCTCCTGCTGCGCCGTTGGCCGTGGCTCAGACAAGTCGCTTTGGGAAATTTTTGCTGGTTTGGCATTCTCCCTCGCGGCAGTGACGAGTGGGCCCACCTGTCTGCTGAGACGGCCGAACGCCTGCGCAGCAGTCCCCCCGGGATATTTTCTTGGGCCGACCTCCAAGGCTGCCACAACCCCTCTTCGCCTGACGAATGGGTTCACGCCGCGTACCAGGTGCTCCAGCCTGACGAGACGGTAAAGCACCTGTTGCAAAGACAAATCGTTCATCTTGCGCTTCTTCGACCCGAGATATGACCGCAAACTTATCCAACTCAGAAATCGGGGAGTGTCGGCTGAAGCCGGATCTCCAACTCGTCGCCGCGACGTTGTCTGCGATGAAGGAATTCTTTCAGGCACGCGGTCTGCGGCCCAACGCATGGTCCGAGTTAGAGCTTGCTGCAGCCGAGGCATTGAACAACGCCATCGAACATGGCTGCGCCGGTCACCCGGAAGCCGAGGTCGTCTGCCGCTGGGGATGGACGGATGAAACCATTCGAATCGAAATCACCGACGCCGGCAATTATCAACCGCCGCGCGCTGACGCAAGTCTGCCGGATGATCCGCTAGCAGAGGAAGGCCGTGGAGCATTCTTGATTGCCCGGCTGGTGGACACCGTAGAGCACGCCCTTTCAGCCGAAGGACACTCGATCCGACTGACGAAACGAGTCGCCTTCTACGATCGCGTCGTAGCGGTTAGGGGGAGCTCTTAACCTAAACTCCGAAGTTTGGATCCTCGTCCTCGGCGAGATAAACGCGGCTCTAGCGCTTCGGCGACGCCCCTTATGATTCAAGACCGAGAAAAGCTTAGGGACAGGTCAAATATTCTGGTGACTCAATTGCTCTTTTTGGCATCACCCAAGTTCGAGTGTCATTCGCTTTGGAATCGATTTGGGTCCCGAGACTTGAACACAGTTACATACAAAATGAGCACGAGCGTGATGAGGACTTCCTTCAGGGCTCTCGCGACAACCCCAAGTTGAGCCGTCCTGCGCCGGTCGCTTCGATATTTGACCTGTCCCTAGCGCATCCTTCTACTTTTCGTTCGATTATCGACGCATATACGACAGATCCAAAGGAGTAAATTCTGGTTCTGCCACGGCGGGATGTATCTTGTTTTGAACGACGGTCCAAGGATCTTCTCCCACTGAGCCGCAGGTCATTCTCACCATTATTTCGGCCCAATTAGCGTAAACGTCAACGTCTGCGACCGACGCGTATGTCATTGCGACTCCCTTATTAGAACAGAACTATATGCTAGAGACGCTCTAATTCAATAGCTCTTAGCATCGGGCTAATGGCTTCGTCGGATCTATCAGCGTTCTTGATAGG
>Ga0185299_10005238_pt1 | contig 14852 bp, 14 predicted proteins | sample PaiPotPPA55metaG_FD_128002 | JGI IMG/M metagenome (GOLD analysis project Ga0185299, IMG submission 128002) | Iron sulfur acid spring bacterial and archeal communities from Banff, Canada, to study Microbial Dark Matter (Phase II) - Paint Pots PPA... ...
TTACCCAGATCAGCGAACTCGGAAGCCTTCTTCAGGCCTGCACCTCGCGGGAAGAAGTCTTTCGCCTCATCCCCGAGCGCTTGCGCCGTCTGTTTCCCGGCGCCTCCGGCTCCGTCTCGCTACTCAGCGCCTCCAGAAATCGCGTCGACTCCGTCGTCGAATGGGGGATCTGTCCCACCGATCGAATATTCTCACCCGAACAATGTTGGGCTCTTCGGCGCGGACGCGCCCATGCTCATCCCGGCGGACGGTCCGCCCCGCGTTGCTCTCACATGCTCGGGGAAGGTCCTTCAGTTTGTATCCCTCTGATCGCCAATGGGGATACCTTTGGAACGCTCGCCATCCAGAATGATGATCCCCTGTTCCCCATTTCTGACCCAGACGACGGCTCCGACGTCTTTGCTCGCCGCGTCCAACTCGCCGGCACCGCTGCCGAACACATCGCGGTCGCGGTTGCTAATCTTAACCTGCGTGAATCTCTCCGCGTGCAGGCCGTCCGCGACCCGCTCACCGGCCTTTACAACCGTCGCTATATGCAGGAATTCCTCGATCGCGAACTTCACTCCGCTCGCCGGAAACACCGGCCCGTCGCCGTCATGATGCTCGATCTCGACCACTTCAAACGCTATAACGATGACTTCGGACACAGCGCGGGCGACCAGGCCTTAACCGCTGTCGGAGAGACTCTTCTGCGCTGCGTGCGCGCCGAAGACGTAGTCTGCCGATACGGTGGTGAAAAATTCGCTCTCATCCTTCCCGAGTGCTCCCTTCGCCAGGCCACCGTGCGCGCTGAGGAAATATGCAGGCGTCTCAGGGAGTACCGCGCTCAGCCCAACCACCAGGGTAACCGTGCTCTGACCGTCTCGATCGGCGTCGCTGCCTTCGATGAAACTACCGATCGCGTGGATCTGCTCCTCAAGTTCGCCGACGACGCTCTCCACCAGGCCAAGCGCGCTGGTCGCAACGGCGTCGTCGCTGCCAGCCCCGCAGCCGCTTTGCCCGAATCAGTTTTCACCGATGCCAACCCCGCCACGACAGCCCCGACCGAAACAACCTAGCCCATCCCGACAATCAACCCCTCAGAGACCCCTTTCAAGAGGGGCGAACCACTCTCCAGCGGAGCGCCTTTTCATGTCGGCTGGCACAGTACAAGGGATCACTTTTCGAGCCGGCAACGGGGCTGCAACATCCAGAACTGCGCATACGATATCGTATAGTCGAAGTGGCTGTCTCTTCTGTTCTGTGAGGTCCTCGAACTATAATGAGGTAATCTGGGAAGCTCCTCAGGCTCCAGTGCATACCCCTTGCAACGAGCACAATTCTGTACAAAGATCAGCAATAGAAGCACTCATCACTGTTTCGGGGATCGTTCGTAACGCTGCAACTCTGTTGGAATGCTGCTCCTTACGAAATAGCACCGATATCAGGATTGCACCAGCAAGTCTCTGATTTTCTCATGCCTGTCTGGGAGCTTTGTTTTTGGAGCTTGAGCGTGGGAGCTCGTCGTGGAGAACAAAAAGAATCCTCCTCCTGCGCTGTGACGGCTTGCGAACAAAACAAAGCCCCGCGCCAGGAGGGAAGTGGACGGCGGGGCAAATCAGCTAGCGTATCGACTCCGCTAACAAACCCAAATCAATTATAGGCGCTTCTGCGGGAAAGTCTGGTTACTGCGGTCGCAGCACTGCTGCACCTTTCTTCTACAAGCTGGCTCAAGTGTGTGACTCGGTTTGGCCTACTAAGCCGTGTACCCACGTGACCTATAAGATCCAACCAGCTGGCCATATCCTCTATGATAATGACCAAAGATGAGGTAGTGCAGGCATTCACCGAGTTGTATCAGAATGCGGTGCAGAGGGCAAAAGACCTAAAAGGCGCAGAGGAGGTTTCTAAGATGCTCGACGAACTACATGGAGCAGAACGACTGGAGGCAATCTCTGAAATTTCTAGGGTTGTAGGAGAGAACTATAAACAGATGAGTGTAGCCGCGCGTGAGGCCTTTGACTGGAACCTGGCTCTTTTACTTCTCGGGAGATTGCCATGCATATAGAGAAGACTGATGCCCTTGATCTTTGTAGACTGGGCTTGAATGAGGGTTGTTTTGCCCTTACTTCGACAGTCGAGCGCGGTTCTATCTTAGTGAAAAGGTAGGCCCCTGACACAATGTCGCCCTCGACCTGCTTCTCGTTGGAATAGCAGAGTTTCGAGCGCATCGCCACAGATCATCGGTCTTCGGTCGCTCCGCAGACTTCTCCTGAAGACAAGCCTGTATGATGTCCCACAGCTCGCCGGTGAGCGGTGAAAACCGCAATTTCCGAGTAAAGAGAAATCGCAGGCCAGTCCGGCTTGAAATCGACGACATCGTACCCACCTCGGATATTACCTGTTAATACGAATCCGCGGTCGATCGATTCGATCGCCTCCATTGCAAGGCGTAGATCCTGGAGGCTCTCGATCACCAATGAGCGCCCGATTGTCGGGGAGAATGCGGATTGGTGAGAAAACATAGATGGCGCATCAACGTGGATACTTGGTTGGCCTAGACGATTGTGGACTAGGATGACGGTATACCCACCCTCTCAATCCTGTTTTCAATCGCCAAGACCGCTAGGGAGTGATCACACATCCAACCCAATCGAACGCATCAGGTTACAAGACCGGCGAAGGCATCGAGCCCGACCTGTTGGCGCAATTCTCGCTGCTCGAAGAGGTGCTATCGGCGGCGGGCATGTCGTCCGGCCAAAATCGAAGAGCATCTGTCCGCGCACGACCGTAGCTGACGGATGTGAAACTTTTCCTAAAATCTGACTCTGCGCAGAGTCTTCTTTTCAGAAGAAGACTTGCCGATCCCTACTTCACCGTCTGTGTCAGCGAAGCCCCTACTGCCGAGGTTGGTAGTGCCGCATCTGCGTTGGCTGCCCGCCTGATCGAACCCCATTGTTAGTGAAATGGGGATTTTACGACAACTACCGCCGCTATCATCGACAGCGGCGTTGCGTGGGGCGTCGGGTCGTCTGTTGTGTGGCTGTTTCTCTGGCCCTTTCGTAACCCCGCGCAAGCGTTTGCCGCCTCAGCCCGCCTTCGATGCGCCTAGACTGAGCGTAGGGTCCGACTGAGAGCTAGGTGATCCAAATGGCAACGATTTTGTTAGTCGAAGATAGTAAATTCTTGCGGGTTGCGACAGAACGCATTCTTACTAAAGCGGGCTACCAGGTGATTTGTGCTGGCGATGGTGATGACGCTTTGGAATTAGCTGGAAGCAGTCTTCCTGACCTAATCGTGCTCGATATGCTGTTGCCCAAGCTGAGCGGCCCCGAGGTGCTTCGTTCTTTGAAAAAGAACGATCTAACAGCACACATCCCTGTGGTAGTTCTTTCCAGTTTGTCCCAGAACAACGGCCCAAAACTGATGCAGGAAGGCGCAGGTGCTTTCATAGAGAAAGGTTCGCTCCAAGAGAACCCACGCCGACTCCTGGAAGCCATTATGACAGCTCTACCTAGGATTGCTGTTCCATGAACTCCGATTCTGTCCTGAGGTTTTGCCGGGATGGCCTACCGGAGCCATTCCCATACACGACACAGGCCAGGCAGGCATTGACCGTTGCCGCCACGGTCGCCCGAGCGCCTCTCGGCGGTGGTTCCTGCCCTCGCAAAATCCGGCTCGGCTGAAATCGCCGCATAGATTTTGGGCACCTTAATGACGGTCAATGAGCGCTCATGCTCGATGGCCCCGGGGGTGCGTACATATCGGCAGTCATTGGTGGCAAAGTTGTTGTATCCCAAATGCACTTTTCTGGCTCCAGACTCTGGACACCAATTTGACCCGCTCCCTCGGTGCCGGGCGTCGCCCATCCAGGTCACCCGGAACCGGGCTTTGCTGTTCTTGTAGGTAATGGCAATAATCTCCCCGAGCTTCAACTTGCCTTGAATGCCTGCTAATAAGGCCCCTTGCCGGCTTATGTTGCGCGTCGGAACCATCTGGAGGAGAGCACGCCCACTAGCATCGATCCCGGCAATTCGGACCTGCAGTCTTGCCTGCACCCGGGGCTCGCGGCGTTTTCCCAATATCGCACCTTTTCTCCCGCGACCTGCATCGACGACAATGAAGTATGGCCCAAAGAGAGGAACGCACACCTGCTGCTTACATGGTAATTGTGGTCAAACGACTATCGATCTTGGGAGCGGGTGCAATTAGGGATGCTCCCATGATTCGAGCGCACGACTCAGATGACCTTGTTTCGCCAACTCAATTATGCGGAAAGGGATGAATCTCCGTTGTACAGTAATGCTCACGATGGCTGATCGCACAACAACCTTGGAGTGTCAACCTAACCATGGCGATTACACTCACACACCAGTTGTTGGTGAAATGGGGATGTTACGCCAAACAATACTCGCTACTTCATTTGAGACTATCTGTCGTAGTCGTACAGTGGGTCCGCGATTCCAGGCTCTGGCCGGAGCAACTCCTCGCGGATCGCTTGCAGCTTTTCTTTGGCCAACAGACAGGTGACCTGCTCCCCTAAATCCGCACACGGCTAAGTATGATTTCAGATTGCGGAAAGGGGCAGTTTCATGTCGAAGAGCAGGCACACAGAGGCGCAGATGATCGGGGCGCTGAAGCAGTTAGAGGCGGGGCGCAAAGTGGAAGATGTGGCGCGGGAGGTGGGCGTGTCAAAGCACACCATCTATGCGTGGAAAGCAAAGTACGGCGGGATGGATGTGAGCGAGGCACAAGAAGCGAAGCAGTTACGGGACGAGAACACGAGGTTGAAAAAGCTGGTGGTGGATCTCAGTCTAGACAAAGAGATGCTGAAAGCGGTCATCGCAAAAAACGGGTGGGGCTCGTAAACCAGCGGGCGGACGCGGACTGGTTGCGTGCGGAGTGCGCAGCGAGCGAGCGCCGGGGTTGCGGGCTGATGGGGATAGCGGTATCGAGTTACCGCTATCAGACAACACGGTGCGACGACGAGCTGCGAACGCGCCTGGTGGAGTTGGCGCGGGAAAAGCCGCGGTTCGGATATCGGCGGTTGCACGTGCTGCTGTTCCGAGCGGGAGAAGCAGTGAATCACAAGCGAGTGCATCGCGTGTATCGAGAGGCGGGTCTGAGCCTGCGGCGGAAGAGGCGGAAACACTGCGTGCGCGTGGGACAGCCGCTGCTGGCGCGGACGGCAGCGAACCAGGAGTGGGCGCTGGATTTTGTGCACGATGCAGTGGAGTGCGGGCGGGCGATCCGAGTGCTGAGCGTGGTCGATGCTTACACGCGGGAATGTCTGGCGCGTTTCCCACTTTCCCACAGCTCCGGCGACTACTGCGGGTCACAAAGTTCAACTAACTTGTCGTATCATCCCGTGAACGGAAATGGGGGGCAGGTCACAGGCTTCCAAGGCGGTTTCGCGGTAGCCCTGCTCGCTGGCTGCAACAACGACGTGCAGGTCTCCCGTCACTGCTCATGGCACCCTCTTCTCTTCTTCGCAAGGATTCGTAGTTCCGTGACCGTCGGCAACATCGGAGGAAGGTTGCCGGGAGCGTTCCTGCTGGTTCTGATGATGCTCGACCAGCTGACGAAGACTTTCGATGGCATTTCCATCGAACTTTGATTTCTCCATTTGGTCCTCCGCGTATACGGTACTAAGCGTGCAGAATCGGAGTCTGTTCACTATTGCTCAGGTGAAGGGACAGCGCTTCCGTGATCTGGAAATGAAAGAGCACGGCATTTCAGGACCTCGGTGAATCGAGGAGCGCGCGTATTCTTTTCGCTAGGGCGTCTCGTGTAAAGGGTTTGTCGAGAAGTGGGCATCCCGGTTCGAGTTCGCCTTGCTCGACACAGGCATCGCCCGTGTATCCAGACGTATAGAGCACCTTCATATCAGGCCTTGCGGTCGTTAGTGCTTCTGCAAGAACGCGACCATTGATTTCAGGCATCATCACATCGGTGATCAGCAAGGCAATCGGCCCCTGATGCCGCTCCGCGGTGCGAATTGCTTCGTGTGGATGCCCAGAATCCAGCACGGCATACCCAAATCCCTCGAGCATTTCTCGTGTCAGCTCTCGCAAAAGAGCGTCATCCTCAACCAATAGGATCGTCTCACGTCCTCCGCGTATGGATAATGTCTCCTCCCTCTTGGGGAGCTCCGCCGCACCTTCGACGTATGGCAGATACACCTTGAACGTCGCTCCTCGGTTTGGCTCGCTGTAGGCATATATGTAGCCGGCACTCTGCTTCACAATGCCGTAGACGGTTGACAACCCTAAACCGGTGCCTTTGTCAGGTTGTTTCGTTGTGAAAAAGGGTTCAAAGATGCGAGCCTGGGTTTCACTGTTCATACCCACACCTGTGTCAATTACAGCCAGCATCACATAAGAGCCGGGTTTGACCTCGGGCTGCTCACGACTGCCATCTAACTCCACATTGGCGGTCTCGATTGTGATGGTGCCGCCACTTGGCATCGCATCCCGCGCGTTGACTACCAGATTCATCAGTATCTGCTCAATCTGACTGGGGTCAGCTTTGACGCATCTCAGATCGGGTAGCAGTCGTGTAGCGATTTCGATGTTCTCACCGATGAGCCGCCGCAACATCGTTTCCATCCCGCTCACTAGTCTGTTTAAATCCAGCACTAGCGGGCGCAAAACCTGGCGACGACTGAACGCCAGAAGCTGCCGAGTTAGACTTGCAGCACGGGTACCTGCACTGTGAATCTGCTCCACCATCCTTCGATTCGAGCCGTCTGGAGTGAGCCGCTGCTCGAGGAGTTCGCAGTACCCCAGGATCACGCCGAGAAGGTTGTTAAAATCATGGGCAAGGCCCCCTGCCAATTGACCTACCGCCTCCATCCTCTGTGATTGCTGGACTCGTTCGCCTACTTGTTTTTCGGCGTGCTTGCGTGCCGTAATGTCACGAATATTGCACTGGATTACCCGGTTGCCATTCACACCGTACACGTTGCTGACAAACTCGACATTGATGCGGCGCCCACCCCTGGTCTCAAGAGGCAGGTTTTCATATCGGATATATTCCTTGTCCTGCAACTCTTGAAAAGCCGCTTTCGATGCTTCAATATTTCTGAATGGGCCAATATCCCAGAGTGTCTTGCCAATAAATTCCTCTCGGGAATAATCCAATAGGTTTACTAAGAAGGGGTTGACGTCGGTTATCAATCCCGAGTGCCCATCCAGAATCAGTATTCCATCCTGGGCAGTTTCAAAAAGGCGCCGGTATCGGGCCTCGGAAGCACCAAGGGCCTTCTCCGCCTGCTTGTGTTCCCATGCCGGATCATCCTTCAGACGGGCCCCCATTTAAAGAATCCTCCGCCTGCCCTTGTGCTGATCGCACAAAAGTAGGGCGTACGCAAAATAGCTTCAGGGGGAGGGCCGGAACGGCTATCGCCAATTTTAGTGCTGAACCTTTCTTGTTCGATTAGGTCAAATCCATTGCGTTCGTGTCGCATTCACCGTACCGCGAGACTCGTGCTTTTACCAAAATCTTCGGCGGCAGTAAGCCATGTAGTGAGTTCGAAAAGAATCTCCCGGCGCCTCATTTCGCGGACAGTCAATCCTATCAACTCAGTCTCATCTGCTCGGTCAGTCGAAAGAAGGAGCCGATCCATTTTTTCAATAGCACAATACTCCGAAATGAAATTCTGCAAGGCGGTCTCCACCGAATCACTCCTAAAGGACCTGGTAGCAAACAAAGGACCAAACGACCAAAACATCGTATGTTGAACGTATGTTGACCATTTCACAGCGGACCGGAGTTTCCTGCCAGATTTGAAAGCCTTGCGACTGCCCATATGTCGGCAGTGCGGACGGTATTTCGGCAGTCCAAGAAAGAATCCCGTGCTTACTTTGACGGCCATATTGGGGTCAGGTTGGCGGACACTGGTCAATACTACACAGTATTCGGGTTGCACTTACGGTAACCGCTTTTGTGATAAGGTTTCCGCTATCTACAATCATTTTGGGATCATCAGTATAGGTTGTGACCTTTAATGGGTAGATCTTATGGAGTCTTATCGGGTCATGCAACTGGATCGTATTCGCAACGTGGTAAGTCATGTAGTCCGCCTATTCGACCCCTCGTAGAGAGAATACAAGACAAGTAGACATACCGATTCGTGCCGTTAGTGCTGCGTGGCACCGAGACTCTTAAGAATTGACACCGCTACCTATCGCAAATCCACGCATGCCTGCTTACGGCCGCCGATGCCGGCACTTCACATTTGTTCCGGAGAAGTTCGAGTAGCGGACCCGTATTGTGCTCGTGGCGTGAGCGTGCCTGCATCGCTTGCGCCGCCTGAGTGCGCTGACTGCCGAGGCTAAAGTTGAACTGACTGACGCGCTCAATGCGAGTGCAGTCCTGACAAGTCAGGATGATGCCTTCCAATACCTTGCTGATCGTGTACATGATTCAAGCCTATTCTCTTTTCTCTCCGAGCGCCATTGCGACTATGTGATGTAGAGAGTCAGTATCCTTCTTAGTCGAACAGAGCCTTCTAACGGTAAATTAGATGCGCCTAGGTGGAAACCTTAACCAGCTCACAATTATAAGTTACAATTCTCGCGTCTTTATTATGTACTCCGATGGGAAGCCAAAGGCCAAGATCAAACGCCGGATGACGCCTGGCGCGTTAGCCAGGGTTAGCCTGCGTCGGTTTTTAAGGACCGGAAAGCGAGGGCTCGCTCAGTGGCGTTTCAAAAGCTGCCGAGCAGAGTTTGGTCAACGCAAGGTCGCGGCATGTACGACGAATAACTCCGTTCACGGAGTCTGAGTCAACGAACTCGAAGCCGTAGCGAAAAGCATTCTTTTGGCGAACTATCGCATGAATCGCCACGGGTCCGGATGGAAGCGTAAACTCCAACTCCACCAGCCCACCCACGGGAGCTTCGAGTGTCAGCATGGCTGCAATCCCAGATTCGCTAATATCCACGGTACGGCCCTTTAGCAGGCCGCAAGATCGGGAATAGATGCTGACGTCAGTTTCCATCTTGAATCGGGGTTGGCGACGATTGTTTGCAATTGTCGGGCTTTCCTTTGCGCGAAATACGAGGCTGGGGGTTATATTTCTGAAAAATCTTTCTACTGTTGGAAAATATTTACTGCCGGAAGACTGGCAATGCTGCCGGACTGTCGGCACACCTGCCGGAATGCCGTCAGTCTCGCCTAGACCCAATGACCGGGGAGGAACTCAGTCCTCTAGAGTCAATGATTTCCGGCATTGCTCAGAGTTGGTCTGGAAAATGCACATCAATTGGCACTTCTCAGAGAACTCAGGAAAGCCCTCAGACAAAGAGAAGCTAGTAATAAAGAGAAAGTAGTAATAATGACAGTGCTTTCGAGTCCCCGACCATCCTTCTGCGCTACGGAGTGACCATGCCACGTTCGTCATCGGCCTTGCTGTCCTCGCTGAAGCTTTCAACGAACAACCCTTCGACGCTCATCCTCTGCGTCCTGATTCTGTCGACCATAAGCTTCGCGGCGGCGCCTGACCGCATTGCCGGGGCAGTCCTTTCGAGCCAGACCGTCACGCTGGCCAAGAGTCTTCATCCCAAGGCACAGCCGCAGTACGACCTTGGCCCTGCCGACCCGTCGCGACAGCTTAGCTACATCACGCTGCTCATGGCTCCTTCGGCGAGCCAACAGAAGGCCCTGGACCGGCTTCTAGCGCAGCAGCAAGACCCGAAGTCTCCCAACTACCACAAGTGGCTTACCCCTCAGCAGTACGCCGATCGGTTCGGTCTCAGCCAGAATGATCTCGTGAAAGTCATTACATGGCTCGCGTCGCAGGGATTCCAGATCCTTAGCGTCGGAGGTGGGCGAGACTCGGTAATCTTTAGTGGAACCGCTGTCCTGGTGCAGAGTGCATTTGGCACCGAGATCCACAACTACAAGATCGATGGGGAAGAGCACTTCGCCAACTCGACGCCGCTCATGATTCCGGCAGCGCTGAACGGGATCGTCACCGGCGTGATGGGCCTGCATGATTTCCGCCTGCGGCCAGCCAGCGGAGGGAGGCGTTTTATCGGAAGGGGGAACGGCTTCCCCGAGTACTATGACGCAAATTATATCTTCCCGAATTTCCTCGCTCCTGACGACATTGCCACGATTTACGACATCGCTCCGCTCTACAAAGCTTCAACTCCAATCGACGGTACCGGGCAAAAGCTTGCTATTGTGGGCCAGACCGACATCTATCTCGCCGATATCAATGACTTCCGCTCTGGCTTTGGGCTTTCTACTATCCCGACCACCGGTGCCGGCGCCTGCACGACCGATGCGAACGGGATCGTTGTTGCCCCGTGCACTACCACCAACTTCGCTTATGTACTCCTGGGCACCGATCGCCATGTCACCGTTCCAGGTGACCTTGGCGAATCCGATTTGGACATCGAGTGGTCGGGAGCCGTCGCCCGAAATGCGCAGATCGTCTTTGTCAATGGCCAAACCGCGGGCGGCGTCCTCGACGCACTGTCTGCGGTCATCAATCCTCCCACCGGACCGCCTCTCGCCCCTGTCGTCAGCATGAGCTACGGCGAATGCGAGGCTTTCGGGGGATTCGACCTGGAAACGCTCCTCCAGCAAGGAAACGCTGAAGGCGTGACGATTGTAAACTCATCTGGCGATGCAGGCTCGGCCACATGTGATCGCAACCCCCCTAATAACACTCGGCCATTCAACCCGGCAGTAAACGGACTGGGTGTGAGCTACCCCGCCAGCAGCCCGGAGGTGACTGGTGTCGGTGGCACTGCCATCTCGCTCGCCAATGATTCTTACCCCACCCCCTCACCTTTCTGGAGTACTACTCTCGGCACCAACGGTGGCACTGCGCTCAGCTATATCCCCGAACTTGCATGGAACGACGACGCGGAACTTGCGCTGTACTGTCACGCCCCAGCAAACGGCGACACGTTCTGCAGCACAGGCGGTGGTAGGTCCGGTTGGGTTCCGCTCACATCATCGGCGACCGCGGCGCAGGTGCAGAGTGACATCTGGATTAACCAAGGCGGCGGCGGAGCAAGCAACTGTTGGTACACGGACAGCAGCGGCATTTGCTTGGGCGCTGGACCGGGGCCTACCGGAGGCGGATTTGCGCAACCTCAATATCAGCTTGGATTAACCGTTCCAAACGCCCCCGCCGGTGTCCGGTACGTTCCCGACGTCTCCCTGCTGGCATCCCCGAACTTTCCGGGGTACATCTTTTGCACAGCGCAGTCGGAGCTCCCGGGTGGAAGCGGCTCGACCAGCTCTTGCGTGAGCGGCATCTTCCAGGCGGTCAACTTTTACGGCTCTTTTGCGGGAGGAACATCCGTCTCGTCTCCGGTTTTCGCGGGCATTGTGGCTCTTTTGAACCAGGACGTGGTGCTGAGCGGACTTCAAAGCGCGCCCGGGTTGGGTAACATCAATCCGACCCTATATCATCTCGCGGCTAAAAATCCGACCGCGTTTCACCAGGTAACCACTGGCGACAACACGGTGTCCTGCCAACCTGGCACACCTTCGGGTTATCCACTCGGTATACTGTGTCCTACGACGGGAGTCTTCGGCTACGCAGCTTCCAACAAGGATTCCGCCACCGGCTATAACCTAGTGACCGGCCTCGGCTCCGTCGATGTCAACAACTTGCTCACCACTTGGATCGCCGCCTCACTGGCTACCACCAGCACCACCGTTACCTCGAGCTCCAACCCCGCGAATTTCGGTGCTTCGGTCACCTTTACGGCGACCGTTACTACCACTGGAGCGAATCCGCCCACTGGTACCGTGACCATCTATGATGGCACCACAGCTCTGGGCTCCGGCACACTTAGTGGCGGCGCAACGGGGTTTGCTCTCTCCACCTCCTCGCTCACTGCTGGAACGCATTCGATCACCGCCGTCTATGGCGGGGACGCGAAGAACGCGGGCAGCACATCCGCAGTGCTGACTCAAACTATTAATCCCGCCACCTTCACCTTAGTCAGCACTGGCAGCTCTTCGCACACGGTGCTGTCGGGACAGACGACCCTCAACTATAGCTTCTTGGTCACACCTACCTCGGGATCGACGTTCGTCAGTGCGGTGAATTTCAGCTGTACTTCTTTCTCCCCGGCGGACCCGACCCTAACGAGCAGCGGTTGTGCCTTCAGTCCCTCTGCGACAATTGCGGCGGGGAAACCCGCGTCTACAGTCACAATGACCATAAGCAGCAAAGGCCCAAACAGCGGCACTGGGAGCCTATTGCGCCATCGTTCGGACAACCGTCTGCCTTGGCTGCCACTGACTTTGCCTCTTGCCGGTGTGGTTATGGTTGGCTTCGCTAGACGCAAAATGTCGAGGGCCGCCACGGTGGCTGGCATGTGCCTGATGCTGGTACTCGCTGGATTCCTCATCGCCTGCGGCAGCAGTTCGCCCCCGGTCTCGATCACAAGCGTCACCGGCAGTTCGTCAAGTATCTATCCCCAGAATGCCGGCTGGACGAACGCAACGGCCACCTTCACCGCAGTCCTTGCCAATGACTCTGGCAATAAGGGAGTCACGTGGGCTGTGACCACCCCCAACGGCGGTACGATCGCCGCCACCGACGCTACCCATGCCACCTACACGCCTCCGACGATAGCTGCCGGCCTCCCGAGCAACGTAACAATCACCGCAACATCTGTAGCGGATACGAGCAAGACAGGAACTGCCTCTATAGCCCTGAACCCGACGACAGTACCCAATAGCGGGTACAACGTCACCGTGAATGTGTCCGAGACGGGCGCATTGTCGCAGGCGACGAATGTCACGCTCGTTGTGAAGTAGAATCTGTCGTGGCAATGCTTGAATACGAGAGGGCGCGGAAGGGTTCGCGCCCTTTATTTATTCGCTCGAAGCCAGAGCCACTGTTTGGATTCGTTCCAGCGTTGCTTCGCAGCCCAATAATCTGCCCTGAGCTTGACTGGTTCAAAAAAAGGCCCCACGGCTGTGAGGCCGTCTTGTTTGTTATTTTCGAGATACCTAGGAGTATCAGAACATATGATTGTCAGCGAACTCGTCGGTCAATATTTCGAAACGAAGTTCCACGGCTTACGTTCCCGATATTGATCCCCAGAAGTCGGCTTCTGGGAAGTTTCACGCAGATCGGTACGGGAAACGCCTTGTAGTAAGCGAGGACGTTTGAGAGAGCGGCCAGAAGTCAAGTACCCTTTCGCCGCATCATCGGTTTGCGATCGCAATACATTCGCCCGATGGAGTGGGTGAAACCGGACTGCCGTGTTTGCCTTCGGAGAAAAAGGCGCCAAGACCCGCCGACCGAGTTGCGAACGACACTTTCTCCAGTCCGCTTTGCGCGAAAGATTCGCGCAATTACCCGCCAATTCCAACGATTTCCCAAAAATTGCGGGCTGGGGTTCTCTGCACTTCAGACTGAGTGGCGGAGGGAGAGGGATTCGAACCCTCGGTACGGTTTTTCTGAACCTCCAAGCCTGGACGTGTCCGCGACTTGCATCTCATTCTGCAACAGCAACATAACTCAGAGAATTTGACCTGCATCGAACCAAGCACTAAGTCGCCTGGTTTCGCAGCCCGACAAACGGCGAATGCTAGGCGATGGTGGGCCGAACGAAACGCGAATCTGTGGACTATTTCCCAGACAAGACAGGTTTGCGAGACTGCTGTCCATGGCATGGCCACACAGTTCGATGGGTTGCTGTTGTGGAAGCAATCCGAACGACGGCAGTCGGCTAGGGCGGCGAATCTCCGCCCCCATCTGGGACCGGCGACGCGGGAGGCGGTTGGCTCCTGGAGTTCAATGCCGGGCGATGATCCAGCGGTCCAGCGGAATAGTGTTCGCCTACAGATGGGAATCGCGGTTGCCTTCGACCGGATTCCTCACTCGATTCCCCGCTTATATCACATTCGTGTGGGATCGCACTCGCTTGACCAGAAGGCTGATCGCGTTCCGCAGCGCCCTCAGCGAGAGAGTCGTTACGGGCTTTGAATAACTCAAGGAGTTTGGCTTTGGCACTACTGGCCTTCGCTTCCATGTCCTCCCGTTTTATACCCTCTGGGAAGCCGGTCAGCATCTCGATGAAAAGCTTCGCTGCTTTCAAATCACCAATGGCTCCTTTATTCGCCAATTGGGTGCAGCAGGCTTCCAGTTTGGTCATATACCGAGGGCCATTTTTGCCATTAACCAGAACTTTCTGTTTCGCAACCTTCCAAAGCACCTCTGGAATCCCGGGGACCTTTCGAGGGCGCCCACTGGGGTTGCCAGAGCGTCCTTTTTGGAATTGAAATGCTTTTGGTGGTTTCCTGTAACCGACCTCATACTCAATATCATCAGCCATGGGTCACCTCCGCTTGATTGAAGTACTCACCGGTGGCGGCGCACACCGCTCGTTCTCCCGTGTGTTTTTCCCATCGCTTGACTGCCGTGTCGACATACAAGGGATCAATCTCACTCGCATAGCAAACACGGCCCACTTTTTCTGCCGCGAGAATCGTTGAACCGACGCCAGAAAAGTTGTCGAGTACGATGTCGCCACGCGAGGAGCAGTCGAGAATCGCATCGGCAATCATGGCAACGGGCTTCACGGTAGGATGCAATGCCAAGAGGTTGCCTTCCTCTGCTGATTTCGACAACGTATTCACGCCGGGATAGCGCCACACATTGGTGCGATTACGCCCAAATCTTCCCAGTTGAACGTTGTTACGATGCGGCCCCTTTCCCTTTCTGAATACGAAAATCAACTCATGCTGGGAGCGATATAACGAACCCATTCCGCCATTGTCTTTCGTCCAAACGCAGAGATTGAGGAGCGTGTCGTATGCTTTTTTGCCAGCCAGCAAGACCTCTGCGGCGTGACGCCAATCCATGCAGATGAAGTGAACGGACC
>Ga0185299_10005239_pt1 | contig 14852 bp, 11 predicted proteins | sample PaiPotPPA55metaG_FD_128002 | JGI IMG/M metagenome (GOLD analysis project Ga0185299, IMG submission 128002) | Iron sulfur acid spring bacterial and archeal communities from Banff, Canada, to study Microbial Dark Matter (Phase II) - Paint Pots PPA... ...
GGCGCCGCGCCGCTCGATCGCCATGGCCTGGTCCAAGTCGAGCGAGCCCGGCGGATCCAGGGTGACGAGCGGCAGGTCGGTGCGGTCGAGTTCCGGCCGCCGCGGGTCGCGCGCGGCGTCCGCGGCCTCGTCGAGCACGGCCGCCGGGAACTCGGCGGGCAGTTCGTGCTCGGCCCGGATCGCCGCGAAGCCCTCGGCCAGCGCCGCACGCCCGGCGGGCAGCGGAGCGGGGCCGGAGAGGCTGAGCGCGGTACGAGGCACGGTGCGCAGCGTACGCGAGCGCACGTCATGATGCACGCTCGACACGACAGGCGCATCACCGGGAATTCACGCCCCGGACACCCGCTCTGGGGCGCTGACCTCAGGGTTCGTCCACGGCGAACTCGGCATGGTCGCCGACCCGGCCGTCGGTGAGCTCGCGCAGAATGTCGACATGCCCGGCGTGCCGCGCCGTCTCCTCGATCATGTGCACGAGCACCCAGCGGAGCGAGACCTCGAAGCCGTGGCCCGAGACGCGCACGTCGTCGAGTTCGTGTTCGGCGATCACCCGGTCGCAGACGGCGCGGGCGCGACCGTAGAAGGCGAGCACGTCCTCGGTGGACTCGCCCTCCTCGATGCGCAGGTCGGCGTCGGGATCGTCGTCGTCGAAGGGCAGCGGCTCGGTCTCGACGCCGAAGGTCTCGCAGAACCAGAAGTACTCGACCGCGGCGAGGTGCTTGACCAGGCCGAGCAGGTTGGACCCGGAGGGAACCAGCGGCCTGCGCAGCGCCTCGTCGTCGAGCCCTTGCAGCTTCCACAGGACGGCGTCCCGGTGGCGGTCCAGACTGACCTGCAGGACGTCCTTCTCGCCGCCGGTGCGTACGTCGGCGTTCTTCAGTTTGGTCATCTCTCCACTTTCAGGCTTCGTCGTTGACGTCTGAGGGATCACGGCCGCGGCGCGCGGGAGTCGCGGGTCCGCTGCTTCCAGACCTTCAGGCGCTCGGCGGCCAGACGCGCGTCGGTACGTGCGGCGATCCGCTCGTTCTCGCGCAGCAGCTTCCGGTAACTCTCAAGCCTGCGCTCGGGAAGCGAGCCGTCGGCGAGCGCGGCGAGGACCGCGCAGCCCGGCTCGGTCCGGTGCTCGCAGTCGCCGAAGCGGCAGTCCGCGGCGAGTTCCTCGATGTCCGAGAAGGCCTGCGCAAGCCCCGACTCGCCGCCGAACAGCCCGACGCTACGCAGTCCAGGCGTGTCGATGAGCACGCCGCCACCCGGCAGCGGAATCAGTTCGCGGGTCGTCGTGGTGTGACGCCCCTTCTCGTCCACTTCACGCGCGGTGCCGGTGGCCATCGCCTCGGCGCCGACAAGCGCGTTGGTGAGTGTGGACTTGCCGACGCCCGACTGCCCGATCAGCGCCGCGCTGCCGCCGACGAGCACGGCCGCGAGCACATCCATGCCCTCGCCGGTCAGGGCACTGACGGCGAGCACGGTCGCACCGGGCGCCGCGAGTTCGACATCGACGATCGACTGCGGATCGTAGGCGACGTCGGCCTTGGTCAGCACGACGACCGGCTGCGCGCCGCTCTCCCAGACGAGGGCGAGCAGACGCTCGATCCGGCCGACGTCGGACTTGGCCGCGAGCGAGACGGTGATCAGCACGTGGTCGACGTTGGCCGCGAGCACCTGGCCGTCCGAGCGTTCGCCGACCCCGCTGCGGACGAGGGCGGTGCGCCGAGGAAGCAGAGCCTTGACGACGGGGGCGGGTTCGGCGGCGAGATCGATGACGGCCCAGTCGCCGGTACACGGGTTGAGCAGCGGATCGCCGACCTTGACCGCGTTCGACTTGATGGCGTTCCAGTCCGCCCGGATCGTGCACGAGGGGCTGCCGGCGGCGCTATCGGGGTCGGTGATCAGCACGTCGCAGAGCCCGCGGTCCACGCGTGCGATGCGGCCCGGGACGTACCCGGCGGCCGTGTACCGCGCGAACTCGGCTTCGAGTTCAGGGGTCCAGCCGAGGCCGGAAAGGGAGGGTTGACGGGCGAAAAGCCGGTCGAGGGAGTTCAAGCCAATGCCTTTCGGAAGCAAAACTGTCGACTTCCGGCGGGCCGCGGATCGCTGAGGATCCGCTGTGTTCAGCCCTGCCGGTACGGAGCGGGAATCGAGGCGCTGAGGTCCGCGGGGAACGCGGACACGAAGGAGGCGACGGCAACCATCGGTCACACCTCCCTCTCGTTCTTCTTGTTCCGCTCGCGGCATCGAGTATCGAAACTGCCGCATCGACGTCCGGGCAAGGCCGACGCGCCGCCGAATGCGCGGCGCGGTTCCGGAGTCTAGGCCGGGCCGCGGCCGCCCGGCAAGCCTTTTTCCCCGCCGCCCCGACCAGGCCCGATACGCTCGCGGGTATGAGTGAACTGATCCGACTGACGTACCGGAAATACGACGGCTCACTGCATTGGCACGGCGTGATGCGCCGTCTCGGCGAAGACGAGCACGGCCTGTGGCTTGGCTGGGGCAAGAACATGGTGATGACGCGCGGTTCCGAGCCGCCGGTCACGATGCGCGCGGCGCACGTTCAGTTGATCCGCCGCGAGGACTGGTGGTGCGGCGCCTTCCACGCACTGCCGCGCCCCAATGACGTCTACTGCGACATCACGACCGTGGCCGAGTGGACGGCGTCGGACGAGATCACGCTGGTCGACCTGGACCTGGATGTGCTGCGATATCGCGACGGACGTCCGCCGGAGATCGTGGACGAGGACGAGTTCCTGGAGCACCAGGTGCGCTACGCCTATCCGCCCGAAGTGATCGCGAACGCCCGGGCCACCGCCGACGCGCTGCTCGTCTCGGTCCAGCAGAATGAGGAACCGTTCACAACGGCGTATCAGAAGTGGCTGTCGCTGGTGGAAGACGTCGAGGGCGACCCCATCTCAGTGCTCGTAGATCTCACCGAGCACTGACCACGCAGGTCGCGGACGAGCGGCACGGGGGATCTTCGCGTGGAACGGTCACGGACGGAGACGGCTTCTTGACAGAACGCGGATACGGTTGTGCACTGACGGTGGAAATTGTCGCAACACGGCGTACATCTGTGTTCAGTCTCGTCTGTTTCAGTTGCCTCCGGCCGTTCGGCCGTTCCCACGCGAGGATCACCCACCTATGCGAATACGACCCCTGTTCCGGCTCCGCGTCGCGGCGCTCGGCCTGGCCGCCGCGGCGCTCGCGACGGCCCAACTCTCCGTTCCCTCCCCCGCGCACGCCGCGACCACCACCACGGTCGCGGTGAACGGGGCGTCGGCCGGGCGCACCTTCGACGGCATCGGCGCGATCAGCGGCGGGGGCGGAAACTCCCGCCTGCTGATCGACTACCCGCCGGCCGAGCGCACCGCGATCCTGGACTACCTGTTCAAGCCCGGCTACGGCGCCGACCTGCAGATCCTCAAGACGGAGATCGGCGGCGACACCAACTCCACCGACGGCTCCGAGGCCAGCATCGAGCCCACCAAGGGCCAGGTCGACTGCAACACCGGCTACGAGTGGTGGCTGATGGAGCAGGCCAAGGCCCTCGATCCGAGCATCAAGCTCTACGGCCTGGCCTGGGGCGCGCCGGGCTGGATCGGCGACGAGGACGCGAACAATCCGGACCCCGGCCAGGGCTATTTCTGGTCCACGGACATGATCAACTACCTCGTCTCCTGGCTCGGCTGCGCCAAGTCCCACGGCCTGAGCATCGACTATCTCGGTGGCTGGAACGAACGCGGCTACAGCATCTCGTGGTACGAGCAGCTTCGCAGCACCCTCAACGCCGACGGCTACTCGTCCGTCACGATCGTGGGCGCCGACTCCGACTGGTCCATCGCAAACGACATCGACGACAACTCGACGTTCGCCGCGGCCGTCGGCGTCATCGGCGAGCACTATCCCTGCGGCGGCGACGGCGGGAGCGCGGACACCTGCTCGACGACGAGCGAGGCACTCTCCTCCGGCAAACCGCTCTGGGCCAGCGAGAACGGTTCGCAGGACACGGATTCCGGAGCGCCCGCGCTCATTCGGTCGATCATCCGCGGCTATACGGACGCGGACCTGACGGCCTATATCAACTGGCCGCTCGTCGCCGCGATCTACCCGAACCTCGGCTACGACACGACCGGCCTGATGGTCGCGAACTCCCCGTGGTCCGGCGCGTATGAGGTGGGCGCGGAGACCTGGGCCACCGCGCAGGTCACGCAGTTCACCGAACCCGGCTGGCAGTTCCTGAACGACGGCAGCGGCTACCTCGCCGGCGCCGAGTCGAACGGCTCGTACATCACGCTCAAGTCCCCGAACGGCAAGGACTACTCGACGGTCCTGGAGACCACCACCGCGACCGCGGCCCAGACCGCGACCTTCGACGTCTCCGGCGGACTGTCCGCCGGAACCGTGCACGTCTGGGCCACGGACCTGAATTCGCAGAATCCCGCGGACTACTTCGTGCACAGCGAGGACATCACGCCGGCGAACGGCACGTACTCGCTGACGCTGCAGCCCGGCTACATCTACACCGTCTCGACGACGACCGGCCAAGGCAAGGGCACCGCGGCGTCCCCGGCCAAGGCCTCCCTCCCGCTGCCGTACACCGACTCCTTCAACGAGTACGCGACCGGCGGCGAGGCGAAGTACCTGTCGGACCAGAACGGGACCTTCGAGATCCAGCCCTGCACCGGCGGCCGCAGCGGCCAGTGCGTTGAGCAGATGGCCGCGCAGGAACCGATCACCTGGGACAACGCCTCGAACCCATACACCACGATCGGTGATCTGAGCTGGACGAACTACACGGTCTCGGCGGACGCGCTGATGAACCAGACGGGCGCTGTGCAACTGCTCGGCAGGGTGGGGACTCAGCATCCCTTCTCGGTGGCCGGGATCGACGAGTACTACCTTCAACTCTCGAATACCGGCGCATGGTCGATCGTGAAGAACGACTACAACGCCGACCTCACGACGCTCGCCTCGGGCACCGTCACCGCTCCCGGCACCGGCACCTGGTCGCAGCTGTCGCTGACCTTCAACGGCTCGACGATCTCCGCCGCGATCAACGGCACGACCGTGGGCTCCGTCACCGACACTTCGTACAGCCAGGGCCAGATCGGCCTCGGCGTGGACGGCTGGCAGACGGACCAGTTCTCGGACCTGTCCGTCACGCCCGTGGGCACGAGCCCGGTAGCCGCGACCTACCAGATCCTCAACGAGAACAGCGGCTTGGCCCTGGCCACCTCCGGTGCCTCGACGTCCCCGGGCGCCGGCATCGTCCAGGCCACCCCCTCTACCTCGGCCGACCAACAGTGGCAACTGCTCGGCGAGGGAAGCGGCTACGACGAACTGGTGAACGCGGCCAGCGGCCTGGTCCTCGACGTCCCCGGCAACTCGACCGCGGAAGGCGTGCAGCTGGACCAGTGGTCCGCGAACGGCGGCGCCAACCAGCAATGGCAGGTGACGAACAACGGAGACGGCACGTACACCCTGACGAGCGAGAGCAGCGGCCAGGCCGTAGACGTGGCCGGCAGCTCCACCACCACCGGAGCGGCCGTCGATCAATGGCCTGAGAACGGCGGCGCCAACCAGAAGTGGCAACTTGTCTCGGTCGCGGAGCCGAACGCGACGTACAACCTGGTGAATCACAACAGCGACCTCCTCGCGGATATCTCGGGTGCCTCGACGTCGAACGGCGGCGAGCTGATCCAGTGGGTGCCGAACGGAGGCACCAACCAGGAATGGCGCTTCACCCCGTTAGGCAGCGACTACTACACGGTCACGAACGTCAACAGCGGCCTGGTCCTCGACGTCCCGAACAGCTCGGACACCGAGGGCGTGCAACTGGACCAGTGGGCGGCCAACGGAGGCACGAACCAGCAGTGGCTCCTGACGGCGCTGGGCAACGGCTACTACACGCTCACGGCCAAGAACAGCGGCCTGCTCGCCGACGTGAACGGCGCGTCGCTGACCGAGAACGCCGAGGTCATCCAGTGGCCCTCGAGCAGCGGCCCCAACCAGCAATGGCAACTTGAACTCGACTACTAGCCGCTCACAACGCGACCCCGCCCCGAGCTCCACCCCAACCTGTCCCCCCTCCTCCAATCCCGCCGACTCACTACGAACATCGCCGGACTCAAAACCTCCTTCCAAGCCCTACAGACCCGCAGATAACACTTCCTCCCAAGCCCTGCGGGCCCGCTGATAGCGCCTCCACCCAAGCCCCGCGGGCCCGCTAATAACGCCTCCACCCAAAGCCCCGTGGACTCGCTGATAACGCCTCCACCCGAGTCCTGCGGGCCCACCGATAACGCCTCCTCTCAAGCCCTTCGGACCCGCTGATTCGGCCTGATCGTCACCGGGCCCGATGCCCCGCCAAACCCGGCATCGGGCCCGGTGACGCTTCCTTCCAGTGCGCCCCGATGTAAAGATCTCTCCGTGACCGACTTCCTCACCCAGCCCTCTCCCGATAGCGGCAACAGCGCCCTGAACGTCAGCGGCCTCAGCATCGTCACCGCGACGATGACCCACTTCCGCCAGGTACTCGCCGATCACCCGCGCTACTGGGGCGACAGCGACACGCAGGCGCTCCACGTGGCAGCGCTGGTGCACGAGTTCCCCAAGACCTCCCTCGTAGCTCTAGCCGACGACGGCATCCGCGGCTATATCTTCGGCTTCGTCACCCCGGACCGCGTGGGCTACATCCACCTCATCGCGACCCGCGACGACACCCGCGGCACCGGCCTAGGCCGCCACCTGTACCAAACCTTCGCCGACGCGGCCCGCGAGCAGGGAGCGCTCACCCTCAAGGCGATCACCAGCTTCGACAACGAGCGTTCGATCGCGCTGCACCGCAGCCTCGGCTTCAAGCCACGCGAGGTCGAGGCCTACAGCGGCCCAGGCCACGACCGCATCGTCTTCACCCGAGACCTCCCGCCAACGCCCGCCCCACTCACCTAACGCTGACGCCACAGCCCGCCCACCACCACCACCACCGCCGCCGCCGCCGCCGCCGCGCATCCACGCACGTATCCCGCACGCGCCACAATCTCCGCGCACCGTCTCCCGCACGCACCACAACCTCCACGCCCGCCACCTCCACGGACCACAACCCGCACACGCCACAGCCTCGAGCCACAGCCTCGACGGACCGAAGCCCGCGCACACCACGCCCACGTGCGCCTACCGCCTCCACGCACGACGGACCGCGCGCGCACAGCAGTCTCCGCGGACGTGTCACATGCGCCCCGCGTCCCCCACACCCGCGGCCTTCGCGCACCGACAGTCCGTGCGCACCGCGGCCGCCACACACCGAATCCTGCGCACACCGAGGCCTATACGCGCCGCCGCCTTCGCGGCGCCGCTGGCTTGCACGCACCGCGCCCTCCGCAGCCGTAGCAGCGTCCCGTGTCCCGTGTGTACCGCGTCCTTCTACGCGCTGCGGCCTTCACACTCGCGTGCTCCGCGCGTACGGCCTCTGGTCCCTCCCTCCCGCTTGTGCCTAGTCGGCTTCAGCGGACTCCGCAAGCTGCTTCACAGCCTGCAACGGCCTATCCCACTCGGAGGCAAGCTCACTCATCCAACGGGCGGTCGTCTCCAGCCGCGCCGGGGCGACGCTGTAGCGCACTTCCCGTCCCGTCTTGCGCGCGACGACCAGTCCCGCCTGATGTAGGACCGTGAGGTGCTTGACCACGGCCTGCCGGGTGACCGGTAGGTTCTGGGCGAGCGTCGTGGCGGTGCCGCCCCCGGCGGCGGAAAGTCCGTCGAGGATGCGTCGGCGCGTCGAATCGGCCAACGCCGCGAGCACCACCTCGATGAGTGCGTCCTCCGCAGGGCTCTGCGTCATCCGGCCGCCACGCCTCCTTCCGTGCGCTCCTAGCTGCGTACACCAACTAACGTCGTCACAGCGCGGCGAGACTACGAGCGCCGTCTGAGCCGCCGAGGCCGCCTAAGCCTCTTGCGCCACTAGAGTCCGCAGACGAATGCGCCGTCTGCTTCTGCTGCCGCCTGCGATATCGATATCTACGTCTGCGGCGGAATGCTGGCGGAGCTCCACCATCATGCTCGCTCCCACGAGATCTTCGCAGACCCAGCATCCTCGCATGACCCCACACGCCGATACGCGTTCAGACCACCTCGTCGTCGTAGCTCATGAACTCCGCGTACTTCGCGAGGCCGAGCAGCGCCCTTCCCCAGCCGGCCTTGTTCGCCGCGTACCTGCGCTCGAGCACCTCAGACTCCGCTATGACCTCGGTGAAGCCGCTCTCGATGACACGCAGCCTTGTGCCCTCGCCCTCCGGCTCCAAGGTGAACTCGACGAGCGTCGCGTTCGGCGCCGTCGGTTCTCGACCGCCGCTGTCGTGCGCCGCCCAGCGGAAAGAGAAGTATCTGTGCTCCTCGACCTTCTCGACCACGGCCGAAAGCTTGCCGTGATCGCCGTGGTCGAAGACGATCCGGCCGCCCGGACGCAGATCGATCTCCGCCGGCTCACCGTTGCCGAACCACATGCCCACGTGCTTCGGCTCCGTCACGACCTCCCACACGCGCGACACCGGCGCCGCGATGTAGACGTCCCGCTCGATGCGATCGCTGACCATGACCAACCCCTCGAAGATTTCCAGCGTTTCCAAGAACCTGCAACTTCATGGTTGCACAGAACCCCAACAATGCGCAACTGTGGAGTTGCGCATTGTTGGGGAGCCGCTGGGACGAAGGAGATCGCGATGGAAGCGCTGAGGGTGGTCGGAAGGCTGCTAGAGCAGGTCCTTAAGGGCCTCGGCCACGCGCTCGTAGCAAGCCTCACTGTTGTAAAGCTGCGCGCAGATGCGCAGCAGCGTGCGGCCGTTCCAGGGGGTGACCGGGCACTCGATCAGGTACTCGCGCGAAAGGCGGTCGGTCAGGGCGGTGCACGCGTCGTAGGTCGCGGGCACGCTCTCGAGTGGGATCAGGCGCATCGGCAGCGGGTAATCGTCCACACCCTCGCCCGGCATGCCGGCCAGGCTCGCGCCTATCTCGTCGGCGATGAGCAGTTGGCCGGTGCGCGCCAGGGTGTTGTTGTGCCCGCGAACGGCATCCCAGCCGAGCTTCTCGAAGAACTCGATACCAGAGGGCGCGGCCAGCCACGCAGTCTGGTCCACGGTGCCCACGTGGCTGAACGAGTACGGAAAGCCCTCGGGCTCGCGCCAAGAAATCGGAAAGGGCTTCAGGTCCGCGCGCAGCTCCGGACTCGCGTAGAGGCCGGCCGTGCCGCGGGGTGCGCCCGCCCACTTGTGGATGTTGCCCGCCCAATAGTCTGCACCGAGCGCGCTGAGGTCCACCGGTACGGAGCCTGGGGCGTGAGCGCCGTCAACGATCACTCGCACGCCCCGCTCGTGCAGTGCGGCGACGATCCGCCCGATCGGGAAGAGCATCGCGGTGGCCGAGGATATGTGGTCAAGCACCGCGTACTTCGTCCCCTCGCGCACACCCCCGAGGATCGCCTCGACCGCCTCGTCGTCGTTCGCGGCCAGCGGCACGGACACCGCATCCACGACGGCGCCGGTGCGCCGAGCTGCGAGATCCACGTTCCACAGGATCGCCCCGTAGATGTGGTCGGTCACCAGTATCCGATCACCGGGCCCGAGCGGGAGGGAGGCGAGGACGGTGGCTATGCCGGTCGTCGTGTTCTGAGTGAGCGCCACGCCCTGCTCGTCGGACCCCAGGAAGCGCGCGATGGCGAGCCGGGACCGGTCCAGTTCACCGGCCATCCGGCGCCGATAGAAGTCCATCGGGTTGGCGTCGATCAGTTGCTGCCAGGACTGGCGCTCGGCCCTGACCGGCAGGGGAACGCCGCCGAATGCCCCGTGATTGACGTAGGTCACGACGCCGGGCGTCATGTCCCATTGGCCGGGAAGGTAAAGGGGGTCGGCGGCGGGCGGAGGTGCGGCGAGATCCGTCATGGGCAGATCCTAGGTCATCCCTTACACAGGAAGATCGCGCGCGGGTCATATACGCTGCTTGGCTCCAGACGCGCCCGACATCTATGCTCCCTGCCATGCCCGCTGACAACACAGAGCGCTCAGACACCGGGGTCATCGTGGTCGGTGCCGGGCCGACCGGACTGCTGCTGGCCGGAGACCTGGCCGTGGCGGGCATTCCCGTCACCCTGGTGGAACGGCACGAGCACGGCTCCGAGCTCACCCGGGCGTTCGTGGTGCACGCGCGGACCCTGGAGCAGCTCGACCAGCGCGGCGTCGCCGAGACCCTGGTCTCGCACGGCAAGCAGGTCGGCTCGATGCGGCTGTTCGACAAGGCGACCGTGGACATGTCGAGGCTGCGCACGCGCTACCCGTACATCTTGGTCACCCCGCAGTATGAGACGGAGGGCGTGCTGCTGCGACGGGCCCAGGCCGCCGGGGTCGAGTTCGTACGGCCGGCCGAGCTCACCGGCCTTTCCCAGGATGCCCAGGGCGTCACCGCATTCCTGGCGGACGGCCGGTCCCTGCGCGCCGCCTACCTCGTGGGCACGGACGGGCACCGCAGCACCGTGCGCGATCTGATCGGCGAGCCGTTCCCGGGACGCAGCGTGGTCAAATCGGTAATGCTGGCCGACGTGCTGCTCATGCGCGAACCAGTCGGCGGCGCGGCCACCAACAGCGTCGGCGACCGCTTCACGTTCATCGCGCCCTTCGACGACGGCTACTACCGAGTGGTCAGCTGGGACCGGGCGAAGCCCGCCGACGAGCAGGATCCGGTGGACATCGAGGAGCTCAAGGACATCGCGCGTTCGGTGCTCGGCACGGATTTCGGCATGTACGGTCCGCGCTGGAGCGCGCGGTTCCACAGCGACGAGCGGCAGGTGGCGCGCTACCGCGTCGGCCGGGTGTTCCTGGCCGGTGACGCGGCGCACGTGCACTCCCCCGCGGGCGGGCAGGGGATGAACACCGGCCTGCAGGACGCGGCCAACCTGTCCTGGAAGCTCGCCTCGGCGCTGACCGGCGGCCCGGACCTGCTGGACTCGTACCACGCCGAGCGTTATCCGGTGGGAAGGAAGGTGATCAAGGGCAGCGGCACGCTGCTACGCCTGGCGATGCTGCACTCGACGGCGGTCCGGACGGCGCGCAACGAGGTCGTCTCGGCTGCGCTCCACCTGCCGCTGACGGCACGTCGGCTGCCGCTGGCACTGTCGGGCCTCGGGGTGAAATACCCGGCCCCGCGCGGCGCCCACCGCTTGGTCGGCACCCGCGCGGCGGACGCCCGACTGCGAGGCGAGCCGAAGCGGCTGTACGAGGCCCTGCGCGCGGGACGCTTCGTGCTCCTGGACACGGGCGGTCTGCACGAGCGCGAGGCCCTGAACGTAGCGGCCACCGGTCGGCTGGACCTGGCCGTCGGCGCGGATCCGGACGCCCCGGCAATGCTGGTGCGACCGGACGGGTACATCGCATGGGCGGCGGACTCGGCCTACCCGGACCCGAAGGGCTTGCACCGGGCGCTCAAGTACTGGGTAACGGGCGAATAGGCGGAGTCCACTCAGCGCTGAGGGCAAGGCGGGTGAGGAGGGCGGAGAAGGCCGGAGTCTAGGGAAAACGGCGGGCGACTGACATACGTTGGAGGGTCGGCGGGTCTGCGACTCGGCACGTCGGCACATCGGCACATCGGCACGCTGGAGTGAGTTGGCGGGCGGGCAGGTCTGCGACTCGGCGCATCGGCACGGTGGAGTGCGTTGGCGGGTCGCCAGCTCTGCGACTCGGCACCGTGGCACGCTGGGGCAAGTCGGAAGGGCGGCAGGTCTGCGACTCGGGACCACGGCACGCTGGGGCGCCGCGGATGGGCGCAACGCCGGGCTAGCAGGGGCGCTGAGGACCGGCGCGTTGGCGCGCGTCGATGGTCGAGCGGATGTGCTGAGGACGGACGTATTGAGGGCGCGTTGCCAGACTCGCGGGGGCACTGAGGGCGGGTGCGCTGGGGCACGTCGTTGAGGTGAAGTGGCGAGCGCGCTGTGGGCGGGCGGGACGAGGCGTGGTGTGGTGGTGTGGCGCTGCGGGCGGATGATCGGCGAGTCTTGATACCGTCGTGCAATGCCTAAGACTCCTGTGCCCGGCGCGATCGCCGAGTTCCTCAGCCGCCCTAATCCCGCCGTGTTCGCGTCGAATCGGCCGGATGGTCAGCCGGTCTCTGTCGCCACGTGGTACCTGTTCGAGAACGGCCGGATCCTGGTCAACCTGGCCTCGGTGCGTAAGCGGCTGGATTACCTGGAAGCGGATCCGCGCGTCAGCCTGACCGTGCTCGACGGTGACTCTTGGTACTCGCATGTGAGCTTGCAGGGGCGCATCGTGTCCACGGAGCATGACCCGGACTCGTCGGTGATCGACCGGATCTCGCGGCACTACACCGGATCCGACTACGGCGCACGGGACCAGCAGCGGGTGAGCTGCTGGATCGAAATCGACCGTTGGCACGCGTGGGGCGCTGCGGCGAAGCTGGGCGCATCGGAGTCATGAGCGATCCGGCTGCGGGAGGGGCGGCGTAGCGAGGGCCGGGGGTCGGGACGGCCGAGTCCGCCTCGTCGTCGGTCGCGGGGGCGGCATACGAGGCGGACAGACGGCCGTCGTGATCTGCGGGCTCTGCGGCCTGCGGGAATCTTGGGCTGTGAAGGGGCGGCGTTTGCTGTGTGCCGCCAGACCCCGGTTCTTCGCAGGCCTTCGATTCGGTGCTTACCAGGCCTTGTTGGCGGAGCGGCGGACTAGCAGCAGGACAAACACCGCCGCTACTAGGGCCGTGCCGCCTGCTACGGCGAAGACGTGGTCGAGGCTTGTGGCTACCGCGTCGCGTGCGACGCTGGCCACGCCGGCGCTGTGGCCGGTGGTGCTGGCGCTGGTTGTCTGGCGGGCGAAGACGGTGCCTAGGACGGCGATGCCTAGGGCGTAGCCCAACTGACGGAAGGTGTTGAGGGCGCCGCCTGCCATGCCGGCGAGTCGGTGGGGGACGGTGGACATCGCGGCGGACGCCAGCACCGGGGTGCACATGCCCACTCCTACGCCCGAGATCAGCAGGCCCGGGACCAGGGCGGGCCAAGAGGAGCCGCCGTGCACGATCATCAGCATCAGGGTGCCGCCGCCGATGAGCGCCAGGCCTAGGCCGATCGGCCACTGGGGGGCTAGCTTCCCTAGGTGCTTGCCGCCGAAGCCGGCCACTATGAACGCTGTGAGCGCCAGCGGGGAGACCGCTAGACCCGCCTTGATCGGGCTCAGGCCGAGGATGGACTGCAGCCAGATCGACGTGTATGTCAGGTGCGCGAAGGCTCCTGCGGACAACAGCAGTCCGGCCGTCATCAGGCCCGCGAAGGACGGGTTGCGCAGCAGGGAAAGGTCGAGCAGCGGGTCCTTGGCACGCAACTCGATGATGATGAAGGCGATCAGCGCCACTGCGGAGAAGGCGAACAGGCCGAGCACGGTGGCGCTGTGCCAGCCGTCGGTGTTGCTCTGGATCAGCGCGTACGTGACGGCGGCGGCGCTGGCGGTGAACGCGATGGCGCCGGGGATGTCGATCGTGCGCTGGCCTCGGTGCGGGGAGTCGCCGAGGACGCGCCGGGACATGAACACCGCGACGGCCGCGACCGGCAGGTTCACCAGGAAGATCGCGCGCCAGCCGAACTGCTCGGTGAGCAGACCGCCGAGGATCGGCCCTAGGGCCGCGGCCCCGCCGTTGACCGCGCCCCACACACCGAAGGCGGTGCCGCGGTCACGGCCCTGATACGCGGCGCTGAGCAGCGCGGTGGTCGCGGTGAACATGCCCGCCGCGCCGACGCCCTGCACGCCGCGCGCGGTGATCAGCACCGCCACGTTCGGGGCGAGACCGCAGGCCAGCGAGGCTAGTGCGAAGAGGATCAGGCCGCCTATGTAGAGGCGGCGGTGTCCGAAGCGGTCACCGAGCGAGCCCGCGACCATCAGCAACGAGGCGAGGACGAGCGCGTACATGTCCACGACCCACTGCAGCGAGGTGAAGGAAGAGTGCAGCTCCTCCGTCATCTTGGGCAGCGCGACGTTCACGATCGAGACGTCGACCAGCAGCATGAAGGCGCCGAGGCATACGGTGACGAGCGGCGTCCACTTGCGGCCCGTCGTCTGCGGCGGGAGCTGGGACGGGGGCGAGGCGTCCGTGGGCACGTCCCCGGGACCGCCACCGCCTGCGAGCGCGTTCGTCGGCATTCCCTCAGCATTCACCGTCAGCGCCTGATTTGGCATCCCGGCGGTGGGTTCCTGGTCCGCGATGTTCGAAGTCATGGGACCATGATCGGGCGTTGGTCGCACAGTTCTATAGCCAGATGGCGGACTCCGGCAAAATTCGACATCAGTTAGTCTGCGATGGTGAAATCCCCCAAGTTCGACGCACTCGACCGGCGGCTGATCCACGCCTTGCAGGTGGACGGACGGATGTCGTTCAGTCGGATCGCCGAGGTGCTGGGCGTGTCCGACCAGACGATCGCGCGGCGTTACACCCGGCTTCGCACCGAAGGGCACCTACGCGTCCTCGCCTCGATCAACCCCTCTCTGATGGGCGACGTCATGTGGCACGTGCGGGTGCAGTGCAAACCGGACGGCGCGGAGCGGCTCGGCAAGACGCTCGCCATGCGTCACGACACCTCCTGGGTGAGCATGTCCTCCGGCGGGACCGAGATCAGCTGCTCGACGTGGGCCCCGGCGAGCATGGTTCAGGAGCCTTCGCTGCTGCTGGCACGGCTGCCTCGCACACCGAGCGTGGTGAGCATGTCAGCACACTGTGTCATGCACACTTTCTTCGGCGGATCCCGCGGGCTGACGCTGAAGTCCGGGGCGTTGACCACCGAGGAGGTCGAGGCACTGGAGTCGGCGTCTCCGCACGAACCGGCGATA